>Ga0214473_10001547_pt1 | contig 30119 bp, 29 predicted proteins | sample RVTome_7_FD_203509 | JGI IMG/M metagenome (GOLD analysis project Ga0214473, IMG submission 203509) | Soil microbial communities from uranium-contaminated site in the Upper Colorado River Basin, Wyoming, United States - RVT98D197 | ecosystem: Environmental > Terrestrial > Soil > Contaminated >...
TCCACATCGGATCTGAAATTTCCGCCGAACAGGAGGCCCGTCATCAACTCAGTTGCAGAAAGTGAGGAGGTCGGGTGACCCGAACCGGCCTCCGTTGTTGAAGCAAGGATGTAATAACGTATCAATGCCGCCAGCTTGGTCAATCCATGAATCTTTTCTCCATCATTCATTGTGGCTTTCACCCCTTTTATGACTTCAGCCTGCTCGAAAAACTCGCGATCTTGGGTTTCACCAGTCTTTCGAAGTCTTTGCAGGCCAGCCTCATCAGTTCGGAATGAGAGCCGGCATTGAAGGCAATCTCTTCGTCCCCTGCCAGAGCTTTCGCCGCAAAAACTTCCATTCCGTAAAGGTTGCCAAAGGGGGGCATGCCTCCAATTTCACAATCCGGAAACATGTCCTTAAACTCCTCTTCCGTGGCCAATTCTACTTTCCGCGCTCCCGATGCTTCTTTCAACAGATTAAAATCGATCTGATGGGAAGCCGGCAAAACAGCCATGGCCATCTTCCCATCGAGCTTAACGATCACGGCCTTGGCCAGTTCTTTTCCGGGAATGTGCGCCGTAGCTGCAATTTCCTGGGCCGTATAAGCCGGGGAGTGACGGATGCTGACATACTTGATATTTTCCCTGTCCAAGAACTCTTTCAATTTCTTTACCGGCATCGCTTCCTCCTTTCCTCACTCCGTCCCTTTCCCCTATGGGACATAAGCGCTAGCCTTACTCTCCCTCATTCAAGGTGAGGAAACTTTTTTAACTCCTCCCCCTTCAAGGGAGAGGGAATGTTAAGGTCGCCCCTTCTCTGACTCTCCTCTCGGGGGAGAGGGGAAAGGTGAGGGGACTGTGATAATGCCTATTATATCAAGCCTCCTTCTACTTCACAACCCCGCAAGCGATGCGCGGACCCCCGCCTCCGAGCTGTTCCGGCTGGTCCGAATAATTATCTCCACCCGCATGGATCATGAGTGAATGGTCCTTCACGTCTCTGACGTTCAGGCGCGGCGCAAGTACAGGAAGGGTGGCCCGGCCTTCCCGGTCTACATAGAGCACAGGCAGATCTCCAAGATGGCCTTTCCCGTACGGCCCTTCGTGCTTCCCGGTGCCCTGTGGGTCGAAGTGTCCTGCCGCAGCGAGAGCAGGAACCATCTTTTCGCCCTCCTTTGCCGGTCCACAATCCGGGTGCTGGTGAACGTGGAACCCGTGAACCCCTGGGGGGAGACCGCTCAGACGGGGCGTTACGATAAGCCCATAGGGACTGTCCGTCAGGACAGCGGTTCCAATCTCTTTTCCCACGCCATCCGCCTGGACGAGCTCCACAGAGACGGTCACCTCTTCAGCAGAAACATAGCTTGCTGCAAATATTACCATCAGTGTTCCGATGAGCAGTTTTCCCATCGCTTCCTCCTTCTGTAGAAAATAGCACAGCGCAAAGCGCATGGCGCATAGCGTAACCACCAAACCTTTAACCCATTTTCATGGTTCGTGCCTGCACACCGAAGTGCTGCGTTTCGGCACGCAGGCGTGGGTGACCAAGCGGGCCATGGGGGATGAGTTAAAAAATCACTCTCAGCACTTCGTCGATTTCTTTCAGTGCCCTTAAGAATCCTGAAGCAACACCGGGGTTAAGATCTCCGACATCTGTTTTCGATAGGAATTCGTCCAGCTTGTCGAAGGCTCCCTTCACATTGAGGTCTTCATCCATGCCCCGGGCAAAAATCTCTTCAACCTCTTGCATTCCCCTCTCATCCATGTCGGTGTCCCGGCCTCCGATGCCATCGAGGGTCTTCACCGTTTTCTTAAACTTTCGCAACCTTTCTGCCGCGGAATCCATCGCTCCCCTTGAGTAGTTCAATTCTTTTCGGTATTGACCGTAAATAAGAAAAAACCTCAGTTCCTCGACGCTGTACCCTTCGTTCAGGATCGTGTCCGTATAGTAAATGTTTCCCCGGCTTTTTGACATCTTTTGGCCACCCACAAGAAGATGGCGGCAATGAAGCCAGTATTTCGCCAATGGATACGGTCGTATGGATTCGAGGATTGCACGGGTATAGTCATGGTGCCGAACAAGGTTGTCAATCCCGCCGCAATAAATGGAAAGAGTCTCATCGTAGAGCTTATAGAGAATACTGGGATCCTGAATGTTCCAGGAAGGTCTCCCCTTCCCAATCCTCGTATCCCAGTGGAGGGTCCTCGATCTTTCCTCTCCGTGCCAAAGGATAAAATCACCCAGATTCCATTTCATCCCGGGATAGGTGTCTCTGTGGAATCTCCTCTTCTTATTAAGGGGCCATCGGGTCATGTCGAGGCCGTAGAGCTCACCAAATCTGGGAAATTTCAAGGGATCAAAGTAGACATTCCCGTCATGCCAGTAGGCAACCCCGAGACGGAGAAGTTGTTCTATAATCTCTGCCGCTTCGTCGACGGCTTCCGAGGCCCTCGCCAGGTAGTCGGGGATCTTCATCTTCAGAAGGTTCATTTCATGAAGAAAGTCTTGGATATTCTGATCCGTAAGATCCTTCGGGCTCATCCTCCTCGATTCGGCCTCCGCGATGGCCTTGTCCTCGACGTCCGTAAAATTCATCCCCCTTTTGACTAGGCAGCCTGAGTATTCAAGGTAACGGACGAGGATATCCTCGAACAGAAAGGTCCGGAAGTTCCCGATATGGGCTCTCTGATAAACGGAAGGACCACAGGTGAAGATGTAGACCGTATTTTCGTTCGCCGGCTTGAACGGTTCCAGCTTCTTCCCAAGGGAGTTAAACAATGTCAGCATCAGATCGAAAGCCTTTTCACTTTTTGATGTGAGTCCATTCTATCACACTTCAAATGGAAACGGACAAATTTATAAAGACCCTCTTGCCAAACCTGCCCATCGCCCACAAAGCAAATACCTTCCTGGAGGTCGTCGAGGCGGCAACAATAATATTTCTCGCACCCTCTCAAACCCCACCTTTGCAAGCCAGCGTTTGAAAGGCTCGGCCCTAGGGGAAGGGATGGACTGACCGCATACGGTTTCAATCCCTTTCAGGGTTCATTCTTCGTTGCCCCTTAATACGTTCGTCCTGAGCCTGTCGAAGGACAGGGTTTCAATCCTTCTACCGTATGCTTGTGGTCATCAAAAATATGCTCCACAAACATGTAATCGCATCGCCTCGGGCAGTAATCAAAATGGTTGATCGCGGAAATATGAACATCAATCAGAACATCAATCATAAATTGACACCTGCTTATCCATCGGTTAAACTGAAATTAAACTGTTAAACAATATTCAGGAGGTTTTACCGTGTCAGTTGTAATTACCTCGTCCAAGGGGCAGGTCGTCATCCCCAAGGAGGCAAGGCAGAAATTAGGGCTGAAACCCGGCTCGAAAGTGATGGTTAAAACCGTTAATGACCATATTGAAATATATCCTCTTCCAGAAGATCCGGTAGAATATCTTTGCGGTATTTTCAAGGATTCTCCTGGTTCTTTGACGGAAGCATTGCTAAAGGACCGCAAGGAGGACATCGCGCGTGAAGAGAAAAAATTTGCTCGACTCTTTCGCAATACTCGCTCTTCTCAAAGAAGAAAATAATTATCAGTTTGTCCTCCAAATTCTTCAGGAAGCGAGAACCGGAACCAGGCACCTTCTCATGAATGAGATAAATGCCGGGGAAGTATACTACCAGGTTGTAAAAAGAAAGTTGACAAAAGATCTTGACAGATTTTGGAGAACTTTTCTCGTCCTCCCAATAGAATTTATCGGCAATGATTTTGAGCTTGTCATCGAGGCTGCAAAGATAAAAAGCCAATATTCCATCTCCTATGCTGATTGTTTTGCCGTCGCCACCGCTTTGAAGGAGGGGGCCTCCCTTGTCACGGGAGACCCCGAATTTAAAAAAGTTGAAAAAATTGTAAGCATCGATTGGCTCTGACTTCCATATCCATGAGATGTTAGCTATGATCTGTGGGCCATTACCGCCTCGTCATCCCCATGCCTATTGTTGTTTTCATCCCGGTCCCGCAGCAAAAGGAAAAATCTGAGAGGACATTAAATTGCTTGATCGTCTCAGGAGAAGGATAACTCCCTTGATCCTTCACTCTTCAAGAAAAGAAACGTTTTAAAAAGGTTGTTGCTTCCGCCTCCACCTCACTCCCACCCCCACCCTCTCCGCCTGCCTCCCGAAGCCTCGGCGTAGGCAGGGGAGAGGGCATTGCGGGAAACCTCTCCCACGCGGGGGAAAAATGGATACATAAATGGACACACTGCAGCATCCCTCCCGCGGGAAAAGGGATGTAAAATTCCCCCTTGCCTCCCTTTCGAAGAGAGGAGATCTGAAGGAAAGCATTGATGCGGAGAGGATAGAAAAAGACGTTTTGTTTGGAAAATACAGTCTTTTACTCAAGAAAATACATTTTTCACCTTATTTACTCCTGTGTGGTAGCATGTTTACGATGAAATGATAAACCTCTTCTTATCCATAGCAGCTAGCTAAAAAAAACAATTTGTTCAGGCTGCTCAAAAATGCCAAGATGCAAGGCCCCCGAATCCTGCCGCGGGCGGGACTGAGTGAGTGAGGCGTACTTGGATGTACACCGCAAGGACGAAGGATAAGGGAAACGCCGCAGATGGGCGTTTTTCAGCAGCCTGATAGGGAATTCCTATGCCTGTCCACAACGCTGACATTGCAGACCTTTTCAATAAGGTGGCTGACCTCCTTGAAATCCTGGGGGAGAATCCTTTTCGCATCCGTGCGTACCGGAACGCCGCCCGTACCGTCGGCAGCCTCTCTCAAAGCATCGCCACCATGGTGGAGCAGGAAAAGGATCTGACCGCACTGCAGGGGATCGGAAAGGACCTGGCCGCGAAGATGGAGGAGATCGTCAAAACGGGAAGCTTTTCCCAGCTCCAGGATCTTGAAGACCGGATCCCTCCTCAACTGAGCAGACTGATGAAAATCCCCGGATTGGGACCGAAGCGGGTCAAGATGCTGTATGACGAATTGAGCATCACCACCCTGGAGGACCTCAAAAAGGCTGCGGAGGAAGGAAAGATCAGGGAACTGAAAGGATTCGGAGAGAAGACCGAAAACATGATCCTCCAGGAGATCGGCCGGGAGAAGAAGGCGGTGAGGATCAAACTGAATGTGGCTGAAGAAGTGGCCAATGCCGTCGTGAGCTACCTCAGAAAAGTGGAAGGCGTCAAGGAGGCCATTGTTGCGGGAAGCTACCGCCGCAAGAGGGAAACAGTGGCGGACCTCGATGTCCTTGCCACTTGCTCGAAGGGCTCGAAAGTGATGGACGCCTTCGTAAATTACGGAAACATCGACAAAGTCGTTGCCAAGGGAGATACCCGGTCGACCCTTGTCCTTCGCTCGGGCATCCAGATGGATCTGCGCGTCGTTCCCGAAGAGAGTTACGGAGCCGCCCTTCATTATTTTACAGGCTCTAAAGCCCATAACATTGCCGTCCGCACCCTCGGCGTGAAGAAGGGGCTCAAAATCAACGAGTACGGGGTCTTCAAAGGAGAGAAACTCATTTCAGGAAAGAGGGAAGAGGAAGTCTTTGCCGAGGTGGGCCTCCCCTTCATCGAACCGGAGCTGCGAGAGGACTGGGGTGAGATCGAAGCCGGCCAGAAAGGGAATCTTCCGGAACTAGTCACGCTGAAGGATATCCGGGGGGACCTCCATGCCCATACAAATGCGACAGATGGACGCCATACGCTGGAGCAGATGGCCCAGGCGGCCCAGGATCGGGGCTATGAGTACCTGGCGATTACCGACCATTCGAAGCGGCTCAGCATGACCCATGGCTTCGATGCCAAGAGACTGGCCAAGCGAAACGAAGAGATCGATCGCTTAAACGGGAAATTGAAGAGGTTCACCGTTCTGAAATCGATCGAAGTCGATATCCTGGACGACGGCTCCCTCGATCTGCCTGACGATATCCTCAAAGAACTTGACTTGACCGTCTGCTCGGTCCATTCCAAATTCAATCTCTCCAGGGAGAAGCAGATGAAACGGGTCCTTCGGGCCATGGACAATCCTTACTTCAATATCTTTGCCCACCCTTCCGGCCGGCTCATCAATGAACGAGAACCTTACAACGTGGAGATGGAAAAAGTGATTGAAGCAGCAAGCGAGAGGGGGTGCATTCTGGAAGTGAATGCCCACCCCGATCGCCTCGATCTCACTGACGTCCACTGCAAACTGGCAAAGGAGAGGGGGGTCAAAGTCGTCATCTCAACCGATGCCCACAGCGTGGCGGATCTCGACTTGATACGGTTCGGGGTCTGGCAGGCCCGCCGGGGATGGCTGGAGAAAGAGGACGTTTTGAACACAAGAAATTTGGATGAGATGAAGAAGCTGCTGAAGAGAAGATAATCTTAGGGGGAAAAAGAGGATTGAAGCGGGCTCAGGAGAGGAAAGTGGTCCGGTATCGGCCGCCTTGGAATATTCCGGAGGATGCGTGACAGGTGCCTGTCCCTTCTAACAGGCTGCTGAAAAATGCCCATCTGCGGCGTTCCCCTTATCCTTCGTCATTGCGGCGTACGCCTGTGGGGAACGGTTTGAAACCGTTCCCTACGGAGGATCTCGCCTGCCTGCCGAAGCCTCGGCGCAGGCAGGGGCGCCTTGCATGTGAGCATTTTTGAGCAGCCTGTTGAAAATGACTTTTCCAGCAAACTGCTGAAAGACCGATTTCCAAAATACTGTGTTTCTTCCGGCAAAATACATGATTTCCCTTATTTACTCCGCGACCGGATTCATCGAAGATCACGATAAAATGCACACTCAGCGAGGCGGCGATGTTTGGAAAACCGATCAAGCTTTTCAATCTTCTTGGATTCGAGGTAAGGATCGATCTGAGCTGGATTATCATTGCAGCCCTCGTCGTCTGGTCCCTTTCAATAGGTCTTTTCCCTTATCATTACAGGGGTCTCCCGGCCCGGGCATACTGGCTGATGGGGGTTTCCGGCGCAGTCGGGCTTTTCCTTTCGATCATCTTCCATGAGTTTTGCCATTCCATCATCGCAAGAAGATATGGGATGCCCATGAAAGGCATCACCCTCTTTATTTTTGGAGGCGTTGCCGAAATGGGAGAAGAGCCGACGAGTGCCAGAACCGAATTTATGATGGCCGTGGTCGGGCCTCTCTCCAGTATCGTCATAGGACTCGTTTTCTTCGGGGTCTCTTTGCATGGAATGGAACGGGAATGGCCCAAGCCGATGATCGGGGTCCTGGAGTATCTTGCTTATATCAATGGCATGCTGGCCGGCTTTAACCTATTGCCAGCTTTCCCCCTGGACGGAGGACGCATGCTCCGGTCTATCCTGTGGGGTTTGAAGAGAAACCTGCGATGGGCAACCCGGATCTCATCAGGGATTGGGTCCGGATTTGGCATCTTGCTTATCCTCCTCGGCTTTTTCCAATTCTTCAGGGGGAATTTCGTCGGGGGCATGTGGTGGTTCCTGATCGGGATGTTTCTCCGAAACGCCGCCAGGATGTCCTATCAACAACTCTTGATGCGCAAGGCCCTCGAGGGTGAGCCCGTTCGCCGTTTTATGAAGGCCGATCCTGTCGCGGTCCCTCCATCGACTCTTCTGAACAAACTCGTCGACGATTTCGTCTACAAGTATCATTTCAAGATGTTTCCCGTTGTGGAAGACTCTGAAAGGCTTGTGGGCTGTGTCACGACAAAACAGGTCAGTGAAATTCCCAGGGAAGAGTGGAGCCGGAGAACCGTCAGGGAGATCGCTACCCGATGTTCCCCGGAAAATACGATTGAGCCTCAGGCCGACGCCATGGAGGCCCTCTCGATCATGTCACGCACCGGTGCCAGCCGGCTCATCGTCGTAGAAGGAGATCGGGTCGTGGGTGTCATCTCGCTTAAAGACATGCTGAAATTTCTCTCTCTTAAGGTGGAACTTGAAGAATAATCTCGCACTCATGGCGGATTTCTACGAGTTCACCATGGCAGCGGCCTACTATCAGAATCGGATGTTCGCCCCGGCCACTTTCAGCCTTTTCATTCGCGATTATCCACCCCATCGGGGTTATTTTGTAAGTGCAGGCCTGGAGGAGGTGTTGGAGTTTCTGGAATCATTTCACTTTACACAAGAAGACCTCGATTATCTCACCACGACCGGACTTTTCTCTGAAGAATTTTTGCAATACCTGAGCAGGTTAAAATTTACGGGCAACGTATTTGCAATACCCGAAGGGAGGATCTTTTTTAAGGACGAGCCCATCTTAGAAGTCACAGCGCCCATCATTGAGGCTCAGCTCGTTGAAACCTTTGTCATCAATGCGATCAACCTCCAGGTCACCCTTGCCACCAAGGCGGCCCGATGCGTCTATGTTTCAAGAGGACGAAAGCTCGTTGACTTTTCTTTGAGACGGACTCAGGGAGTCGATGCGGGGCTGAAGGTGGCAAGGGCGAGCTTTGTTGCAGGCTTTGCCAGTACCAGCAATGTTCTTGCCGGAAAATTATACGGTATCCCCGTAGCAGGAACGATGGCCCATTCTTTTGTGACAAGTTTTGAAGAAGAGATCGATGCCTTTCGCACTTTTGTCAGAACATTTCCCGGAAATGCCGTCCTGTTGATTGATACGTATGATACCCTCTCCGGTGCCCACAAGGCGGTCAAGGTGGGCAGAGAGATGTTGAACCGCGGAGAAAGACTGCTGGGAGTGAGGCTGGATAGCGGCGATATGACTGATTTAAGCAAAGAGGTCAGGAAAATCCTGAAGGCAGCTGACCTCGGTGAGGTATCGATCTTTGCCAGCGGTGCCTTTGATGAATACAAAATCTCCGAGGTGATCGAAAAAGGGGGTGAAATAGATGCCTTTGGCGTGGGAACGAAGATGGGAGTTTCAGCAGATGCCCCTTATACGGACATGGCCTATAAGCTGGTCCAGTATGGGAGAAGACCCGTGCTGAAACTGAGTACGGGCAAAAGAACGCTGGTTGCGGAGAAGCAAGTACTGAGGATCAGGGAAGGGTCGAATTTGACTAAAGACATCATTGCCCTGCGCGATGAGAAGGCCGTGGGAGAACCGATCCTGAAGACGGTCATGGAGAATGGGAAGAGGAATCTGCTGCCGGAACCTTTGGCTGCCATCCGGGATCGTTTTCAGCAAGAGTTCATGGTCCTAGGCGAGGCGTATAAATCCCTTGAAAACCCTAAGACCTTTCCGGTCGAACTGAGCCCGGGCTTGACAGAGCTACAGGAGCGAACCGTCCACGAGGTCAGAGAAAAAGAGTTAGGGGAGAGCTAGCCGAACATCCTTCCTGTCCAGTGCATCCCGCCCTTATAGACAATCGCCCTAAAATGTTGTAAAAAATGTATATTCCCGACGCATCCCCCGTAATAAGCGAATTGGGGTGGTTGCCATTCTGAACCCTTCGCCACGTGTCACCCTGAGCGAAGCGAAGGGTCTCGCTTTTTGGCTCAGGGTAAACTCCGTGAAGAATCTAAGGGTTGCAACCGAATCGATCATAGAGATTCTTCGGCTACAGCCTCAGAATGACATTGCGACACAGTCTCCATAGGGGAGAGGATAAAGGTGCGGGGGAGGAGGATTTATGAAGTTTCCCCAATACAGGCCGAGAAGATTGAGAAAAAATGGATTATTTCGAAGGATGATCCAGGAAACCCACATCAGGCCCGATGACCTGATCCTCCCTCTTTTCGTCCGTCCGGGGAAGAAGGTGAAACAGCCGATTCCATCCATGCCTGGACATTTTCAATTTTCCGTTGACCTGTTGATCCAAGAGGTGGAAGAGGCCAAATCTTTAGGGATTCTCGGGGTGATCCTTTTTGGCATCCCGGAGAAGAAAGATGAAGTGGGCTCCGAGGCCTATGCAGAAGATGGAATCATCCAGAAGGCCTTGAGGGCCATTAAGGAGAGGATAGAAGGAATCCTTGTCATGACCGACGTTTGCCTTTGCGAATATACCAGCCATGGTCACTGCGGCGTGGTAAAGGACGGACGGATTCTAAACGATGAAACCCTCAAGCTTCTTGCCCGACAGGCCCTTTCTCACGTGAAGGCCGGGGCGGACATCGTTGCACCTTCTGATATGATGGATGGACGTATAGGCGCAATTCGAAAGATCCTCGACGAAAGCCAGTATGAGGATACTCCCATCATGGCTTATTCGGCGAAATATGCCTCCAGTTTCTATGGACCTTTTCGAGTCGCCGCAGAATCGAAGCCTCAGTTTGGTGATCGGAGATCCTACCAGATGGACCCGGCCAACGGAGATGAGGCCCTGAGGGAAGTTCGACTGGATATCGAAGAAGGGGCGGATCTGGTCATGGTCAAACCCGCCCTTCCCTACCTGGATATCATTTTCCGGGTGAAGCAAACCTTCAATATCCCCGTGGCGGCTTATAATGTGAGCGGTGAATTTGCCATGGTGAAGGCAGCCGCGCAGCTTGATTGGATCGACGGGGAGCAGGTGATGATGGAATCCTTGACAGCCATCAAAAGGGCAGGCGCCGATCTTATCTTAACCTACTTCGCCAAAGAAGCAGCCCAAATCCTGGAAAGGGGAAAGTAGAATGTGGAGAGTGGTAAAAAATAGAGTAAACATAGGTGATGGTCTCGTAAAAAGTCGTCTCACCGGTGAAAACCGGTGTCCAGTGTTTTCATAACTATCTGAGATTACTGGATTCCGGCTTTCGCCGGAATGACGATCATTAGGCTTTTTCGACTTTTTACGAGTTCATCATAGGTATCGTTCAACGGTAAGGGTAACAATGCCCGTATCGTCATTCGGTTAGGTTGTTGGTTTTAAGAAATTGACGTAACCCACTGACATTAAAAGAAACGGGCTTCCTAACCGTAACCTTAACCCAAAATAACCGGGCTATTTTCCTGGCTTGTGGGGTGACCACGCAGCTGTGGAGGATTACATGGAAAACAACAATCTAACGACTTTACACTCTCCACCTTCTACTCACCCCTTGAGGATGGTGGCCTGGGAGTTGACCCGGGGGTGTAATCTCGCTTGCGTCCATTGCCGGGCTTCTGCGGAGCGGGGCCCTTATCCGGGGGAGCTTTCGACGGAGGAGTGTTTCAGGGTGATGGATGAGATTTCTTCTGTCAGCAAACCGGTCATCATCCTGACCGGAGGAGAACCCCTTCTCCGGCCCGATATCTTCGATCTGGCCGAGTACGGATCGGGCAAGGGGTTCCGTATGGTGATGGCCACGAACGGAACACTAATCACTGAGGAAACAGTGAAGAAGATGAAGGCCTCCGGAATTCAACGGATCAGCGTGAGCCTTGATGGCCCCGATGCCGAGACCCACGATCTCTTCCGGAAGGTAAAAGGCGCTTTTGAAAGATCGCTTCGGGGGCTCGGAATCGCAAAGAGAATGGGTCTTGAATTCCAAATCAACACGACGATCACGCAGTCGAACCTCCACCTGATCGGAGAGATCCTCCATCTTGCAGTGGACCTGGGGGCCGTGGCCCATCATATCTTCCTCCTCGTTCCTACGGGAAGGGGAAAGGACCTCCGGGACCAGGAGATCTCATCCCTGGATTATGAAAAGACCCTCAATTGGTTTTACGAGCAGAGGGACCGGGTCCCTCTCCAGCTCAAAGCCACCTGCGCCCCTCACTATTACCGCATCCTGCGACAGCGGGCGAAAAGAGAGGGCAAGAAGATCACACCTAAGGAGTACGGACTGGATGCCATGACCCGAGGATGTCTGGGAGGCATCTCCTTCTGTTTCATCTCCCACATGGGGCAGGCTCAACCCTGCGGCTATCTCGAATTGAACTGCGGAAATGTGAGGAAGGCCCCCTTTCAGGCGATCTGGGCTTCCTCCGAAATCTTCCAGAATCTCAGGAACACCGACGGTTATAGTGGAAAATGCGGAAGATGCGAGTACAGAAGAGTCTGCGGAGGTTGTCGGGCCAGGGCTTACGAGATCTCCGGCGATTATATGGCGGAGGAGCCCTACTGCATCTATGACCCTGCTTAGATCTTGTTCCCATTTCCGAGTCAGCTTGACCTTCAAGTTTATCATCGCCATGATCCTCCTCGTCTCGATGACCTCTGCCACTTTCGGATGGTTCTTCGTCGCGAGGGAGATCACCTTTCTTCGAAGCCAGATCGAGGGTCATGGGAAAAGAGTAGCCGAAAACTTTGGTTTTCTAATTAGTAATGTCATCGACATTTCCGACCGTCCCCTTCTCCAGCGCATCGCTGAAAGGGCGGTCGAGGATGAGGATATCGTTCTCTGTTCCCTTGCGGACAGCTACGGACAGAGGTTGGCCCATGCAGTGAAGAAAGAGCCCCCTCCGGGATCCAATCCCAGCTATGTCATCGTCGAGCCCGTCCAGTCGAGAAACGGCGAACGGATCGGAACCCTTCAAGTCGGGCTCTCACTGGGAAAAGCCAATGAAAAAGTCTATGGGCTAAAAAGGGATATTTTTCTCGCCACCTTGGGGTTGGTGGGCCTGGGGATTCTATTCACCCTGTTCCTTCTTCGTATCCTTCTCCGGCCGATCGAAAGGCTGGCATTAGCTGCAGAGAATATTGCCCACGGAGAATGGACCCAGGCGTTAAACATCCGATCGGGAGATGAGATCGGTGACCTGGCCAGGGCCTTTAACCATATGACCGCCCAACTGAAAGAATCCAGAACCATCCTTGAAAGAAAGGTGGAAGAGCGAACCCGCCAACTGGAAGAGAACCTTGAGGAAGGGAACCGGGCGAGGATGGCCACCCTGAAGATGCTCGAGGACCTCCATTCGGCCAAGCGGGAGTTGGAGATGGTTAACCGCGAGATGAAGGAGATGGATCAGGGAAAAATGAAATTTATCGGGGCAGCCTCGCACGAGTTGAAGACCCCTCTGACAGCGATCAAGGCTAACGTCGACTTCATTCTCTCAGAAAAGGAAGGGAAGGTGCCCGAACATTTGAAACCGTACCTCCTCACCATCCAAAGGAATACTAACCGTATCCAGGATACCATGGATCAGATGCTCGATTTGAGCCGGATCGAATCAGGTCATCTCATCCTCCAACGGGAACCGATTCCACTCCGTGAGGTCATTGAAGGGTATATCAACGAGGTCAAACCTCTGGATAAAAAACTCTCCATACAGGTCGATATCCCAAAGGATCTCCTGGTCTTCGCCGACCGGGCGCGCCTCCACGATATCTTCGTCAACCTCCTTTACAATTCCTTCAAATTCACTTTCGATGGAGGTAAGATTCTGGTCAATGCGAGCAGGAGGGAGAGCTGTATTTTCCACGAAATTCGAGATACGGGAATCGGGATTCCGGAGGATAAGATCGCAAGAATCTTCGAAGAATTCTATCAGGTCGAAGGCGGCAAGTACGGAGGGACGGGCCTGGGGCTCGCAATTACAAAACGATTGGTTGAAGAACACGGCGGAGACATCTGGGCGGAGTCCTGTCTCGGAGAAGGGTCTAGCTTCTATTTTACCCTTCCTCTCCCTGAGGAGAATGCAGATGGAAAATCTCTCCGCCTGTAGCGGAACAGAGGGAAAAGTCCTCGTCATCGATGATGCGCCGGACACCCTGGAAATCATCCGGAAACTCCTTCAATATGAAGGCTATGAGGTCATCGTTTCTTTGACGGGGGAAGAAGGGCTGACGAAAGCGGAGGAAGAAAAGCCTGATGTGGTCCTTCTAGACATCAATCTTCCTGGGATCGATGGAACCGAAGTCCTGAGGAGGCTCCGAAAGATCAACCTCTTCCAGCCCGTGATCATGCTCACCGCCTTTGCGACCCTCGAAAATGCGCTTAAAGCCCTCAAAGAGGGCGCCTCGGATTTCATCAAAAAGCCTTTCGAGAACGAGCACCTGATTCACATCGTCAATCAGTGTCTGGAGAAATATCGCACGTTCAAGGAAAAAGAAAGACTCCAAGAAGAGGTGAGGCATCTTTCAATCACTGACGATCTGACGGGTCTCTTCAACCACCGCCATTTCTATAAGACCCTGGAAACAGAAATCGCGCGGCTCAAGCGTCAGAAAACCTCTTTGTCCCTTTTGATGTTCGATCTTGACAATTTTAAAAGATATAATGATCTTTACGGCCATCTGGAAGGGGACATTGTCTTAAAAAAGATCGGAGAGATTATTAAGATTTCGATCCGGGGTAATGTTGATTCCGGATATCGTTACGGAGGGGATGAATTCGCAGCCCTCCTGATTGGTGCCTCCATCGATCACGCCTTGAGCATTGCCGAAAGAATCCGTTCCTCAATCGAACAGGCCGGTTTTGAGAATATTACGGTAAGCATCGGTCTCGCTGAATTCCAGGAAGATCTCGACCGGGAAGGTTTCCTTAAGTCTGCTGACAATGCGATGTATCTGTCCAAACAGCTGGGCGGAAACCGGGTTTCCACCACCGTAAAAGATCATTGCAAAATAGGCAATGATCAATGAGCAATGATCAATGGAAATAAGGGAGCTTTATGATTTTTTTTCGTTGGTCACTCATTGACCTTCGACTATTGATCATTGACTATTGGACATTGGTTTTATCTCCTCAATGATCATTGGTCATTGATCATTGATCATTGCCCATTGCACATTGGTTCTTTCTCACTCATTGACCATTGATCATTGACCACTGGACATTGTTTCTTCAATGACTGATCGTCCTAAACTCTATCTGATTGACGGTTCTTCTTATATCTATCGGGCCTTCTATGCCATCAAACATCTCTCCAACTCCAAGGGCATCCCAACCAACGCAACTTACGGCTTCACCCAGATGCTTCTCAAAGTGCTCAAAGACCATCGACCGGAATACCTCGCGGTCGTGTTGGATTCGAAGGCCCCCACCTTTCGAAGCGAAGTCTACAAGGAGTACAAGGCCACCCGGCCTGCAATGCCTGACAGCCTGTCTCGCCAGATCCCCGATATCAAGAAGATCATCGTAGCCTATCGGATTGCCACCCTGGAAATGGCTGGATTTGAAGCAGATGATATTATTGGGACTGTGGCCAGAGGAGTGGAGGCAGAGGCCGACGTGGTGATCATCACAGGCGACAAGGACATCCTCCAGTTAGTGAATGGCCGCATTCACGTATATGACCCGGCAAAGGAAAGAATCCTCGGGACCGAGGGAGTCATCGAACGATTCGGTGTGAAGCCGGAACAGGTGGTAGAAGTGATGGGCTTGGCCGGAGACGCTGCCGATAACATCCCGGGGGTTCCCGGAATCGGGGAGAAGACGGCCGTCGAATTGATCAAGGAATTTGGATCGATCGAAGCCCTTTTGCAACACCTAGACCAGATTCCCAAGAAGAAATTGAAAGAAAGACTGGAGGCCCATGGAGAAATGGCTCGACTGAGCCGACAACTGGCAACGATCCATACGGATGTGCCTGTCGACTTCCAGCTGAGAGATTTTGCCCTTCAAGCCCCTGATCTGAAAATGCTCAGAAATATCTTCAAAGAACTGGAATTCAACAAACTGCTCAAAGAGCTTTCCGAAGAAAACGGAGAAGAGAAAGACTACCGCCTGATCACAGATCGGGATGAATTCCTCGCCCTTCTGGAAGATCTCAAAAAAGCGGAATGCTTTGCCATCGACCTGGAGACTACCTCGCCTTTTCCAATGTGGGCCGAGCTGATCGGGATCAGCTTCTCCTACGCTCCTTTTCAAGCTTTCTACGTCCCCGTCGCCCATCAGCTTTTGGACGGGGCAGGACAACTTTCCCTTCCGTGGGTGCTGGACCGGTTGAAACCCTTACTGGAGGACGGCAAGGCAAAAAAAGTTGGGCACAACATCAAATATGCGTGGATCGTTCTGAAGGGCCTTGGCCTCCAACTCCAAGGGATTCACTGCGATACCATGATCGCCTCCTACCTCCTCAATCCAACCAAACATAGCCACAGCCTTGGAGACGTGGCCCTGGAGTATCTGGACCGGCCCATGATCGACTATAAAGAGGTGGTGGGAACCGGGATGAAGGAGGTCTCCTTCGACAAAGTCGATCTCGAAAGGGCGAAAGATTACAGTTGTGCCGATGCGGACGTGACCTTTCAGCTTTCCCGCCTTCTCTTCCCGCATCTGGAAGGGGAAGGATTCAAGGATCTCTTCGAAAACGTCGAGATGCCGCTCCTCATCGTGCTGGCAAAGATGGAAATGAGCGGGGTCAAGATCGATGGCGATCTTCTCCGGGAATTTTCCAAGGAGTTGGAGATCCAGCTTCAGCAGAAGATGGAACGGATCTACACCTTGGCCGGGGAGGTCTTCAACATCAACTCTTCCCAGCAACTCGGGAAGATCCTCTTTGACAAGCTCGAATTGCCCGTGATCAAAAAGACCAAGACCGGGTACTCCACAGACGTGGATGTCCTGACTAAACTGTCTCTCCGGCACGAGCTTCCCCAAGAGGTCCTGGCCTACCGCAATCTGGCCAAACTGAAGTCGACCTATATCGACGCCCTTCCGAAATTGGTCCATCCGAGAACCGGCCGTGTTCACACGTCGTATAACCAGACCGTAACCGCCACAGGCAGGCTCTCCTCGAGTGACCCGAACCTCCAGAACATCCCTGTGCGGGGGGAGGAAGAGAACCGCACCCGCCAGGCTTTCATTCCCGAGAAGGGATGGCGAATCGCCTCTGGAGACTATTCTCAGATCGAGCTGAGAATTCTCGCCCACCTGTCCCAGGACAGGACCCTTATGGAGGCCTTCCAGAGAGATGAAGACATCCATGCCCGGACCGCTTCCGAAATCTTCAATGTTCCTCTGGATAGGGTGACGGCTCCGATGAGGAGAGAGGCCAAGGTAATTAACTTCGGGATCATCTACGGGATGAGTGCCTACGGGCTCTCGCAGCAATTGGGGGCAGAACCAAAGATTGCGCAGGCGTATATCGATGAATATTTCAAAAAGTATACGGGAGTTCAAGCCTATATCGAAAGGGGTCTGGAAGAAGCGAGAGAGAAAGGGTATGTGACGACCCTTTTCAACCGCCGCCGTTATCTTCCGGACATTAACTCCCCAGCTCTATCGGTCCGGCAGGCCTCGGAGAGAATGGCCATCAATTCTCCTCTCCAGGGGACGGCAGCGGATATGATTAAAGTGGCTATGATCCGCATCCAGACCCGAATCGAGACACTCGGTCTCTCTACCAAGATGATTATGCAAGTCCACGATGAGTTAATCTTCGAGGTTCCGGAAGGCGAATTGTCAGAGGCCCTTCCTATGATTCAGAAACAGATGGAGACCGTCATCGATCTCTCTGTTCCGCTCAAGGTCTCCATACACTGGGGCAAGAATTGGGCAGAAGTCCATTGATAGTTCGGAGCATTGAGTTCGGAGTTCGGAGTAACGAAGGACGAGAGACGAAAAGGGAAAAAGCGTCCATCGTCTTAGTGAGCGAAGCGAACGGTCGTCCATCGTCCATCGTCCTTCGTGACTGAAAAGGAGCACCTATCAGCGTGAAAGACTCCGAACTATTTGGTCCATCTTCCTTTCAAGAGATGCAGTGGAAACTGTTCCGTGTACGGGACAAAGGCCAGACTCACTTCTCCGTGATTTAAGACCGCGGCCAAAACCTCCTCGACCTCTCCTTTCGGAATCACTTCATAACCCTTCCAATCGAGGATCTGGATCTTTATCATCACCCTGGCGGGGTCTCCGATCGTTTTGACCGCCTTTTCGGCCACTTCGGCCATCAAGTCAATCGCCTTCTTCCCCTCCATATTCAATTCCTTCATCGTCTGGCGATGGTAAGCCATCAGGGCATAGTAGTCAAACCCCGTTCCCAGGGCCTCCGAAATGCTCTGAGAAAACCAGGCGACCGAATTGGAATGATTCAGGACGGTCTCATAGTAGAGGTTGATTCCGAATTGCAAGGCCGGATTCGATTCCTTTGCAGCGTTCATCAGTCGCCGGGCCACCTGCACCAGCCACCGGCTCTTCCAGTTCGCCCAGGTCCAGAACCGGTCGGTGTAGGCCCTGACATAATACTTCCCCGTATCCGATTTGTAGGGGTCCACGTAGAAAAGATCGGGGTGAGGTGAAAATCCGAATTCCTTCAGAAAGGCCCTATTGGCATCGATACCAAAATCCTCGTTATGCCTGAGAATCAGATCATCCTGGAAGAGAATTCCATCGATAGGATAACGGCCGAGATCACGAAAAAGGCCTTCAAGACGCTTCAGGACATGGGGGTGAAAGAGGTTGAGCCCTCTCGAGACTTCCACTTTCTTCGTCTCGAAATTATAACTCCTGGACAGATATTCGGGATTGCCGTCTAAACCGTAGCTGGCATAACGGGTATTGGTCCACGCAAAGATCTCAAGGCCGTTCCGATGAACGATCTCTGCAAGCTTTCCAAGAATATCATCGACGACAGGGGCATATTCGGTCTTAAAGTAGACCCCCTCCTCACGCCGGGGGATGGCAAATGGATAGATTTGCCCCCCTTTGTACTGAAATACCCGGAAGATCAACGTATCTACGCCGGCATTTTTTAACTTTTTGACCTTCTTCTCCACCTCCTCAAGGCTCTTTGAATCGAGATAAAAGATCTGGGCGCACACACGTCTTTTCACTGCCCTCGCCACTTTTTCCTGTCCCGGAGCGGAAAGGGTGGGGAATAGCAAAAAAAGGATCAAAATCGGTCCGGCCATCCACCCACGCAACCATTTTCTATTTCTAATCCATGCCATCGAGAAACCCCGAACTTATTTCAGATCTTAGATTTCAGATTCTAGATTTTATGCCCTTAGCGCGTCCAGGACAAAAAATTGTCCATTTCGGGCAAAGGACGTTTAAACGTAGGGCAGGTGTCTCGCCTGTCCCGCGAAGCGCAGGATCGGCGGGGACGCCGCCCCTCCGAAAACAATTACCTCAGATTTCAGATTTTCTTAAAACGGCAATCTGAAATCGAGGCATCAAAAGAGCACTTCCATCGCTTCCCGGACCGTTCTGACGCCGATCAATTCGATGCCTTCAGGCCTTTTTAACTTCTCCTCATTCTGGGTCGGCAGAAGACACCGCTTGAATCCTAACCGGGCTGCCTCCTTCACCCTCACCTCCGATTGGCTAACGCCCCTCACCTCTCCGCCCAGGCCTACCTCACCGAAGATCGCCAGGTCCGGATCGATCAGACGGTCCCTGAAACTTGAGGCAATGGAGGCAATGATCCCAAGGTCTGCGGCCGGCTCTTCAACCTTCATTCCTCCCACAATATTGAGAAAGATGTCCTGATTGAGCAACTGCATTCCCAGCCTTTTCTCCATTACCGCTACCAGAAGGGAGACCCGGTTGACATCCACTCCCTCCGCTGTTCTTCGGGGAAGTCCAAAGGGGGTGGGAACGATCAATGCCTGAAGCTCGACAAGAATGGGCCTCGATCCTTCCATGCTGGGCATGACCACCGAGCCCGAGGAGGGTTGGGCCCGCTCGGAAAGAAAAAATTCAGAAGGGCTGACCACCTCCACAAGTCCGGACTCCTTCATCTCAAAGACGCCGATCTCATTGGTCGATCCAAAACGGTTTTTAGCGGCCCTCAGGATCCGGAAGGAATGGTTGGCTTCGCCCTCAATATAGAGGACCGTATCCACGATATGTTCCAGGACCTTCGGTCCTGCGATAAAACCTTCCTTAGTCACATGGCCAACGAGAAAAACAGGGATGGAGAGATGTTTCGCCAGATAGAGCAACCGGCTCGATACCTCCCTCACTTGACTGATCGAACCGGGAGTGGAGGGCAGGTCAGAGGAATAGACCGTCTGTACCGAATCGACAACGACCGTGGAAGGCTTGAGTGTCTGGATGTCCTGAAGGATCTTCTCCAGGGATGTCTCCGAAACCACGAAGAGGTGATCCGAAGAAATCCCCAAACGATCTGCCCTCATCTTTGTCTGCTGGAGAGACTCTTCTCCGGAAATATAAAGGACCTTTCTCTCTTTCGCCAGCCGGCTCATCACCTGGAGGAGCAAGGTCGATTTTCCGATGCCCGGACTGCCGCCAACCAGGATCACCGAACCATAAACGATTCCTCCACCCAGCACCCGGTCAAATTCTTCGATCCCGACCTGAAGCCTACCCCTCTCCTCAGCTGCGATCTCTGTGATGGGAACAGGAGTCGCCTCCATCTCAAAACCGAAGAGGTCTCTCTCAGGGGCTTTCTCCTCGATCACCCGCTCTTCAACGAGGGTGTTCCAATCCTGGCATCCGGGACACCTCCCCAACCACTTAGGAGCCTGGTATCCGCAGGATTGACATACGAAATGGGTCTTTGCCTTAGCCATATGACAGTAGATCCCTTGCCCTCTCTCTTGACGGGAGAAGCTCTCCCCTTTTCCCCTCGCCCCTTGGGAGAGACGGTAAGGGTGAGGGGAAATTCAGGTCAAAACTGAGTTCGGCGAATTTTAACAGAAAGAAAACAGCAGGTCAAAAAGAAATGCTCACTGGCTTCGTGATTCCAAGACATAAGTTAAAGCAAATTTGGATAATCTCGTGCGCCATGGATGATACGATGAACCCAAATCGTCTGTCCCTCAATGGTGTAGAATATGAGATAATTTTCAACAATAAGGAACCGGTATCCCATACGCCTGAGACGCTCTTCGTTTGGGATTTCCCAAGGTGGGGATGACGAGGGAGATTTGCAAGGACCTTTTCAATCTTGGTAGCAATCATTTCGGCTGCGTTCCTGTTTTCCGCGGCGATATAGCTGACAATCTCATTGAAGTCGTCTTCTGCAGCCTTTAGCAGCCGAACCGTATACTTAGGTCGTTTCACGGAGTCGCTTCCGCAAGTCTTTCATTACCTGACTAAGCGTTCGCCCTTTGTCGCCCGATGCCTTCTGGCTCTGAGCAACTGCAAGTTTGCTGAACAGATCAAGTTTCAGTTGTAGCTGCCCATATTGAGCCATCGACATAACGACCATATCTCCTTCGCCATTCTTGGTGATAAAGATAGGTTCGTTCAATTTGTGCGCCAGCTCCGAGATTTCATTGGCTTTATTTCTCAGATCAGAAATTGGCTTAATGACCGGCATCGTCATCCCCCTTTAATATCAAAATTATATCATTTAAATGATAAAGTCAATTACCCTTTTTCTGAATCTATTAAACGCATCATAGCAATTTCAAAAGAGAAAATCAATTCTATCGAATAAAAAGATTTAGCTTCCGTCTAAAAAACCAAAAGGCTATAATATTTTTGAAAGAAGGAGGGCAATCCTCATGAAAAATTTTAAACTCTTTTTGTTTTTGCTGATTCTTCTCATCTTTCCGGGTTATTCCTATTCGGCAAGCTTAGGTTTTTTGCGTATCAGTTACGTCGAAGGTGATGTCCAGATCCAAACGGAGGACACGGGTGATTGGGTTCTCGCTTCGATCAACACGCCCCTGAGAGAGGGGGACCGGGTATGGGTCCCTGAGGGGAGCAGGGCTGAACTCCAGTTGAGGGATGGAACTGCTTTGAGGCTGGATCAAGAATCTGCCCTCGATATTCTCGCCATGGACAAGGATTCTTTTCAGTTCTATTTGACCGAAGGTCGTATCTATGCCAATTTTGCAGGAATGAGAGGAAGCCTCCTTCAAATCGATGCCCCTCTTTCTTCAGTGAGGTCTTATGACAAGTCGATTTTCAGAGTCGATATTTCCCGGGACGGTTACACAGACATTTGGGTGTACAAAGGTTCCGTCGATGCAGAAAACCGCGAAGGCAGAACAAGGGTGAGCCAGGGGAATACCCTGTCTCTCAAGGAAGGGACCTATGCCGAACTTTCATCGATGGGCCCATCTGATGAATGGGAAAGATGGAATACGGAAAGGAACCGCAGGTTCGCTGAGAGACCCCCTTCACGTTATCTTCCCGATGAATTATATGCCTATTCAGGCGACTTTGAACAGAATGGAAGGTGGGTAAGTGTGCAGGAATATGGTTATGTCTGGACACCAAGGGCCGTCGCAGTCGGATGGGCTCCTTACAGAATCGGCAGGTGGGTATGGGTTGGCGGCGAATATGTCTGGATCTCCCATGAGCCATGGGGCTGGGTGCCGTATCATTATGGAAGGTGGGCTTTCGTCTCCTCCGTTGGATGGTGTTGGGTTCCTCCCAGGAGAGGTGCCGTGTACTGGGGCCCAGGCTTTGTGGGATGGGTGAATACCCCGACTCATGTTTCTTGGGTCCCTTTGGCCCCTGGTGAAATCTACTATGGCCGCGGTTATTATGGCCCACACAGTGTCAATATCACCCAGATCAACATCAATACGATTCAAGTCAACAAGATCGTCTATAAAAATATTCATGTCCACAACGCAGTGACCGTCGTTCATCATGATACATTTGTTAGAGGGAAGCACGTGGAAGTCAAAGTCAAGGAGAACCTGTTCCTTAAGGAAAGAATCAGCATCGGCGGACCGGCCATCAGACCCGAGAGAGCGACATTGATGCCCGTTGTCAAAGAGATCCCGGAAAGGAGGCGGCCACCTGCACTCATCCGGGAGATAAAAATCAAGGGAATAAAGGAGAAACGTCCCCTCATCAGAGAAAGAGAGCGTTCTGTTCTTCGACCCGAATCGCCGCTGAGGGAGATGCCGGTTAAACCAAGAGAAGGCAAACTGAAGGAACGTGAAGTGGGAAGAGAAAGGGAAAAACCAAGAGAATTCAAACCTGAAAGAAGAATAGAAGAAGAGAAGGAATCCAGACCTTCGGAAAGAGGAATAGAAAAACCCAGAGAGAGAGGTTTGGAAAAACCTGGCCCCGTGGAAAAGCGGATAGAAAGGGAGCGAGAATCCAGGCCTTCGGAAAGAAGAATAGAAAAAGAACGGGAAATGAAACTTCAAGAAAAGGGTGGGGAAAGGAGAATAGAAAGGGAGAAAGGAGAGAAACCCAGACGTAGAGGTGATGAGAGGGGAGTGGAAAAAGACTAATATCTCTGGCAACGTGCCGGATTCGAGAAGTGATAAAAGTGATATCTGAAAACGCAACCATTTTAGAGGAAGGGGCAAAGAGTTTCGGGATTCTGCTCAAGGAGAGGGATATCGATCTCTTTGCCCTATATCTCAATGAACTCCTCAAGTGGAACCAAAAGATCAATCTCACCGCCATCCGGACAGAGAAGGAAATCATTATCAAGCATTTCCTCGATTCCCTCTCCGTTTATCCATATCTTCCCAAAGACTTCACCCTCCTGGATATTGGAGCGGGCGCTGGATTTCCCGGGATTCCTTTAAAGATGGTCCAGCCTTCCCTCCAGCTTATTTTGATTGACTCCGCACGTAAGAAGGTCGATTTTCAGAACCATATCATCCGGACCTTGGGTCTAAAAGGAGTTGGAACGGTCCAGGGCCGGGTTCAGGATAGAGGAATCCTTGAGCAATGGGCTGGAAAATTTGATGCCCTCGTTTCCAGGGCCTTTTCCGATCTCCGAACTTTCCTTGCCTTAGGCTACCCTTTTCTGAAAAACGGGGGAATGGCCATCGCCATGAAAGGTGAAATGCCCGAAGAAGAAATCCGACGCCTCTCTGAAACAGAGGCCCCCCGATACCGACTGATAAAGGCGGTTTTTCTGACCCTCCCTCTCAGTTCTTTTAAGAGAACAATTCTTCTGTTTCAAAAAGACTGATTTTATGCTATATAGAAACCAATCCAAGGAATAACCAAATACGGGAATGGTGGAATAATGGAATATTGGGATATTGCGTCAAGGACCGATTTTTTCTGTTAAACCCACTATTCCAGTCTTCCATCATTCCATTATTCCAGTTTTTCACATTCCATCATTCCAATATTCCAAGGTTTGAATCCTGTGGCGCGAGTCATTTGCATTGCCAATCAAAAGGGAGGAGTAGGAAAGACGACGACAGCGGTCAACCTTTCTGCCTCGATTGCCGCGGCGGAGAAGAAGGTTCTCCTCATCGACATCGATCCTCAGGGGAATTCGACGAGCGGCATCGGTTTGAGCAAGGAGGGAACGAGCGAAACGATCTATCAGGCCCTGCTTCGCGGCTCCGGACTTAAAGAGAGGGTGCAGAAGACTCTCCTTTCCTACCTGGATGTAATCACCGCCAATACCGATTTGATCGGGGCTGAAATCGAATTGGTTCAGGAGAAGGATCGTGAGAAAAAGCTGTATCGTCTGATCAAAGAGGTAGAAACCGACTACGATTACATTTTTATCGACTGCCCCCCTTCCCTGGGCCTTTTGACCATCAACTCACTGACGGCGGCACACTCGGTCCTCATCCCCCTCCAGTGTGAATACTATGCCCTCGAAGGACTGGGCCAACTCCTTAAGACCATTCGCTTGATTAAACAGTCCCTCAATCCAAACCTGGAAATCGAAGGGATTCTGCTCACCATGTTTGACAGCCGGAATAACCTCTCACACCAGGTGGCCAATGAGGTACGAAATCACTTCAAAGGCAAGGTATTCAGGACAACTATCCCACGGAATATCCGGCTGAGCGAAGCGCCGAGCCATGGGAAACCTGTCCTCTTATACGATGCGCGTTCAAAGGGGGCTGAAAGTTATCTCAATCTGGCCAGAGAAATCATGGAGAACGGAAGCAGGAATGTCAACTAAGAGAGTGGCCCTGGGAAAGGGCCTTGGAGCACTCATCCCGGAAATTGGACCCGAGGAATCGAAAAGGCTTTTCTACTGCGGAATCGAGGAGATTATTCCCAATCAATCTCAGCCCCGGAAGTATTTCGACGAATCGAAGCTTCAGGAACTGGCAGATTCCATCAAGGAGAAAGGGGTTCTCGAGCCCTTAATTGTCAGGAAGGTCGAACAGGGCTACGAACTGATTGTTGGAGAGCGCCGATGGCGCGCAGCTCAAAAGGCGGGCCTGAAGGAAGTGCCCGTCCTTGTAAAAGAGGCCGAGGGACGGGAGGTCCTGGAACTCTCTCTCATCGAGAATCTGCAAAGAGAGGACTTGAACCCCGTTGAGGAGGCGGAAGCCTTCAGACGCCTGATGGAAGAGTTTGGTATCAGCCAAGGAGAATTGGGCACCCGGCTTGGAAAAGATCGAACCACGATTGCCAATGCCCTGCGTCTGCTAAAACTCCCTCCTGAAGTAAGAGACTCCCTCCTCGAAAAGAAGATCACGCCCGGTCATGCAAGGGCGATTCTCAGCCTCGAGGCTAAAGAGAGGCAGAAAGAGCTCTGTGGATTGATCATTCGGAAGGGACTTTCGGTAAGAGAGGCCGAAGCCCTGGCGAAACGGTGGACGGAAAGACAAGGAAGGGCTACTCCCCCCGGCGGCCGGGATGACCTGGAAAGCCAGCTGAGCAGCCTTATGAACTCTCTAAGGCAACACCTCGGAACAAAGGTCCATATTACCCAAAGAGGAAAAAAGGGGAAGATCGAGATCGAGTACTATTCCTTCGAAGACCTGGGAAGAATCATCGAGACGATCCTTGGGAAAGGTGTCTAAAGCATAATCGTGGGGCACCCCACCCCCACCCTGGCCCTCCCCTCTCCGAGCCAGAGGCTCTTCCGAGCCGGAGGCCTGAAGGGGAGGGAAATCGTCGGGCGCTTGGAGGGATTCCTCCCCCTTCAAGGGGGAGGTCAGGAGGGGGATGGGGTAAGTTAGGCACTCGCACTAGGCGAAGCTGCAGGGGAAAGGAGTAACAGATGTCAGGTAGGTTCCCATTCAAGAAAGAGAGTTCGAAGTCTTCACCGGTGTTGGAGGAGGTTACCGCCTTTTTAGGAAAAGAGACGGTATTTCAAGGGAAGATGACCTTTGAGGGGGTTTTCCGACTGGAGGGAAAGTTCGAGGGAGAGATCTTGGAGAGCGGTATCTTGATCGTTGGTGAAACGGCGGTCGTGAAAGGGAAGATGGATGTCAAAGGGATCATTATCAACGGCTTGGTGGAGGGAGAGGTTTGTGCCAAAGAACGGGCGGAGATCCATGCGGCGGGTAAGCTCTACGGAACCCTCGTCACTCGGACACTCACCGTTAATGAAGGAGGGATTCTGGACGGCTATTGTAAGATGGAAGGAGCGGACCACCAGGAGGGTGATCTTCATCTGCTCTCCCATAAGGAGGACCAGCCTTTATCGACTTGAAAATGAGATTTCAGAGAGATCTGAAGATTTTTTCAGATCTCTCGCGAAAAAAGAGGTTGACAACCTTTTCAGCCTATGTTAACTAATTCACATTTTGTCATTTCCCAATGTCATCCAATAAAAAACCGGATAAGATCTTCAGTGAATGGGTGAAGTACGGCAACATCGGACTGGAGATGTTAGCCTCGGTATTGGTCGGAACATTTGGGGGGTACGCTTTAGATTCTCTTTTATATACAAAGCCCTGGTTGATGATCGTTGGGTTCATTTTTGGATCGGCTGCAGGCTTTGTAAGTCTCTTTCGCCTCCTGAAACGGGAAGAAAAAAAAGAAGAAAAAAGGGATTGAGATGAGTCCATTTTTCCTGGGCGGAGTGGCTGGAATCATCCTTGCCATTCTCAACTTCTATGCTTCTGCATATGCCACATCAAAGACCCTTTCCACCCCGGGAATATCTTCGGCGGCTCTTACCATTTTAAGTTTTTTCGTCCGGTTGTTGCTCCTCGGTTTCATCTTTTACGGTCTCTCAAGTGTAAAGGAGATTCATTTTAGAACGGCTTTGATCAGTTTCATCACCGCTTTTACGGTCTGCTTGATCTGGAAGGCCTCCCGCGTCTACCGGGAAGCGAAGCCTTTGATAAAACAACAGAACGAACCCTGAGGGAGCTGCCTATGAATTTGATGGAACATCTCCAGCCTCATGTCCATATTCCTCTCCAGATCGGAGGCATAGACGTCTCTATTACGAACGCTGTCGTGGCGATATGGGTCGCGTGTTTCCTGGTTTTCCTGACCCTTACCCTGGCAGGTCGGGCGGGAAGATTGGTTCCCAGCGGGCTCCAGAATTTTATGGAAAGCCTGGTTCAATTTGCAAGGCAGGGCCTGGTCGTCGAAATTCTGGGGGAAGAAGGGATCGCCTGGTTTCCATTTATCGCCACCCTCTTCTTCTTCATTCTTTTTTGTAACCTCCTCGGACTTGTTCCGATTTTCCCCGGATTCACCGCTACCTCCAACATCAATGTGACCGGCTCTCTAGCGATTGTAGTCTTCATCATGACCCAGGGGGCTGGGATCGCAAAACATGGATTAGCGGGATACTGCAAAACCTTTGTCCCCCACGGAATGCCTAAGGGGATCGCGGGTACTGTGCTCGTCGGGTTCATGATCATTGTCGAGATCATCAGTCAGCTTGCCCGGCCTTTCTCTCTGGCCGTCCGGCTCTTTGCCAATATGACGGCAGGCCACCTTGTGATCATGGTCTTCATTTCGATGATTTTCATGATCAGCGCCTTTATCACTCCTGTATCCGTGGTCATGGCCGTGGTCATGATGGCCTTTGAAATTTTCGTCTCCGTCCTGCAGGCTTTTATCTTTGCGATACTGGCTTCGATCTATATTCGACTGGCCACCGCAGAGGAACATTAAACCCATTCCCCTCCCAAGGGAGGGGAGAGGAACTTTTTTAAAAGAGGAGGAACACGAATGGAAGGGTTAGCTCAATTAGTCCCAGGTCTGGCAAAATTAGGCGGAGGGCTCAGCATCGGGTTAGGGGCCCTTGGAACCGGAATCGGCATGGGAATCCTCGTGGGAAAGGCGATCGAAGGGATGGCCCGGCAACCTGAATCCGCGGGACTCCTGCGAACCACCATGTTTATCGGCGTGGCCTTCGTGGAAGCCCTCGCCCTCTATGCCCTGGTCATTACCTTCTTGCTCATCTTCTAACCACTCTTAGTTCCGGAACGAGGGTCCCCGAAAAGGGTCTCTCCGGTGGGATCGGGATTAAGGAAGGCATCCCGACCCTCTTGAAGGAATAATTGGGAGGAGCATTGATATGTTTAAGTTTGAACCCGGATTGATCATCTGGACGCTCGTCTCTTTCTTCATTCTCCTCATTCTGCTGAAGAAGGTGGCCTTTCCGCCGATCCTCAAGGGAATGAAGAAGAGGGAGGAGACCATTAAGCAGCAGCTCGAGGAGGCCCAAAAGACGAAAAAGGAAGCGCAGGACCTCTTGGAAGATTACAAGCTCAAGCTCGCCGAGGCCCGTTCCGAAGCCCAGAAAATCATCAATGAAGGGAAGTCACTGGGCGAGAACATGCGAAAGGAAATCGTCCAGAAGGCCCAGGAGGAATCCAACCAGATCGTCAAAAGGGCCCAGGAAGAAATTGAGCTCCAAAAACAGAAGGCCATCCTCGAACTTCAGGAGAAGATTGCTGATCTTTCGATTATGGCAGCAACGAAGATCATCAACAAATCTCTTAATACAGAAGACAACCGCCGCCTGGTGGAGGACTACGTCTCTAAGGTAGGTGAGCTTTATGGCAAGTGATCCCTTGGTGAAATCCTATGCTGAGGCCCTCTTTCAGGTAGCCCGTTCCGAGGAGACACTGGATCGGGTGGAAGAGGAACTGACCCGACTGAACAAATCCCTGGATTCGAATGCCGAGTTGAGGGAGTTTCTGAGCAATCCCCAGATCTCATCCGAAGGGAAGAAAAGCGCTCTCTTTCAGATCTTCGGGGGGAAGGTCTCTCCGATAACGCTTCACTGGATCAACATGGTGGTCGATCAGGGACGACAGAGGAGGCTGCCGGCGATCATCGAGGCCTTCTTCACATTGGCCCGGGATGCCCGCGAAAAGGTCACCGCAGAGGTCATCACTTCGGTCCCTCTTTCGGAAGACCAGACGAATCGTCTCGCACAGGAGCTCTCCAAGGTTACCCGGAAGCGAGTCTTTCTGAAACCCATGGTAGATGAATCGATCCTGGGCGGGGTGATCGTTAAGATCGAAAATAAGGTGATCGATGGAAGTGTTAAACATCGACTCCAAGAGATGAAGAACGAGATGATCAAAACTGCTTGACCTGTGTCATAGTCCCCCTCACCCTTACCCTCTCCCACCAGGGGAGAGGGGGATACTTCTAATTTCCTCCCCCTTGAGGGGAGAGGATAAAGCCTGTCCTGAGTCCCGCGCTTCGCGGGATCGAAGGGGTGGGGGTGACAGAGAGGTGCGAGTTTATGGAACTGAAGATCAATCCGGAAGAAATATCAACCATCCTGAAACGGCACATTGAGCAGTATCAAGTCAAGATGGAGATGGAGGAGGTGGGCGAGATCATCGAGGCCGGAGACGGGATTGCAAGGATCAAAGGGCTTCCCAGTTGTATGTCGGCTGAGATGCTCGAATTTCCAGGAGGGATCTATGGGATGGCCCTGAACCTCGAAGAGGACCAGATCGGGGCCATGATCCTTGGCGATATTGCCCATATCGAACAAGGGAACCCGGTCAGGAGAACGGGTAAAGTGCTCTCCGTCCCGGTTGGGGATGCTTTAGTCGGGAGAATTGTCAATGCCTTGGGCCAGCCCATCGATGGAAAAGGTCCCATCCATACCGATAAGTTACGGCTGATTGAAGGTGCAGCACCCAATGTCGTGGAAAGGCAGCCGGTGAAAGAACCCCTCCAGACAGGGTTGAAATGCATTGACTCCATGATCCCCATTGGAAGAGGTCAACGAGAATTGATCATCGGTGATCGCCAGACCGGAAAAACAGCCATTGCTGTCGATACGATCCTGAATCAAAAAGGAAGGGACGTCTCCTGTATCTACGTGGCCATCGGGCAGAAGCAGTCAACCGTGGCAGCCGTCGTCAATACCTTACAGGAGCACGGAGCCATGGAGTATACGATAGTCGTCGCAGCCACAGCCAGCGACCCTGCTCCCATGCAATTCGTGGCCCCCTACGCAGGATGCGCCATGGGAGAAGAATTCAGGGATACCGGCCGCCATGCCCTAGTCATCTATGACGACCTCTGGAAGCATGCTGTGGCATATCGGCAGGTCTCGCTCTTGCTAAGAAGGCCGCCTGGACGAGAAGCCTTCCCAGGCGATATCTTCAACCTTCATTCAAGGCTACTGGAAAGGGCGGCCAAATTGAATGACGAGCTGGGAGGAGGGTCTCTCACCGCCCTGCCCATCGTGGAGACCCAGGCAGGCGATTTTTCGGCTTACATCCCTACGAATGTCATTTCGATTACCGATGGTCAGATCTATCTAGAGGGTGATCTTTTCTATGCTGGAGTTCGACCCGCTG
>Ga0214473_10001548_pt1 | contig 30094 bp, 27 predicted proteins | sample RVTome_7_FD_203509 | JGI IMG/M metagenome (GOLD analysis project Ga0214473, IMG submission 203509) | Soil microbial communities from uranium-contaminated site in the Upper Colorado River Basin, Wyoming, United States - RVT98D197 | ecosystem: Environmental > Terrestrial > Soil > Contaminated >...
GACCTTCCGCTCGTCACCGGCCGGGGGCTGCTCGCGAGCTAGGAGCCCGTGCGAGCGTCGGGCGCCGTGCGGTAGAAGCGCACCTCGGCCTTCTCCATCGTCGCGAGGCCCTCGGTCACCACGGCGTCCACGTCGGCGAGGAAGCGCTCGAGCTTCTCGCGCGAATCGACGAACTCGAGCACCACCGGGAGGTCCTCCGCGAGCCGCTCGATCTTGAAGCTGTGCAACCTGCTGTGCGCGCCGTAGCCCATCGCGCCGCGCAGCACCGTCGCGCCCGCCACGCCGAGCTCGCGGGCGCGCAGCACCAGCCACTCGTAGAGCGGACGTCCCTCGTGGCGATCTCCGTCGCCGATGAAGATGCGCAGCAGGCAGCCTTCGGTGGGCAGCACCATGGTCACCTCCAGACGAGGTGGGCCGCGACGCGCCCGAGATGGACGCACGCGAGCCCGAGGATCACGTTGGCAAGCACGTTCGCCGCCGCGAGCCCCCGCTCGGCGTCGCGCAGCAGGAGGAGCGTCTCGTTGCCGAAGGCGGAGAAGGTGGTGAAGCCGCCGAGCAGGCCCGTCGCGAGGAAGAGCCTCGTCTCGGCTGAGAAGGCCCCGCGGGCCTCCGCGAGCTGCGCGAGCGCACCGATCGCGAGGCAGCCGAGCAGGTTCACCGCGAGCGTCCCCCACGGAAACAGCGAGTCGCGTGCGGCGTCCTGCGCGAGGCCCGAGACCCAGTAGCGGAGGACGGAGCCGGCGAATCCGCCGACGCCGATCAGCAGGACGCGGGTCATGCGGAGGATGCTCCCGTCGAGAGGAAGCGTCCCCGGACGACGACGTCGCACGGATCCCTCATCCGGCGGACATGCGCTCGAGGTCCGCGAGGATCTCCTCGGCATCGTGATCGAGACCCACCCAGCGCCGCGCGATGCGTCCTTCGGGATCGACGAGGAAGGTCACCACGAGGTGGTCGATCTCGCCGTCCTTCCCGGGGCTCTTCCCGACCCCGAAGGCCCGGAGCGCCGCGTCCACGGCCTCCGGGGGCCCGGTGAGGAAGGACCAGCTCGCGAGATCTGCGCCGCGCGCCTTCGCGTAGGCGCGGAGCCGCTCGGGCGTGTCGCGCTCCGGGTCGAGGGAGATCGAGACGAAGCGGATGCCCTGGCGCAGCGCGGGCGGCATCCGACGCTGCACCTCCACGTGCACCCCGGTGAGGATCGGACAGGGACCGGGGCAGCTCGTGTACACGAAGTCGACGAGCACGAAGCGGCCGCGGAGCGCCGAGAGCGACGCCGGCCGGCCGTCCTGGTCGACGAGCGAGAGCTCGGGGACCGGATGGCCGAGGTCGAGCACCTGCCCGAGGGTCGGCGCGTCCCGCGGTGGTGGGAGCTGCGAGAGCACCCTCGCCGCGACCACGCGGTACGCGCGGCCGTCGAACTCCACCTCGAAGTCGATCACCTGTCCGGGCGCGAGGGTCTCGAGCAGCGCGGGATCGGAGACGTCGAAGTTCATCGTCATCGCCGGCATCAGCTCGGGGATGTCCTCGTGCTCGATCACCACCTGGCGCTCGTCGCGGGCGACGTCGATCACGGTGCCGTGGGCCGCGCGGCGGACCGGTGCCGGGCCGCAAGCCGCCGCGAGCGCGAGCGCGAGCGCGAGGAAAAGGGCTCCCGACCTCACAGCTCGCCGAGGAAGCCTGCCTCGAGATCGGCCGAGCCGAGGCGGGTCGTGCGCCGCAGCGAGCGCTCCACGTCGCGGGTGCGCGCCACCTCCTCGCAGAGGTCGCGCAGCGCGCGCTCGCCGAAGCGGCCCGCGACCCATTCGATCATGCCGTAGGACTGGAGGTAGGCGAGCTGCGCGGCCTGCGGCCCGAGCCGCCCGAAGCCCGGCGCCCAGAGCGTCGAGAGCGGCAGGAGCTGGCCGGCGTCGCGCGCGCGTGCGAGCGCCACGGCCTCCCCGGTCGCCAGGTGTCGCTTGCCGACCACGCGCGCCTCGAACCACTCGGCCACGCCCTCGTTGAACCAGCCCGGCCAGGCGAGGTTCGGCGCCTCCTGGTGGAGGGCAGCGTGCACGAGCTCGTGGTGGAGAACCCGGGAGAGCGGCGCGGTCAGCTGCACGTCGCCGCGGATGCGGATCACGCCGTGGTAGAAGCCCGCGGCCGGGAAGCGGAAGCGGCCGGCGAAGCTGGCGTCGAAGACGCCGGGGTCGTAGACCACCACCTCGATCGGCTGCGACGGGCGGAGCCCGAGCAGCGCTCCGAGCCGGTCGTAGGCGCGCTCGAGCTCGGAGAGAAGCTCCTGCTCGAAGCGGCGCGAGCCGCGGAACCCGCCCGCCTCGTCGATGTCGACGTCCTGGTAGAGCACGAAGTGGGCCGACGTGCGCTTCTCGAAGCGCCCGTCCGCCCCGCGGTCGGCCGCCGACGCCCCTCCCGCGAGCAGGAGAGCGAGGCCCGCCCCGAGCGCTCGCCACCTCCATCGGATGGCGGATCTGTTTCGCGATGCGATCGCAGCCGCGGGCAAGGCATCCAGCACGACGAGGCCGGAGCGCCCGAGCCACCGCTGCCGCACGGCTCAGGCCCTGGCGCTCGGACGGGAGGACACGGACTCGTGCCAGCGCGCGAGGTTCTTCTCGGCCGGGGCGATGCGGATGTCGACGACGCGCCCGAAGTCGATCGCACACAGCGCCGTGATGTCCGCGACCGTGTAGCGATCGCCGGCGATGAAGGGACGGCCCGCGAGCTCCCGGTCGAGCCAGGCGAGCCGCTCGCGCGCGGTCTTGCGGCACAGCTCGCCCCACTCGCGCACCTGCTGGATCCGACCCTTGAAGAAGTCGTGGGTGTTCTGGAAGCAGCCCGTCACGTGGCGCCAGAGCTCGAGCTCGGTGCGGCGGCTCCACATCTCGACGATCGCGCGGTCCTTCGCGTCGGTGCCCAGGAGCGGCGGGTGGGGGTGGAGCTCCTCGAAGTAGCGGCAGATCGCGAGCGACTCGGCGATGCAGGTGCCGTCGTCGAGCTCGAGGACGGGCAGCCCTCCCAGCGGATTCTTGGCGAGGAAGGCGGGCTCGCGGCTCTCCGCCTTGCCGATGTCGACCTGCTTCGTCGGGACCTCGATGCCCTTCTCGGCGAGGAAGATGCGCACGCGGCGGGGGTTCGGCGCAACCTTGCTGTCGTAGAGGATCACGCGGAGGGCCTCCTCGGCCGTCAGGCCGGAGGCACCAGTGTATCCGCGGCGATCGGCAGGTGCACGCTGAAGCGGGATCCGCCCCCGACACGCGACGTGACGCGGATCTGGCCGCCGTGGCTGCGGACGATGCCGTGGGCGATCCCGAGGCCGAGCCCCGAGCCCTCGCCGACGCGCTTCGTCGTGAAGAAGGGATCGAAGATGCGGCCCACGTGCTCGGGTGCGATCCCGCAGCCGTCGTCCGCGACGTGCACGAGGACGCAGTCTCCCTCGAGCTCCGTCGCGATACGGATCGTCCCGGTCTCGTCGATCGCCTGCGCTGCGTTGAGCACGAGATTGAGGAAGACCTGCTGGAGCTCCTGGGGGGCTCCGCGCACCGGGAGGATCGCGCCGTAGCTCCGCTCGATGCGGATGCGCTCGCGCAGCTGCGGCGCCGCCATGCGCAGCACCCCGTCGACGAGCGCGTGCAGGTCGGAGAGCTCGCAGCGCTCCGACCCGCCGCGCGCGAGCCCGCGGACGTCCCGGACGATCGCGACGGCGCGATTCACGCCTTCGAGCGACTCGTCGACGAGCTCCTCGCCCTCCGCGACGAGCGCCGCGGCGGCGTCGCTCGCGTCCGCCTTCTCGAGCTCCACCGCGAGCGAGCCCCAGTGCTGGCGCAAGAGCGAGAGGTTCGCACGCACGAAGGCCAGCGGGTTATTGATCTCGTGCGCGATCCCGGCGGCGAGCTCGCCCACGGCGGCGAGTCGCCCGGAGAGCAGCAGCCGATCGCGCAGGGCCACGACCTCCGTGAGGTCGCGCACGACGAGCACGAGGCCGAGCGGCGAGCCCTGCCGGTCGCAGAGCAGTCGCGACGCGACCGCCACCGGAAGGCGGCCGCCCGCGAAGGTCAAGAGGTCGCAGCGCTGCTCGCGACCGGCGCCGGTGAGATCGAGGGGCTCGCCGAGGCGCTCGCTCATCTGCACGCCCGCGAGCCCCCGCACGGGGCACTCGAGCAGGCGCCCCATCGCGCCGTTCGCGCCGCGCACGCTGCCGTCGAGGCGCAGCAGCGCAACGCCGTCCGGCAGCGCCTCGAGGATCTCGCTCGCGAAGTCGCCGGGGGCGAGCAGCGAGTAGCCGAAGCGCCGGACCGTCCAGAGCACGAGCCCAGCCAGCACCACGAACGACGCCGTCCCGAAACGCGGCAGCTGTACGCCCGCGAGCGGGAGCAGCCCGTCGGTCACGGACCCGACGACCAGCGGCACGAAGATTCCGACGCTCACCCAGCGCGCCTGCGAGCGCTCCGCCGGCGAGGCCGATCTCCGGTAGGCGCGAGCCGCCGCGCGAAGCGCCAGCGCGAGGCAGCCGACCGTGAAGGCATAGAAGAGCACGTAGGTCGTGCCGAGCCGATAGGCGAAGCCCCAGCCCGTCCGCTCGACGCCCGTGTGGATCCACGGCGTGAGCCAGTCGACCAGCAGGAAGCCTGCCGAGGCGGCGTAGAGGCTGGGGAGCCTGCGCCGCGCGCGCGGCATCGGATCGCCCGTGATCTCGAGGAAGAGCTGCAGCGTCAGCGGACCGATCCAGACCCAGCCGAGCGCCGAGGCCTTGACCAGCGCAAGCGCGACGCGCGGATCGGACTGCGCGTTCCAGAGCACCTCGAAGAAGCTCCACAGCGATGCCCCGCCCACCAGCAGCGCCGCGAGCCGGTTCACGGGCTGGCGCGCGTCGCGGGAGAGGATCGCGGCGGCCAGCGCCCCCGTGACAAGGCAGGTCGTGAGCGGAACCACCAGGTAGAGCGTCATCGCGAGCGGCCTCGGAGCGTCCGTCGCCGTGCTCGACGCGAGCGCATCACGCCGCGGAGCGGGTCACATGGCGCCGAAGGTGAAATATGTGAGGGCCGCCTTCCCGGCGACCTTGAGCAGGCTCATGAAGGCGAGGAAGGCCTGCTTCGCCGAGTCGTCCGGCACGTCGTTCGGGCAGCGCTCCTGCTGGCGCTCGCGCAGCAGCGAGACGTGCTGCTCCGTGCGCTCCGTCCACATCGCGTTGCCCTTCGCCTCCGCCCGGTCGGCCATGCCCTCGAAGTGGTCGATCTGCTTGCGCAGCCGCGCGCACTCGGCCGGATGCGCGAGCGGCCGGGCGACCGGCGTCTCGGCGCCCGCCACGCCCGGGACCAGCCACAGCAGGAGTGCGGCAACGGTGGCGCGAACCGTCATCGGACCCGTCCCCTCCGACCCCCCTGCGGGGTCCGCCTGGGTATCGGCCGGACGCAGGCCGGGGTGAAGCGGCACGGGGGCCTCGCCCGGCCTGCCTCGGGACGGGCTCAGGCCCCCGCGGCGATCGCCGGGGCGGCGCGGTGGGCGAGGGCCATTGCGGTCCACATCGGGTTCACGGAGGGGCACTGCGGGAAGATCCCGGTGTCGACGATCCAGAGTCCGCGCAGGTCGTGGGAGCGGCCGTGCTCGTCGACCACGCCGCGGGCCGGGTCGCCGTGCATGCGGGTCGAGCAGAAGGCGTGGTTGCCGCCGAGGACGAGGTGGCTCGCGCGCAGCTCGCCGCCGCGCAGCACCTCAGCCCCCTCGAGCGAGTGGATCTCGTCGGGAAAGCCGTGCACGCCGGGCACCACCGTGTGGGCGCCCGCGGCGAAGAAGATCTCGCAGAGTGTGAAGAGCGCCTGCGCGAGGATCGGGACGTCGTCCGGGTGCAGGTGCCACACGAGCTGCGGGTCGGAGGTCCCGCGGCGCGCGCGCACGCGGCCGAGCGAGCGGTTGCAGCTCCCGATCGCGTCCCACACGGCCGAGTTCGGGATCCAGGCGAGGCGGTCCTTGAGGCGCGCGCCGGATCCCGGCATGCGCACCGCGAGCACCGCGGGCGGCGCCCAGAGCGTCTCGAGCTTGAAGCCTTCGCGCAGGAACTCGAGCGACTGGTAGCCCTGCGTCGCGCCGAAGGCGGGGTCCACGCGCTCGTCGAAGACCCCCATCACCGCCACGCCGGGGTGGAACTGAAGGTTCTCGCCGACCTGCCCGGAGCCGTTCGCGAGATTCCCGCTCTTGTGCAGCAGCACCGGCGTCGCCATGCAGCCCGCGGCGAGCACCACGCGGGGAGCGCTCACGCGGAAGCGCGGCCCGCCGCGCCCGCTGAAGGGCGCGACGATGCGTCCGGAGACGCCGACGGCCCGCCGGCCGTCGACCAGCACGCGCTCGACGCGCGCGGAGCTGAGCACGCGGGCGCCGCCGCGCACGGCCGCCGGCAGGTAGGAGAGATCCATCGACTGCTTGGCGCGCGAGCGGCAGCCGGTGAAGCACTCGCCGCTCCCGCGGCAGCCGCGCACGTTGCGCTGGATCGGCTCCGCCGCGTAGCCGAGCTTCTCGCAGCCGCGGCGGAAGAGCAGGTTGCGCCGGCCCTGGACGTTCTCCGGCGTCGGTGCGATCCCGAGGAACCCGGCCACGGCGTCGTAGTGCGGGTCGAGGTCCGCGCGGGTCGTCTCGCGGAGCTGGAACTCCTCGCTCCAGCGGTCGAGCACGAAGTCCGGAGCCCGCACGCAGATGGCCGAGTTCACGAGCGACCCACCGCCGAGGCAGATCGCCTGCATGGTCGGCATCACGGTGCCGCGCGTGACGCGCAGCCCCCCCTCGCGCATCGTGCGCGCCATCGAGAGGGCGCCGTCGAGCTCGAAGTCCCCCGGCGTGAAGGGGGGGCCCTCCTCGACGAGGACGACGCGCAGACCGCTGCGCGTGAGCTCGTAGGCCGCGACCGCGCCGGCCGGCCCGGAGCCCACCACGACCGCGTCGGCCTCCTCGTGAAAGTCGCGGTCGTACTGGGCCCAGACGCGGACGTCGCCTTCCCCCGGAGCGACCGTCACGCCGACCTCTCGGCCCACGCGGGGTGGAGCGGGCCATCGAGGTCGAGCGGCGTCCCATCGCTCGGCGGCGAGAGATCCGCCGGGGTAAAACGGATCGCGTCGGGCGAACGGCCGATCGGCGGGTAGAGCAGGTCCGCCTCGCAGACCGGCGTCGGGATCGCGAGGGGTGCTACGCGCAGCTGCCGCATCACCGGCGGGTGGGCGAACCAGGCCATCGTCAGCACCGCGCGCAGGCTCGTGAAGACGAGCCGGCGCGGGAAGTATCGGCTGCATCGCCAGCCGTCGAGCACCGCGATGCGCTGCTCGGGCGAGAGCGCGGTGAAGCGCCGCCAGCCGCCCCAGCCCGGCGCGGGAAAGAAGATCGTCGCGTGCTCCACCAGCAAGAAGAGCAGGTGCAAGAGCACGCGGATGCGCGGCCGCGAGGCCGCGAGCCACCGATCCGTGTAGCCGGCGACGTTGGCATCGCTCCCGGATGCGGGAATCGCGCCGCCGCGCGGAAAGGTGGCGTCGCCGGACGCGTTCAGGAACGCGACCTCGCGGCGCGAGAGGTGGCGGTAGCGAGCCCCACCGCGCGGATAGCCCGCGAAGAAGCGGGCCGCCGCGGCGACGAGGAGCCCCGCCAGCAGCAGCCGGCCGAGCATGGCGGGAGGATAGCGCCGCCGCGCGCGACGGCGGGCCCCGCCTGCCGCCGCTCGAGCGCGTCGCGCAGCGACCGGCAGCGGTGGCGCGCAAGCTGCCCTAAAGCCGGACAAATCTCCGTCCGATCCAGAGGGCGTGCGACGCACGCTCGCGACCCTGGTGCTGCTCCTCGCGCTCGCGGCGCATCTCGGAGCCGCCTTCCGCCACAACGTGAGCTGGGACGAGTTCGCGCTCCTCGATCTCGCGGACGCCACGGCGGCGACCGGCGAGCTCCACTCGGGGGCGCGCCCGGGACTCGCGGTCTGGCTGCTGGTTCCGCTGGTGCGGGACTGCGAGGACGAGATCGCCGTCGTGCGCACGGCGCGGGTCCTGTGGACCGGGATCACGGCCCTCTTCCTCGTGGGCCTGGGTCTGTGGGTCGCGCAGCTCGAGCCGGAACGCCCGCGACGCCCCGCGGCGGCCCTGCTCGGCGTGGCGCTCCTCGCCTTCGTCCCGGCTTTCCTCGCGACCTCGCTCCAGGTCCGCACCGACCAGATCGCGCTCGCAGGCGGCGCGTGGGGCGGGTGGTGGCTCCTCTCCTCGCGGCGCAGGCCCTGGCTCGCTCTCGCGGCGGGTGCCTGCTTCGGACTGGGATTCCTCGGCTCGCAGAAGCTCCTCTACCTGCTCGCCCTCGCAAGCGTCCTCGCCGTGGGCCAGCTCCGACTCGAGCGCGAGCTCGCGCCGCGCCGCGAAGCCGCACGCGTCGTGCTCACCGGCGTCGGCTTCGCCGCCGTGCTGCTCGCCTTCGAGGTCGCGATCTCCGCGGTCTTCGACGTACCCGAGGGTCACGCCGCGCGCGAGGGCCTCTCGAGCGGGTACGTGGAGAGCGGTCTCTCGCTCTTCGACTTCTATCGCCGCACGCTCGGCTATCGCGAGTACCGCGAGATGCTCCCGAGCCTCGCGCCGCAGCTCGGAGCGCTCGTCGCGCTCGCGGCCGCCACGCCCCGGGCGCTGCGAGCGCGCGGACGCTCCGCCGACTCCGTCCTGCTCGCGTGGGTGGTGCTGGCTCTCGGCACGGGCGTCGGCCTCTTCCACGCCGCGGCCTTCCGCTACTTCTGGATGACGCTCGGCGTCTTCCCCGCCGTCGCGATCTGCCTCGGGCGCGACGCGATCCGGACCTGGCTCGCGGCGCGCAGCGCGCGGCTCCTGCCCGCGTTCGTCGCGGCCCTCGCGGCGCTCCTCGCGATCCCGGCCGTCGTCGAGGCGGCGCTGCTGCTGCGCGACACGCAGTCGGTGCAGCGCGAGAGCCTCGCCTTCGTGCACCGCCACTTCGCGCGGTCGGATGCCGGCTTCCATCCCGAGAGCGCGCTCTTCTGTCAGGCCGGGCGCCAGACGATCCGCACGCACTTCTCGCAGAAGATCCACCAGCGCTTCGCCGGGCCGGCCCGCGAGGCGAACACCGCGCGCATGCTGCGCACCTTCCGCGAGACGCCGATCAAGTTCATCGTAGAGTCCTTCCGGCTGAACCAGTTCCCGGTCGAGCTGCGGCGCTTCTGGGCCGAGAACTATCAGCCCTACCACGCCTCGGTCTTCGTCGCCGGACGTCGTCTCTCCGGCCCGCGCGGGAGCGAGGTCGCCTTCGAGATTCTCGTGCCCGGCCGCTACCGCTGGATCCCGCGCGGAGGTCCCCACCCGCTCACGCTGGGATCGCAGGTGATCGGCGCCGGTCAAGTGGTCGAGCTCGCCGCCGGACCGCAGGTCGCGCGCTTCGTCGAGGACGTCCCGGACGGCATGCTCGTCCTCGACCTCTCCGAGCCGCCGGGGCCGGCCCCGCTCGCCTTCTACGAGGCCAACTAGCATGCGCGTGGCGCTCGTCACGAACATCGTCCCGCCCTATCGCATCCCGCTCTTCCGCCGCCTGGCCGAGACCCCCGGGTGGCGGCTGCGGATCTTCACGAGCGCGGCGACCGAGTTCGACCGCGCGTGGAACGTCGACAGCGGCGGCCTCGACCTGACGAGGGTGCGCGGGCCCTCGCTCGTGCGTCGCGGCCGCACGCTCCACGTTCCGCTCGCCCTGCCGCTCGCCCTGCTGCGCTTCCGCCCGGACGTCGTCGTGAGCGGGGAGCTCGGGCCGCGCTCGTGGCTCGCCCTCCTCTACTGCCTGGTCGCCCGGGTCCCGCTCGTCCTCTGGGTCTATCCCTCGCGCGCCGGCGGACGGCGGGTGCGCGGGCGGGGCCTCCGGCTGCGCCGGACCCTGCTCCGACACGCGCGCGCGGTGATCGGAATGGGCGCCCAGGCGCGCGAGGCGCTTGCGACCTGGGGCGTCCCCAAGGGTGCGATCCACGACGCGCCGAACGCGCACGACGCCGAGGGCCTGCACAAAGCGCTCGCGAGCGTGGACTCGGAGGCCGCGCGCCGGGGGCTGCGCGCCGGGCTCGGCTGCCGCGATCGGGTAGCGCTCTTCGCCGGGCGCCTGATCGGGTCGAAGGGCGTGATCGAGCTCCTCGACGCCTGGGACGATCTCGCACCGGGGCTCCGCAGCGCCTGGACCCTCCTGCTGCTCGGGAGCGGCCCGCTCGAGGAGCGCGTCCGCCACGCGGCGCGCACGCACGCGCGCGGCGAGATCGTCCACGTGCGCGCCGTGCCGGAGTCCGAGGTCGCCGCGTTCTACGCCGGCGCCGACCTCCTCGTCCTCCCGAGCCTCGAGGAGCCGTGGGGGCTCGTCGCGAACGAGGCGATGGCCTGCGGCCTCCCGGTCTGTGGCTCGCGCCTCGCGGGCTGCGCCGACGACCTCCTGCTGGAAGGAGAGACCGGCTGGGTCTTCGATCCGCGCGTCGCCGCGGATTTCGCCGCGGCGCTCCAGCGCGCGCTCGACTGTCCCGACCGCGAGCGCCTCGGCGCACAGGCCCGCCGCCACGCCCAGCACTTCGGCCCCGACGCCATGGCCGACGGCATGCGCCGCGCCATCGCGGCGGCGGCGCGAAGCGGTCGGGAGAGCAGACCCGCTTGAAGGCCCTCCCGCCACGGGCTACCGATCGCCCGGGTCCATGCACTGGCGCGTCCCGCTCGCGTGGGGGCTGCTGCTCCTCCTCACCTGGGGAGCCATCGAGTCCGCCTGCCTCGGCGCGCTCTGGGCGTTCCGCCTGCGCGGCCACCACGCTCCGCTGGAGGCGCGCTTCACGCTCGGCGACGACACGCGCCGCCGGATTCCGCGGATCGTGCAGGGGCGCGAGCAGTACTACCCGCACGACGCGCTCCTCGGCTGGACGGCGAAGCCGGGAGGGAGCACCCGCCTCTACCACGCCAACGCCCAGGGGATGCGGGCCGATCGCGAGTACGCGCCGTTCCCTCCGGCCGGGGTGGTTCGCATCGCGGCCTTCGGCGACTCCTTCGTGCAGGGCAACGAGGTCGCGAACCCAGACGCCTGGCCGGCGGTACTCGAGGGGCTCCGCCCGGGGCTCGAGGTGCTGAACTTCGGCGTCGGGGCCTACGGGGTCGACCAGTCGCTGCTCCGCTACCTCCGCGACGGGATCCGCTTCCGTCCGCACGTGGTCGTGATCGGCTTCATGACCGAGAACATCCACCGGCACGTGAACCGCTTCCGTCCCTTCTACTCCCCGCGCCCGTACTCTCCGTGGGCGAAGCCGCGCTTCGCGCTGCAGGGAGAGGGCCTGGTGCTGGTTCCGAACCCGCTGCCGAGGCGCCGCGACTACCGGTCCCTGCTCCGCGACGAGGAGGCGACCCTCGCGCGGCTCGGGAGCGGCGACTACTACTGGGAGCGGATCTGGCGCCCGGTGCGGCTGGGGTTCCTCCCGTCGGCACGGCTCGCGAGCTTCCTCGCGGCGAGCTGGTCCGACACGCGCACCCTCATCGGCGGGCGCTACAACCCGCGCTCCGAAGCCTTCGAGGTGACGGCCCGCCTGCTCGAGGCCTTCAGCGACGCGGTGCTGGAGGCGGGGGCCCTGCCCTTCATCGCGATCTTCCCTCAGCGCTCCGACCTCGAGGCGGTGTGGGATGGGAAGCCGCGGCCCGACCAGCCCCTGCTCGATCGGCTCGCGGCGCGAGGGCTCGTGCATCTCGATCTCAGCGACTGCTTCGAGCGGACCCCCGGGCCCGTCTCGTTCATGCCGAGCGACCACTACGCTCCGACCACGAACCAACGCGTGGCCCGCTGCCTGCTCGTCGCGCTCGAGGGAGCCGGCGCGCTCGACGCGGCGGGGACCCTCGCGGGCCTGCGCTCGCGGCGCGCGGCGCGCGGGCCCTTCGCAGGCTCGGTGCCGCTCGCGCTCGGGGAAGCAGGCACTTCCACGAAGCCGTAGCGCGCGAGCCAGGGCGGCGTGGCGCGCCTCCACGCGCGAAGGCCCGGAGCGAGCCTCGTGGCGGGAGGCGCGGCGAGCACGAAGCTGCGCCGCCCGCTCTTGCTCAGCGCGTCGACGAGGCGTGCCTGCAGCTCGGGCGCCGGATCGAGCACGCGCACGTCGTCGCGGCCGGCCTCGACGTGGACGAGGTAGCGGTAGGTGGTGGCGCGCCAGTAGTCCATGACGAGCACCGCGTCCGGGGGGAGCTGCGCCAGCTCCTCCGGGGTCGCATGGGGAAAGCCGAGGGGCTCGCTCGTGCGGGAGCGATCCACCGGAGCGAAGTTCGCGACGAGCAGGCCACCGGCCGTGACGGCCGCGAGGCCCGCGCAGGCGCGCCGCGAGGCGCTTCCCGGCGGAGCGCCCTGGGGTCCGGCCGCTCCGAGCCCCGCGAGCAGCGCGAGACCCGCGAGCCCCGGAATGGTGAAGGTGAGGCCGTCCCAGCGCTGGAACCAGAAGTAGAAGGCGAGGTTCCCCACGAAGAGCCCCACGCCGATCCAGACCCAGGGCGAGCGGCGCCGGAAGACGGCGCCGCTGAGCGCCAGCGCGAGTCCTCCGATCCCGAGGCTCGTGCCGAAGCCCCGGTCGCGGGCGCGCGCGCTCTCCGGGACCGGATTTCCGGCGAGCAGCGCGGCGCCGGCGAGGAGCTCGCCGTAGCGCCTCGCGTCGCCCGCGACCCTTCCGAGATCCGCACGTCGCGTCGCATGCTCCGCCCAGCGGATGCCGAGGTTGTACGCGATCGCAGCGCGGAGCCGACCCGCGAGCCACGCGTCGGGGCCCGGCTCGCCGAGGAGCTCGCGCGCCAGCGCGGCATCGCGCCGATGGAGCGCCTGCGGGTCGTCGCGGACCCAATGAAAGGCGACCGAGGCTGCAAAGGGCAGCGCGAAGGCGACGCCGAGGAGCTTTGCACCGGCGCGAGGCAGGCGGAGCGGCGGCGACGCGACGGCCCACGCCATGGCGAAGCCCGGCAACACCAGGAGCTCGGATGGCCTCCCGGCACAGGCGACGCCCAGCGCCACGGCCGAGCCGAGTGCGAAGCGGAAGCGCCGCCCGACGACGAAGCGCGCGAAGGCGCTGGTCCCGAGCAGCAGGAATGCCGCGTGGAAGACGTACACCTCGGCGACGGTCGAGGTGCTCCAGTAGATGCTGCTCCAGGCCAGCATCGCCGCTCCGAGGGCGGCGGGCACGAGCCTGCCCGTGGCGGTCCGCAGCGCGTCGAAGAGCGCTACGACCCCGAGCGTGCCGAAGAGCGCCTGCAGCGCGTTGATGCGCCACGCGATGCTCGGGCCCACCGGCACGCGGCTCGCCAGCCAGCCGACCGCGACCTCGAGGGCGTAGCCGGGCTCGTGGCAGATCCCGAGCAGGGGTGCCGCGTGCTGGAGCTCCGCCGCGTCGCCCGCGGCGACGCCCGGCGCGAGCGTCGCGAGGTAGCTCGCGCCCGTCGCGACGGCGAGCGCGCAGGCGGTGGCGGCCGTGCGACCGGGCGTGCTCCGCGACACGCCGCATTCTTCCCGCCCGCCCTCGGGCGCTGTCAAGCCGAATCGGCGCTGCGTCCGGCCCGGGCCGCCGCGATCACCTCCGCGTAGAGCGAGAGCAGGCGCTCGGTCGAGCGCTGGGGCGCGAGCTCCTCCTCGTAGCGCGCGCGCGCCTCGCGGCCGAGCGCGGCGACGAGCCCGGCGTCCTCGAGCAGGCGGCGGCAGGCGGAGGCGAGGCTCGCGGCGTCACCCGAGCGGAAGAGGAGACCGTTCGCACCGGGCTCGACGAGCTCGCTCATGGCACCCGCGTCCGAGGCGACGACGGCGCGACCCGCGGCCATGGCCTCCGCGACGGAGACGGGGAAGGCCTCGTAGCAGAGCGAGGGAGCGACGGCGAAGGCGGCGCCCGCGAGGAGCCCGGGAACCCGCTCGCGCGCGACCTCGCCGAGGAATCTCACGCCGGGAATCCCGCGCGCGCGCTCGCGCAGCGCCGCCTCGTCGGGACCGCCGCCGGCGATCGTGAGCGACGGCGCGCCCGGGAGGGTGCGCCACGCGTCGAGCAGGAGTGCCACGCCCTTCTCGGGCGCGAGGCGCCCCACGGTGACGGCGCCGCGGCCGGGCGGAGCAGGCGCGCCGGGATCGGGGACGGGGTTCGGCTTCACCACGATCCGCTCCGGCGGGAGCCCCGCGGCCGCAAGCTTCCGCTTGGCGAAGGTGCTCGGCGCCACGAAGCGGTCGACACACGAGAGCCAGGTGCCCCAGCGGCGTTGCGCGGCGGTCGCCTCGGCCCACACGGCCGTGGCCATGCGCGAGCCGCGCCAGCAGCCGTAGCGCACGGCGCGCCACGGGCCGCGCACCGCGCACTCCTCGCAGGGCCTCCCCTCGCGCAGGAAGATCCCGTTGGCGCAGACCAGCCGGTAGTTGTGGAGCGTCTGCACGATCGGCACGCCGAGCGAGCGCAGCGTCGCGTGCACCGACGGCGAGAGCACCGGGAAGAAGTTGTGCACGTGGGCCACGTCGGCGGGGTGCGAGGCGAGGAAGCGCGCCACCCGCTCCACCATCTCCGGGTTCCAGCGCAGGTGCAGCGCCGCACGCACGCGCGCCGCACGCGAGTGCAGCAGCGGCGCGCTCTCGACGCGCAAGAGCGCGACCTCGCAGCCCGCCTTGCGCAAGAGCTCGGCCTCCGTCTCGACGACGGAGTCCTCGCCGCCGCGCTGCGCGTAGCGGTTGTGGAAGATCGCGATCCTCACCCGCCGGCCCCCTCGCCGCTGCCGTCCGGGGCGTACTCCTCGAAGTCGCGCCCGAGGTGCGCCCAGACGTGGCCGGCCTGCGTACAAACGCGCAGCCAGCGGCGCAGCAGCCCGCGCCGGCCAGCGAGCGCGGCGAGCGGAAGCGAGGCTGCGAGGAGCAGGCCGGCGGCCAGCGCGCGCAGGAACCCCCGCCTTCCGCTGCGCTCCATCGCCCCGGAGCGCTCGATCCGCGTCCACACGACGCCGCCCCGGAAGGCGCGCCGCACCAGCCAGCGCGGCGTGTGGCGCTCGCGCGGGATCCAGTCGACGACGCGCGCCTCGTCGCACCATTCGAAGCGCGCGCCGGAGCGCAGCATGCGACCGAAGAGCTCCGTATCGCTGCCCCCGCTCCGACCGTAGGCCAGGTCGAAGCGGCGCCCCTGGAAGAGCGCCGCGCGCACGAGCGCGTTGCTCGTGCGCAGGTCCGCTCGCCCGAGGATCGTGCCCGTCGGGTGGCGCGGCCGGGCGTAGAAGAGCTCGGGAGTGAGCCAGCCCGTCGCGACCTCCTCGAGGCGCGGCAGCACCGGGCCGAAGAATCCGTCGGACTCGCCGCGCCGGGCCCGCTCGACGTAGGCGGCGAGCCAGGCCTCGTCGACCGTCTCGTCGTCGTCCACGAAGGCGAGCCAGCGCCCGCTCGCATCGTCCACCGCGCGGTTGCGGGCGGCGGCGATGTTGCGCAGCGGCTCTTCGAAGCGGCGCAGCGGTCCCGGCCCGCGCCACGCCAGGGCGGCGGCGCGCGAAGCCTCGCAGGGCGCGTTGTCGACGACCACGACCTCGACGGCGAGCCCCGGCGGGAGCTTCTGGCGCGCGAGGCTCTCGAGGAGCCGCACGAGCCCGGCGGGGCGCGTCGTCGCGATGCAGATCGAGAGCTCCGGACGCTGCAAGGGGGTCTCCTAGAAGGCGCCGCGCCGCGAGAGCACGGCGCCGGCGGTGCGCAGCAGGATCGAGGCGTCAAGGGCGAGCGAGCGGTTGCGGATGTAGTAGAAGTCGTACTGGAGGTTCTGGTGCATCGGGAGGTCCTTCCGCCCGAGGATCTGCCAGAGCCCGGTGATCCCGGGCTTGACCGAGAGTCTCCGGCGCTGCCACTCGTCGTAGCCGGCGACGATGAAGGGCATCTCAGGCCTCGGTCCCACCAGCGACATCTCGCCGCGCAGCACGTTCCAGAGCTGCGGCAGCTCGTCGATGCTCGTCGCGCGCAGCCAGCGCCCGTGGGGCGTCACGCGCGGATCGCCCGGCCCGGTCGGCGCCACCGCCTCGGGCGCGACGTCGCGGTGCATGGTCCGGAACTTGAGCATCCGGAAGGGCCGGCCGTCGCGTCCGATGCGCAGCTGCGTGAAGAGCGCGGGCCCTGGGCTCGTGGCGCGGATGCGCCAGGCGCAACAGAGCAAGAGCGGTGCCAGGAGGACGAGCCCCGCGAGGGCGCCGCAGACGTCGAAGGCCCGCTTCGCCGCCTCGTAGAGGGGATGGGGCTGCTCGCGCCCGAGGCGCACCAGCGGCAGGTCGTCGACGAGGTCGAGCTCGGTCCCGGCGGTCAGGACCTCGAAGAGGTTCGTGACCACGCGGAACTCGATCCCGAGGTCCTCGCAGTCGAGGACGAGCGACAGCATGCGCGTGTGGCCGAGCCCGGGATCCGCGACGAAGATCTCGCGCACCCCCGCGCCGAGCGCCACCGCGCGGAGGTCCGCGACGCGGCCCAGCACGGGTTGTCCCGCGACGTCCTTCTCGACCAGCTCCTCGGAGTCGTCGAGGAGGCCCACGACGCGATAGCCGATCTCGGGATGGTCCTGGAGCTTCTGGAGCAGGCGGATCGCCGCGACCCCCGTGCCGACGATCAGCACCGGGACGTCGTGCGCGCCCGAGCGCCAGATGCGCCGCTCGGCGCGGTAGAAGACGACGCGGCAGACACCCTGGAGCAGCAGGTTGTTCGCGGCGCTGATGGCGACGACGAAGCGCCCGAACTCGAGCTCGCGGAAGAAGAACGAGAGCGCGCTCACGACGAGGAGCCCGAGCGCGGACCCGCGCAGCAGCGCCTGGAGCTCGTCCACGAGCGTGCGCATGCGCGCGCCCCGATAGATCCCGAAGAGCCAGCAGGTGGCGACCCACGGGACGACCACGAGCGGGAGCGCCTCGACGTAGCGCCGGAAGGGGTTAATCGGCGAACCGAGGACGTCGTTCAGGGCATAGCGGATCCCGTAGGCGCCGAGCCAGCCGAGCGCGACGAGGGCGCAGTCGGTCGCGACGTGCAGCCGCCGCAGGGCCGCGAGGTGGGGCCTCCTCACGCCTCAGCTCCCGTGGACGACGCGGTACTCCTCGCGGTGGATCCCCGCGAGCCCGCCGAGACGCCCCGCGCCGAACGCGACGAGCCGGAGCGCGCGCACGGCGCCAGCGCGACCGCGGAGCGCTCCCACGGGAAGCAGCGTCGCGCCCTTGGCGAGGCACCAGCCCCCGTGGGCGAGCAGGCGCGCCGGCGAGACCGGGCTCGCGCGGCGGTTGCGATCGACGAAGGCGCTCGAGGTCCCGACGCGGAACGCGCGCTCGAGGATCCAGCGCGCGTTGGCGCGCGAGTGCGGCACCCACTCGAAGACGACGGCGTCGTCGGCCCACACGATCGGGTGTCCCCGGGCCGCGAGGCGCCGGAAGAGCTCGCCGTCGCTCCCTCCGGAGAGCGCCATGCGCTCGTCGAAGAGCGAGTCGAGCCCGGCGAGCGCCCGGGTACGGACCAGGACGTTGTGCGTGAAGGCGTAGTCGATGCGCGCCCCGGTGGCGTGCCGCGGCCGCTCGAAGAAGCGACCGCGCTCGATCCAGCGCGGCACGGGATCCTCGAAGACCGGCTGGCAGGGCCCCGCCACCGCGTCGGCGCCGGTCTCCGCCTGCACCCGGAGCAGCTCCGCGAGCCACTGCGGCGACGGCACCTCGTCGTCGTCGATAAAGGCGAGGAGATCCGCCCGACCCTGCGCCGTGGCGACCGCGGCGTTGCGGGCCTGCGGGATCCCGCGCCGCTTCTCGACGCGGTAGACGATCGGGAGGTCGAGCCACGCGCGCGCGTCCTCGCAGACCGCGCGGGCCGAGCCCTCCGCGTCGTTGTCCACCACGACCACGCGCAGGTCCGGAGCGCTCCCGGGGAAGCGCAGGCGCTGGAAGCTCCCGAGCAGCCGATGCAGACCCTTCGGCCGCCGGTAGCTGGCGATCGCGATGTCGACCTTCACGCCGGACCCTCTCCCCCCGGCGGATCGGCCGGCCGACAGCGATCTTGAGCCCCTTCCTGCGCCCTCCTGATCCGCGGGAAAAACCCACCGCCCGCCCAAGTCGAGCCACTCTTCCCCATCCCCTCCACCGTCGCGCAAGTCCTCACCCCAACCCCCCACCCTTCCGATACGCATTCCGATGCGGACCCGAGGCCAGGCAAGCGGAGCGCGCAGCGAGGCGGAGCCGAGCGGAGCTGGCCGCCACGCCGCGGATCGACGCAACGTCCCCGGGCCGGCAAGCGGAGCGCGCAGCGAGGCGCAGCCGAGCGGAGTCGGCAACGACGCCCGTGAAAGACCCGTCCTCGGGCTAGGGGTCGCGCACTTCCGCCGCGTGTGGTTCCGGCCGACCGAGAGCTTCCTGCACAACCTCGTGACGGGCTGCCGGCGCACGCGACCGCTGCTCGTCGGCTACGAGCGCGACGCCGGCGACCGTTACCCCGTGCATTGCCCCTGGATCGCCCTCTATCCGCCGGGGAGCCTGCGGGCGCGCTGGCTCGCGGCCCGCACGCGCTGGCTCGGCGGCGACCCGCATGCGCGCTGGGCGACGCCCCGACTCCGGATCGCGCTCCGGCGCCACGGCACGGGCGTGCTCCACGCCCACTTCGGATACACGGGTCACCAGATCCTCGCGGTGAAGGCGCAGACGGGCCTGCCGCTCGTCACGAGCTTCTACGGCGAGGACGCGTCGGCGCTGCCCAACGAGCCGGGCTGGCGCGAGCGCTACGCGGAGCTCTTCGCCCGGGGCGACCGCTTCCTGGTCGAAGGCCCGGTCATGCGCCAGCGGCTCGTCGCGCTCGGCTGCAAGCCCGAGAAGATCGCGATCCAGCCGATCGCGATCCCCGTCGCGCGCTACCCCTTCCGCGAGCGGCGCCGACGCGCCGGTCGTCCCGTACGGCTGCTCTTCTGCGCGTCGCTGCGGGAGAAGAAGGGCCTCGCCTACGCGCTCGAGGCCCTCGCGCGCGTGCGCGCGGACCACGCCGACCTCACCCTGCGCGTCGCGGGCGACGGGCCGGAACGAGCGGCGACCCTGGCCCAGCTCGACCGCCTCGGCCTGCGCGACGCCGTGGAGATGCTCGGCGCGATTCCGCACGAGCAGTTCGTGAAGGAGCTCGAGGCGGCGGACCTCTTCGTGCAGCCGAGCGTCACCGCGCGGGACGGCGACACCGAAGGCGGTGCCCCGACGACGCTCCTCGAGGCGCAGGCCTGCGGACTCCCGATCCTCTCGACCTTCCACGCGGACATCCCGAACGTGGTGGGGCACGGGGAGAGCGGACTCCTCGCTCCGGAGCGCGACGCGGACGTCCTGGCCTCGCACCTCGAGCTGCTCCTCGAGGAGCCCGAGCGCTGGCCGGCGATGGGTCGGGCCGGTCGCGCGCGCGTCCAGCAGTTCCACGACACCCCCCGCCAGGTGGGGAGACTCGAGGACCTCTACCTCGCCCTCGCCGGGGAGTCGGAGTGATCCCGCGCGTCTCCGCGATCGTCCCCGTGCGCGACGGCGAGCGGCACGTCGGGCGCTGCCTCGAGGCGCTCCTCGCGCAGAGCTGGCCTGCCGAGCGGCTCGAGATCTGGGTCGTCGACGACGCCTCGCGGGATGCGACCCGCGAGCGGGCGCGCGCGTTCCCGGTGCGGCTCCTCGGCCAGGCCGAGCCGCGCGGCCCCTATGCGGCGCGCAACGCGGCGCTCCGCGTCGCCACCGGCGACGTCCTCGCCTTCACCGACTCGGACTGCGTTCCCGCGAAGGACTGGATCGAGCGCGGCATGGCGGCGCTGGCCCGCGAGGGCGCCGACCTCGCGGCCGGGCAGGTGCGCTTCGTCCTCTCGCAGGGCCGAAGCGCGGCCGAGGTGCTCGATTCCATCACGAACCTCGACCAGCAGCACAGCGTCTCCCTGCGCGGCGTGGCGAAGACCGGGAACCTCTTCGCCACGCGCCGCGTGCTCGACGCGATCGGCCCCTTCCTCGAGCGCCGCTCGGGCTGCGACGTCGAGTGGACCGGCCGCGCGAGCGGTGCGGGATTCGCGCTCGTGTACGCGCCCGACGCCGTGGTCGAGAAGCCCGCGCGCAGGGCGCTCGCGCTCGCGCGCAAGCAGTACCGGGTCGGGCGCGGTCAGATGGCGCTCTGGCGAGCGGCCGGAGAGCCGCTCGGCGCCGTGCTCCCGCGCGTCGCGCGCGGCTTGCGGCCGGGGCGCCCCGCCGTCCTGCGCGAGCGGCTCCGCCGCCGCGCACCGGAGGACCACCGCGCGGGGCTCGCCGCGGTCTGGCTCGCGGCCTGGGCGATCTCCGCCGTGCAGAGCCTCGGCCGTCTCCACGGGCTCTTGCGCGGGGAGCGCGCGTGACGGGCCTGCACGACCTCCTCGCGCGCAGCGCCGCGGCCGGCCTGCGCCTCCAGCGCCCCGACGGAAGCCTCCCGGAGGGCGGAAACGGGCCCTACGCAGACCTCGAGACGCCGGTGCGGAACACCGCCCACTGGCTCGTGCTCTTCGCGACGGCGCAGTGGCGAAGCGGCGAGCCGCGCCTGCGCGAGGCGGCGCTGCGGGCCGCGGCCTTCCTCGCGAGCGCGGAGGCCCGTCCCGCCGGCGCCGCATTCCTGTGTCGACGGCGCGTCGGGAAGGACGCCTGCAACGGGCTCGTGGGCCAGGCCTGGGCGATCGAGGCGCTCGCGGAGGCGGCGACCTGCCTCGACGCCGAGCCGCTCGCGAAGCTCGCGGAGACGGTCTTCCTGCTCCACCCCTTCGACGCGCGTGCGGGCCTGTGGCGGCGCGTCGAGGTCGACGGCGCGGTGCTGGGTCCCGACTTCACGCTGAACCACCAGCTGTGGTTCGCCGCGGCCGGCTCGATCCTGGCGCCGCTCGCCGCCGCCGAGGTCGGTCTGCGGGTGCGGGCCTTCCTCGATGCGCTCCCGCGCTGCCTCGCCCTGCATCGCGATGGAGCGGTGCGCCACCCGGTGGCGTCCGCCGCTGCGCTGCGCATCGCCCCGCGCATCGCCCTCCGCCTCGCCCGCGAGCGGGTGCGCCGGCGCGCGCCGCTGCGCGAGAAGGCGGTCGGCTACCACGCCTTCAACCTGCATGCGCTCGCGATCCTGCGCACGCGCATGCCCGACCACGCCTTCTGGGCGCACCCGCGCTTCGAGCGCGCCTGGCGCTACGCGGGTTCCGAGGCCTTCCGCGCGGCGGTGGCAAGCAACCGCTACGCCTGGCCCTACAACCCGACCGGGCTCGAGATGGCGTGGGCCCTCGAGGCCTTCGCGCCCGGCTCGCGAGCCGAGCAGGAGCGCTGGGTCGCGGAGCAGCTCCGCCGCCACTTCGACGCGCGCACGAACCTGCTCTCCCGCGCCACGCCCGATCCGGCCACGCTCGCGGCGCGCCTCTACGAGGCCGCGCGCCTCGGCGACCTGCGCGTGCCCGACGACGCGCTCGAGGTGCACCCGTGACGACCTCGCCGCCCGGGCGCTGCCTGCGCCGCGATGCGCCAGCGCACGCTCAGGGACGGCGCGCCACGACCAGGTACATCCACGTCCATTTCTCGGCGCGGTCGATGCGGTCGGCCAGCCAGGCGAACCCCTGGATCGCGAGGCCGAGGGCGGGAATCAACGGAACCCGGCGCAAAGGGCCGCGGTGGAAGGCGTAGAGCTTGTAGACCAGGAGCTGGCCGAAGGTGATCCAGAAGCCGGCGAGCGGGCGGATCTCCAGCACTTCGAAGCCCACCTTGCGAAACAGGTACTCGAGCCCGTAGCGCGAGAAGCGGTAGAAGTCGCGCGGCTCCTCGTGCAGATGCCAGATGAAGGGAACGCTGTAGATCGCGACGCCTCCCGGGCGCAGCACCCGCCGGCACTCGCGCAGGGCCGCCTCCGGCTCCTCCAGGTGCTCGAGCACCGCCGTGCAGAGCGCGGCATCGAAGGATGCGTCGGGAACCGGGATCTCATAGGCGCTCGCTTCGAGGTCGAGCTCCGAGGTCCCGTGCGGCGAGCCCGGGTGGTCGACGCCGACGTGCTCCTTCACCCACGGAGAGAGCAGCTCGGCGTAGGGCTTGCTGGCACAGCCGATGTCGATGAGGCGTGCGCCAGAGAGGTGTCGACGCACCGCGTCGAGCAGCGCCCGCTGGAGCAGCGAGTGGACCAGCAGGTTCTTCGATGTCGCGCCCACCACACCAAACACGGCGGACCCCTCATCGGCCAACGCGACCGCGGACTTGTGCCTACCCGCTGCCCACGGGGGGCTCGAGTCGAAGCTCCCGGCGGCCGAAAAGGGGGGACGGGGGAGGAGACGCTTGCGTCCGCTCGACCAGCGCCCGGCCATCCTGGGCGGCAAGCCCGTGCGCTCCCGCGAGCGCTATCTCGTCTTCGGGGCTCCCGCCTTGGGCGAGGAGGAAATCGCCGAGGTCGTGGCGACGCTCCGCAGCGGCTGGATCGGCACGGGGCCGCGCGTGGCGCGCTTCGAGACCGATTTCGCGCGCTACGTCGAGATGCCCCATGCCGTGGCGCTCGCCTCGTGCACGGCGGCCCTCCACCTCGCACTCCTCGCCACGGGGATCGGACCCGGCGACGAGGTGATCACGACCCCCCTCACCTTCTGCGCGACGGTGAATGCGATTCTCCATGCGGGAGCCGTGCCGGTGCTCGCCGACTGCGACCCCGAGACCGGAAACCTCGACCCGGTGCGCGTGGCCGAGCGGATCGGACCGCGCACCCGCGCGATTCTCCCGGTCCACCTCGCGGGCCGCCCCTGCGATGGCGATGGCCTCGGCGAGATCGCCCGGCGCCAGGGTCTGCTCGTGATCGGCGACTGCGCGCACGCGATCGAGGCCTGCGATGCGCCCGGCCGGCACGTCGCGCACTCTGCCGACCTCGCTTGCTTCTCCTTCTACGCGACCAAGAACCTCACCACCGCCGAGGGGGGGATGCTCGTGACGCGCGACTCGGAGCTCGCCCTGCGCGTCAAGAGGCTCGCCCTGCACGGGATGAGCCACGACGCGTGGAAGCGCTTCTCCGACGAGGGCTACGTCCACTACGAGGTGACCCAGGCCGGCTTCAAGTACAACATGACGGACCTCCAGGCGGCCCTCGGGCTGCATCAGCTCGCGCGAATCGAGGCGAACCTGCGCCGTCGCGAGGCGATCTGGCGGAGCTACGACGAGGCCTTCGCCGATCTCCCGCTCGAGCTCCCGGCGCCTCCCGCCCCGGGGACGCGCCACGCGCGCCACCTCTACCAGCTCCGGATCGAAACGGGTCGATGCCTGATCCCGCGCGACCGCTTCCTCGCCGCGCTCCACGCCGAGGGGATCGGAGCGGGCGTCCACTACCGCGCGATCCCGGAGCACGCCTTCTACCGCGAGCGGCTCGGCATCGCAGCCGGCGAGCTGCCGCACGCGGAGGACATCGGCCGGCGCAGCTTCTCGATCCCGCTCTCGGCGGCGCTCTCGGACGCCGACGTCGCCGACGTGATCGAGGCGGTGCGGAGGATCGCGCTCGCCCATGCCGCCTTCTGACCGCATCGCGATCGCGCGCGTGCGCTCGGCTGGCGACGCGGAGTGGGACGCCGTGTGGCTCGCTTCCGAGCACGCCACCTACTTCCACTCGCGCGCGTGGGCCGAGATCTGGGCGGACCACCGGCGCGGGGATCTCCGCCCCGCGCCCCGCGTCGTGGAGTTCTCGGATGGGCGGAGCGCGCTGCTCCCGCTCTGCGAGGAGCGACCGCGCGGGCGGGGCCCGCGGCGCTACCGCTCGTCGCCCGCGGGCTGCTACGGCGGCTGGATCTCGGAAGATGCGCTCGGGAAGGAGCACGCCGAGCGGCTCCTCGCCTACCTCGTGGACGAGGTCGCGGGCCTCGCCTGGCGCGTATCGCCGTGGGACCCTCTCGCGGCCGGCCTCAGCGCCGGCGTCGGTGAGCGGGAGCACACGCGGGCCCTGCGCCTCGAGGCCGGCTTCGAGCACCTCGAGCGCCGCTTCGCGAGCGGCGCGCGCTGGGGCGCACGGCGCGCGACGCGAGAGGGCCTGCAGGTCGGCATCGCGACCGCACCCGAGGACTGGCGGGCCTACTACGCGGCGTACGGGGACGCGCTCGCGCGCTGGGGAGACCGCGCCAGCTCGCGCTACGACTGGGACCTCTTCGCCCGCATCCGCGCGCGCGACCGCGAGAATGCCCGCCTCTGGGTCGCGCGGCTGCGCGGCGAGGTCATCGCTGGGGGTCTGGTCCTCTACGCGCCGCACCACGCGGCCTGGTGGCACGGCGCTGCGCTGGAATCCCACCTGCGCAAGCAGCCGATGCACCTGCTCCTCCACGCAATGATCCGCGACGCCTGCGAGCAGGGCCTCGGCGTCTTCGACATGGGACCGAGCCACAGCCACCGCGGCGTGGAGGAGTTCAAGGCCGCGTACGCGACCGATTCCCTCCCCTGCCCGATGCTCCGCAGCGAGCCCGTGAGCTGGCGCAGGGACCTGCGCCGCATCCTCGAGCCCGAGCGGATCCCGGGCCTCGCGCGTGCGCGGCGGGCGCTCGCCTGGATGCTCGAATGACTCCGAGAACGGGCGAGGGCCGAGGCGCGCTCGGGGGCGATGGGCCCGAGGCCCTCTTCCAACCCGCGGATGGGCGCTGGGAGGACTACGCAGCGCGCGACGGACTGCGCGGCGTCCTCGACCCCGCCGACGCCGCCGGCGCCAAGAACGCCGCCATCGACGCGCTCCACAAGCTCGCCCTCGAACGTGCGCTCGGGCGTCGCCGCTTCGCGCGCGCGCTGGATTTCGGGTGTGGGACTGGGCGCCTCACCCGCTACCTCGCCGCGCGCGTCCGCCACGTGGTTGGAGCCGACCTGACCTCCGCCATGCTGCGCCGGGCCGCGCGCGAAGGCACGGTCGCGAACGTGACCTACCTGCGCTTCGACGGGCGTCGTCTCCCGCTCCCCGACGCCTGTCTGGACCTCGCCGTCTCGGTCTACGTCCTCCAGTACGCCGTGCGCGAGCCCGCCACCTACGCGGCCCTGCTCGCGGAGCTCGCGCGCGTGCTCGCTCCCGCGGGACTCCTCGTCTGCATCGAGCAGGCGAGCTCCGGGCCGTGCGCCTCCCCCTCCGTGGGCCGCCCCGCAAGCGTCGCCGACTACCTCGAGCCGGCCGGCGCGCACTTCCGGCTGGTCGCTCGCGACCCGGTGCGCCTCGGCCGACCCGGCCGCGTCGAGCGCCGCACGCTGCTGCGACCCGGGATCCCGGCGCTGCTCCGCCACGCGGCTGCGCGCGTCGCGCTCGCTCGGACCGTCCATCTCTCCGAGCGGGCCCTCACTGCGCAGCCCTACGCGGACTGGCTCTTCTGCCTGGCGCGGGCGGAGGGCGCAGGATGAGGGCGTGGATCGCCTTCTTGCGCTGGGCCTGGCGCGACACCCGGGAGCGCCATCGCCAGGAGCAGATCCGCATCCCGGGTCTGCGCAAGGCGGCCGCGGTGCGCATCGTCGCCCCCCATCGGTTGACGGCCGGCGGGGACGTCTACCTCGACCACGGCGCCTACCTCCACTGCGGCGATCAGGCCTGGTGTGAGGGCGCGGGGGGGATCTCGATCGGGCGCGGATCGTACGTCGGACCGTACTGCGTGCTCTTCGGGATGGGGGGAATCGAGATCGGCGAGCAGGTGATGATCGCGCCCGGCGCGGTGCTGAGCTCCGTGCAGCATCCTTGGGACGACACCTCGCGGCCCATGTACGAGCAGCCCCGCGTCTACGGGAAGATCGCGATCGAGGACGACGTCTACATCGGCAGCAACGCAGTCGTGACACCCGGGGTTCGCGTGGGCCGAGGCGCGGTGATCGGCGCGGGCGCCGTGGTGACCCGCGACGTGCCCGCCTACGCGCTCGCCGTCGGCGTCCCGGCCCGCCCCGTCGCGAGCCGCATCGCCTCTGGGAGATAGTCATGTGTGGCATCGCGGGCTGGCTCGCTGCAGGACGGGAGCACCGGACGAGAGCCCTCTCGGGCGTCCCCAGCATGCTTGCCGCTCTCGCACACCGGGGCCCAGACTACACAGGGCACTACGAGGACGGCCCTCTCGTCCTGGGCCACCAGCGCCTTGCCGTCCTCGACCCGAGCCCCGTCGCCCACCAACCCATGCGGACCGCCGACGGCCGCTTCGCGATCGCCTACAACGGGGAGGTCTACAACCACCGGGCGCTCCGCGACGAGCTCGCCGCGCGCGGCCACGGCTTCAAGTCCTCGGGCGATACCGAGGTGATCCTGGCGGCGTTCGCCGAGTGGGGTTTGACCGCGCTCGACCGCCTCGACGGGATGTTCGCGCTCGCTCTCTGGGACGCCCGAGCGCGGCGGCTCTGGCTCGCGCGGGATCGCGCCGGCATCAAGCCCCTGTATTTCACGCGGGTGCCGGAGGGTCTCCTCTTCGCCTCTGAGCTCAAGGCCCTCTGGAGCGCGCTTCCCGAGCGGGCGCGGCCCGAGCCGGCTGCCCTGCTGGAGCTCGCGCTGCTCGGGCACCTCGCCGGCGAGCGGACGCCCTTCACCGGGGTCTTCGCGCTGCGCGCGGGCGAGATCCTCGGCTTCGCCGAGGGCGGGGAGACGGTGGCGCAAGGCTGGCTGCGGCGTCCGGCCGACGAGGTCAGCCCCGAGGCCTACCGCGCGCTCGATGCCCTGCCGGAGGCCGAGCACGTGGCGCACCTCGAGGGACTGCTGCGCGCGAGCGTGGAGGCGCAACTCGTCTCGGATGCGAAGCTAGGCGTGCTGTGCAGCGGCGGCCTCGACTCGAGCCTGCTGACGGCCTTGGCCCACGAGCTGCAGCCTGGGATCTCGATCTTCCACGCCGCCCACGACGGCCCCGGGAGCGAGGAGGGCTGGGCCCGCGAGGTGGGCCGCCACACGGGCTGTGCGCTCTCCTTCGCGCGCATGACCCGCGAGCGCTACCTCGCCGAGTGGCCGCGGGCGGTCTGGCATGCCGATCTCCCGCTCTACCATCCGAGCGACCTCTCGCTTCAGGCGGTCTGCGACCTCGCGCGCGCGGAAGGCTGCAAGGTCCTGCTCTCGGGTGAGGGCGCCGACGAGCTCTTCGGGGGCTACGCCTGGCATGCGCAACGGCTGCGCGTGGAGCAGCGTCGGGCGGGAGCCCTCCGGGACGGCATGCGGGGCCTGCTCGCCAGGCTCGCGCAGCGCCTCGCGACCGCCGCGCCCGAACCGACGCTGGGCGGCGCCGCGGGCGAGGGCCTCTTCGGGCTCGTCGAGCCGCAGTCCGGCCTCGAGGCCTTCGCACGCGCAGCGCAGGGGGCTCTCTCCGGCGGCGCGCGCTGGCGCATCTGGCGCGACGCGCTCGAGCGCTACGCCTTCGTCGCCGAGCTCCCGGAGCGGCGCACCCTCGCGCAGATGCTCGCCGATCTGCGTATCCACCTGGACACACTTCTGTGCCGCAACGACCGGATGGGAATGTCCGCGTCGATCGAGAACCGGGTGCCCTACCTCGCCGACGCACTGGTGGCCTACGGCGTGAATCTCCCCTTGCGCTTCAGGATCCGCGGCGGACGGGGCAAGTGGCTGCTGCGGCGCGTAGCGCTGCGGCACCTGCCGGAGCGGGTGGTGGAGCGGCGCAAGGCGGGATTCCCGCTTCCCTGGCGTGGCTACCTCCCGACCTCTCCCCGGTTCTGGGAGGGTGGGTTCGTCGCGGAGTGGCTCGATCTCCCGCCGGGCGCCATCGAGGCCTGGATCGGGGCGGACGCGGGTCTGCGCTTCCGGCTCCAGAACCTGGAGATCTGGGGAAGGCTCTTCTCGCGGGGCGAGGCGGTCGCCGACGTGGGCACCTGGCTCGCCGGGCACGCATAGGGAAGCCGTGCCGGGGCTCTTCGGTCGCTGGTCGCCGCGACGCGCGAGGCTCGATCCCGCCTTCGCAAGGGCCATGTCCGGCGCGATGGCGGATGGGCGAGGGCTCTCGACCGAGTGGAGCGAGCTCGAGGGGATCAGCGCGGGACGCGTCCACCTCGGCGTCCTGCAGCCGGAGCCGCAGCCCTGGGTCGCGGCGCGCGGAGATCTCTGGGTGTGGGTTGAAGGCGAGATCATCGACGCCCAAGGGCTCGCGCGGCGACACGGCGTCGACGCCTCCGACCGGACCAGCGACGCCGAGATCGTGGCCACCCTGTACCGCCGTGGCGGATGGGAGTTCCTGCGCGACGCAGACGGCGTCTTCCACCTGGCTCTCTACGACGCACGCGACCACGCGCTCCATCTCGCGACGGACCGCCACGGACTGCGCCCGCTCTATCTGACGCGCATTCGCGGGGACCTGGCCTGGGCGGCGGAGGTGAAGGCGTTGCTGAACCTCCCCGACCACTCCGCCGCGATCGACCCCGAAGCCGTCGGGGAGTGGTTCAGCTTCGGCCAGCTCCTCGATGCGCGCACCTGGATCCGGGGCGTCGAGCTACTCCCCCCGGCCACGGTCCTGCACTGCACCTCCCAGGGCGAGAAACGGCGCCGATACTGGTCCTGGCGTGAACAGAGAACGCTGCCGGAGAGCTCCGACGAGGGCGAGCTGGCCGAGGCCCTGGGCGACCTGTGGCTTCGCGCCGTGCGGAGACGGATGGACGCGCGACCGCTGGGACAGCTCCTCTCGGGCGGGCTCGACTCTCGCGCCATCCTGGCGGCTCTGCCGCGAGAGACGCCGTCCTACGCAACGCTCACCTTCGGCCAGCGCGGCTGCGAGGACCTGCGAATCGCTCGACGCGCCGCGCGACGCAAAGGCGTCCCCCACCGCTTCGTGGAGATCCACGCGGGCAACTGGCTCCCGGCCCGGATCGACGCGGTGTGGCGCACCGACGGCATGGTCGGGGTCTTCGACCTGCACGGCTGCGAGGCGCAGCCGCTCCTCGCCGATCTCTGCCGGGTGCAGATCCATGGCTACCTCGGCGACGCCACGGTGGGCGGGAGCTACGCCGGCCCCGCCGACCCCGACGCGTACCTCCGGGAGTGGCTCGTCACCGAAGGCCCACTCGGGCTCGAGCCCGCGGAGGCCCTGGCGCGGCTGCGCGCCCTGTGGGATCGCGACGGCTTCCCGCTCGACCGCTTCCTCGTGGAGCAACGGGGGCGGCGCCGCATCAACCAGGCGGTGACCGCGGCCTTCTCCTCCATGGAGGTGCGGCTCCCATTCTTCGACCGCGACTTCCTCGACTTCGTCTACGCGCTGCCGGAGAGCCTTCGCCGCGAATCGCGCCTCTACACGCGGATGCTGTTGGAGCGCTTTCCCGAGCTCTTCCGCTCCATCCCGTGGGCCAGGACGGGGCTTCCGATCGGCGTCGGGCGGACGGAAGAGCGCGTGCGCCGCGGCGGGCAGCGCGCGGCCCGGGCCCTTCGCCGCGGTGCCCGACGGCTCGGAGTCCGCGCACCCGAGCCGCCGCGTCGCTACGTCGACTACGCCAGCTGGCTGCGCGCCGAGCCCGCGCGCGGCTTCGCCCGGTGCCTGCTCCTGGACAGGGAGGCCCTCCACCCCAGCTACGTGGACGCCGACCGGGGGCGCCGACTGCTGGAGGGCTTCGAGGCGGGCGACTCGCGGGAGCTCTCGACCCTGGGCTGGCTCCTCACCTTCGAGATCCACCTGCGCCAGCTCTTCGACCCGGCGGGGCTCGCAACCTTCGCGGGCGCGGTCGAGTGGAGCAAGGAGCTCCCGGGCTCTAGGGGTTCTTGAGGCCGACTCTACCGACTCCAGAGTCGGACTCCGCGCAGCGAGCGCGAGCGCGAAGCGCGCGCAGCGAGCCGAAGGCGAGCGAAGGCGGGCCCCTGCCGGACCCGCGAGCGAAGTTCATCGGGCCAGAGCGACTCGATCGCGGATCTCCCATTCGAAGCGCCCGCCCGTCCAGCTGGCCCTGCCGAGCTCCCCCCAGGGCCTCGCCTTCTCGCGCTCGAGCCACCCCGGCGCCCAAGCCACCGGAACCTCGATGCGCTTGACGCGCACCACGAAGCGCGCGTCGTCGAGCGAGACGTGGTTCTCGCGGGCCCAGAAGGCCGTGATGCGGCGCACCCCGTCCGCGAGGCTCGTTGGCTCGAGCCTTGTCCCGACCACGCGCCAGTTCCAGAAGACCCACAGGCGTCCGGTGTTGATGCGCGTCGGCGCTCCGCTCGCATCCCAGAACGGAAGCAGGATCTCCCGGCCGGCCGCGTCGAC
>Ga0214473_10001549_pt1 | contig 30092 bp, 26 predicted proteins | sample RVTome_7_FD_203509 | JGI IMG/M metagenome (GOLD analysis project Ga0214473, IMG submission 203509) | Soil microbial communities from uranium-contaminated site in the Upper Colorado River Basin, Wyoming, United States - RVT98D197 | ecosystem: Environmental > Terrestrial > Soil > Contaminated >...
CGAGCGCAAGCTGAAGGCGCCCCGCGCCGGCTCCTTCGCCGCCTCGGGTCCCCGGTCGCGGCGGCGACCTTCTAATCCCGATCGGCGTGGTGCAGCGCCGCTCCCACGAAGGCGGTGAAGAGGGGATGGGGCGCGAAGGGGGTCGACTTGAACTCCGGGTGGAACTGGCAGCCGACGAACCAGGGGTGCTCGGGGACCTCCACCACCTCCACCAGTCGTCCGTCCGGAGAGGTGCCCGAGAGCACCAGGCCCGCCCGGGAGAGCCGATCCCGGTAGTCGGGATTGAACTCGTAGCGGTGGCGGTGGCGCTCGGAGATCTCGAGGGTCCCGTAGGCCTCGGCCGCCCGGCTCCCGCTGCGGAGCACGCACGGATAGGCTCCCAGGCGCATCGAGCCGCCCTTCTCCTCCAGGTTTCTCTGCTCGGGGAGGAAATCGATCACGGGGTGGGGAGTCTTCTCGTCCACCTCGGCGGAGTTCGCGCCCTCGAGACCCGCCACGTGGCGGGCGAACTCGATCACGGCGAGCTGCATCCCGAAGCAGATGCCAAGGAACGGAACGCCCCGCTCCCGGGCGAAACGCACCGCCTTGATCTTGCCCTCGGCGCCGCGCGACCCGAAGCCGTGGGGCACGAGGATCCCGTCCATCCTCGAGAGCTCGCCGCCGTCGGTGAGCTTCTCGGAGTCGAAGTACTCGATCTGCACGCGCACCCGGTGGAAGATCCCGCCGTGGTGCAGGGCCTCGTTCAGGCTCTTGTAGGAATCGGCCAGATCGACGTACTTGCCGACCATCCCGATCCGCACCTCCCCTTCCGGGTGGGTGAGGGCCTGGACCACCTGCTTCCAGGGCTCGAGGTTCGGCGCCCCGGTCCAGATTCCGAGCACCCGGGTGAGCTTCTCGTCGAGCCCCTCGCTGTGGAAGATGATCGGCACCTCGTAGATGTGCTCGACGTCCTTGGCCGTGATCACGGCGTCCTCGTCCACGTTGCAGAAGAGCGCGATCTTGGCCTTCACGGCGCGGGGCAGGAAGCGATCGGTCCGGCAGAGCAGCACGTCGGGCGCGATCCCCACCGACTGGAGCGCCTTCACCGAGTGCTGGAGCGGCTTGGTCTTGAGCTCTCCCACCGACGGAATGAAGGGAACCAGGGCCAGGTGGACGTAGCAGGCGTTGGCCCGCCCCACGTCGGCGCGGAACTGGCGGATGGCCTCCAGGAAGGGCAGCGACTCGATGTCGCCGACCGTGCCACCCACCTCGGCGATCAAGATATCCGCGCCCTCCGCGGCCTCCCGGATGCGCTCCTTGATCTCGTCGGTGATGTGGGGGATCACCTGGACCGTCCCGCCCAGGTAGTCGCCCCGCCTCTCCTTGGTGATCACCGCGTCGTAGACCCGGCCCGCGGTGACGTTGTTGACCTGGCTCGTGGTGGTGCGCGTGAAGCGCTCGTAGTGGCCGAGATCGAGATCCGTCTCCGCCCCGTCTTCGGTGACGTAGACCTCACCGTGCTGGATCGGGTTCATGGTGCCGGGATCGACGTTCAGGTACGGATCCAGCTTGAGGAAGTTGACCCGGAGGCCCCGGGCCTCCAGCAGGGCGCCGATCGCAGCCGCCGAGAGCCCCTTCCCGAGCCCGGAGAGCACCCCCCCGGTCACGAAGATGTACTTCTTGGACCTAGCTTGCATTCCTCACCAGCTCACGACTGCCCCCGCGGGGGCGGCGTGGCTCGAATTCCGATGAATCAGAACGGGGATCGGGAAGCTCTGAAAGGCCGGGGGGAGGAATCCGCCTGCCGGCACGCCGCAGCACCCCGACACCAGGGGGCGGATCTGCCTTGGGCCCGTGGCGCAGCTGCTCGCCACACCACAGCCCCCCGCGCCCCGGAGAGGTTGCGAGTCGGGCCGGCTCGATGGTCTCTCACCCGTGAGTGGGTTTCAGGGTATATAACCCGCCGCGCCGCGGGGTGTCAATTTCGCCCCTGCGAGACAGCGTTTGGCTCCCAACAGGGGATCCCAGCGAGCGGCGAGACGGAGGAGGCAAGCGCGGCGAAGCGGAGCGAGCCGCGCGCGCAGTGAGCCGGCAAGCAGCGAAGGTGCGCGCAGCGAGGCGAAGCCGAGCGGAGTCGATCGGGCTGGGCGAACGGAGTTCGAGAAGTGCAAGCGCGGCGACGCGGAGCGAGCCGCGCGCGCAGTGAGCCGAAGGCGAACGGAGTTCGAGAAGTCTAGCGCTTCGAGAACTGGAAGCGCGCGCGGGCCCCGCGCTGGCCGTACTTCTTGCGCTCCTTGCGGCGCGCATCGCGCGTCAGCAGTCCGCTTCGCTTGAGCGCGACGCGCTGGCTCGGATCGAGCTTCTCGATGGCCCGGGCAATCCCGTGGCGCAGGGCGCCGGCCTGCCCGGCGACGCCGCCGCCCTGGATGCTGGCGATCACGTCGTAGCGGCCGCCCACGCTCGCGATCTCGATCGGCTGGTTGATCATGCTGAGCAGAGCCTCTCTCGCGAAGTACTCGTTCGCGGGGCGGCCGTTCACCAGGATCTGGCCGGTGCCGAGCCTCACCCTCACCCTGGCGATGGCGGTCTTGCGCTTCCCGGTCACGGAGGTCTCGGTGGGTGTCTCAATCTCGGTCAAGCTGGAGCTCCTCGGGCTTCTGGGACGCGTGCGGATGAACGGGCCCCGCGTAGACCTTGAGTTTGGCGAGCATCTTCCTCCCCAGCGAGTTCTTCGGCAGCATCCCCCGCACGGCATCCCGAACCACGCGATCGGGATGGGGTCCTTCGAGCACTTTGCCGGCCGTGAGCGAGCGAAGCGCGCCTGGCCATCCGGAGTGGCGGTAGTAGATCTTGCTCTCGCGCTTGTTCCCGGTGAGCCTCACCTTCTCGGCATTCACCACGATCACGAAGTCCCCGGTGTCCACGTGCGGAGTGAAGATGGGCTTGTGCTTGCCCCTCAGCACCGTCGCCACGCGGGAGGCGAGCCGACCCAGCACCTGGTCGGTGGCATCCACCACGTACCAGCGCCGCTCCACTTCCGCGGGTCTGGCACTCTGCGTGGCGCCGTGGGCGCTGATTCCCATCCATGGCTCCCTTCGGTGGCCGGGCCGCAATCGTTAGCCGAGGGGCTCCGACTCGTCAACCTGATGCCCCCGTAAGGTCCCGTGTCATCGAGGAAAACCGTAATCCACCCGCACCAGGGTGAGGCCTCGGGCGGGGGCCGGGGGCGGGGCGGCACCGCGACTGCGAGCCGCCAGAAGGGAGGCAACGGAGGCGGGCTCGAGTCGTCCCCGACCCACCTCCAGCAGGATCCCGACCAGGTTGCGGACCATGCGGCGGAGGAAGCCGGATCCCTCCACCTCGATCCAGATCTCCCCCCCGGAGCTTCCCGCGACCTCGACCCGGTGGAGCGTCCGGACCGTGTCGCGGACCTCGGAGCCTGCCGTCTGAAGGGAGGCGAAATCGTGGCGCCCCTCGAAGCAATGCGCCGCCTCGCCCATCACCGCGACGTCGAGGGGGGCGCGCAGCCAGTGGCTGCGCCGGTGGCGCAGCGGGGAGGGCGAGGCACCGTTCCAGATCCGGTAGCGGTAGAGCTTGGAGCAAGCGTCGTGCTGCGCGTGGAATCCCTGCGGCCCCTCTTCGAGCCCCACCACGGCCAGGTCCCGAGGGAGGATGGTATTGAGCGCCCGCTGCAGCTCGGCGCAGGTCATCGAGGTCTCGATCCTCACGCTCGCGACCTGACCCTCGGCGTGCACGCCGGAATCGGTCCGCCCCGCTCCGGCCACTCGCACGGGCCTTCCCGTGACCCGTTGCAGCGCACTCTCCAGGGTGTCCTGAACGGTGCGATGCCCTTCGGGCTGGGACTGCCAGCCCTCGAAGTCGGTCCCATCGTACTCGAGCGTCAGGCGAAGGGTGGTCATAGGCGCGCGATCAGCCTATGTGGAAGCGGGTCTCGGCGAGCTGCACGGCATTGCTGGCCGCCAGGCGGACCGGATCGGCGGCGAGCCAGAAGAGAAGGCCCCGCTCGCAGCTCGGATCCCTGCGGATCCTGCCGACCAGCACCGTCTCGCTCTCGACCGCCTCGCGGATGGTCGGCGAGGGCATGGCGTCGCCGGGAAGCGAGACTCCCGGCGACTTGGCCAGCAGCTCGGAGAGCTCCCCGGCGCTCAGCTCCTCGGCGACCTCGACGGCGATGCTCGCTGCGCTCCCCGAGAAGGTCGGCACCCAGACCGCCGTCACCGCCACCGGGAGCTCGGTCCCGAGCAGGCGGCGAAGTCCGCGCGCCAGCGCCTCCTCGACCTTGGTCTCCGCCCCCTCCCCCGCCTCGCCCACCATGGGAATGCAGTTGAAGGCGATGCCGTGCGGGAACACCGTCGGCTCCGGAATCTCGCGCTGGCCGAAGAGCGCGATCGCCTCCGCCTGGAGCGACTCGACCCCCGCCCAGCCGGCGCCCGAGACGGCTTCGAAGGCGGTGCCGATCACGCGGCGAAGCCCGGCGCAGCGGTGGATCGGCTCCAGCACCAGCGACCAGGCGAGCGTGGGACCCGCCGGCGTCGCGATCACCGGCTGCAGGAGGTCGGCGGGATCGGGCTGCAGATTGGCCACCAGCAGCGGCGCCTCCCCCGCGCTCTCCATCGCACCGGAGAGATCGATGCAGGGAACCTCGGCGCGCAGCGCCGCGCGCACCCACGCGAGGGCCTGGCTGCCGGGAAGGCAGAGGAAGACCAGCCCCAGACCGCGCAGCGAGGGGAGCTCCGTTTCGACGGGGATCGACTCCCCGTGGAATTCGACGGCGCGGCCCATGGAACGCTCGGTCGCGACCGGGATCAGCTCCGACAGCGGGAAGCTCCGGGCCTCCAGCACCGAGAGGAGATCGCTCCCCATCGTGCCGGTGGCGCCGATCACCGCGATCCGGAGGCCGCCCCCTCGAGCCGTCACGGCGCGCGGAGCCTCTCGAGCACCAAGTCCCCCATCTCCCTACAGCCCACCGGCGCGCGGGACCCCTCCTCGGCGAACAGGTCGGGCGTCCGGTACCCGTCTTCGAGGACCGCGTTCACCGCATCGCGCACCTCGGCGGCGGCCTCCGCGTCTCCAAAGCTGTGCTCGAACATCATCGCGACCGAGAGGATCGCAGCCAGCGGGTTGGCGAGATCCTTCCCAGCGATGTCCGGCGCGGAGCCGTGGACCGGCTCGTAGAGGCCGACCCCCCCCTCGCCGAGGCTGGCCGAGGGGAGCATGCCGAGGGACCCGCTGATCATCGCCGCCTCGTCGGAGAGGATGTCGCCGAAGAGGTTCCCGGTGACGATCACGTCGAAGCGCCGGGGGTCGCGCACCAGCAGCATGGCGCAGGAATCGACGAGCTGATGGGCGAGCTCCACGTCCGGGTAGTCCTTCGCCACCTCCTCCACCACCTCCACCCAGAGCTGGCAGACCTCGAGCACGTTGGCCTTGTGCACGTGGGTCAGGTGCCCGCGGCGCCGCCGGGCCGCGTCGAAGGCGACGCGGGCGATTCGGGAGATCTCGACCTCGTCGTAGACCATGGTGTTGCGGCCCTCGCGCCGGCCGTCGACCCGCGCGATGCCCCGGGGCTCGCCGAAGTAGATGCCGCCGGTGAGCTCGCGGACCACCAGCAGGTCGATGCCCTCGACCACCTCGCGCCGCAGCGTGGAAGCGCCCGCGAGCGAGGGAAAGACCCAGGCGGGGCGAAGGTTCGCGAAGAGCCCCAGCTCCTTGCGGATGCGGAGCAGACCCTTCTCGGGCCGGGCGTCGACGGGCAGCCGATCCCACTTCGGGCCGCCCACCGCGCCGAGCAGCACGGCGCGGCTCCGCTTGGCCAGGGCGAGCGTCTCGTCGGTGAGAGGCGACCCGCAGGCGTCGATCGAGGCGCCGCCGATCAGCGCCTCCGGGCAGCAGAGCTCGAGCCCGTGGCGGGCGGCCACCGCCAGCAGAACCCGGTGGGCCTGATGGGTCACGTCGACGCCGATCCCGTCGCCGGGCAGCAGCAGCACTCGCTCCACGCTCAGATCCCCTTGGGCTCGTCCAGGCCGCGGCGCCGCTTGTGCCATTCGAGGCGGTTCAGGGCGTGGACGTACGCCTTGCCGCTCGCCACGATGATGTCGGTGTGGGCCCCGTGCCCGATCACGCGCCGCCCTCCCTCCTCGAGGGTGACGGTCACCTCGCCCTGGGCGTCCATCCCCCCGGTGATCGCCTTCACCTGGAACTGGACGAGCTCGCTCTCGCTCCGCGTGAGCCTGGCGATCGCCTTGTAGACCGCATCGACCGGGCCGTCGCCCATGCAGGAAGCCTTCTTCACCTCCCCGTCCACGGTGAGCTGCACGGTCGCGGTCGGCGTCGCGAAGGTCCCGCTCACGACGGCCAGGTCCTCGAGAACGAAGCGATCTTCGTCGGACCTCCCCGACTCGGCCAGGATCGCCTCCAGGTCTTCGACGTAGATGGTCTTCTTCTTGTCCGCCAGGGCCTTGAAGCGCTTGAAGGCGTCGTCGAGTTCGTCGCCCTCGACCTCGAAGCCGAGCTCGACGAGGCGATCCCGGAAGGCGTGACGGCCCGAGTGCTTGCCGAGGACCAGCTCGTTCGAGGTCCGTCCGATCGACTGGGGCGTCATGATCTCGTAGGTGATCGGCGCCTTGAGGACGCCGTCCTGGTGGATCCCCGCCTCGTGGGAGAAGGCGTTCTGGCCGACGATCGCCTTGTTCGGCTGCACCGCGACCCCGGTGATCGCGGAGAGCATGCGGCTGGTGGGATAGATCTCCTTGGCCCGGATCCGGGTATCGAGGCCGCCGAAGACCTCGCGCCGGGTCCGGAGCGCCATCACCACCTCCTCCAGCGAGGTGTTGCCGGCCCGCTCGCCGATCCCGTTCACCGTGCACTCGACCTGGCGGGCTCCGGCGCGGATCGCCGCCAGGCTGTTGGCGACGGCGAGGCCGAGGTCGTTGTGGCAGTGAAGGCTGAAGATCGCCCGCTCGCTGCCGCGAACCTTGTCGCGAAGGTACCGGATCAGATCGTGGTACTCGACGGGCGTCGTGTAGCCGACCGTGTCGGGGACGTTGAGCGTCGAGGCGCCCGCTTCCAGCGCGACGGTGAAGACCTCGACCAGATAGTCCCAGTCCGAACGCGTGGCGTCCTCCGCCGAGAACTCCACGTCGTCGCAGTAGCGCCGGGCCTGGGTCACCGCCCGCCTCACCTCCTCGAGCACCTGCTCCCGGGACATCCGCAGCTTGTGCTCCAGGTGGATATCGCTGGTCGCGATGAAGGTATGGATGCGGGGCTTCGCAGCCGGCTCCAGGGCCATGGCCGCCCTCTCGATGTCGGCGCTCGCGGTGCGCGCGAGTCCGGCGACCGAGGTGCCCCGGATCTCCTCCGCGATGGCGCGCACCGCCTCGAAGTCGCCGTTGCTGGCGATCGGAAAGCCGGCCTCGATCACGTCCACGCCCAGCCTCTCGAGCTGCCTGGCGAGAGTGAGCTTCTCGCCGAGCCTCATGCTGCAGCCCGGCGACTGCTCCCCATCGCGCAGCGTGGTATCGAAGATGCGGATGGTCTCTTCACTCATGGCGTCGTGCCTCGCGTCTGGTGTCCGGGAAGCAACTCGCCCTCCTCCCTCTCCTCGAGCATGCGACCGGTGCGCCAGCGCCAGATCCACTCGGCGGGGCCGGAGCTGACGTAGAGGAGCGCCAGGACGAAGAGCGTCATCGCCGGCTTGGAGAGAATCACGGCGAACGCGATCACCATCACCACCACCGTCGGGTAGGAGCCCCTGAGGCGCACTCCCTTGAAGGTCCGGTAGGGAATCGGGCTCACCATCAGAAGCCCCACCAGCGCCACCCCCAGCCCCGCCAGGGTGGCGGGAATATCGAGGGCGAGCCCGCTCTCCCGGAGGAGGCCCCCGAACCAGACCGAGGAGAGCACCATGCCCGCCGCCGCCGGGCTGGGGAGGCCCTCGAAGCGCCCCTTGTAGCGCTCGGGCTGGACGTTGAAGCGGGCCAGGCGGAGCGCGGCGCAAGCGGTGTAGATGAAGGCGAGCACCCAGCCGGTCCAGCCGAGCTCCTGGAGCGCGCCGGCGCTGAAGGCGAGCATGGCGGGCGCGACGCCGAAGGAGACGGCGTCGGCCATCGAGTCGTACTCGGCGCCGAACCTGCTGGTGGCGCCGGCCATGCGCGCCACCCTCCCATCGAGGAGATCACAGACCCCCGCGAAGATGATCGCCAGGGCGGCCCGGTCCAGGTGACCGCTCGCCGAGAGCGTGATCGAGTAGAAGCCAGCCGCCAGGTTGCCGGTGGTGAGCACATGGGGAAGCAGGGCGGAGAAGTCGCGCTGCCTCTCCCCTCGGGGGCGACGACGGCGACGGCGACGGCTCTTCAGCAGCGGGGCGGCGCCGGGATCGTAAGGCGCCGTCACGTGAGATCCCCCGCCAGCGCTGCGATCACGCTGCTGCCGGCGCGGACGCGATCGCCGATCGCCACGCGAGCCTCGCTCCCGGCCGGCATCACCACGTCGGTGCGAGAGCCGAAGCGAATCATGCCATACCGCACCCCGCGCTCGAGCCACTCGCCGACGGCGGGCTGACAGACGATCCGGCGAGCGATCACCCCCGTGATCTGCACGACGTCCACCCTCGCACCTCCGGCGGTCTCGAGCGTCATGGTGCAGCGCACGTTGCGGCGCTCCGCGGCCTTCCTGTAGGCAGCCAGGTACTCGTCGCCGCTGCGCTGCTTCGCGAGCACCCGGCCCGCGACCGGCGCCCGGTTCACGTGGACATCGAAGATCGAGAGGAAGATCCCGATTCGCAGGGCCTTGGCGCCCGTCTCGGTCTCGATCTCGCCCGCGTCGATGACGCGGCCATCGGCCGGCGCCACCACCGCGCGCTCGTCGCCTGGGATCTCGCGGGACGGGTTGCGGAAGAAGAAGGCCGTAAAGAGCCCCAGGACGAGGGCGAGGGTCGCAGCGATCCACCACTGGAGCGCGAGGAAGAGCCCGCCCATCACGAGGAGCGGGAGCGACGTGGTGTAGACGTCGGGCGCCAGCGTCCCGGTCAGCCGCTCCTCGAAGACCGGCCCTTCCCGGAGGGTCTCAGACACCGCGTCCTTCACCAATTTCCTCGCAAGCTCGCGAAGTTACGAAAGCACCCGGGGTGTGGCAAGCCGCCCTCACGACCCTCCCGCCCCCTCGAAGCGCTCGCCCGTGAAACGCACCTCGGCCTCCGCTCGCCGCACGTAGCGGGGCACCAGGTCCTCGGACCGCTGTCCCGCACCCGCGGCCAGCAGACGGGCTCCCAGAAGACCCGTGTGGAAGGCCCGGGTCCGGCCGAGCGCGGCGGGCAGGAGCGCGATCCTGTGAGCGGCCCGGTCCGCTGCCGCGGAGGCCACCTTCTCTGCGCCCTCCCCGACCACCACGATGCAGGAAGGCGGAAGGGCCGCCGCGAGCTCCTCGGCCGTGAGGACCGCGTCCGGGACGAGCGGCTTCCCGATCTCGCCGGGTCCGGCGAGACAGGCGGCGTAGACCTCGTCCCTCCGGGCATCGAGCAGCGCGGCCACCGGGCCGGCTGCCCCGGCGGCGGCCAGCGTCAGCGCGCCGAGGGTGGGCACCGCCACCGACGGCCGATCGGATCCGAGGGCCAGACCTTTCAAGGTGGCGAGACCGATGCGCAGGCCGGTGAAGGAGCCGGGTCCGATCGAGATGGCGAAGGCTTCGATCTCGCCCAGGGAGAGGCCCGCGATCCGCAGCAGCTGGTCGATGGCGGGAAGCAGGCGCTCGGAGTGCACCCGCTCGTCGTGAGTGCTGATCTCGGCGAGCAGCGCCTCCCCCGCGAGGACGGCGACGCTCATCACGCGCGTCGCCGACTCGATGGAGAGAAGAAGCGGCTCTTTGCCCCGCATTTCCTTCTTCATGGGGCTCGCGGACCGGGCGCCGGACGCGCCTAGAGTCCCTTCACCCACTCGAGGAAGCTCGACCAGTGGCGGGAGACGTCGTTCCAGAAGGCGAAGCCCATCAGGGCGACCAGGACGACCAGACCGAGCTGCTGCACGAGCTCCCGGGTGCGAATCGAGAGCGGCGAGCGCTTCACCTCCTCCACCAGGAACATCAGCGCTTGACCGCCGTCGAGGATCGGAATCGGAAGCAGGTTCAGGATGCCGAGGTTGATGCTGATCAGGACCAGCAGGTTCACGAAGCGGTCCCATCCCGCCTGGAGGGCCATGTGGGACTGCTTGGCGATCTCGATGGGACCGCCGATGCTCCGCCGCGAGATCTCGCCCGAGATGACCTTCTGGAGGCCGCTCATGAAGATCCGGGTCAGATCGACGGTCATCGCCGCCGCGCGCGGGAGGGCGACCAGGGGATTCAGCACCTGGTCGGTCGCGATGGCTCCGGGGAGTGTGGCGTCCTCGCCGCGGATCCCGATCAGGTAGAGCTCTCCTTCCACTCCGCCCTCGCCGACCTGGGTGAGCTCCGGACGGATCGACACGCGCCGGGTCTCGCCCTCCCTGGCGACCAGGATCGCGAGGGTGCGGCCCTCGCTGGCAAGGACGGTCTCCTGGAAGGTGGAGAAGCTGCCGAGCGGGGCGTCGTCCACAGCCACGATCAGATCGCCGGGCCCGATTCCGGCCCTCGCGGCGGGCTTCCCCTCGGAGACCGACGCCACCAGGACCACCGCCGGAATCACGCCGAGCTCCGCGACGCCGCCCAGCGAAGGCACCGAGAGCCGGATCTCGCTCCCCTCGGCTCCGCGGATCAAGGTGAGCTCCACCGGACCCTGGCTTTGCGCATAGGCTTGGGCGAAAGCCGTCCAGTCTTCCACCGGCGTCTCGCCCACCCGGGCGACGCGATCCCCCGACCGGAGACCGGCCCGCGCAGCGGGCGTGTCGTTCGAGGTGATGCCGACCACCGGCATCTGGCGGTCGTGCTGGAGGCCGAGCCAGCCGACCTCGCTCGTCAGCCTGAAGACGTCGAGACCGGCGCGCTTCGCGACCTCGACGCCGAGGTCGGAGCGCCGCCCTTCCCGTTCCACACCGAGGGTCAACTGCTCCCGGGGCCGGGCGCGGACCTGCTTCTCCAGCTCGTCCCACCAGGCGATCGGCTCGCCCTGGATCGAGACCACGCGGTCCCCGGGGAGGAGCCCGGCCTGCGCTGCCGGAGATCCGGGCTCGACGGTGCCCACCACCGCCTCCCTGCGATCGATGCCGAGCGCCAAGGTCGCGGCGAAGACGAACACCGGCAGTGCCAGATTCATGGCGGGCCCGGCAAAGACGACGGAGAGCTTCTGCCAGGTCGGCTTGGAGCCGAGGGCGTGGCCTGGGTCGGCCTCGACCTCGGGCGAATCGACCTCGTCCGGGTTCTCCCCGAGCATCTTCACGAATCCCCCCAAGGGGAGCCAGGCGATCACGTACTCGGTCCCACCCCGGGTCCAGCTCATCCGGAAGCGCCCGAAGCCGATGGGCGGTCCAAAGCCGATCGAGAACTTGAGGACCCGGACGCCACACAGCTTGGCGGCTGCGAAGTGCCCGAACTCGTGGACGGTGATGAGCACGCCGAGCATCAGGACCAGTGCGAAGAGGAACTCGGCACCGGTCGTCAGCTGGTCCATGGTCGAGCTCCCGCCTCAGCCCCCGAGGGGATCCCGAGCTGCTCCCATGCCATGCGCCTCGCCCACGCGTCCGCCTCCATCACGTCCTCGAGGTCGCGGACCGATTCCCCGCGGTGCCGGCGCAGATGCGCATCGAGCACCGCCTGGTTCGTCGACGCGATGTCCGTGAAACCAATCATACCGCGCAAGAAGGCCTGCACCGTGACCTCGTTCACCGCATTGAGCACGGCCGGCGCGACCTCGCTTCCCCGGAGAGCGGCCTGGCTCAGCCGGAGGGCGGGAAACCTCTCGAGATCCGGCGCCTCGAAGTCGAGTGAGCCGACCGAGGCCAGATCGAGGCGCCGCCCCTGGAGGGGAAGCCGCTCGGGATAGGTGAGGGCCAGCGCGATGGGAATGCGCATGTCCGGAGGGCCGAGCTGCGCCAGGACCGACCCGTCGATGAACTCGACCAGCGAGTGGACGATCGACTGGGGATGCACCAGCACCTCGATGCGCTCCGGCGGAACGTCGAAGAGCCAGCGGGCCTCGATCACCTCCAGCACCTTGTTCATGAGTGTGGCGGAGTCGATGGTGATCTTGGGACCCATGCTCCAGTTCGGGTGAGCAAGGGCCTCCGCCACCGTCGCCCTCGCCAGGCGCTCGGCCGACCAGGTGCGCAGGGGCCCCCCGGATGCGGTCAGCACCAGCCGCTCCACGTCCTCGGGCCGCTGCCCCTCGAGGGCCTGGAAGATCGCGCTGTGCTCGCTGTCGACCGGGAGGAGGCGAACGCCCTGGCAGCGGATCTCCCGCAGCACCAGCGCGCCGGCCATCACCATCACCTCCTTGTTGGCGAGGGCGATGTCGCACCCGGCGCGGATCGCGGCGAGCGTCGGGCGCAGCCCCACCGCTCCCACCAGCCCCGCCACCACCAGCTCCGCCGGCTCCGTCGCCACCGCCTCGAGCCCCTCCTCCCCCACGCCGATCTCGACGCCGAGGCTGCCGATCCGGTCTCGCAGCTCCGCCGCACCGGCGGGGTCGGCGACCGAGACCCGCGCCGGCCGGAAGCGCCGCACCTGCTCGGCCAGCTTCGGGATGTTGCGGCCGGCGGCGAGGGCCACCACCTCGAAGCGCTCGGGAAACGCCTCCACCACGGCGAGCGTCTGCACGCCGATGCTCCCCGTGCTTCCCAGCAGGCTGATGCGCTTCACCGGGCGCTTCCGCCCTCTCCCCGCACCTGGGCGCTGGTCCGACCGTAGCGCCGTTCCCGGGACTGGTAGTCGAGGATCGCCGCTTCGAGATCCTCGCGGCCGAAGTCGGGCCACATCGCGTCGCTGACGTGGATCTCCGCGTAGGCGAGCTGCCAGAGCAGGAAGTTCGAGATGCGCCGCTCGCTACCGGTGCGGATCAGCAGGTCGACGTCGGGAAGCTCGGGATCGTCGAGATACTGGGCGAATCTCTTCTCGTCGAGGGAGTCCGGATCCAGCTTGCCGAGATCGCGGTCCTTGAGCAGCCGGCGTACCGCCTCGACGATCTCCCCGCGGCCCCCGTAGGAGAGGGCGAAGGTCAGGTGCATCGCCGCATTGCCGCGGGTGGCCTGGATGGCGTCGTCCAGGGTGGCGAGGACATGGGCGGGCAGCCGCGCGCGGTGGCCGATCATCTGGATGCGGATCCCGTTCTGGATGGCGTCCGGAAGCTCGGTCTCGAAGTACTCCTCGGGGAGCTTCATCAGCTCGTCGACCTCGTACTTCGGTCGCTCCCAGTTCTCCGTCGAGAAGGCGAAGAGCGTGAGCCAGGGGACGCCGATGTCCCGCGCCGCGCGGACGATCTTGCGGACCGCGTCCACCCCGGCGCGGTGCCCGTCCGTGCGCGGGAGTCCCCGCTCCTCCGCCCATCGCCCGTTCCCGTCCATGATGACGGCGATGTGGCGCGGAATCGCCTCGGGGCGGATGCTGCTCCCCCCATCGGTCAAACCTGCAGAATCTCCTCTTCCTTCTGGTCCGTCATCCCGTCGAGCTTCGCGACGCTCTCGTCGGTCAGGTCCTGGATCGCCTTCTCGGTCCTGCGCCGCTCGTCCGCGGGGACCGAGCCGTCCGCCTCGAGCTCCTTGAGCAGCGCGACCGCCGCGCGGCGCGCCTCGCGCACGCCGACCCTGTGATGCTCGGCCGACTTCCTGATCTGCTTGACCAGGTCCCTGCGGCGCTCCTCGGTCAGCGAAGGGATGGGGATGCGCAGCAGCTTGCCGTCGTTGTTCGGAGTCAGGCCCAGATCCGACTTCAGAATCGCCCGCTCGATCTCCGGGAGCGCTCCCCTGTCGAACGGCGAGATCACGATCAGTCGGGGATCGGGAGCGCTCAGGCCGGCGAGCTGGTTGAGGGGCGTCGGGCTGCCATAGTAGTCGACCAGCACTCCATCCAGAATTGCGGGATTGGCCCGGCCGGTGCGGACCTTCTGGAGATCGATGCGGAAGCTCCGGATCGACTTCTCCATGGCTTCCCGAGCCTCTCCGAGAACGAGCGCGACGTCTTCCTCCGACATGGAGCCCCCTTACTCGCTCACCCTGGTTCCCAGCGCCTCACCCGCCACCACCTTGCGGATGTTCCCAGGAACGGTCATGTCGAACACGACGATCGGGAGGTCGTTCTCCCGACACACCGCGATCGCCGCCTGGTCCATGAAGCGCAGGTTCTCGCGAACCGCCTCGTCGTAGGTGAGCCGTTCGTAGCGAACCGCGTCCGCGTTGCCCTCGGGATCGGCGCTGTACACCCCGTCCACCTTGGTCGCCTTGAGCACCACGTCGGCCTGCACCTCCGCCGCGCGCAGGGCGGCGGCGGTGTCGGTGGTGAAGTAGGGATTCCCGGTCCCCCCGGCGAAGATCACCATCCGCCCCTTCTCGAAGTGGCGAATCGCCCGGCGCCGGATGTAGGGCTCCGCGACCTGGCGGATCTCGATCGCCGTCAGCATCCGGGTCTGGATCCGGAGCCGCTCCAGCGCATCCTGGAGCGCCAGCCCGTTCATCACGCTGGCCAGCATCCCCACGTAGTCGGCGGCAGCGCGGTCCATCCCCTCGTTCGCCGCGGCCATTCCCCGGATGAAGTTGCCGCCGCCGATCACGATGCCGATCTCCGCCCCGAGGGCGTGAACCTCGCGCAGCTCCTCGGCCAGCGCCCGGATCACGCTGGGGCTGATGCCGAAGCCCCCCTCTCCAGCGAGGACCTCGCCGGAGAGCTTGAGGATGGCGCGCCGATACGGGGATTTCATCCGCTCGCGGCCTCACCCAGCTTGAAGCGCACGAAGCAGGTGACCCTGACCGGGCTCGAGAGCTCGAGCGCGGCCTCCTCCAGCAGCTGCTTCACGGTCTTGTCGGGATCCTTCACGAAGCCCTGCTCGAGCAGACACACCTCCCTGTAGTACTTCTGGATGCGACCCTCGACGATCTTCTCGATCACCTTGGCGGGCTTCCCCTCCTGCTCCGCCTGGCGGCGAAAGAGCTCCTTCTCCCTCTCCACCAGCTCGCCTTGGACCCCGCTCCGGTCCACCGCGATGGGACTGGGATCCGCCGCCGCCACGTGCATGGCGAGATCCTTGGCCAGGAGGTCGAGCGCCCCGCCGGAGGCTTGCGTCGCGAGCCCGATCACGACGCCGAGCTTGCCACCCGCGTGGACGTAGCCGCCCACCCCGCCGCGGCCCTCCACCTGGACGCGGTCGCAGCGGTTGAGGACGATGTTCTCGCCCAGCTTGGCGATCGCCGCGGCGATCTTCTCGCTCGCCTTCTCGCCTTCCAGGGTGGACTCGAGCAGGACCTCGCGGCCGTCGATTCCGAGGTCGTCGGCCATACCCCTGGCCAGGGAGGCCGCCAGCGCCTGGAAGTCCGGGGTCTTGGCCACGAAGTCGGTCTCGCATCCGAGCTCGACGATGCCGGCGACCCGATCCCCGAGCGCGATCGCCACCGTCCCGTCCCCGGTCGCCCGACCCGAACGCTTCACCGCCTTGGCCAGGCCGCGCTCGCGCAGCACCAGCGCCGCCTTCTCGGGATCACCGCCGGCTTCGCCGAGCGCCCGCTTGCACTCCATCATCCCCGCGCCGGTGCGATCCCGAAGCGCCTTGACCGCCTGTGCGGTGATCTCCGCCACCTCGACCTCCCCTCCCCTCACTGCTCGGGAGCCCCGGGCTTCGCGGCCGGCGCGGCGCTCGGCTCCGCCGCCGACCCTGCGGCGCCCGGCTCCCCCTTGGCCTCCTCCTTCTCCGCTTCGCCGAGACGCTCGCGACGCGGGCGCGCCGAGTGGGTGCCCCCGGTGCGGGAGCCGGCGCGCCGGCCCGCGGTCGTGGCCTTGATGTCCACCACCCTCCGGCCGGTCACCGCCACCGCCTCGGCGGGGGGAGCGACGGCGGCCTTCGCGGACACCTCGGCCTGGATCCGCTCGTCGAAGAGCACGGCGCCCTCCACGCAGGCCTCCGCGACCAGGCTGCAGTAGAGATCGATCGCCCGGATCGCGTCGTCGTTGGCGGGAATCGCGTAGTCGATTCCCGCCGGGCTGCAGTTGCTGTCGACGATGGCGGCGATCGGGATCCCCAGGCGCGCCGCCTCGCTCACCGCGATGTGTTCCTTCTTGAGATCGACGACGAAGAGCGCGTCGGGAAGCCGCGTCATCTCCACGATTCCCTCCAGCGACTTCCGGTACTTGGCGACGATCCGATGGACCCGCGCGCGTTCCTTCTTGGAGAGCGCCGCGATCTTCTCCTCGTCCTCGAGGAGGGCGAGCTGCTCCTTGAAGCGCTCGATCGACTTCTTGACGGTGCGGAAGTTGGTGAGCATCCCGCCCAGCCAGCGGTTGTTGACGTAGAACTGGCCGGACCGCCGCGATTCGCGCTCGACCGAGGTGCGGGCCTGCCGCTTGGTGGCGACGAAGAGCACCTTTCCACCCTGGGCCACCGTCTCGCGGAGGAAGCTGAGCGCCTCCCGGAAGCGCACCAGCGTGTGGTCGAGATTGATGATGTGGATGCCGTTTCGCGCCCCGAAGAGGAAGGGCTTCATCTGCGGATCCCAGCGCTGCGTCTGGTGGCCGAAGTGGGCCCCGGCCTCGAGCAGCGCCCGGATCGAGAGGGTCCGCTCCTCGGCGAACGCCGCGGCGTCGGCGGCGGTGGCATCGGGAGTCGGGGGAAGCTCCGGCGCGGGGGCACCGGGAGGGGAGAGGGCGGGCGGATCGCCCGTCGCTTCGGACATGCAACGCTCCTTCGCGGTTCGGCTTCCGCTCCGGCCGTGATCCCCCACCCGGGCAGATCCGAGCTGCCCGGGACCGCAGAGGCGGTCCGGAACGTGTGAATTGACAAAGGGTTAGCAGACCACCCGAGCTTTCACTAGCGGCGCGCCCGGCGCCGCTCACGTGGTGTACTCGGCGTTGATCTTCACGTAATCGTAGGAGAGATCGCAGGTCCAGAGGCTGGCGCAGCCCCGGCCGATCCCCAGATCCACGCGAATCTCGATCTCCGGCTCGAGGAGCCTCTTCCCCGCCCGAGCCCGGGCGCGGGGTCCGGCGGACGCCCCCCGCCGAAACACCGCGACGCCGCCCAGGCGGACCTCGGCGCGCGCGAGATCGACCCGGATCTCGCCCGCCCCGACCGTCTGGAGGATCCGCCCCCAGTTCGGATCGCCCCCGAAGAGCGCCGTCTTCACCAGCATCGAGTTCCCGATCCGGCGCGCGGCGCGCTCCGCCTCGCTCCGGCTGCGGGCGCCCTCGACGCGCACCGTCACCAGCTTGGTCGCACCCTCTCCGTCGCGGGCCAGGTCCCGGGAGAGGTCGGTGCACACCTCCCGCAGCGCCTGAGCGAAGGCCCGGGCGCCGCGACTCCGGGAATCTCGCAGCGGCTTCCCGCCCGCGGCGCCGTTCGCGAGCAGCAGGACCATGTCGCTGGTGGACGTCTCGCCATCGACGCTCACCCGGTTGAAGGTCTCCTCCGCCGTCTCCCGCAGCAGCCGGCGCAGGAAGGCGGGCGCCACCGGGGCGTCGGTCAGGAGGAAGGCGAGCATCGTGGCCATGCGCGGCTCGATCATTCCCGAGCCCTTGGCGATCCCGGCCACGGTCGCCGAGCGGCCGTTCACCCGCACCCGGCGGGAGGCGAGCTTCGGGAAGGTATCGGTGGTCATGATCGCCCGGGCGGCGTCCTCGAGACCCCCCGGAGCGAGCGCCTCCCGGGCCATCGCGACTCCGGTGCGGATCTTGGCCAGGGGAATCGGCTCGCCGATCACCCCGGTGGAGGCGACCAGCATCTCCTCGGCGGAGCAGCCGACCGCGCGGGCGGCCATCTCCGTCATCGCCTCGGCCGCTCGCGCGCCGCGCGCACCCATCGCCACGTTCGAGACTCCGCTGTTCGCGATCACGCCGCGCTTGCGCCCGGTGCGCAGGCGCTCTCTCGAGAGCACCACCGGCGCTCCGGGCACGGTGGAGCGGGTGAAGACCCCCGCCGCCGCTGCGGGCAGGTCGCTCACGATCAGCGCGAGATCCGGATCCCGCTCCTTGATCCCGCAGCAGACCCCGCTGGCCCGAAAGCCCGAGACCGTCAGGTTGCGCCGCAGCACTTCTTGTACTTCTTGCCGCTGCCGCAGGGACAGGGCTCGTTGCGGCCCACCTTGCCGACCTTCTCCCCCTGCTTCCTGGCCACCGGCGGACGGGGAAGACCGGGGCGCTGCGCCGCGGCTCCCTCCGGCGCGGCGGGCTGGGGGGCCGGGCGGCGTCCCTGCACGGGATCCGGCAGCTCGAACTTGAAGACCATCTCCGCCACGTACGCGTCGACGCGCCGGTTCATCTCCTCGAAGAGACCGAACCCCTCGCGCTGGTACTCGATCTTGGGATCGCGCTGGGCATAGCCGCGCAGGCTCACGCCCTCGCGAAGGCCGTCCATGGCGTGAAGGTGGTCCTTCCACTGCCGGTCCAGGGTCTGCAGGAGGATGCTGCGCTCGAAATCGGCGAAGCGCGGGTATCCCGCCGCGGCGTACTCCTCGGCGATGGCGTCGCAGCGGCTCCGCTTCTCCTCGAGAACCTCGAGGAGCTGGTCGAGCACCGCGCGGCCGACGCCATCCCGATCCCGCGCCGGCCTGCCATCCACGACGAAGGGCTCCTGGTGGGGGTCGAAGGGAAGGCCGAACTGCGCCTCGAAGGCCTTGGCCAGATCGACCAGCGCCGCCTCGTCCGCGTCTCCCTTGGCGGACCAGTAGCGCTCCAGCAGGTTCACCACCTCCCCCTCGGTGAGGTCCAGGATCTCGTCGTGGACGTCCTCGCGCACCAGCACCTCCCGCCGCTTGCCGTAGAAGGCCTGGCGCTGACTGTTCATCACGTTGTCGTAGTCGAGGAGATGCTTGCGGATGTCGAAGTTGCGGGCCTCCACCTTCTTCTGGGCGTTCTGGATGGCCCGCGTGATCATCTTGTGCTCGATCGCCTCGCCCTCCTGGAGCCCGAGCCGCTCCATCCACGGGGTGATGCGCTCGGAGCCGAAGATCCGCAGCAGGTTGTCCTCCAGGGAGAGGAAGAACTGGCTCGAGCCCGGATCTCCCTGGCGGCCGGAGCGACCCCTGAGCTGGTTGTCGATGCGCCGGCTCTCGTGCCGCTCGGTCCCGAGGATGTGCACTCCGCCGAGCCCGACCACCTCGGCGCTCTCCGCCCGGCACTGGGCTTCGAACTCGGCGAGACGCACCGGGTAGTCGGGGTGCTCCCTCTCGCCGCCGGACTTCGCCAGGGCGAGGAACTCCGGGTTTCCCCCCAGCAGGATGTCGGTTCCGCGGCCGGCCATGTTGGTGGAGATGGTGACGGCGTCCTTGCGGCCGGCCTGGGCGACGATCTCGGCCTCGCGCGCGTGGTGCTTGGCGTTGAGGACGTTGTGCTTGACGCCGCGCTTGGCGAGCCGGCGCGAAAGCTTCTCCGAGGTCTCGATCGAGATCGTGCCCACCAGCATCGGCTGGCCCTTCTCGTGCCGCCGGCAGATCTCCTCGATCACCGCGCCGAACTTCTCGCGCTCGGTCTTGTACACCACGTCGGGCAGGTCTTCGCGGATCATCGGCCGGTTGGTCGGCACCACCAGCACGTCGAGGTCGTAGATCTTCGCGAACTCCGGCGCCTCGGTGTCGGCCGTCCCGGTCATGCCGGCGAGCTTGTCGTACATCCGGAAGTAGTTCTGGAAGGTGATCGAGGCCAGGGTCTGGTTCTCGCTCTGGACCTGGATCCCCTCCTTGGCCTCGACCGCCTGGTGCAGGCCGTCGGACCAGCGCCGGCCGGGCATCAGCCGTCCGGTGAATTCGTCGACGATCACCACCTCCTTGCGACCGCCCTCTCCCGCCTGCACCACGTAGTCCACGTCCCGCTTCTTCAGGGTGTGGGCGCAGAGGGCCTGGTTCGCCGCGTGGAGGACCGGCAGCATCTCGGGGGCGTAGAGGTTCTCGATGCCGAGCAGCGTCTCGACCTCGTGGATGCCCGCCTCGGTGAGCGTCGCGCTGTGGTGCTCCTCGTCGACCCAGTAGTCGCCGGTCTCCTCGACGCTTCGCTTGGGATCGGCCTTGGCGCCGGCCGCGAGCCGCGGGATCAGCTGATTCGCGATCGAGTAGAGGCGGGTGTTCTCCTCGGAGGGTCCCGAGATGATCAGCGGCGTCCGGGCCTCGTCGATCAGGATCGAATCGACCTCGTCGACGATCGCGAAGTGAAGCTCTCGCTGCACGCACGACTCGACGCTCGGCTTCATGTTGTCCCGCAGGTAGTCGAAGCCGAACTCGTTGTTGGTGCCGTAGGTGATGTCCGCGGCGTAGCTCTCCTTGCGCTCCGCCTCGGAGAGATCGTGGAGGATCACGCCCACCGAGAGGCCCAGGAAGCGGTGGATTCCACCCATCCACTCGGCGTGGAAGCGCGCCAGGTAGTCGTTCACGGTGACGACGTGGACGCCCCGCCCGGCGAGCGCGTTCAGATAGGACGGGAGGGTGGCGACGAAGGTCTTGCCCTCGCCGGTCTTCATCTCCGCGATCTTGCCCTCGTGGAGCACGATCCCCCCGAGCAGCTGCACGTCGAAGTGGCGCTTGCCAATGGTTCGCTTCATCGCCTCGCGAACCGTGGCGAAGGTCTCGGGGACCAGATCGTCGAGGGGCTCCCCGTTCGTGAGCCTCTGCCGGAACTCCCCGGTCCGGGCGCGGAGCGCCGCGTCGGAGAGAGCGGCGACGGCGGGCTCCAGCCGGTTGATCCGCTCCACGAGCGGAAGCAGCCGCTTGAGCTCGCGGTCGTTCTTGGTGCCGACGATCTTCCTGATGAGATTCAGCATCGCGGGAGGTCGGATCTCCGCTTCGGAGTGGGCATGGGAACGGCGCTTCCGAATGTACGGGAGTGCGCCTCGAGCGGCAAATCTACTCGAAGATGTAGTCCTGCGGATCGACCGACTTGCCTCCCACCTCCACCGCGTAGTGGAGGTGGGGACCGGTGCTGCGGCCCGAGCTTCCCACCGAGGCGATGCGCTCTCCGCGCTCGACCCTCTCCCCCTTCTCGACGTAGATCTCGCCGGCGTGACCGTAGGAGGTCCGAAGGCCGAAGCCGTGATCGATCACCAGGGTCCTGCCGAGCAGGCCCTTGCGACCGGCGAAGACCACCCGGCCCCGCGCCGGCGCCACGATCGGCGTGCCGAAGTCCGAGGCGATGTCGAGCCCGGCGTGGAAGACGCGACGTCCGGTGAAGGGAGAGATCCGATCGCCGTAGCCGGAGGTCACCCAGCCCTCGGCGGGCCAGATCGAGGGCGTAGACGCCAAGCGGTGTCGCTTGCCCTCGAGCCGCTCGATCAGGTCCTCGAGGGAGAGCGCCTGGGCAGCGGCCCGGATCCCCAGGCGCCGAACCCCTTGCCGCGCTCCCGCGAGGACCTCGCCGGGCAGCTCCAGGGAAGCGCCGCGGGGAGAGGGCTCCGCCCGGCTCTCGGGACCGCCCCGGCCCCCCGGCGCGGCGACGTCCGGCCGGCTCGAGACGCCCTGTCCGCTGCTGGGTTCGGAGGACCGGGGCTCCTCCAGGCCGCGGCTCGCGCCGGCGGCGCCGGCATCGGGCACCTCGGCCTTCGCCATGGCGCGGGGAAGATCCGCGATCACCCGCACCTTGCGCTCGAATTCCGAGAGCCGATCGAACTCGACTTCGAGGGAGGCGAGCCGGCCGGCCAGGGTATCGAGCTCGCTCCGGTAGCGGGCGGTCTGCCGGCGCAGCCGGCCCACCTCCACCGCCTCGAGGCGCAGGCGCAGGTAATCGACGCTTCCCGCGACCACCAGGATCGCGATCACCACCGCTGCCCAGGGACCGTGCTCGACCAGCCTCCGGCAGACCCGATAGCGGCGGACCGGGCTGGCCTCGTCCGGTATCACGATGACCGTGACCCGACTCATTCCCTCTCCCGCTCCCTCGAATCGACCGCGTGGCGCGCGGCAGGCGGGATCTTCGTCCGGCCGCGCTGGCCTTCAGCCCGGAAGCTTGATCTGGAGGAGCAGCTTCCCCAACTGGATCTCGTCCCCGTCCGCGAGCGCACGCCTCTCCTCGCGGGTGCCGTTCACCAGGGTTCCGTTGGTGCTGCCCAGGTCCTGGACGAAGAAGGCGCCCTCCTCGAAGCCGATCGCGGCGTGGGCTCTCGAGATGGTCGCTTCGGCCAGAACCACGTCCGCCCCGCGTCCCCTTCCGATCACCAGCCAGTCGCGGTCCACGGGTACCTCGAGTCCCTCGTAAAATCCCCGCAGCACGCGGATCCGGGTTCCGGGCGGAACCCGACCGCCGCTCCGGCGTTCTTGCTGCGCTGCCACGCCCTCAGCCATTCGTCATCCACCCGGGAGCCGACCGTGACCGCTGTCACCCCCGTCGAGAGGGGAGCTGGAGCCGGCTCATCTGGGTCTCATCGGTGCGGGGCGGGGGGGACTTGACGGGTCCATCCGCACCCCGATCGGGGCGCCAACCCCGTGATTCCGCGGCGCGAGCGGGACGCCCCTGCGCTCTGCGCGATGCTCAGCCGCGGGCCTTTCCTGCCGACAGCAGAGAACGGGCGTGCCGCCGGGTGGCCTCGCTGATGACCTCCCCGCCCGCCATCCGTGCGATCTCCTCGACCCGCTGCTGCTCGTCCAGGAGGTCGACGGCGATCTTGGTGCGTCCCCTCGACTCGAACTTCGCCACCCGGAAGTGGCGCCGGCCCCGGGCGGCGATCTGCGGCAGGTGGGTGATGCAGAGGACCTGATGGTCCCCGCTCAGCTCCTCGAGAGCGGCGCCCACCCGATCGGCCACCCGGCCCCCGATCGCCGCATCGACCTCGTCGAAGACCAGCACCATTCCCCGATCCGCGCGGCGGAGCGCGTTCTTGAGCGCAAGGAACACCCTCGAGAGCTCCCCCCCGGAGGCGATCCGGCGAAGCGAGCGCGGCGACTCGCCGGCATTCGCCGAGAACAGGAACTCCGGGGCCTCGGCGCCACCGGGTCCGCAGGGAAGCCCCGGGGCGGTCTCGGCCGGCTGGAGCGCCACCTCGAAACGGGCCGCGGGCATGGCGAGTTCGGCGAGCGCCGCCCGCACCGCCAGCCCGAGCTTCTTGCCCGCCCGGCGGCGGCCTCTTCCGAGCGCGGCTGCCTCCCTTGCCACCCGCGCGAACTCCGCCTCCCGCGCGCTCTCGAGCTCGCGGAGCCGTTCGTCGCTCCCGCTCAGGGATGCGAGCTCCTGGGCAGCCCGCTCGCGGTAGGCGAGGATCTCCTCGGCGGTCGCGCCGTACTTTCGCCGCAGCCGCTCGAGCTGCGCGATGCGCTCCTCGATCCGGGCCAGTCGGCCCGGATCCGCCTCCACGCGGGCGGCGTAGCGCTCCAGCTCCGCGGCGGCATCGCCGAGGTCCGTCTGCGCCGCCCAGAGCCGCTCCGCCAGGGGTGCCAGCGCCGGGTCGAGCTCCGCCAGCCCCTCGACGACCCGGGCGACCTCGCCGACCAGATCGGTGGCGCCCTTCGCGTCGAAGCGGGCGGGATCGCCGGTCAACCGGGCGGCCGCGCCTTCCGCCTCGGAGCGCAGCCGCTCGGCGTGGACCAGGCGGCGGTGCTCGGCGGAGATGCGCCCCCACTCGTCGACGTCGAGCTGCGCGCCCTCGATCTCGCCGACCTGGAAGGCGAGGAAGTCCTCGCGGCGGGCCCGCTCCTCCGCCTCGCTCCGGAGACGGGCGATCTCTTCGGAGCCGGCGCGCAGGGCCGAGAGCCCCGCCCTCACCCGGGCGCATTGCTCCTGCAGCCCTCCGTACTCGTCCAGCACGCGGCTCTGAACCTCGGGCCGCAGCAGCCCCTGAGACTGGTGCTGGCTGCTGATCTCGATGCGGCCGCCGAAGAGCTCCGCGAGGGTCGCGACGGGCACCAGGCGTCCACCCACCTGCGCGCGGCTCCGCCCGCTGCTGGCGACGGTGCGCCGCACCACCAGCGCGTGATCATCGACGGGAAGGTCGCGCGCGGCGAGCTCGGCCTCGAGCTCGGGGAGCCGATCGGTTCGAAACACCGCCTCCACCACCGCCTCGTCGGCGCCCTCCCGGATCTCGGCCGCGCCGGTGCGCGCGCCGGCCAGCATCGAGAGCGCCCCGAGGACGACGGACTTTCCCGCGCCCGTCTCGCCGGTCACCACGCTCAGTCCGGGGCCGAACTCGAGCTCGATTCGCTCCACCAGGGCGAGCTGCTCGATCCGGAGCAGCTCGATCATCCAGCTCCCCACCCGAGCTTGGTGCGCAGCACGTCGAAGCGGGACCGGTAGGGATCGACCACGAAGTGGGCGGGATGCTCCGAGGCGGCGACCATGACGCGATCCCCGCTCTCGAGGGTGAGGCCGGTCTGACCGTCGACGGTGAGCTGCGCGTGCCCCTCGCGAGGAAAGACGCGGATCTCCAGGCGCGCGGCCTCGGGAAGCACGATCGGCCGCTGGGTGAGCGTGTGGGGACAGATGGGCGTGAGGACGAAGACCCGGGCGCCGGGCATCAGGATCGGGCCACCCGCGGAGAGGGTGTAGGCCGTGGAGCCCGTCGGCGTGGAGACGATCAGCCCGTCGCCGTGATAGGTGGTCACCGGGGCCCCGTCGACGAGCATCTCCAGATCGATCATGCGCGAGAGCTCGCTCCTGGTGATCACCGCGTCGTTCAGGGCCAGGTAACGAGCGAGCTCACGGCCGCCGCGCTCGGCAAAGACCTCGAGCCGCATGCGCTCGACGGTCTCGTAGTCTCCCTTGAGCACGCGCCCCAGCATGTCGAGCTGCTCCTCGGGCGCCACCTCCGCCAGGAAGCCCAGCTGGCCGAGGTTCACCCCGAGAATCGGAACCGCGCTGCTCCCGATCTCGCGGGCCACCGCGAGCAGAGTGCCGTCGCCGCCCAGCACCACCAGGAGGTCGACGCGGCGGCCGAGCTCCGAGCGCTCTCGCCCGGAGGCGGTGGCCCAGCGCGCCGCCTCCTTGTCCACCTCGACGCGCACGCCGCGCTCCGCCAGCCACTCCTCGAGCGCCCGCGCCGCGGCACCTGCCGGAGCCGAGTCGCGCTTGAGACAGAGTCCCACCGATCGGATCGGTCTGGCCATCCCCGTTCACTAACACAGCCGCCGATTCCCAACAAAGGTAGAATCACGCTATGCCCCCGGGCGACTCCTTCGAGCTCTTCCCGCGGGAGCGCGGACCGGGTGCCCCTGCACCGGGAGCTCCCCTCGCGGACCGGATGCGCCCGCGCTCTCTCGATGAGGTGATCGGCCAGGACCACCTGGTCGCCTGCGGGGCGCCGCTTCGCGCCCTGATCGAGGGGCGCGCGCTGCCATCGCTGATCTTCTGGGGGCCGCCGGGGACGGGAAAGACCACCCTGGCTCGACTGCTCGCCGCCCAGCCCGGCATCGAATTCGTGGGCCTTTCGGCCGTCCTGGTCGGCCTGAAGGAGGTGCGCGGGGTGATCGAGGAGGCGCGCGGCTCGCTGCGCGCGGGGCGGCGCACCGTGCTCTTCCTGGACGAGATCCACCGCTTCAACCGGGCCCAGCAGGACGCGCTGCTTCCCCACGTCGAGGCGGGAACGGTGACGCTGATCGGCGCCACCACGGAGAATCCCTCCTTCGAGGTGATCGCGCCGCTCCTCTCCCGCTGCCGCGTCTTCACGCTCCGCCCCCTCGGCCCGGAGGATCTGGCGACTCTGCTGCGCCGCACCATGGCCGACGTCGACCGCGGGCTCGGAGGCTCCGGTGTGGAGGTCTGCGAGGATGCCCTCGCCGCCATCGCCCATGCGGCCGACGGAGACGCGCGGCGCGCGCTTGGAATTCTCGAGACCGCGGTCGCCCTCCACCAGCTCCGCAAGACGGCCCGCGAGCCCCTCGACCTGGAAACCGTGGCCGATGCGGCCGGTCGCAGGGTCCTGCTCCACGACCGCGAGCGCGAGGAGCACTACAACGTCATCTCCGCGCTGATCAAGAGCCTGCGCGCCAGCGACCCGGATGCGGCGCTCTACTACCTGGCGCGGATGCTGGCTGCCGGAGAGGATCCGCTCTTCATCGCCCGGCGGCTGATGATCTTCGCCTCGGAGGACGTGGGAAACGCGGAGCCAGCCGCGCTCGGGCTCGCCACCTCGTGCTGCCTCGCGGTGGAGCGGATCGGCTTGCCCGAGTGCCGGATCCCCCTCGCCCAGGCCGCGAGCTTCCTCGCCTGCGCGCCCAAGAGCAACGCCTCCTACCTGGCGCTCGGCCGCGCCACCCAGGCGGTGGAGAGATTCGGCTCGGCGCCGGTCCCGATGCACCTGCGCAACGCCCCGACCCCGCTGATGAAGGAACAGGGATACGGCGCGGGCTACCGCTATCCCCACGACGAGCCCGACGCCTTCGTCGAGACCCGGAACCTGCCCCGCGCCCTCGGCGAGGTCCGCTTCTACGAGCCCACCGAGCGGGGTGCCGAGGCGCAGATCGCCGAGCGCCTGCGCGGGTGGCGAAGGCGGCGCGCGGCGAGCGACCCGCGGAAGGACTGACGGGCCTGCCTGGCGCGGGGGCAGGGATCGAGAGAATCCGCGCTGCCCATCTCGAAGCCCTACACTCCGGAAAGTTGGTGACGGCAGCTCGCGAAGCCTCGGATCCCCTCGCCCGCCGGTCTCCGTGACTGCGAGTCATCTCCTGCTTGCGCTTCCCTCCGGCTTCGTCACCATGAGGCGGGCTCCGCGGTGAGCCGAACTCACGTTGGTTTTCCCCTGCTCCCATCCGGCGAAGGCGTCCAGCGCGCCCTCTCGAACCGAGATCGAAAGGAAGGACGATGAAAGAGTGTGTACTGGTGGACGGCGTTCGCACACCCACGGGAAGGGCGCACAACGAGAAGGGCGACCTCCGCACGCTGCGTCCGGAAGACCTGCTGGGCGCGGTGTACAGGGCGCTCTTCGAGCGCAACGCGCCGCTCAAGCCCGAACAGGTCGACCTGGTGGCGATCGGCTGCGCCAATCAGAGCGGGGCGCAGAACATCGTCGGCCGGCTGAGCTGGCTCGCCAACGGGTATCCGGAGAGCGTCGCGGTGAACGGCATCGAGATGCAGTGCGCCTCGGCGATGGCGGCGATGGAGCACTGCGCGCGCGGGATCATGTGCGGCGAGCTCGCCGTCGCCATCGCGGGCGGGGTGGAGATGATGGCGCGCATCCCGATGGGCGCCCACATGGAGCCCCCCCCGGCGCTCGGCAAGCGGTACCCGAACTTCATGGACCTGACCATGGGCATGACGGCCGAGAAGGTGGCGGCGCAGTGGAAGGTCGGGCGCAAGGAGATGGAGGAGTTCGCTCTCGCCAGCCACCAGAAGGCCGCGAGGGCCCACGCCGAGGGCCGCTTCAAGGACGAGATCGTGCCGATCGAGGTGACCTACGAGGACGGATCGAAGAAGGTCATCACCAGGGACCAGTGCGTGCGCGGCGACACCACGCTCGAGAAGATGGCGAGCATGGCGCCGGCCTTCAAGCCGGACGGCGTGATCACCGCGGCCGTCAGCTCGCCCCTCAACGACGGCGCCGCGGCGGCGCTGCTGATGGACCGCGAGAAGGCCGACCGGATCGGGCTATCCTACACGCTCGCGTACCGGGGCGGAGCGATGGCGGGCGTGGACCCGACGATCATGGGAATCGGTCCGATTCCGGCGGTGCGCAAGCTGATCGAGCTGACCGGGGTGGGGATCGACCAGATCGACGCGGTGGAGATCAACGAGGCCTTCGCCAGCCAGTCGATCGTCTGCCTGCGCGAGCTCGGGATCCCCTTCGAGAAGGCCAACCAGTGGGGCGGTGCGCTGGCCATCGGCCACCCGCTCGGCGAGAGCGGCACCCGGATCACGGTGACCCTCAACTCGATCATGAAGGCCAATCCGAGCTACCGCTACGGGATGTCGACCCTGTGCGTGGGCTTCGGCCAGGGCAACGCGACGCTCTGGGAACGGGTCTCCTGAGAGCGCTCTCCGACGGCTGAGCGACCAACCCTGACCCCGGCCCTGCCGGGGTCAGGGGGCGCCGCCCCCGCTGGGCGCGAGGCGCTCGCGCGCGCCGAGGACCTGCGCGACGCCCGGCATCGGACGACAGGTCACCAGGAACTGGAAGGCGAAGGCGCTCGGCCAGATCCGGGCCAGGAGCCGGCTTCCCCTCTCGAGCCAGCGGCCGAGGTGGCCGCCGATCACCGCCTCCCAGGGGACCGGAACCGGTAGGATCCTCTCGATCCGGTAGCCGCAGTCGCTCAGCGTGCGGCGCAGCGAGACGCGGTTGAAGAGGCGCTTGTGCTCGATGTCGAGAATGCCCCGGTCGGTGTAGTTGAAGCGGCCGAAGAGCAGGGCCAGGCGGTTGGTGACGAAGGCGACGTTGGGCGTGGCCACGACCACCAGCGGCGCCTCCGCTCCCGGCCGAAGCGCGCGACTGCGATTGCGCATCTCGAGCAGCAGGCGCTCGGGATCCTGCAGCTCTTCCAGGACGTCGAGGAGCAGCACCACGTCGTACTCGAAGGCGTCCAGGGGAAGCGGCCCGCCGAGCTCGGCCTTCTCGAAGCGATCGACGGCGCCCGGCAGGGGCTCGCGGCGGTCGACGCCGGTGACCTCGATCCCCATCTCGCGGCAACGGCGGGCGACCGTGCCGCCTCCGCAGCCGATGTCGAGGAGCCGCCGGGGCGCCGCCTCGCGCACCACCTCGAGCGCGAGCACGTGCGCCGAGTAGGAGTTGTCCTCGTAGTTGCGGGAGCCCTGCTCCAGGTCCCGGAACTTGAGGGAGCACATCATCCCCATCCGATGCAGCCGATAGCGCAGGGTCTCGCGCAGCACGTTCCTCCCGTACTGCACGCCCGGCACGTAGCATTCCTCGTCGCCGTAATGGGTGGGAATGTCGAACTCCTCGATCCTCGCCCCGACGTTCACCGCCTGGAGCAGGATCTCGGTGTCGAAGTGGAAGTCGTTGGTGTCGATTTCGAAGGGAACCTTGCGGAGGAAGTCCGAGGAGTAAGCCCGGAATCCGGTGTGGTACTCGGAGAGGCGGAGGCCGGTCAGGTAGTTCTGGACGAGGGTCAGGACGCGATTTCCGGCGATCTTGTAGAGCGGCATTCCTCCGGCGCGGGCCCTGCGCAGGCTGCCCATCCGCGATCCCAGGACCACGTCCGCGCCGGTGCGCTCCCAGATCTCGATGAACCTGGGGAGGAGCTCGGGCGCATACTGGCCGTCGCCGTGCAGGAGGATGGTGAAGTCGAAGCCCTCCTCCAGGGCATGGCGATAGCCGAGCTTCTGGTTTCCCCCGTAGCCCTGGTTCACCGGGTTCCGACACACCGAGACGTTGCGGATGCCCCGCGCGTCCAGCCAGCGCTGCAGGACCTCGGCGGTGGCGTCCCCGCCGGCGTCGTCGATCACCAGGAACTGGACCCGGTCGTCGTTGAACAGTTGCTTGGGAACGCGCTCGAAGACCGACTCGATGTGGCGCTCGGCCCGGTAGGCGACCACGAACACCAGCACCCGGCCGAAGCCCCGGCCCCGCTCGACCCGAAGCTCGGGCTCGTCCATGGGGAACTCCAACCGCCGACCACGCGAGCCTATCATCGGCACCCGCGGAGCGCGAGGTGGCCCGCTCGCCCGCCCTCGAGCCAGAGGTCGGGGGGTCTCGGGAGGCCCGCGGTCCCCCGTCATTCGAATGCGCGGGTCAGGAACCAGAAGAGCCCGACGCTGCAGAGAGCCGCAGAGCCCGCCTCCACCAGCAGGCGGTGCGGCCTCCCGTCGCGCAGGCGAGCCAGGTCCCGGAGCAGCGGCCAGAGCGCCGCGACCAGAACCAGCTGCCCCACCTCGACGCCGAGGTTGAATCCGAGCAGCGCGGGCACCAGCCGCTCCCTGGGGAGGGAGATCTCGACCAGGACTCCCGCGAACCCGAAGCCGTGCACGAGCCCGAAGGCAAAGGAGATGGCGACGCGCAGGCGCGCCGGCCGCCGGGCGAGGCCGAGCAGCGCGAAGTAGCAGAAGGTGAAGAGCGTCATTCCGGCGAGGGTGAGCGGCCCGATCCCGCCGATCCCGAGCGCCGAGAGCAGGGCCATGGCGCCGAGGCCGAGCACCAGGAG
>Ga0214473_10001550_pt1 | contig 30049 bp, 25 predicted proteins | sample RVTome_7_FD_203509 | JGI IMG/M metagenome (GOLD analysis project Ga0214473, IMG submission 203509) | Soil microbial communities from uranium-contaminated site in the Upper Colorado River Basin, Wyoming, United States - RVT98D197 | ecosystem: Environmental > Terrestrial > Soil > Contaminated >...
CGGCAACTCCTCGACTGTGCCCACACGCAACCCTTCGATCCGCAGTACCTCGCCGAGGTCCGGTCGAGACATCCGGAGCACGATGCCCGTCTCAAGGTCAACGTGCAGCAGGAAGGCGATGTCTTCACCGACCCTCAGCCCCAGGAACTCGGCGATCACCGCCTGTCGACCATCCACCTCGTCACGACCGGTCACGCGACCGGTCGCTCCCTCGAGGTTCATCAGGTACCCCTCGATCGGTGTCTTGACCCACGCGTTCGAGTACACGAACGCGCTACCTGGCCCAACCCGTCTGAGCTCACCGGCTTCGTCGAAGAGGACTCGATCGCGGGAGGCACGAAGCTCGACCCGCGCGCCGTCCTCGATGAACCAGCTCTCCACCCCGTCGAACAGCACCTTGGCGGACCGTTCCGTCCCGTCCCCGCGGAGCTCGACGACCCGGCATGCGACAGGCGGTTTGGTCGAGCCGATCAGCTCGACGACCTCCTCGAACGTGGGCAACGTCTCGTCCATCAGCCTCGCCTGCTCGACCGCCGGCCGAAGCCTACGGGAAGCTCGCTCGATAGGGTTGCGCGCATGACCCGCGCTCGCACGCACACACGACAGCCGACCGCCGATGACCTTGGGCTTATGCGAGGGTCGCCGCCCTCGCCCGACGTTCTGGTGACGCTCGACAACTGGCAGGATCCGCCGTTCAACCGATGGGGGTTCCAGCACGTCCGCGATCTGATCCCCACGGCGCGGATCGATCGTGGGGACGGCCCGCCCCGGCGGCTGCCGGGCGCCGAGCGCGACCTCTCGCGCGTCACGATCCGAGCGGCGGGTCGTCGCGTGCGCCTCCAGCGGCTGCTCGACGAGACCTACACGGACGGTCTGTTGGTCCTGCACCGAGGAAAGGTCGTGACCGAGCTTTACGCGAACGACCTCACGCCCTCGACGACACACCTGCTGATGTCGGTGTCGAAGTCGATCACCTCGGCGGTGACGGGGTCGCTGTTCGGCCGCGGGCTGATCCGGCGTGAGGACCTCGTGACACAGCACGTTCCGGAGCTCGCCGGCACGAGCTTCGAGGGGTGCACGGTGGGCCACCTGCTCGACATGCGAGCAGGCACCCGGTTCGACGAGGACTACGACAACCTCGAGGCCGACGTCCGCGTCTACGAGCAGATCTACCTGTGGCGGCCTCGCACGCACCGAAGGCTGCCGGCCTCGATCACCGACTACTTCGCGACGTTGCGCAACACCGGGCCCCACGGTGGCCCGTTCGAGTACCGGTCGATCCTGACCGACCTCCTAGGTTGGGTGATCGAGCGAGCCGGTGGAGCGCGGTTCCCGCAGCTGGTGTCGCGCGAGCTGTGGGCGCCGATGGGTGCGGAGTTCGACGCGGACGTCACCGTCGACGCGCACGGCAACGCGATGGCCGACGGCGGGATCTGCTGCACGCTCCGCGATCTCGCTCGGTTCGGCCAGGTCATGCTCGACGGCGGGCGGCGCGGCTCCCGCCAGATCGTGCCGCGGTCGTGGATCCGCGATACCCTGACCCCCGACCCCGATACGGTGGCGGCGTTCGAGGCGACGGCCGACGCGCGCGAGTTCCCGAAGGGCGCCTTCTACCGGAACAAGTGGTGGGTGATCGATCCGCTGGGGCCGATCTACATGGCGAGCGGGATCAATGGGCAGACGGTCCTGATCCACGTCCCGGCCCGCGTGGTGATCGCGAAGCTCTCCACGTGGCCCGTCGCGTGGGACGCCTCGTTCTCGATGCCGACATGGACGGGTCTGGCGCACCTCGCCGAGCAGATCGCCGACGGCCGCGCCTAGCTCCAGATCGTGCTCGCCAGCGCGAGCACTCCGGATGCGGCGAGCAACGCGAGGACCGACGTCCGGAACCGAGCTCGGTCCAGCCGCGCGAAGACCCGGTCGCCGACGAGCGCCCCGACGGCCGCCGCGGGCACGCCGACCAGCCACGCACGCCCCACCTCGGCGTCGACGAGCCCGGCCGCCCAGAAGGTGGCGAGCGCGAGGGAGCCCTGGACCGCGAACGCCGCCGCGAGCGTCGCCCGCGTCGGCTCGGGGGCCATGCCGGTCGCCTGGAACGCGATCACGAGCGGAGGTCCGTTCGTGCCCGTGCTCGTCGCGAGTGCCCCGGAGGCCGCGCCGGCCGTCAGCTCGGTGGCGCGTCCGGACGGGAACGTCAGCCCTCGCCACAGGGCGACGGTGAGCGCGAGCACGACGACCCCGACCACCACGGTCAGGGTTCGTTCGTCGGCACGGTCCAGGAGCAGGGCGCCGAAGGGCATCCCGACCAAGGCGGCGATCGTCACGACCACCGCGGCGCGCAGATCGAGGTCGTGGCGCCATCGCAGGGCGTTCGCGATGGTCATCGGCACCCCGACCGAGGTCATGACCACCACGGCCGTCTTCGGATCCGCGACGACGGCGAGCACGGGCACGACGAACAGCGCGAACCCGAACCCGGTGACGGACTGCGCCGCGGTCCCGAGCGCGACGGCGACGGCGACGGCGACCAGGAACATGCATCAGCCCTCGAGGGGTCCCGGGTCCTCGGGCGGATCGCTCACCGGATCGTGGAGGGTCTTCGCGACCTCGATCGCCTCGCCGAACAGCGCCTCGGCGCCCACGATGTTCGACTCGGCGCCGGAGTTCTCGGAGATCCGGCCCTCGTCGATCCCGTCGGCGACCCGCCCTCGGCGCCGGTCGTAGGTGGGGAGCCCGGCCGGGTTCCGTCCGTCGAACCAGGCGCGCGCGTCGGCGGCCAGCTCGGCCCAGCGGCCCTCGCCGGTGGCCTCGCGCAGCCGGTCGAGCGAGTAGACGCACGACGATACGTCGAACGGCGCCGTGCCGGGAAGGTCGAACTTCGACTCGACCGCCGGGACGATCAGCGCCTCGGCGCTGGCCCTGGCGACATCGAGCAATGCCGGCTCTTCCAGGAGCGCCGCCGCGGACGCGAGCACACCCTCCTGCACGTGCGCCCACAGGTGCGGCGTCCCGGTCTCGAAGGGCGAGTTCATCAGCACCCCGTCGATCCGGCACTCCGCGAGCTCGTGCATCCAGTGCCGGATCGCGGGCACGAGCGTGTGGACGCCTGCATCGGCGATCAGACGTTGCGCCGTGAACACGTGGAGCGCGCGAACGTCGGGAGGCGCGGGCTTCGTCACTGCATGGTCGAGGCCCCGGTGGATCGCCGCTTCCGCCCGCGCGTCGCCGAAGGTGAGCCACGCGTGCGAGACGCCGACCAGCGCCCGCGCGTGCCAGAAGTTCTCGCCGGTCTCCGACGTGATGCCGGCGGTGTTGCGCTCGCCGTCCCAGTCGTACACGAAGTTGACCCAGCGCCCGTCGGGTTCCTGCATCCACAGGACGAATTCGAGGAGGCCGCGGGACCACCGCTCCGCCCAGGGAGCGCGGGTGTGCGTCCACACGTCGCAAAGGACGTCCAGGAGGCGGGCGGCGTCGTCGACGCACGCCACCCCTTCGAACCCCGACTCCTTGGCCGCGATCAGATGGTCCTGCGCGTCCGCATACACGGCGATCGTGAGCGCATCGGGACCGGCGGCGGGGAGCGGGCGGGTCAGGCGGGCAAGCTGTCGGAGCACGGCTGCGCAGTGTGACAGCCGGACGTCCCGCTGTCAGCCCTCAGGGTCATTCCGGCTTGAGTGACGACATCACATCGTCGATCGCGACGTCGGCGGCGCACAGGGCGGTGTCGGCGGCCCCGTAGTACAGGCGGATCCGTCCGTCGCCCAGGTCGACGTGGCCCGTCGGGAACACGACGTCGTGTAGGAACCCGTCCATCTCGTAGTCGGCTTCCGGAACCATCAACGGCCGCGACGTCCGTGCGAGCACCTTGCCCGGGTCGTCGGCGTCGACCAGGAGCGCCCCCATGCCGTAGCGGTTCGTTCGGTCGGCCCCGTGGTAGAGCTCGAGCCAGCCTTCCTCGACCCGGATCGGGGTGAGGCTCGCCCCGATCCGCATCTCGTCCCACATGCCGGTGCGGGGGAGGGCGACGGGGCGATGGTTCCCCCAGTGCACGAGATCGTCGCTCTCCGCGAGCCACAGGCCGAGCACGCGCCCGAACGAGCCCGGCATCGGCCGCGTATAGGCGAGGTAGCGGTCCCCGACCATCTCGGGGAACAGGACCACGTCCTTCTGGTCGGGGTGGAGCATCGCGCCGTGCCGATCGAAGCTCCGGAAGTCGGTGGTGGTGAGGCGGCATGTCAAGATCCCGAGCCGGCTCACGGCCACGTAGGTGATGTGGAACACCCCGTCGATCTGCGTGATCCGGGGGTCCTCGACACCGTATTCCTCGAGCTTGGACGACGAGACGACGGCGGGTTCCGCATCCACGGTGAAGGTGAGCCCGTCGTCGCTCCGGGCGACCCGCAGATGGGACATGTGCGCGAGGTAGTCGGTGAACTCGTCCTGGCCGGGCGTGAAGGCGCCGGCCGTGTTGCGGTAGCGGATCGTTCGCGGATCGGACAGGTCGAGACCTGGGAGATCGCGAGGCACGTAGCCGATCAGGATGCGGGGCGGCTCCTGCTCCGTGTCGAGGAAGCTCATCCCCACCAGCTGGTCGGCTCGAAGGCCGCTCGGCAAGGCCGTGAGACGCGGCTCCGGACCGGACAGGTCCACCATCCTGGCGTCGGCGGGCAGGTCGGCGTCGTGGCGCGGACGCTCGGCGACCCGCACCAGCAGCACGGTCTCATCTCCCACCTTGGCCACGCCGGGGTTGATCGTCGACAGGACCTCGAAGCCCGGCTGGGACGGCGCGACGTCGTCCGGTGAGATCAGGGGGTTGCCCGCCACCCGGTGGACGATCCGCAACGGCTCGCGCTCACGCCGGCGCTCCTTCTTCGCCGGGGCGTGCTCCTCGACGAGCTCCGTCAGGACCTCAACGAACCGCGCGCCGGTCTTCGGCCACGTGGCCTCGTTCGCGTACTCGTAGGCGTTGGTCTCCAGGCTGGACTTCAGCTTGGGGTCGTCGAGGATGGCGCTGATGGCCTCGGCCATACCGGCGGGGTCGCGGAAGCCGACCAGCATGCCGCGGTCGTGCGCGAGCGCCTCTTTCGCGTGGAGGTAGGGGGTGGATACGACCGCCTTGCCGGCTCCCAGCGCGTACGAGAGCGTGCCGCTCGTGATCTGGTTCGGGTCGAGGTAGGGCGTCACGTAGACGTCGCTCGCGAGCAGGTACTCGATGACGTCCTTCTGCTCGAGGTACTGGTTCACGAACAATACGTGCTCCTCGAGCCCGAGCTCTTCGACGAGGCTGGCGAGCCGGTTGCGGTACTCCTCACCCCGGTGCTTGAGCAGCTCGGGATGGGTCTGGCCCGCGATCAGGTACAGCGCGTCCGGATGCCGCGCCACGACGGCGGGCATCGACTCGATCACGTACTCGAGACCCTTCCCGGGCCCCACGAGGCCGAAGGTCGACACGATCTGGCGGCCGTCGAGATTCAGCTTCGCCTTGAGTCGACGCCGCCCCTTCGGCTCGATGTGCGGCATGCCGTGCGGGATCACCGTCGGCGTGGTCTTGACCCCGTAGACGTCGTGCAGGATGTCGACCGCCGTCTCGGCCATCACCACGAGGCCGTGGGCCGCGTCGGCGATGTTGCGCACGGCCGTCTTCAGCGCCGGCGACGGCTCGGGCAGCACGGTGTGCATCGTCACGAGCGCCGGCTTCTTCAGTTCCTCGAGGAAGGGCGTGAGGTGGTCCTCGTAGGTTCCCTCGATCCAGTGCTCGCCGACGAACCCGCCTCCCTTCCATAGGCCGTACAGGCCGAACTCGTGCTGGACGCACACGACCTCGGCGTTCGAACGGTCGATCTCCCGCGCGGCGGCCATGTAGCTCACGGGTCCGCCTTGGCGGATGCGCCACCGGACCTCGGATCCGTAGGCCCGCACGGTGTTGCGCTCGTCGATCGCGGCGACCCGCGACTGGGCGTGGCCGTCGCCCTCGCGGATCGCCTGCATGAGGTCATTGGTGAACGTGGCGATGCCGCACCTGCGCGGCGGATAGGTAGAGACGAACGCGATCCGCATGACCCTCAGCGTACCGGGCGGCCGCTCAACGGGCAGGTTCGAGGCGAGCGGCTGAAGTGCCGCAGCCGCGGAGGATGTTCCACGGGATCTCGTCGAGGCTCGTCCAGACGGAGCCCACCTCGGCGAGGTTCGTCTCGTTCTGCAGATCGGCGATCGCGGGCCCGTCGTCGAGTGTCGCGGGGCGAATCGTGTACCCGGCCGGGGGATCCGTCGCCGACATGACCGGATGGTACGCGCCGGATGTGGCGTGGCCACCTAGGCTTGAGGCATGCCGACCGTCTACGACCTGACACGGGAGCAGCTCGCCGAGCGCCTGCGCTCGTGGGGCGAGCCTGCGTTCGGCGCGAAGCAGGTCTGGTCCCAGCTGTGGAAGCGGGCGGCGACCTACGAGGAGATGTCCGACGTCTCGCCCGCGCTCCGCGAGCAGTCTCGCCGACGAGCTCCCCCTCGGGGTCGAGGTGCTCGACGAGCGCACGGCCGACCGCGGCGCCACCCGCAAGTCGCTGCTGCGGCTCGGCGGCGCACACGTGGTCGAGGTCGTGTTGATGGGCTACCGGGACCGGGTGACCACCTGCATCTCCTCGCAGGCCGGCTGTGCGATGGGCTGTACCTTCTGCGCCACCGGGCAGATGGGCCTCATGAACAACCTCACGGCCGGCGAGATCGCCGTCCAGGCGGTGTGGGCCCGCCGCGAGGCCAACAGGCTTCCCGCGTCGACACCGCAGCGCCTCACGAACGTCGTCTTCATGGGGATGGGAGAGCCGCTCGCGAACGAGCGTCCGGTGTTCACCGCGATCGAACGATTGACCGACCGCGCTGCCTTCGGGCTCGGCGCGCGCCATCTGACCGTGTCGACCGTGGGGCTCGTCCGCGGCATCGGCCGTCTCGCCTTGGCGCATCCGCAGGTGGGGCTGGCCGTCAGCTTCCACGCCGCGAGCGACGAGCTACGTGATCAGCTCGTCCCGCCGAACCGTTGGTTCCCGCTCGCGGATCTGGAGGCCGCGATCGCGGGGTGGCGCGGCATGACGCATCGCCGTCCTTCGATCGAGTGGGCGATGATCGACCACGTGAACGACGGTGTGGAGCAGGCCGAGCTGCTCGCGCCGATCGCCCGGCGGCTGCACGCGCACGTCAACCTGATCCCGCTCAATCCCACGCCCGGCTATCCGGTGGTCGGGTCGTCCCCGGCACGGATCCGTCGGTTCGTCGGCGCGCTCGAGCGCCACGGCGTGAACGTGACGGTTCGCGACACGCGCGGGCGCGACATCGAGGCCGCGTGCGGTCAGCTCCGCTGGGAGTTCGAACGGGAGCGGGCCGGCGCGAGCTGAGGCCTCTCAGTCCTCCGGCTCGGGGGGCTCCTGCTTGCGCCGCTCGATGTAGGCGCGCAGCTCCTCGTCGACGGCAGGGTCGATCCCAGGGTCCTCGTAGGACGCGAGCAGCTGCTTCCATAGGCGGTTCGCGACCACATCGGTCGTCTCCGCGCCGGACATCTTCCAGGTGGCGAAGTCCTGCGTCAGGAACAGCGGCGACAGGTAGAGCCACTCTTTGAAGTGCGCCCGGGTGTGGGGCGCGGCGAGCCAGAGCCCGCCCGGGCCTACCGCTTCGAGCGCCTCGAAGGCGAGCTCTTCTTCCGAGAACCCGATGCCCTCCATCTGCCGGCGGAACTGCCGAAGGAGCTCGACGTCGAGCGCGAACTTCTCGAGGGAGGCGACCAGACCGCCCTCCAGCCAACCGGCCGCATGCAGCACCACATCGGTGCCGGCGAGCATCGTGGCCCACAGCATCATCTGGGTCTCGGCCGCCGCCTGCGCGTCGACGGCCGGCGAGGATGCCAGCCCACCGCCACCTCGGTACGGCAGCCCGTAGCGCCGGGCCATCTGCGCCCCGGCGAGCACGCCGAACACCGACTCGGGCGTCCCGAACGCCGGCGCGCCCGTCCGCATGTCGGTGGCCGTGAAGAAGGAGCCGTACAGGCACGGGCACCCCGGGCGGACCAGCTGCGCCAGCGCGACCCCGCTCAACGCCTCGGCCACCTGCTGGGCGATGCCGCCGGACACGCTCACCGGCGCGGTCGCGCCCGCCAGCAGGAACGGCGTGACGACCACGGCTTGGTTCGCCTCCGCCCACGTCATCAGCGCGTCGGCCATCCGGAAGTCCCAGATCAACGGCGACAGCGAGTTCACGATGCCCAGCAGGGCGGTCTTCTCGCCCAGGTCGCCGCCGTGCAGGATGCGGGCGAGCTCGATGCCGTCGCGTGCCTTCGGACCGCTCGTCCCGTAGGTCGTGTAGGGCTTGTCCGACAAACGGATACCGCTGTACTCCATGTCGAGGTGCCGGTTGTGCACCGGGAGGTTCACAGGCTCGACGGCGCCGATCTGCACGCAGTTCAGCACGTCGGCGGCGTGCGTGAGCTTCACGATGATGTCGTGTCCCTCGAGTGTCCCCTCGCGGCGTCCGCCGTCGAGGTCGCTCCAGAACGGCGGCCCGCCGACGTTCATCCACAGCGGCGTGCCGCCACCCACCTCGACCGAGCGCGCGGGGTTGCGGGCGTGCAGGGTGAAGGTCCGGGGAGCCTTGGCGACCTGTTCCATCACGAAGTCGCGGTCCCAGCGGACGCGATCGCCGTCTATCGCCTGTCCGGCCTCGGCGAGCAGCCGTCGCGCCTCATCGTGGAGGATGTCGATCCCGATCTCCTCGAGGATCCGCAGCGCCTGCTGATGGACGACCTCCTCCTGCTCGGGACTGAGCACGGCGGGAGCGGCGTCACGGTCGAACAGCATCGGCATCCTCCATCAAGGGGGTCAACAGGTCGTCGAGGGGCTGGATGCCCAGGTCGTGGATCTCGAGGGGTTTCCCCATGTAGTCGGCGATCTCGCGCGCCTTCGCCTCACGGGCGCCGTCGGGATGCTGCCGCACGAACAACACCCGGGAGAGGTTCCCGAAGTAGGTGTCCTTGAGCCACGGGAACCGGTCGAGACCGAGGCCGTGGATCACCGCGCGATCCCAGTTCTGCACGAGCCAGTCGGTGAGGAAGTAGATCCCGATGTCCTCGGCGAATCGGCGGTAGACGTCGCCCGAGTACCACTCGAAGCAATGCACGCCGGCCGGTCGCACGGCCGGGTATTTCGCGAGCACGGCGTCGAGACGTCCTCCGGTTCCGCAGTCCCCGTACACGACGATCACCTGCTCGTAGCGAGGGAGGAGCTGCTGGAGCTTCGCCTCGACCGCGGGGGCGATCTCGAGCGGGGTCATGTGCAGGTCCGAGGAGATGCCGTGCACGTCGGCGTCCCAGCTGTGCTGCGCGACGAGGGTGGCGGTGTCTCTCGCGACGGCGCCGCACGCGATCAGCGCGACCTTGGCGCCGGTGGACGTCATCCCGTGGCCTCCTGCGCGGGCTCGGACGCCGGGAGCGAGTCGAGCGGCGGGAACCCGAGGTTGCCGATGAACCGGTCGTTGAAGTCCTCGACCCCCGACAGCTCAATGTACTCGACGATCGCGGGGATCTCCCAGGCTACCTCGCGCTCTCGGAACGACATCAAGGCCATCTTCGCGCCCTCGCTCGCGGTGTTGCCCACGGCCTTGATCCGGTCGACCGGCACCGCCGGGACGAGCCCGATCACCCGCGCGCTCTCGGGGTTGATGTACGAACCGAACGACCCCGCGAGCATCACCTCGTCGAGATCGGCGGCCTCGAGCCCCAGCTCTCGCATGGCGGTTTCGATGCCGGTCGAGATGGCGCCCTTCGCGAACTGCAGTGCCCGCACGTCGGCCTGGGTGAGGACGATATCGCCGTACAGCTGGAAGGCGCGGACATCCCCGCGCATCACCAGGTGCTCGGCGAGCGGATGTCCCTGGGCGTCGGCGTCCTCGCGCGTGAGCATCTTGCCCCCATCGTCCAGCATGCCGGCCAGACGGAGCTGCGCCACGATGTCGATCAGCCCCGAGCCACAGATGCCGCGCGGCTCGACGTCCCCACCGATCACCTGGAGCTCCGCCCTTCCGTCCGTGAGGACCACGCCTTCGATCGCGCCCTCCGTCGCGCGCATCCCGAACACGATCTCGCCGCCTTCGAACGCGGGCCCGGCCGGCGCAGCGGTCGCGACCGAGCGCTCGCTGTTGCCGCAGGCGATCTCGCCGTTCGTGCCCACGTCCACCAGCAGGCGCATCGTCTCTTCTCGAACGAGACCCGTGGCGACGATGTCGGCGACGATGTCGGCGCCCACGTACGCGCCGATCGACGGGTAGAGCGCGACCCAACCCAAGGGGTGCATGTCGAACCCGATCTGGTCGGCGCGCAGGTCCTGCGGCTCCACGAACGTCGCCACGTACGGCGCGAGCGCGATCGACTCGGGGTTCACACCCGTGAGCAGGTGCAGCATCGTCGCGTTGCCGGCGACGACCGCCTCGTAGATCTCGCCGGGCAGCACGTCGGCTTCCTCCTGCACCCGCTGCAGCAGCTCGTTGACGGTCTCGATCGCCGCGGCCCTGAGCTGCTCGATGTGCTCGCGCCCGTGCATCGCCTTGGCCATACGAGCGATCACGTCGGCTCCGTAGCTCGCCTGATGGTTGATCGTGCTGGCGACGGCCGCGGCGGCTCCGTTGCGCAGATCGACGAGCGTCGCGACGCACGTCGTGGTCCCGATGTCGAACGAGACCCCGAACATGCGGTCGCGTGTATCCCCGGCCTGGACGTCGACCAGGTACTCGCCGACCAGGGTTGCGGTGACGTTCGACGTGGTGCGGAAGGCGTCGGCGACCCTCGGCAGGACCTCCCAGTCGTGATTCCGCGTGTAGCCGGCCTCCTCGATCGCGTCCATCACTCGCGCGATGTGCGAGCGGTGGTCCTCGAGCGAGGGCGGGGGAAGCTCGAGGTACAGCTTCACGACGTTGGGCTCGAGGAGCACGAAACGGCCCACGCCCATCGTCGCGGCCTTCGGCATCTTCATGAGACGCGGAACGTCGACCCGCATCGGGCCGGTGATCGGACACTGGCACGACAGACGCCAGCCGTCGTCGATCCTGTCGGCGAGGTGCCGGTGGTCGGCGAGGGAGAGCTCGGCGGTCCCCTCGATCACGCGGACCCCGCACTTGCCGCACGTGCCGCGGCCACCACAGGTGGACTCGATCGGCAGGCCCGCCCAGTGGGCGGCGTTGAACAACGTCGTGCCCTCCGGGACCCGTGCGGTCTTGCCGCTCGGGAGATACGTGACCTCGTGCTTGTCGACCACTCAGGCCTCCGAGGCGGCCTGCTCCGCACGGTGATCGGCGATCCAGGCCGACCCGTACTGGTCGTGGCCGAGCAGCAGGTCGGCCGCGAGGATCGCCTTGCGCACCGGCCGGCGCAGCGGGTTCGTGATGGCGGTGTTCATCCCCGCGCCGATCATCAGCGTGAGGAACGCCGCGTCGATCTCGTGTCGCCCGGGCATCCCGAACGAGATGTTCGAGGCGCCGCACGACAGGTTCACCCCGAGTTCTTCGCGGATCCGACGCATCGTCGCGATCAACGCGGTGCCGGCGTCGGGCGCGGCGCCGATCGGCATCGCGAGCGGGTCGATGATCACGTCCTCACGGGCGATGCCGTGCTTCTCCGCGTTCGCGACGACCTTCGCCGCCGCGGCGAACCGAACGTCGGGATCCATCGAGATGCCTTCCTCGTCGTTCGCCATCCCGATCACGGCGGCGCCGTGCGCCGCGACCAGCGGCAGCAACCGGTCCATCGAGTGCTGCTCGGCGGTGACCGAGTTGATCAGAACCTTGCCGCCGGCGAGCGGGACGGCCGCCTCGAGCGCCTCCGGCGTCGACGAGTCGATGCAGATCGGGAGATCGACCAGATCGTTCACGATCCGGACCATCTCGGAGAGCATCGCGGCCTCGTCGAACCCGGGGATGCCGGCGTTGAGGTCGAGCACGGCGGCGCCGGCGTTGGCCTGGGCGATCGCGTCGGTCCGCACGGTGGCATAGTCGCCCTGCTTGAGCTCCTCGGCCAGCCTCTTGCGCCCCGTCGGGTTGATCCGCTCGCCGATGATCGCGAACGGGTAGCCGTCGCCGATCCGCGTCTCGCGGCCGGCGTGCGAACGAAGAACGGTCTCTGTCTGCATCTCGGTCGTGGTCACTGTGCCTCTCCTACGAGCTTCTTCGCCATCTCGACGGCCTCGGGCGCGTTGTTCGCGTATCCGTCGGCGCCGATCCGCTCCGCCCATTCGGGGGTCACGGGAGCCCCGCCGACCATCACCTTGACTGAATCACGCAGACCTTCGGTAACCAGGCGGTCGATCACGGTCTGCTGGTAGGGCACCGTCGTGGTGAGCAGCGCCGACATTCCGACGATCGCGGGGGCGTGCTCGCGGATCGCCTCGACGAACCGGTCCGCGCTCACGTCCTTGCCAAGGTCGAGCACCTCGAACCCGGAGGTTCGGAGCATCGCCCCCACCATGTTCTTGCCCAGGTCGTGGAGATCGCCCTTGACGGTGCCCATCACCACGATCGCGGCGACCGCGTCACCCGGCTGGCGCTGGGCGAGCAGCACGGGCTCGACGATCGCGTTGCAGGCCTTGAACACCTCGGCAGACGCCACGACCTCGGGGAGGAACACCTCGCCGCGCTTCCACATCTCGCCGAGGTCGAACATCGCCACGGCCATGCCGTCTTCGAGCACGCGCTTCGGATCGGTTCCCGCCTCGATCAGCCGGGTCGTGGCACCGACCGCCGCGTCGAGGTCGGCCACGATGAGGCCTTGCTGCAGGATCTCGAGATCGTCGGACATCGTTCGCTCCCGGGTCGCGGGTCTCCGGCGGTGACCTGTGGTCAGCGGTGGGCGCCGGGCGGGTCCTCACCGAGGATAGGGGCGCAGGCCACAGCGGGGAACGCCTCCCGTCGGGCGAAGGGTGACCTCGGGTCAGCGCCGACGCATCGCGGGCGCGGGCGCGGGGTTGGGCGCCCCCGTGGGTGCCGGCAGCGACTCCCGTGCCCGGGGCCCACTCTCGAACGCGTCCGCGAGCTCGTGGCTCGCCGTCTCGGCATCGAACGGGATGTTGCGCCGGAGGCGGCGGATGAAGTCACGAGCGACCCACAGGGCCACCGCGATCGCGATCGGGTGGCCGAACGGCAGCTTGATCGTGCGGAGCACGTCGGGCAGACGCGAGGACTCGGTCACGAGTTGGGTCACGACGAAGAACGCGGACAGGATCACCATGGCGCGGCGCGGGACGCGGGGAAGCGCCCAGGCGAGCGGCAGGATCCACACCAGGTACCAGGTGAACAGGACCGGCGACGGCAACATCACGATCAGCAGCGCCCATCCCCAGGCCGCCACGAGCGCCTGAGGGCGGCGCGCGGAGGCGTCGCGCCACAGACGGAGGCCGATCATCACGACCCCGGTGGCCGAGAGCGCGAACAGCGCGATGCGCGCGACCGATGCGGCCGGATCCCGGAACTCGTCCCCGCCGATCAAACCCCCGATCCCGGAGAACGCGCGGACCACGAGCTGCCCGGGAGCCATCCACGAATCGTGGCCCGCGACCTCCAGCAGCCCAAGGGTGGGGTTCTCGGCCTGCAGGAACGGCAGAGCGAGCCCGAGCCAGACGGCTCCGACCACGCCCCCGTAGCGGAGCAGGACCCCGGCCCGTCGCTCGGGCTCGGCATGCGCGACGACCACGACGATCAACAGCAGCAGGGGGATCACCGCGCTCGCCTTCACGGACATTCCGAGTCCCAGCGCGACGGCCGAGAGCATCTCCCGCCGTGCGAACAGCAACGCGACCGCCGCGGCGACGAAGAGCGCGACGAGCATGTCGTTGTGGCCGCCCCCCACGACGTGGAACACGACGATCGGGTTGAGCCCGATGATCGCCGCGGCGAAGACCGCGCGTTCCGGGCGGACCCATCCGACGAGGCGGGCGAGGATCGCCATCGTGCCGAGGCTGGCCACGGCCGCGAGCAGCTGGAAGCCGTTGATCAGGCTTCGCGGGCTCTTGACGACGGTGGTCATCAGCGCCGAGATCCATGTGAACAGGGGCCCGTAGACCGATGGCGTACCGCGCCATCCCGGCCACGTGTACTCGAACAACCCGTTGATGCGGAAGTCGCGCGGCGTGTCGACGTAGGGGTTCCCGCCGTAGGTCGTGAGGATCCGGCCGTAGTACGCGTAGCTGTACACGTCGCGAGAGAACAGCAGCGGCAAGAAGATCAGCAGTGCGTGATAGGCGATCGCGAGGATCACGACCGCGCGCAGCGACAGACGTCCGTTCCACGCCTCGCGGAGGATCAACACGAAGCCGACGGCCGCCGCGACGGTCGCCAAGAGTCCCACGAACATCAGGCCGGACGCGTCCAGCCGGTTGAGCCCCACGAGGTCGGAGATCCATCGCAGCGGCCCCCAGGGCTCGACCTTGCTCGGCAGGACCGGAAAGAAGGGCGACTGGGGCGTCGCCGACACGAGGGCGACGAAGGACATGCTGACGATCGACGCCCACAGCGCGCGCCTCGTGCTGCGTTCGAGCGGCAGGGGCCGCACCGCGGGTACTCGCATCCATCCGGAATCTATCGCAACGGGTTTCCTTACGGGAGGGGGGATCTCGGCGAGCGAGGGAGCCCGCCACGGGAACTCCACAACCCGCCGAGGAGTCCGGGCGTTGGTAGCGTGCTCTTTCCCATGGGATACGTGGAGCTCGCCGAGGTCGCGTACTCGCTCCCGGGCGGATGGACGCTGTTCGAGGGTGTGTCGTTCCGCGTCCCCGACGGGGAGCATGCCGCCTTGGTCGGCGCGAACGGCATCGGCAAGACCACCTTGCTGCGGCTGCTGGCGGGCGAGCTCGTGCCCACGGGCGGCTCCGTGAGGATCGACGGGCGGCTCGGCCTGATGCAGCAGTTCATCGGGTCTGAGGCGGCCCCGACCACGGTCCGGGCGTTCCTGCTCGCCTACGCGGAGCCGGGGGTCCGTCACGCGGCCACGAGGCTCTCGCGCGCCGAGATCCAGCTTGCCGAGGACACCGGGGAGCGAGCCCAACTTGCCTACGCCGATGCGCTGGCCGGATGGGAGACCGCCGGCGGCTACAGGGCGGAGGTCCTGTGGGACAAGGCGGCGCACCTCGCCTTCGGCGGCGGCTACCCGGAGAGCGCCGATCGACCCATCGAGACCCTCTCGGGAGGGGAGCGCAAGCGGCTCGCGCTCCAGGCCGTGCTGGGCGGACCCTTCGACGTGCTCCTGCTCGACGAGCCCGACAACACGCTGGACATCGAGGGCAAGGAGTGGCTCGAGGAGACGATCGCGGCCGATCCCCGGACGATCCTGTTCGTCTCGCACGATCGAACGGTGCTCGAGCGAGCCTCGACCCTGACCGTCACGCTCGAGGGGCGGGCGGCGTGGACGCATGTGGGGTCGTTCGCTGCCTACGCAGAGGCTCGCGACGCACGCCTCGAGCGCCTCGACGAGCGGCACCGTCGCTACGAGGAGGAACACCGACGGCTGCAGGACATGGTGAAGGAGATGAAGCGCAAGGCCGCGTACAACGACGGATGGGCGTCGAAGGCCAGATCCGCCGAACACCGTCTCGAGCGCTTCGTGGAGCGTGAGCGGCCGCCCGAGAAGGCCGCGACGCAGGACGTGCGGATGCGCGTGCACGGCGGACGGACGGGCAAGGTCGCGTTCCGTGCGAAGGGGCTCGCCATCGTGGGGATCGTTGCGCCGTTCGATGCGGAGGCTCGGTTCGGGGATCGGATCGGCGTGATCGGGCCGAACGGCACCGGCAAGAGCCACTTCCTGCAGCTGCTCGCCGGCGAGGAGATCGCGCACGGCGGCGAGTGGATGCTCGGCGCACGGGTCGATCCCTCGTTGTTCGCACAGCTCCACGAGCGCCGCGACATCGGCGATGCCCCGATCCTCGACGTGCTCCTGAAGAAGGGGTTGGACCGCACGAAGTCGATGTCGGCGCTCCGCCGCTACGAGCTCGAGCACGTGAGCCAGAACCCGTTCGCGCTGCTCTCCGGGGGGCAGCAGGCGCGGATGCAGATCCTCCTGATGGAGATCGATTCGCCGACGATGCTGCTGCTCGACGAGCCCACCGACAACCTGGACGTCGCGTCGGCCGACGCGCTCGAGGCGGCGCTCGGACGCTACGAGGGAACCGTGATCGCGGTCACCCACGACCGGTGGTTCATGCGGCTGATGGACCGGTTCCTGTTCTTCGACGAGGACGGAGGCGTGCGGGAACTGCTCGAGTCCCCCTACGGGCTCGCGGTTCGCTGAGCGCGCTCGGCGTTCAGGTCGAGCGCCAGCTGCTCGGTCTCGCCCTTCTTGCGCTTGCGAGGCGTCAACGCGCGCCCGACGAGCCCGAGCGAGACGGCGAACAGGACGGTGAAGCTCCCGACGAGTCCGAGGAAGAACAGGACCACCACGGTGGGGTTGCCGGCGTCAGGTGCCGAGCCGATGGCCTTCACGAGTGCGTAGATCGACATCCCGATCCAGCCGAAGGCCACGACGAGGGTCCCGAGGAGGGCGAAGAAGGTCACGGTCACGACCGCGATGGCGACCGCGGCGCCACGGTTCTCACCCATGACGCGAGCGTAGCAGTGTGACGCCGCTGGGAAGATGTGGTCATGGCGGAGCGAGTGGCCGAGGCGCCTCCCGAGATCGACGGCGGGCCGCCGGGGAAGACCCTCGAGGCGACGCGCCGCAGACTCGGTATCGTCGCCGTCTCGGTCGCCACCGCCGTGTGGGCGACGGGGACCGTCATCGCGAAGTGGAGTTCGCTGTCGGGGCTGTCGTTCGCGATGTTCCGGCTGTGGGCCGGGGTCGCGGTGTCGTTGGTCGTGCTGCTCGTCATGCGGCGCCGGCTGAGCTGGAAGGTCTTCCGCGCGACCGGCCTCGGCGGGGTGTTCTTCGCGGCCGATCTCGCGCTGCACTTCTCGGCGGTGAAGCTGACGAGCGTGGCCGACGTCGCGCTGATCGGCGCGCTCGCGCCCGTGGTCATCGCCGTCGTGTCCGCGAAGATGCTGCACGAGCAGGTGGCGCGGCGCGACGCGGCGCTCGTCGCCACGTCGTTCCTCGGCGTGGCGATCGTGGCGGTCGGGTCATCGGGCTCGCCGTCGTTCAGCCTCGCGGGCGACCTACTCGCGTTGGCGGGGGTCGTGACCTGGAGCTCGTACTGGTTCTTCTCCCGGCGCGCCCGCCAGGACGTGCCGGCGATCGAGTACTTCGCGAACGTGATGATCGCCGGCGCGATCGTCATCACCCCGTTGACCCTGCTGGTCGAGGGTCTGCCGTCGATGCCGGTCGCAGGAGATTGGGCCGCGGTCTGGGCGGTCGCGCTGTTCCCCGGGTTCATGGGGCACACGCTCGTGATCTGGTCGCATCGCCACGTGGAGTCGTGGCGTTCTGCACTGATCACGCAGTGCACACCGGTGATCGCCGCGCTGCTTGCCTGGGTGGTGCTCGACGAAGCCGTGCCGTGGCTCGCGGCGGCGGGTGGGGCCGTCGTGATCGTCTCGACGGGCGCCGTGATCGTGGCGGCGGCGCGGCGCGGGTCTGCGACCGACTTCGACCAGGCCGCAGAGCCCGTCTCCTGAGCCGGCTCAGGCGTCGGGTCGCGGCGGGGCCCCGCCGGGGGAGGCCGCGGCCACCGGTTGCACGGCCCGGGCGGCACCGCGCGCCGGCGGTCCCGGAGTCTTGGCGCCGCTCACCGTGAGCACGATCCCGATGACCAGGATCACGACCGCCGCGATCAGCATCCCGATCGAGACCGGGCCGAGGACCGGCAGTGACACGCCGACGGTTCCCGCGACCTCGACGTCGGACGAGCCGTCGGCGTTCATGATCACGACTGACCAATCGCCCCCGCGCACCACCCACTCGAGCGTGGCGGCCCTGCCCTCGTCAGAGGCCTCCCACCACGTCTGCGTTCCCGGCGCGCCACGCGGTTCCCCCCCACCCGTGACGGGCTCGGTGCCGACCCCACCCGGCCAGTCGACGCGGACCACGCGGTCGTACGCCACGCCGGTCAGGTACCGGCGGACCCGGTCCGACGGCCCGACGCCCAGGAACACGTCGGCGTCGCCGGCCGCGCGGGCCTCGATGCTGAGCGTCGTCGACAACGACCCGCTCGAGGGCAGGTTCCCTCGCACGTAGATGGCATCGAAGACCAGCGCGTGTCCGCGCGAACGGGCGTCGGTCTCCGGCATCTCGAACCGACCGTCGGGGCCTACCAAGGACACGAGCGCCACGCCGAAGATCCCGGTGAACAGGCCGACCACCAAGAAGGCGATGCCGAAGCCGATCTTGAGCCCACGCTTCGCCACGGGCCCATCCTCGCACGAACCCGGGAGGGGACGCCCGCAGGGCGAACGGCCCGTTGACCGGGGGCTCGCTCCGTGGTTCGGTTCGCTGCGTGAGCCTCGCGTCATTGGATCGGATGGCGGCCGCCACCCCGGCGAACCGGGACCGCGTGGTCGACTTCCTGCGCGCCGCGAGCATCGTCGCCGTGGTGTTCGGCCATTGGTTCGTGGGCACGATCCTTTGGGACGGGGGCGTGATGCAGACCCACAACGCCGTGGGCGTCACGCCGGGGTTGTGGCTCGGGACCTGGCTGTTCCAGGTCATGCCGATCTTCTTCTTCGTCGGCGGGTTCTCGAACCTCACGGCCTACGAAGCCGCGATGCGCCGAGGCGAAGCGACGCGGTCGTGGATCTGGCGGCGGGTCGATCGGCTCCTTCGCCCATCCCTCGTCTTCTTCGCGGTGTGGGGCGCCGTGATGGTGATTCTGCACCTCGCCGACGTGGGTGCCTCGACGGGACCCCGCCTGTGGGGCGACACCACCTTGCTCCGGATCTTCCTGCCGCCCGGGGCGACGCTGCCGTTCGGCCCACTGTGGTTCCTCGCGGTCTACCTCGTGGTGGTGGCGATCGCGCCGTGGTTGATCGAGCTGCACCACCGTTTCGGGTGGTGGGTGCCGGCCGTAATGGTCGCCGGGACGTTCGTGTCCGACGCGATCGGGTTCATCGGTGGCATCGGGTGGGTGCGCTGGTTCAACGTCGCGTTCGTGCTGCTGATGCCCCATCAGCTCGGGTTCTTCCTGGCGGACGGGCGGCTCGACCGTCTCTCACGCCGCGTCTTCTGGGGGATGGTCGTCGTGGGGCTCGGCGGTCTGGTTGTCCTCACCACGCCGTATCTGTTCCGGTTGGCCGGCGATGTCCGGTTCGAGTGGTTCCCCGGTATCGGGTACTACCCGAAGAGCCTGCTTGGGACCGACGTGGAGGCGGTGTCGAACGCATATCCGCCCACGGTGTGCTTCATGCTCGGCGGGATCTGGTCGATGGGCGCCGTCATGCTGCTGCGCTCCCGGCTGCGCGGATGGCTCGAACGCCCGGGCCCGTGGAAGGTCACGATCTTCCTGAACAGCGTGATCATGACGCTGTTCCTGTGGCACATGACCGCGTTCCTGCTCGCGATCCTGTCGATGTGGTGGCTCGGGCTCGGTCATGAGCGGGACAGCTCGCTGCGGTGGTGGCTCGAGCGTCCGCTGTGGATCGCGGTTCCGGCGGTCTTCCTCGCGTTGCTGGTTCAGGTGTTCGGCCGGTTCGAACGGCCCAGGCGCGTGTCGATGGCTGCGCCCGAGCCCCGCGGCTGATCCACGGGTACGTATCCTCGGGCGATGCGACCCCGCCGGCTCCCGCGAGTGACCGTCCCATGGGTCGTGGTGGCGCTCGCGGTGCTGGGAGTGGCGGCCACGGCGGTGGTCGGTGCCACGCCGGGCTCCCCGTACCAACCCGTGCTCACCCCGAACGGCCAGTCCAAGGGTCCGCTGCGCGAGGTCGCGATGTGGCTCGGCCTCAACAGGCTGGACGGCAACCTCGCGCTGCTGCTGTCGACCCTCGTCGCGATCGGGACCGTCGTCGCGTGCCTGCTGCTCGCGCGTGAGGCGTTCCGGGGCCGCATCGGCGTCGCGGCGATCGCCGTGGTCGTGGTGATCGGCCACGTGATGGTGCTCTTCTCGCCGCTGCTCTACTCGCGCGACGTCTACTCGTACGCGTTCTACGGGCGCATCGCCGGGATCTACGGGGGCAACCCCTACGTGGAGACGCCGCTGGATCATTCCGGCGATCTGCTGTGGAACTACGTGGGCCCGAAGTGGGTGGACACGCCGGCCGTCTACGGCCCCGCGTGGACACGGCTGTCGGCGGAGCTTTCCGGGGTGCTGCCGAAGCCCGTCGACCACGTCGAGGCCTACCGGCTGATCGCGGTCCTGGCGAGCCTGGCGACCTGTGTGGCCATCGTGTGGGTGGTGCGCGCCGCCTGGCCGGCCCGCACGGCTTTCGCCCTCGCGGTGTTCGGTGCGAACCCGGTGGTCGTGTTCCATTCGGTGGCGAGCGGTCATAACGACCTGCTCGTGGCCTTGAGCGTCATCGTCGGGTTGGGGCTCGTGCTGCGGGACAGGAACCTGGCGGCGGTGGGGGTGCTGACGCTCGGCGCCCTGGTGAAGGCGCCGGTCGGGTTGCCGCTGCTGCTCTTGCTCGTGTGGGCGATCGCACGGCGTCCTCGTCAGGAGCGGGCCCGCACGGCGCTCACCCACGTCGGCCTCGCCGTGGGGCTCGGGCTCGTGTTCGCAGTGCCGTACCTGCAGTGGAGCGACCCGACCCTCGGCATGCTCGAGCTGTCGGGTCACGAGGGCTGGCTGGCGCCGTCCGCGGTGTTCTCGCGCCTGTTCGAGGTGCTGTCGTTCGGCACGCTCGGGTGGGTCGCCCGGGTCGCGTTCGCCGCCGTCCTGCTCGTGTCGCTCGGAGCGCTCGTGCGGGAGGTGGCCAGGCGCGCGCCGGCGATGCCGCCCGCCGAGATCGGGGCCGCGTGGGGATGGTCGCTGTTGCTGCTCGCGCTGCTCGGCCCGGTACTCCTGCCCTGGTACGCCGTGTGGGCGCTGCCGCTCGCGTGGCTGCTCCCGCGGCTCGCCCGGAGTATGGCGATCGCGACCGGGGCCATGCTCGCCGTGACGCTGTGGTCCGCCGAACCGCTTCGGTTCCCGGGCGCGTTCGGGCTGAACCTGTTCGTCGGCCGGTGGATCGTCACGCCGGCGCTCCTCGCGATGGCGCTCGCTCTGGTGGGCGATCTCCGGTCGCGGCTGGACGTCGGGTTCTCCTTCGAGGACGAGAGCTCACCGTCGTCGCTGCTCGCGCCGCTGCCGCTCCCGCAGCAGGGCGAGCGCGTACCCGCCGCCGCCGGCGACGAGGGCGGCGGTCACACCGCCCGGGCGTGAGGCGATCCCGGCGCCGAGTCGTTCGAGGCCCAACGAGACGATCGTCAGGGCCGCGACACCGAACGCCGGTGCGATGAGCAAGGTACCCGGGAGCCGTTCCGTGGCCCACCAGCCCCATCCCGCGCCGACGAGGACGAGGAGCAGGAACGTGGCGATCGTCGCGGCCAGGATGGATTCCGGGTCGGAGGCGGCGGGTTCGCCGTCGTCGGGAACGAGCGCATCCGGATCCGCGGGCGACGCGGTCGTCGAGGTGAGCCCGTCTCCCCACCGCGTGAGGCGTGGGTCCCGCAGCTCGTCGGGATCGCGGTCGAACTCGCTCAGGACGAACACGACCATCGGCGGGTCGTCCGGGATGTCGCCGAGCGACGTCGCCGACGCGAGGTCGTACAGCTGATCGTGCCGGTCGGTAGGCCGTCCCTCCAGGAGGTCGCCGACCGATCCCACGAAGACCCACACGTCGTCCGCGCGGGATGGCGGAACCGCCGCACGAGCCACGTTGAGGACGTGCGAGGCGAGGAACAACGAGCGCGTGCGGGGATCGTTCGCCACGAACACGAGCGGCGTGCGGGGCGGTGTGGTCGCCGCGATCCGACCCGCTTCGACCGCCTGGTCGATCTCGAGAGGGGAGACGAATGTCGGGGAGTCTGCCCACGAACGCATCGGTGGGAGCACCATCAAGATCCCCACGGCGACCCCGACCGGCCAGGCGATCCACCACCGGCCGAGGCGCCGCCCGAGCCACACGAACCCGAGGGCGGCGAGCAGGGGGATGCAGAAGGCGAACGTCAGGATGCGGTCGGGCGGATACCAGGTGGTGAGGAGACCCACCGGGAGCGCGACCGCGGACAGCGCGAGCCACGACACGAGGAAGCGGCGCGCGTATCCCCGACCCTGGAGTGCACCCATCACCACCAGGACGGTGGACATGATCGGCGCGTAGCGGCGCCAGTTCGACGTGAAGCGGTCGAGGTAGACCCTGCGGAGCTCGGCGAAGCGACCGGTGCGACGCAAGAAGGCGTCCTTCGAGGTGTCGCCGTCGATCCGGGGCGGTCCCGAGAGCGACGCCGCGATCCCGGCGGTCACGATCGCGCCGCCACCCAGCAGCGACGCGAGGGTGCGCCCGGCGTCGCTCCGCCACGACCACGTCCGGTCTCGCCACGCAGACCACAGGGCCGCGAACAGCAAGATCCCGGCACCGACGGCGAAGAACTGCGGGTGCGCGAGCCCGCCGCCGCCGAACAGGACGGCCGCGGCGATCACGCCGCGCCTCGTCCTTCGGGCCAGCATCGCGGCGCCGGCCAGGTACGCGGCGACGAACGCGAGGTTCGCGACGTAGCCCTCGCCCAGGTACGTGGCCCACACGCCCGCGAACAGACCGGCCACGATCCATGCGGGGCGAGGTGACGACCCGCGGCCTCGCACGAGCGCCGCGCTCGCGAGCCCGATCGCGGGGCCGAGCGCGTACTGGATGCCCGAGAGCGCGTCGACGATGCCGATGTCGAGGGCGCCGCCGATCGCGGGGATGAGCACCGGCGCGCCGGGCCGGTCTCCGACCGCCGACACCCCCTCGGATGCCGCGACGCGCGCCCACCACAGGTACACGGGGACATCGGGTCCGACCGGCACGACGTGGTGGTTGAGGATGCCCGGCAGGGAGAAGAGCGCGAGCAACACGACGGCGAGCCCCCCCACGATCGTGGCGTCGACCCCGCGCCGGGACCACCCCGCGCGGGACGAGGCGACCGTGACGGGTACGTGCGGCGCGGGCTCGGCGGTGGCCATCCGGTGGGCGACGGTAGCACCGGTCGCCCGGCGTGGTATCGGGTAGCCTCCTCGCCGATGCTGGACCGAGAGCTCGTCGCGGACGTTCTGGCGGCCGCACGCCGCAAGGGGGGCGATCTCGCTGAGGTCTTCGTCGAAGAGAAGGTGTCGACGGCGATCCGGCTCGACGACGGCAAGGTCGAGGAGCTGACCACGGGCAGCGATCGCGGCGCCGGTGTCCGGGTGGCGCAGGGCACGTCCTACGGCTACGCATACTCGAATCGCCTCGATCGCGCGTCCCTGCTGGAGGCCGCGGACGCCGCGAGCGCCGCGCTGCGCGGCGACACACCGGGCGCGGTCGTCGACCTGACGGGCCGGCCGGGCGAGGGGCGCAACCGGGCCGAACGGCCGGCGGCGGACGTGCCGGCCGCGACGAAGGTGGGATGGCTCCGTGAGCTCGACGAGGTCGCCCGGGGCGTCTCGCCCGAGGTGATCCAGGTCGTCGGCGTCTACGGCGACTCCGTGCAGCGGCGGCTGATCGCCGCGAGCGACGGCAGGTGGGTCGAGGAGGATCGTCCCAGGATCCGGCTCGTGGCGCAGGTCGTGGCCAAGCGGGACGACGTGATCCAGACGGGATGGCACGGCCCTGCGGCGTGCGCGGGGGTGGAGTTCCTCGACCTGCATCCCCCGGCAGACACCGCGGCGCAGGCGGCGAAGCGGGCGGTCGCGATGCTCGATTCGATCCCGTCCCCGGCGGGCGAGATGCCCGTCGTCGTCGCGAACGGCTGCGGCGGCGTGCTCTTCCACGAGGCCGTGGGGCACCCGCTCGAGGCCGATGCCGTCGACAAGGAGGCGAGCGTCTACCGTGGTCTGATCGGCGAGCGGTGCGCGAGCGAGCTGATCAACGGGGTCGACGACGCCACGATCCCGAACGGGTGGGGATCGTTCGATTTCGACGACGAAGGGGAGCCCGGTCGGCGGACGGTGCTGTTCGTCGACGGCGTGCTGCAGGGGTTCCTCCAGGACCGGCTGCGCGCGGCGCGGATGGGGGTCGAGACCACCGGCAACGGGCGTCGCGAGTCCTATGCGCACCCCCCGATCGTGCGGATGACGAACACGAACATCCTGCCGGGCTCGACCGACCCCGGCGAGATCGTCCGCTCGACAGAACGCGGCGTCTACGTCACCGGGCTCGGCGGCGGCCAGGTCAACCCGGCCACGGGCGACTTCACGTTCGGAGTGAGCGAGGGCTACCTGATCGAGCACGGCGAGATCACCACGCCGGTGCGCGGGGCCAACCTGATCGGTCGCGCGATCGACGTGATGAGCTCGGTCGACGCGGTGGGCACCGACTTCGACTCCTGGGAAGGCGTGTGCGGCAAGGACGGGCAGGGCGCGCCGGTGGGCAGCGGATCGCCGACCCTGCGGATCGCTCGGATCACGGTGGGAGGCACCGGTGGCTGAGCTCCACGAGCTGACCCGGGCCGCCGTCGCAGCTGCCCACGAGGGCGAGCAGCTCGAGGCCTATGCCGAGGAGGGCCGCCAGACCGAGGTGAGCGCGCTCCGCGGCGAGGTCGAGGGCATGACCTTCGCCGAATCGCGAGGGGTCGGGGTTCGGCTGTTCGCCGACCACCGGCTCGGCTACGCGTTCGCTTCCGACCCCACGCCCGAGGAGGTCCTCGAGGCGGTGGCACGCGCCCGTGAGAACGCGGCGCTCGCCGAGCCCGACGAACACCAGGCATTGCCCGTACCCGAGGACTTCGAGCCGCTGCCCGAGCTGTTCCGCGCCGAGAGCGCGGCAGTCACGGCCGACCAGAAGGTCCGTCGCGCGCTCGACCTCGAGGCGTACACGGTCTCGCGCGACACCCGCGTGACGAAGATCGATCTCGCGCAGGTGGGCGACGCGGTTTCTCGGATGCATCTCGCGTCGACCACCGGCATCGACGCGGCATACGAGCGCACCGACGCGTGGGTGGTCGTCGTGACCCTCGCCGTCGAGGGCGACGAGACGCAGACGGGGTTCTCCTTCCGGATCGCGCGGGGGCTCGACGAGCTCGAGCAGGAACCCATCGCCGAGGAGGCCGTCTCTCGCGCGGTGGAGATGCTCGGCGCGGCGAAGCCGCCGACGGCGAAGGTGCCGGTCGTGCTCGACCCGTTCGCCGCATCGTCGTTCCTGGGAGTGCTCGCGGGTGCCCTCAACGCCGACAGCGTGCTGAAGGGCCGGTCGCTGTTCGCGACGATGGTGGGGGACCAGGTCGGGTCCGACGTGTTCACCCTCGTCGACGACGGGCGGATCCTCGACGGGCCGGGAGCGTGTCCGTTCGACGGCGAAGGCGTGCCCTCGTCACGGACCGAGCTGTTCACGGCCGGGAGGCTGAACGGGTTCCTGCACGACACGTACACGTCGCGGCGCACGGGCGGCGGACAGCGCTCCACCGGCAACTCGAAGCGCGGCGGGTACAAGAGCGCGCCGGGCGTCGGGACGTCCAACTTCTACGTGGAGGCCGGGGACCTGTCGTTCGACGAGCTGCTCGCGCGGGCCGAGGGCGGCGTGGTGATCCGCGACGTGAGCGGGGTCCACTCGGGCGCGAACCCCATCAGCGGGGAGTTCAGCGTGGGCGCGACGGGGCTGCGCGTCGAAGGCGGCGCGCTCGGCGAGCCGCTGCGGGAGATGACGATCGCCTCGACCCTTCCCGAGATGCTCAAGGGGATCAGCGGCGTCGGCAGCGACCTGCGGTTCTTCTCGAGCGTCGGCACGCCGTCGATCCTGATCGGTGAGATGACCCTCGCCGGCGTGTGATGCCCGGCGTCCACATCGTTCGCGGCGGCGCCGAGCGCGTCCCCGACCTCGAGCCGCTCACCCGCTCGCTCTCACGCCATCACGTCAGGGTCGACCCGGGCATCCCGGGCATCCCGCCGCGCGACGAGGACGGCTGGTGGGCGATCAGATCCGACCGCTACCGCGAGTGGCTCGCCGAGCCCGATAGCTTCGTCCTGATCGCGGAAGACGAAGGGGGCGGCGCTCCGATCGGGTACGCCCTCGTCACGATCCACGGGATCGACGACTCGCACGTGACGGGGCCCCGCTTCGCCGAGCTCCAGTCGCTCGCCGTCCTCGACGGTCGCCGCGGCGAAGGTCTCGGCACGGCGCTGCTGCACCAGGTCTATCGCGAGCTGCGGGCGCTCGGCGTGTTCGAGATGGCGATCGGTGTGCTGGTCACGAACGAGCCTGCGCAACGTCTCTACGAGCGTGAGGGGTTCCGGCCCTGGCTCACGATCAACCTCGGGAAGGTCCCCGACCCCGACGCGACCTGAGGACCGCCGCGTCACGGGGCCATGGGGCGCGCGGCCCGCAGATGCGACCGGCCAAGGACCAGCGCGAGCGCGTACAGACCGGCCACGCCGAACGAGAGAGCCCGGTAACCGACCACGAGCGCGCCGTACTCGAGGATGCCGCCGGCGATCGCGCCGAGCAGGTTCGTGCCGAACGCGACGGTCGACGAGGCGACGTCGCGGAAGCGGTCGGCGAAGATCAGGTTGCCGAAGAACACGGGGGTGAACCCGAGGACGACTGCTGCGAGGAAGCGCGGCCAGAACCCGAACCCGAGCAACGTGCCGGGTGGGATCGCCCACGCGATCGCGATGCCCGCGAACAGCGGAACGTAGAGCAGCTGGGGTCGTCGCGGTCGCCATCTGCGTGCCACCTCGATCGCGAGGAACACCGAGGTGAGGATGCCCGCGAACACCAAGGCGTTCACGAACCACGTGGTGCCGAACAGGAGCGCGAACCGCACGACGTTCGTGGTCTCGAGGAGCAGGAACGCGGCACCCATGCAGAACAGATCCAGGTACGGGCGCATCTCGCCGGGGCGCGCGCCCGAGAGCCGGACCGCGATCGCCGACGCGAGCAGGATCGCGGCGAGCGCGACGAGGGAGAAGCCGGGGATGCGCCGGCTCGTCAGGTAGGGGAACGGATGGTCGTCGGTGTCCGCCGCCGCGACGAACGCCGGCCGCTGCCACACCCGATCGCATACGAGCGACCCCGAACCGATGCGTGCCGTGAGCACGACGCGGGGCCGTGGCCCCGCGCCCGGGCCCACGTCGATGCACGGCGGTGATCCGAGCACGCGGTCGAGGGTGTCCGCGTACCGGTCGGCGACCGCGGGGAGGTAGTAGTGGTACATCGCGACGACCCCGCCGGGGACCAGGTGATCGCGTACCTCCTCGATCGCCTCCTCGGTGAAGAGGTAGTTCTCGAGCCGGAGCGAGGACTGCCCCGCCAGCGCGGTCAAGGAGTCCGGGATCGCGAAGATCACGAGGTCGTAGCGAGCGTCGGTGTCGTGCAGGAACGCCCGAGCGTCCTCGACATAGACCGAGACACGCGGATCCTCGTACGGGTGGTCGGGGTGCAGGTCGCGCCCGAGTCGGGCCAGCACCGGGTCGATCTCGACCGCATCGACGTGCTTCGCTCCCTCGGACAGTGCGATCGCGACGTCGTTGCCGCTCCCCGCGCCGATGATGAGGACGTTCTCCAGCGGGATGCCGGGCGCCTGGAGGTACGGCTGGAACCTGAACGTCTGCTCGACCCGCATCGTCGCGAGCGACATGACCCGCTGGTGCGGGCGACCGTTCACGCTGATCTCGACGCTCCCGTCGGCTTCGGCGGGAGCGGTCTGGATCCGCTGGTAGGGCGACCACGAGGTGTCGGGCACGAACGACAGCGCGGCGAGCACGGCCACGAACGCCGCGAGGGGGACGAGCGCCCTCCAGCGGTTCCGGTCCGCGACGACGACGAGACCGATCGAGACGATCGCCCCCCAGACGACCGGCGGCGCGCCGAAGAACGACGACACGGAGAACACGACGATCCCCAGCAGGCTTCCGACGATGTCCAGGCGATACGCGTGCAGCGGCTCGAACCGGGCGAACGTTCGGGCCACGCCCTCGGTGATCGAGGCCATCACGAGGAACGACAGCGCGAACAACGACGGCAACGAGACCCATCTCGGCAGGGCCGGCCATCCGAAGCCGCCCACCACGCGCAGTTCGCCTTCCACCCGCGCGCCCTCGACGGGGAACACCGCGACGAACACGACCAGCGCGGCGAGCAGCAGCGGTGCGAACCGGAACAGCGACCCCGAGGCGCCGCCTCGCAGGAACCCGACCCCGACCCCCAGGAAGCTCGCGAGCAGGATGAAGTTCGTGAAGAACGAAAGGTAGACGTTGTAGGCGCCCGTCCAGCGGATCAGCCCGAGCTCCACGAAGAGCATCAGGAAGCTCAGCAGGACCAGGCGACGGCGCATCAGATCGTGGCGCTGCGTGCGCCCGTGGCGATCAGCCCGAGGGCGAGGGCGGCCACCGCGAGCCGGTACCACATGAACAGGGCGAACGAGTGGTTCTTGAGGTAGCGGAGCAGGAACCAGATCACCACGAAGCCGCTCACCGCGCTCGAGAGGGACCCCCAGAAGAACTCCGGGCCGTACCCGTGGAACCCGTTCTGCACGACGTCGATGCCTTTGTAGATCCCCGCGCCGGCGATGACGGGCAACGACAGCAGGAAGGAGAATCGCGCGGCGCCCTCGCGGTCCATCCCGATCGCGCGGGCGGCCGTCATCGTGATCCCCGAGCGAGAGACGCCCGGCGAGAGCGCGAGGGCCTGCGCGCCGCCCAGGAACCACCCGGTGCGAACCCCGATCGAGTCGAACCCGCGGCCCATGGGCATCGCTCGATCGACGAGGTACAGCACGACGCCGAAGACTGCGAGCTGCAGCGTGATGAGCCAGGGTTCGCCGAGGCGGTCCTGGATGAAGGACTCGAACGCGGCGCCCACCACGACGCCGGGGATCGTCCCGACGACGAGCGCCCACGCGAGCCGTTCGTCGAGCGTCTCGATCTTGCGAGCCCGGATCGACCGGAACCACGCCACGAGGTAACGCCCGATGTCGCGCCGGAAGTAGATCACCGCACCGAGGAGCGTCCCCATGTGCAGCGCCACGTCGAACGTCTTGTTGAGGTCGGCGTTCTCGACGATCTCCCACCCGAAGAACCACGGGACGAGGATCAGGTGCCCCGACGAGGAGATCGGGGCGTATTCGCTGGCTCCTTGGGTGAGGCCGAGGATGATGGCCTGCAGGATCGTCACGCGAAGGTCCTTCCGGTCGGTGGGCCCGGTCGGCGGGCCCGCCGATACTAGCCGCCGCTCGCGGCCACCACGGCGACGGGCTCGTAGCCCCGTACCGCGATCGCGAGCACGCCCGTCGCGTCGGCCTGGACCAGCTGCCGCGCGACCTCCGGCGACGCGACGATCAACACCTGTGCCTCGCTCGCCCCCGCGTCGAACGCGCCGTCCCCGCCCCGCGGGACGCGCAGCACCGGGACGTCCTCGGCCACGGTGGTGGTATACGGGCGCGCCGACGTGAACGTGGCCAGCACGTCGATCCGGTCGCCGGGGACGAGTCCGTCGGGGAGCGCCTCGACGCCGAGCGTGACGCCCAGGAGCCCGGGCGGCACGCTGGTCACGAGTGGGCCGCCTGCCTCGGCCAACCGGGTGGCCGTGACGGCCTCGCCGGTCACGAGCGGGGTGACCGTCACCCGGCCGATCGCATCGGCGACGGCCGTGAGCGCGGCCGGCCCGGCGGGCATCGGCATCTCGGCGAGCTCGACGTCGCCGGCCGTCAGCTCCCATCCCGCCTGGAGGTCGCGCGCGGCGACCACGACGGAAACCGTGGCGGTCACCGGCGCGCCGCCGGCCCGGGTGGCCAGATCACGGACCAGCACGAACGCGAGCGCGGCGCACCCGAACGCCAGCAGGAACCACAGGATCGAGGACCGCGGGAGGCGGCGGCGGAGCGAGAACGCAGCCATGACGCGACCCTACGCGTGCGTGCAGCGGGGTTGCGTGATGCTCGTCACGTTCCCACCACGGTCAGTCGACCGGACGGAGATGCTCCTTCTTCTTGGTATCGAGCGGCAGGGTGCGCACCCGAAACTCC
>Ga0214473_10001551_pt1 | contig 30017 bp, 23 predicted proteins | sample RVTome_7_FD_203509 | JGI IMG/M metagenome (GOLD analysis project Ga0214473, IMG submission 203509) | Soil microbial communities from uranium-contaminated site in the Upper Colorado River Basin, Wyoming, United States - RVT98D197 | ecosystem: Environmental > Terrestrial > Soil > Contaminated >...
TCGTTCCACTTAGCAATTCGGTTTGCAGGCACACCGCCGGCGTTGACAAAGTCGCCGCCGACGAAAAGCGCGGGCCCGGAACCATCGTCGAAGACGGCCAACGCATACACCGGTCCGTCAACTCCCTGGCCCAAGGCGGACCACGTCGCGCCATCCCATTTAGCGACGTGCGACGCGGCGATTCCGCCAGCGCGGGTAAACTCGCCGCCGACGTAGAGCGCCGGCCCGGTGCCATCCTCATACGCGGCCAAGGCCCGCGCGGGGCCGTCCAGCCCCGTCCCGAGAGCGGACCACACTTGGCCGTCCCACCGCGCGATGCGGTTGGCCACCACCGCCCCAGCGCGCGTGAACTCCCCCCCGGCATAGAGGCCCGCACCGCTTCCGTCGTCAAAGGCCGACAGCGCGCGCACCGGGGCGTCCGTGCCACCCCCAACGTCCGCCCACGCCGCGCCGTCCCACCGGGCCACGCGGGCGGCGGGCGTTCCCCCAGCGACCGTGAACTGACCACCGGCAAAGAGGCTGCGCGGCGCCCCGGTGCGGCTGAAATCGAACGCGGCCAGTGCGGCGACCGCGTCGTCCATGCCGCTGCCGAGCGCCGACCAAGCGGCTCCGTTCCACCGCGCAACGTGATTGACCGTCGTGCCTCCCGCGGTGGTGAAGTGACCGCCGGCGTAGAGCGCCGCACTCCAACCATCATCATATGTCGCCAGCGCGCTGATGTGGTCCTGGAAGTTGCTCCGCAACGAAGACCACGTCGCCCCGTCCCACGTCGCGATGTTGTTCGCGCTCACGCCGCCCGCGACGATGAACTCGCCGCCGGCATAGAGCGCTTCACCGTGCCCGTCGTCGAAGGTCGTCAGCGCCAGCACAGGGGGCGCCCAATAGGTCCCGACCATTCCGCTGCCCAAAGGCTCGAACCTGCGCCCATCCCACACGGCGATGCTCGCCGCGCTCACGCCTCCGGCGCGAGTAAACCACCCCCCCACGCAAAGCCGCGGCTCCCCGCCGTCGCAACACACCACCAGAGCGCTGGCGGTGGAATCAAGGCCCGTGCCGACCGCGGACCAGGCCGTCCCGTCCCATTTCGCCAAATACGGTGCTGGGGCCCCACCGGCTTGGGTGAACGCCCCTGCGGCGTAGAGGGTGGCGCCCGCACCGTCATCGTATACTGCCAGCGCTTCGGCCCGCGCGGACTGGCTTTCCCCCAGACCATCCCCGAGTGGTGCCCAGGAGATGCCATTCCACTTGGCGACGCGCTTAGCGGGCGCGCCGCCGGCCAGCGTAAACGAACCGCCGGCGTAGAGCACCGGCCCTGCCCCGTCGTCGTAGACCGTCAGCGCGTAGACATAGGGTTCGTGTGGGGAAGTCGCACCCATGCCGACGCCAAGCGGCGCCCAGGACTTACCGTTCCACTTCGCGATGTAGTTGGTGGTGACTCCGCCGGCCGTGACGAATCTGCCGCCGGCGTACAGCGCCGGTCCGGTCCCGTCGTCGTGGACGGTCAGAGCGAAGACCCACGGGAAACCGGTACCGCCCATCCCGCCACCGACCGCAGACCAGGCTATACCGTCCCACTTGGCGATGTTATTCACGACCGCGCCCCCGGCATAGGTGAAGCCTCCCCCGACATAGAGCGCCGGTCCCGTGCCGTCGTCGTAGACGGCCAGCGCGCGCACGTCCCGGTCCACCCCCGCGCCCAGCGCAGACCATTGCCGACCATCCCACTTCGCGATGTTGCTCGCGGGGATTTCGCCGGCGCGCGTGAACGAACCGCCCACGAATAGAGCTGGTCCGCTGCCATCATCGAAGACCGCCGACGCGGATACTCGCCCGTTCACGCCCGGTGGATCGCCGAAGTTGAGTCCGCTCTCCCACTTCGGTTGTCCATAGACCGCCGCGACGAATCGAAGGCAGCCGAGCGCTGCGAGAACCGGTACTGCGAGTGCCCGCAATCTTGCGGGACTGAGGTGGTTAGCCGGTAACATGTTGGTTCTCCCGTCGTTTGGCCTCCGTCGCTGCGCGACACCGCGCTCCCCGCGTCGAGTGGCCGTACTCCCGCCGGCAGCAACGGGCGCCGCTGCGATGTGTCGGCGAGCGCGCCGGGACTCTAGCGTCTTAACTTAACAACGCGCCCAAAGCGAATTCTACCAGACCAGCGAGGCGCAAGGAAGCCTTTTTTCGCAAGCCGCTGTGATGGCTGGACTTACAGTCGCGTTTCGCGGGCCTCGCTGGCCACGTGGATCGTCTTGCGCGTTAAGTCGTGATACGCCACGATGTAGCGCACCGTGCGCGAGCGGGCCCGCATCACGATCGAGTGCGTGCGGGCGATGTGACCGTTGACGCGCACGCCGTCCAGCAGGGCGTTATCTGTCACGCCGGTGGCCACGAACACGATGCCGTCCCCTTTGGCCAGCTCTTCAGTGTTGTAGACCTTCTTGACCTTGTCGCCGTAACCCTTGGCCTCGAGGTCCTTCCGCTCGTTCTCATCCCGCGGCCACATGCGGGCCAGAATCTCGCCGCCGAGACACTTGATCGCGGCGGCCGCCGTCACCGCCTCCGGCGACCCGCCGACGCCCATGTAGATGTCGAACCCACTGTCCGGCATGGACGGGCCGATCGCACCGGCCACATCGCCGTCGCCGATCAGCCGGATCGCGGCACCGGTCCGGCGGACGTCCTCGATGAGCTTTTCATGTCGCGGGCGGTCGAGGATGCACACGACCAGGTCGCGGACGCGCTTGCCGAGCTTGAGCGCCACCAACTCGAGGTTCTGGTCCACCGGTGCGCCCAGCCGCACGGTCCCCGGCCCCTCCTTGACCTTGGGACCGACGGCGATTTTCTCCATGTACACCGCCGGCACCGCCTCCAGCGCCTGCGCATCGGGCTCGTCGGTCTTGGCCGCCGCGATTACGCTCAGCGCCCCCGGCAGGCCCTTCGAGGTCAGCGTCGTCCCGTCGATCGGATCGAGCGCGATGCTCATGGCGGGCGCATCCGGCTGCCAGCGGCCGAGCTTCTCGCCGACGAAGATGCCCGGGGCCTCGTCCTTGATGCCCTCGCCGATCGTGCAGATCCCGCGGATGTCCATGATGTTCAGCATGCCGCGGATGGCATCGGTGGCGGCGGCGTCGGCGGCGATCTTGTCGCCCTTACCGATCCAGCGAAAAGCATTGAGGGCGGCGGCCTCGCTGGCACGCACGAGGTCCAGTCCGATCAGGCGTTCCGGTTCGTACTCGAAGTTGTGGGTCGTTGCGGCGGGCATGTTGGCACTCCTCTGACAGAAGATGGCTCCGGCGACGCCGGGAGCAGACCCCTGGTAGTTTACACCGGACGCGGTAGGCATGTCTACCTGATCGTCGCCCGCCAAACCGCGGCGTGACCCGGCCCAGGCGCGGACCCGCGCTATCAAGCGCCCGCAATCCCATGAAACGCTTTCTCCCCGCGGACGTTTAAGGTGCCCGGAACAGTGGGGACAAGGAGAGCACCGGTGGTGCTGCCTGGGGAGGTCGGAATCCCCGGTCAGACTCTCATACCGACTGGTACGTAAATCGGGGGCAGGTCACAGTAGCCTTGTGGTAGCAGCGTCTCTCCCCCTGTGCGCGTAGGGGACCGCCCCCGTGCCGGGCGCAGACCGTACAATACCGCTCCATGACCGAGGCCGCTCCCGATATCGTCCTGTCCGTGCGGGACCTCGTCGTCCGCTTCGACGCCGCCGACGGGACGCCGCAGACGGTGCTCGCCGGCGTCACGTTCGACGTCTACCGCGGCGAGACGCTCGTCATCATGGGCGGCTCCGGCTGCGGCAAGAGCACGCTGCTGCACTGCCTGATCGGCGAGATCGCGCCCGATGAGGGCCGCATCGTCTACCGCTTGCCGCAGATCGGCACGCTTGAACTGACGACGGCGTCCGAGGAGGCCAAGGACGCACTGCGCAAGCGCTTCGGTATCCTCTTTCAATCCGGGGCGCTGTTCAGCTCGCTGACGGTCGCCGAGAACATCGCCCTGCCATTGCGCGAGCACTCGCACGTCGAGAAGTCGGTCATCGACATTGTCGTGGCGATGAAGCTCCAGCAGGTTCACATGCTCGAGCATCGCGACAAGTACCCCGCGCAGCTCTCCGGCGGCCAGAAAAAACGGGCCGGCCTGGCCCGCGCGACCGCGCTGGACCCGGAGATCCTGTTCTACGACGAGCCGACCGCCGGGCTCGACCCGGTCACTTCCTCCGCGATCGATGAATTGATCATGGACCTCTCGCGCAAGCTGCACGTGACCAGCATCGTGGTCACGCACGAGATGGACTCGGCGTTCCGCATCGCTGACCGGATGATCATGCTCGAAAAGGGCCGCATCCTGCGCGCCGGCCCGCGCCTGGAGTTTGAGACGCTGCGGAGCGCGGACCCGCACACGCTCGCGCGCGAGGAGGAGCGCCTGCTGCACCAGTTCCTCAACGGCACGCCCAGCGGCCCGCTCACCGACGCCCAGGGCCTGAGCTTGTACGAGAAGCTCCTGGTGGGCGAGAAGAAGGCGACCGTATTCGGGCGTTGAAACTTCGGTGCAGCCCACATAGCGTGCCGTACGGGTCACTCAAGAAACGCCGCCGAATGCGCAAAAGGCGAACAGGAGGACGGCGAGAAAGACGCCAAGAAGGATCGCCCCCACTCCCAGCAGAGGGATCGAGAAGGACGCGAGCACGCGCGGGGAACCCAGCCGGCCGCGGCACCAGACCAAGCGCCATAGCGCCCGACACCACCAAAGAAAAACGGCCGCCGCGCCTAGCAATGGTACCCCCAAAATCCAAGACGCTAGCTCCTTGTTGGTTGACTCGCTAGCCGCCACAAAACCGAACAAAGCCAGACCGCCGCAGGCACCGGTGGGGATGAGGAACCCGGCCGCGTAGCGGGTTAGGCCGCGCCAGAACTGAAAGGCCTTCCCCACCCGCGTCGGCGGAACGAGGGCCGCCAGCGACGACGCGATGGCGATCTCGCATACCCAAGCCGCGACGATCGCGCTGAGCGCGACGCCCAGGCAGCCCTGGAAGAAGCCGCGGGGCGGCTGGTCCAGGGTCAAGCCCAGGAGGACCGTGGGGAACAAAAAGGCGCACGCCGCCAAGAAGTAGCAACACAGGGCGTAGCTGGTCGCGGCTATAGGGTTATGCTGGCGCGGAAAAGTCCTAGCCAGTAGACGCGGTTTGAGGGACGCCAGCGTCCACGTGGCCAAGAAACGGTCCTTGCGCCCCGGTTCGTCCCACGGCGTGGCCCAGGTCGGCTCCGGTCCGCACAAGCGGCGCAGCTCGACCGGATCGAACGCGGTGCCGCACTCGGGGCACCGATTTTCGATCAGCCCCGTGAGGTTGTAGCCGCAGTTCAGGCACTCCAACCCGCTATCCTGCGTCGCGAACTGCACCGGGTTGGGCGCGTCGGCGGACATCTCCGGGCATTGTACGCACGCGCGGCGAGGAGGGTGGCCGGCTCGTGGGGACACGTGACCAGTCGCGACCGAACCCCCGGACGTGCCCCGGATCATCCCACAACGTCCGAATTCGTCTGCCGTGCCGCCAGCCGCAGGACGGTGGCGCCCGCTGGGCCAGACAAAATAAAAAGGGACGATCACGCCGCACCCCAAGGTCAGCATTGGGATGGCGCGGGCTGGCCGTTATAATGGGCGTTGCTGGGTATGACGGCACGCTGTGGGGCAAAAGGCGAATACGGACGCATGCGACGCCCGGCGTTTACCCTGATCGAGCTGCTCGTCGTCGTCGGGATCATCGGTCTGCTCATCAGTATCCTGGTGCCGGCGCTCGCGGACGCCCGTCGCCGCGCCCGCGATACCAAGTGCGCCGCGAACCTCCACGTCCTCGGCCACGGCATCGCGCTCTATGTCAACGACTACGGCGACGTGCTGGTGCCCGGCCGACTGCCCGAGATTGATGATTGCAATGCCTATGCCGACATCCGCGGCGGCCGCAAATACCGTCCCACGTTTCTGGCGATGATGAGCACGGCGGTCGGCGTGCCGCCGTTCGCCGACCCCAAAACCTGCAAGAGCCAGGTCGACCGTTTCGGCGAGCCCGGCAACAAGCAGAACTACTCCTACGGCGTCTACGTGTGCCCGACGGTGCCGGAGTGGACCGACGAGCGTAACGGGAGCTACGGGTACAATTATCAGTTTCTAGGCAACTCGCGTGTGTTCGACGTGAAGCGCCCTGAGTCGTACAAGAACTGGCCGGTGCCGCTCACCGTAATCAGCCATCCCGCTCGCACGGTCGCCTGCGCCGACAGCATGGGCACCGCGGCGTCGTTTCCGCCGGCCCTGCGCCGCGACTATGACAACAACGCCAGCGGGCCGTCCGCCGCGGACCGCTACGGCAACGAGGGCTTCAACCTCGACCCGCCGCGGGTGGACCCGGTCAACGGCGAGATGGCCGATCCGCCGGAGCACCGCACGGCGACCGACCCGCGCCACGCGGGCCGCGCCAGCGTTCTGTGGGTCGACGGCCACGTCAGCCCACACACCTGGCGCCAACTCGGCTACCAGGTTGAGCCGGACGGCCGCATCGCGCTCGACGGTCCGGAAGCGGACAACTCGCTCTGGTCGGGCACGGGCGCTAACGTGCCCTGGACGCGGGGGTTCAGGCCGTAGAACGCGCGTGGGCAGGTCGTAGCGCTGGGCGCGCCGCCGCAGCGTGAGCCTCCCAACTGGACAGTTCGCTGGGCGGTATAATAGTCGTAGCGAAGTGTACAGGGGGTGTAGCGATGTCTGTTCACCCGCGATGCGCGAAGAAGCGCGCGTTGCTCGTTCCGTGGGTCGTAATCGCCAGCGGCGCGATCGCGGCCTGCGACGAGAAGCCCCAACCTTTTGACTGGCCGGGGTTTGAGCCGCACGTCATCCAGGCCGGCCGCGCGTCGGTCGTCCGCGGTGGACGCGCGGCCGAGCGACCGCGCGCGGAGCAAGCGCCGCCGACCGAGAAGGTCCCGCCGACGCGTGCGGCCGTCCTGGAGAAGCTGCGCCAATCGCTCCTAGCAGGCGCCGCGCCGGAGCGGTCAGCCGCCCGGCAGGCCATTCTGCGCATGGGGCCGGCGGCCGTCGATCCGCTCCTGGAAATCGCGAGCGATGAGGCGCTCCCGGCGCGCGATGCTGAGGCGGCGATTGTGCTGGTCATGCGGTTCGGGACCGCGACGGACCTCGACGCACCGTGGGGCAAGTTTGGACGCGTTCCGATCGAGCTGCGGCCCCTGGCGCCGGACGCCGAACGCATCTTCGACGCCGTCGTGCACTACGTGCGGCGACACCCCCAGGCGCGGGTGAACCTGGGCGTGCTGGCGGAGATGGCACCGTTGGATCGGGTAGGGGCGGTGGCAGGGTTGGTGCCCGAGCTGGCTGGCGAGCCGCAGGCCGCCGCGATCGGGGTGTTCTCCGAGCTGACGCACACAAACTTCCCCACAATGGCGCGGGCCTTCTGTGGGAATACGAGCCCCGACCAGATCGAGCGAATGCGCGCGGAGGCCGCGCGGGAGCAGCGCGCGTCGGTCGAGGCGGTGCAGGCGTGGTGGGACGAACACGGTCGCGAAGGGTATCCGGCCTGGGCGACGGCCGGCGCGCGGGAGGCCGTCCGGGCGCGATCCAGAACGCTGGCCGAATATTTCCAGATGCTCGGCACGGACGACGAGGACGCCCGGCAGCGCGAGTTCCACATTCGCGAGTATGGGGCGGCGTATTCGACGCGGTTCGGTCCGTCGGCGTTTCGCGCGCTTCTGGACGAATTCGAGGCGGCGAGCCCTGTGGACCGACCGTATGTGCTCATCCTGATCGCCAAGACGCGCCACCCCGAGGCCGCCGACTTCGTCGCCGGGCAACTGAAAAGTCCGGACCCAAATCTCCAGCACGCGGCGCTTGTGGGCCTGCGGCTCGTGCCGACCGCCGACGCCGCCGACGCGGTACGACAGGTCCTGCGCACGACTGGCGACCGCGGCGTTCGGTGCGAGGCGCTGCAAACGTTGTCCGTCCTCGCCGGCGCCAACGCGCTGACGGACCTCGCCCCGTGGACCAACGATGCGGACGAGGACGTGCATGAAGCCGCGGAGCGCGCCCTGTCGCCATACCTCGTTACGCACGCGGAGAAGCTGCGCGCGATCGCAGACGCGGCAGGCGACCCCGGCGTGGCCCGTCGGCTGCGCGCCTTGCTGGATGACGCGCAGGTTCGTGCCCGGCTGGAGGGCGCCGATGCGGCGGAGCGCACGGCCGCGCAGACGCTGGAGACGACCCGGCGCATGCTGCACTCGGGGGATGCCGCCAGCCAGCAGCGCGCCCTCGTAACGGTGGAACAACACGAGCTGGTCGAACTCGTTCCGGAGGTCATCGAGTTGGTACGCAGCGCGGATTTCGGAGCACGGTCCACCGCCGCCGATGCGCTCGTCCAGCTTGGTATTCCGGCCTTGACGGTCGACAGCGCGCCCCGGCTGCTCGGATACTCGGTCAAGCTGGACCGCCACATCGCGGCCTACTGCTACGCCCGCTACGGACGCGCGGCGTTGCCGCTGGTCAAACAGGCGGCGCTGGAGTGGGAGGACTGGGCGGCAACAGGAAGCCGACACGTGGCTTCGCCCGCCGCAGGGTTGCTTCGCGTGCTGCTAGACGAGCAGGTTGGCGGAATCGCGCAGGACATCGTTCACCTCGTTAAGACCGTTCCGAGTGCGTACCGCTACATCGGGCTGCTCGCGCTGCCGGACGATCCGCAAAGCGCGGCCGTGGTGGGCGAGTTTCTGGGTCACGAGAACGGTTTTTGTCGGCTCGAGGCCATCCGCACGGCGCACGTGCGCGGATTGAGGCAGCATGCCGACCGCCTGGCGGAAATCGCCCAATCGGCTCCCGACGAGGTGGCACTAAATCAAGCGCAGGCCGAATATCAGGCTGGAAAACTCAGTTATCAAGACCACGAGCGCGTCCGGCTCGGCGAAACGTCCCGGCCGGTGGAGGCGTTTGCCGCCACGAACGCGCTCATCGACTTCGGCGACCCCCGCGCGTGGCAGGCGGCCGCGCGCTGCCTGGAAGGAACGTACCTGGACTACCGCCAACAGCCCCTCGTCGGCCCCGAATTCGTGACGGACTTCGGCGTTGCGTTGTCGCAGCTCAAGCCCGCTCAGCGGCGCGACATGCAGGCCATGCTCCAGCGTGAGCTGCACGACCAGGGTCGCTATTGGGTCATCCTCGCGCTGACGACCGCCGTGGCGCTCGATCCGGACGCGGCGGACGCGGACCTGCTGCGGGAAGTCGCCTCCTCGCCGGAAGTTCCGCGGCGGGCGCGGGTGCTCGCCGCCGTCGCGCTGGCGAAGCTGGCCGACCGGCGCGTCGTGCCGGTTTTACACGAGCTGATCCGCCCGACGCTGACGCCGCGCCGCAGCGGAGACGCGAGCGCGGACGACGCGTTCGGCGTCGATCTTATGCCGCGCTGGCTGCGTCGTCTGGAGCGCCCGGGCGCGATCGATCTGCTTACCGCGGAGCCGCCGTTGCTGCCGCAGCGCCGCCGACTTGAGGACGACCACGTCGATTTGGCCGCGGCGCTGCGGCGCCTGGGCGACGACACGCTCGTCCAAGAAGCCCGTGAGGCGTTGGTCGATCCGCGCGGGGAGTTCAATCCCCGCGCGTACCGGGTCCTTTCTGGTCTGCTCGGGGCAAAAGCGTACGTCGTCGCACGCGCAGCGCTCGAGCGCGAACATCCGGAGCTGCTCTCGGCGCAGCGGACGGCGGCCCTGGACACGGCCGGCGCGGACGCGGAGCCGAACGAGGTAGCTTCTTGGATCACGTGTGAGTCGCAGGCGCTGAGCCGCGAGCTGCCGCTCATCGTGGAATTCGAGCTGACGCAGTTCGCCGACGCGCTGGCCGCACTCTGGAAGAACCCCGAGGTCCGTCGGCGCGCCGCGCTGCGTGCGGCGATCGTCGACGCCCTGTGTCGACTCGGCGACGCGCGCGGGTTGGAATGTGCGGCGAGCGACCCGCTGCTACTCCTGGAAATGGCCCGCTACGTGCCGGACGCCGCGTGCGTGCGATTTCCCGCGGGGCGCATGAAGTACAACCGCGTCGAGGACGGGCTGAAGCTGCAAAATTGGTACCGCACGCACCGCGAGGAGTTGCGCTGGAACCCAAAGACGAAGGCATTCGAGCGGCACAGCGCCGCCAGTGGCCCCGGGCCATGATGGTCCGCCGCGGCGTTTTGCTCGTGCAACGCGCTCCCCGGCGCGGTATTCTGGCAAAAGACTCACGGCGCTTGCTACGAGCCTCTTCCGTCGTCGCCGAAGCGGGCGGCGCGAACGGGCTCGCGTAAACGTCCGTGTTCTTGGCGCGCATCGCGCCGCGGCGGCACCGTATGTCGACGTACCCGGCGGACAGCTCCCGACCGCAGCCCCATAGCGCCCGCGTGGGGCAGATCATCAACGACTTCCTCGACCGCCGGGCCCGCGGCGAACCCGTCGACGAGGCCGGTCTCCTCGCCGGCCATGCGGAGCTGGCCGACGAGCTGCGCACGTGCCTGGCGTCGCTGCGCGACCTGCGTCCCACCCAGGACCCACTGGCGGACCTGGTCGAGCGCGGCGTACTGAACCGCTCGGACGACTCGCGCTACGTGGGAACCCTCGGGCCGTACCAAATCGTCAGCCTCCTCGGCCGCGGCGGAATGGGCGTTGTCCTGAAGGCGTACGAAGAGAGTCTCAATCGCACCGTCGCGCTGAAGATCCTGCGGCTGGAGCTGGCCGGCGACTCGGTCGCGCGCAGCCGGTTCGTGCACGAAGCCCGCGCCGCCGCCGGCTTGCAACACCCGAACGTCGTGACGATCTACGCCGTCGGGCAGGAGCGCGACGTGACGTACCTCGCGATGGAGTACGTGGACGGCCCTTCGCTGGCGACCCTGATTCGGCAGGCCGGCCCGCTGCCGACGGAGCTGATCCGCGCGATCTTCCAGCAACTCCTGTCGGGCCTGGCCGCCGCGCACGAATGCCGCCTGATCCACCGGGACGTGAAGGCGGCGAACATTCTGCTCGAAAGCTGTCAGCCGTCAGCGATCAGCTCTCAGCCGGAGGAAAGCCGTCCCGTCGTAGGCGCTGAGTCCAAATCTCTGGCTGAAAGCTCAGAGCTGAGAGCTGACTGCTTCCGCGTCAAACTCGCCGACTTCGGCCTGGCCCGCGTGCTCACCGGCCAAACCACCCTGACACTTCCCAACGCGTTCCTCGGTACGCCCGAATACATGAGCCCCGAGCAAGCCCGCGGCGACGCACAGATCGACCAGCGCACCGACCTCTACTCCGCCGGCGTCGTCCTCTACGAGATGCTCACCGGCCGCACGCCGTTCAAGGCCGATAGCGCGACGGCGACGCTCCACCGGATTCTCCACGACGACCCGCCGCACCCGCACAAGCTCGTCAAGCGCGCCGACCCGGTCCTGACCAGTCTGGCCCTCCGGCTGCTGGCCAAACGCCCCGAAGACCGCTTCGCCTCGGCGACCGAGGTCCTGCGAATACTAGATGCCCACCGGCGCGTTCGCGTGCGGACTTATCGGCGACGAGCGCGGCGTGGGGCGCTGCTCGCGGTGATGGGCGCGGTCGTGCTGGGCCTCGCGGGTTGGGGTGTTCGTCAGTATCTACTGGTTCCCCCACGCATCACAAACGTGAACATCGTCGGTCCGGCGCGGCGCACCGTCGAAATCCTATATAGCAACGGTACGAGGCTGCTCGCTGACCCGTTTGACCCGAACCGCGAGATTCGGCTATCGACGGCCGCGGTGGCGGAGATTGACGACCGCCGGAGCCAAGCGGTCGTCGTTGGTGCGATCGAGCCGCCACTGGATGAGCACAACTCCGTCCTCGCAGCCCTGGACCGAACCGGCCGCGAGCTGTGGCGTATCCCACTCCACTCAGAGCTGCGCCAGTGGCCTGACTGTGACGCGTCGCCGTTACCGTGCTGGGGAGTATACACCATCCTCTCGGCTGACTTCCTGGACGAGACACCTGGTCAGGAGCTGATCGTCTGCGCGCATAACGTTTACGACTACCCACAGCGGATCAGTCTGATCCGTCCGCGCGACGGCGGAGTTCTTTCCACTTTCTGGCACTTTGGGCACGTCGAGGAAATCCGCATCCTGCCGGATTTTTTCTCCCCTGGGCGTCCTGGCATTGTGGCCTGGGCATTCGCCAACAAGCTCGACGGCTTTGGTCGCGAGGACCGCGACGACGCCGGCCGCGGGCTCCGGGGTGCCGAGCTCCGTTTCGCGCACTGGCACCAGGTGCTGGCCGTGATGATTCTCGACCCGGCGAACATGCACGGCATCGGCCCACCCCCGGCAGACCCGAGCCGCTGGTCGTCTGGCGGCCCACCGGGTCCGGAAGTCCTGCCGTACGCGTACGCATTCCTGGATCTACCCATGAACGCGACCGCCAAACGTATTCCCTGGCTCGCGGGTCCGGACGGTCGGCCTGCGCCCCACTATGTCGAGCCTGATTTCGACGCCGCCATTCAGTGGGTCAAGTATCTGGGCTCAGCGTCGGACAAGCGCGCAGAGCAGTTTGAGGTCTGCCTCGGCGGCACCAGCGACTCAGTTACGTATCCCAGGTTAATTGTCGACGGCAACTTGAACCTGCTTCGAGCAGGCTCCGTCCCCCACCACGAGCCACAACGAGGCAAGGACGCGGGCTTCTGGCGACCCTATTGGCGCCCGATCATCCAGAATGGGCGCTACGTTGACGAGTAGGGTCATGTTCACCCACTCTTGCGTAGCTTCCGGACCGACAGGAGATACTGAGTGGGGTCAAAGGACCCCACTCAGTATCTCATCACCCGCACGAACAGGCGCCCGCGTGTAGGGCGGAGACGCGCCCGCCTTATGCGACTGGGGGAAACCCGGCGCTAGTGGCAGCCGCACGACCCCGTGGTCAGGCAGTTGACGAACGCGTCGATGTCAAAGTTGTTAACGGCGCCGTCGCAGTTCATGTCGCCGCGCAGAAATCCGTATTCCCACGTGTCGTTAACCTGGATTCCGCCGGCGTTTCCCCCGAATAGCACGCAGACGCCACGCGCGCTGTCGTACGTCATAGGCGCCGTTCGGCGCGAAGGTGCCTTCTGCGCCGGCAACTGGCTCCATTCGCGACCGTTCCACTCCCACGTGTCGCCCAATTGGCCGCCTTGAGGCCCCCCATCGCCGCCGAAGATCAGCGCAACGCCGCGGCACGCATCGTACGCCATGGCGAATTCCAGCCGCTTGGACGGGCCGGGAACGTGGATCTGTTCCCATACGAACTTCAATTCACTCGGATTCCACGTACCCTTCCATGTGTCGGCGAGCGCAACACTCCCATCCCCGCCGCCGAATAGCACCATGCACCGGTTTCGGTAATCGTAGACCATGCCGGGACCACCGCGTTTCCCGGGACCGAGCACTGGATGCTCCTTCCATATTTTGCCATCCCACTCCCACGTATCCTCCAGCCGCTGGCCGGTGGCCACGTTGACGCCGCCGAAAAGAACCACCACGTTGCGGTCGCTGTCGAAGGCCATTCCAGCACTGCCTCGACCGCCAGTGCCTTTCGCGTCCTGCTTACTCCAATCCACGCCGTTCCACACCCACGTGTCGTCAAACTGGTTCCCCGGGGTGAGATTCGTGCCGCCGTGCAGCAGTACGCCGGCGTTTGCCGCATCGTACGCCATCATGTGAAAGACGCGTGGCTCGGGCGGCTTGACCGTGGGGAACTTCTGCTCCCATTGACGGCCGTCCCACTCCCACGTGTCGCTCAGCGGGCCGGCACCCTTCCAGCCGCCGAAGAGCACGACCACGCGCCGCACAGGATCGTAGGCGATGGCATGCCCATAACGTGTCCCGGGCGGCGCGTCCACCTTGCGTTGGCTCCACGTCAGAGTCGGATCGCCCAACGCTCCCGCCGTGCAGAAGACCGAGCAAAGGAGGGCAGACACGGCGCCCACAGCATGCCCGCCAGACACGCTTCTCGAATTCGACCGTCTGAACATCTTGATACCTCCTCCTTTGATTGGTTCCTCAAGAAGCTCCGCATTGTCCTACCGACGGCCACGCGCTGCCCGTGGACCCTGCGTCGCCGAGAATCCACCAGGACGAACACCGTTTGCGGCCGTCGCTGACGCGGGAGGGACGAAAAAAGTGGTTCGGCGATGAAAAAAGGCACGCAGGGCCGAGGAAGGCACGTAGGCACGACCAAGAAGGCACGTAGGCACGAAGGCACATAGGCACGAAGGGGAGAAGGCAGGCAACGAGGCAACCAGGCAACAAGGCAACGAGGCAACCAACCGAGAAGGCACGGAGGCACGGAGGGACAGGGGCGGCCCATTGCCGATTGGGGATTGACGATTTACGATTGACGATTGACGATTGCGGATTGGGGATTGCGGATTGGGGATTGGGATTCAAAGGCAATCGTCAATCGGCACCAGGCTGAAAGCTGAGAGCTGAAAGCTGATAGCTCGTCACAGATATCGACTCACCGAGCCCAGATGCGTGCGCAACTGCTTCAGCGCGCGATAGCACAAGGCGTGGATTGCGGGCTCGGTCTTGCCAAGCTGGGCGGCGACCTCGGGTACGCTGCGCTGCTCCAGGAAGCGCAGCCGGATCACCTCACGTTGCTCGGCGGTCAGCCGGGCCAGGCTCGATAGCAGCGCCGCGACGGCCTCGTCACGGGCGACGTGCCGGCTCGGCGTGCTGCCGGTCTGCGTCAACCGGTCGAGCATGTCGGTGTACGTCGAGTCCGCACGCGCGGCGGCGTGCACCTCGCGGGCTACGTCACGGCGGCGCCGATGCAGATCGCGCTGCATGTTTTTCAGCACATTCAGCGCGATGGCCTCCAGCCATTTGTAGAAGCCGGCGGGCGTGTCGAAGCGCGGCGTGCGGACCGCTCCCTCACGGTCGCGGCTCGGATCACCCCCTCGCGCGCGGTCGCGGATCGGATCATTCTCTCGCGCGCGGTCGCGGATCGGCTCGTCCCCTCGCTCGCGCTCGGGGCTCGGATCATGCCCTCCCTGTCGCTCGCGGTTGGGAATGCCTAGCGCTTTGAACGCCGAGACGTAGGCTTCCTGCAACACGTCCTCGGCGTCCACGCGAGCGCGAGCATCAGTGGGCAGGGCACCGGAGATTACGCGGTGCAGCACACGGTGGTACTCGACGATGAGGCGTTGCAGGGCGTCGGCGTCGCCGGCCGTCACCCGCGCGACCAGTTCCCCGCGCTCCCGCTCGTCCATAACCGGCCATCTTGTCGCGCGGGAGCGCGCACGGCAAGCGCGATCCGCTATCCTGGCGCCCGGCGGGCGGGGCTGACGCTCCTTCACTGCACTCGCAATGAGCGGCCGAGACGTTTACAGGGCCCGCATGAACGCCACCAGATCCTGCTTTTCCTTCGGTGTCAGCTTCCGGCCCAGGATCAGGTTGAAGAGTTCCGCCGTGTCCGCCGGCGCGGGGAGAAAGGGGTCAGGAACCTTTTTCAAACCGGGCAACCCCGACAGCGAGAGAGTCTGACGGAAAAAGGTTCCTGACCCCTTCCTTTCCGTGCGGCACGGGCGGCTGGCCTGCATCCGCGCAGCAACGACAGCAGTGCCAGATCGCTCCGTCAGGCGAGGCAGGGCGCGACCACGCGCCCGGTGGCGTCGCGCACGACCGGCTGATACAGCGTGTCACGCTCGACCGGCTCGAAGCCGGCTTCGTGGATCAATCGGCGGATCTGGTCGACCGTCAGTTCCTGGTGATTCGTGCCGCGGCCTTCGCGCTTCGTGATGTCGTACCAGACGACTGTGCCGTCGAAGTCATCGACGCCCCAATGCAGGGCCACCTGCGCGAGCTTGGCCGACTGCATCGGCCAGAACGCCTTGAGGTGCGGGAAGTTGTCGAGCATGAGCCGCGCGATCGCGAGGGTCTTGAGATCGTCAAGGCCGCTGGGGCCAGGCAGATGCGCCAGGGCGCTGCCCTCGGGGATGAACGAGAGCGGGATGCAACACTGGAATGCAGAGTGATGAGTGCAGAGTGCAGAGTGTTGGCCTTTCCCGTGTGACGGCGTGGGCGGCGGCCGTTTCTGCCTTCTGCATTCGCAATTCTGCACTCGCTTCAGCGATTCATCCTGAAGCGCCCGCAGCTTGAGCAGATGGCTGATGCGCTCCTCGACCGTTTCCACGTGGCCATAGAGCATCGTCGCATTGGAGGGGATGCCCAGGGCGTGCGCGGTGCGGTGGACGTCAAACCAGTGCTCTTCGCCGACCTTGTTCCGGAACGCCTCGTCGTGCACCCGATCGTCGAAGATCTCGGCCCCGCCGCCGGGCAGGCTGTCGAGGCCCGCTTCGCGCAGGGCGCGCAGGACCTCCGCGATGCTCAGGCGCGGCTTACTGATCCGCGTGAAGTGCACGATCTCAATGGCGGTGAAGGCCTTGATGTGCAACGCCGGGCAGCGCTGCCGGATCGCCCGGCACATCTCCGTGTAGTACGAGAACGGCAGCTTGGGGTGCAGCCCGCCGACGATGTGGACCTCGGTCGCGCCGCGTTCGTACGCCTCGGCGGCCAGCGTAACGACCTGGTCGAGAGAGTGCTCGTAACCGCCGTCGCGCTCGGTCACGGGCGAGACGCCCGTGCCACCCAGGCCCGTGCCGCCGGGATACGGGCGATAGAACGAGCAGAACTTGCAGCGCAGGACGCAGAAGTTCGTGTAGTTGATGTGCCGGTTGATGTTGTAATACGCGTTGCGGCCGTGCCGGCGTTCGCGGACGGCGTGAGCAAGCTCTCCAAGCGTGAAGATGTCGCGCGTGTGGTAGAGCGCCAGACCGTCGTCGCGGTCGAGCCGGACGCCCGCCAGGACCTTTGCGCGGATCGGCTCGAGGGCGGGGTCGAGGACGGTCGCTGGCATGGTTCGCATCCGCACAACTCCCACCGGCTCAACGTCGATGCGACACATTCCGGAACACTCCTACAATTCTACCGACGGGCGGCCGGTTCGCCGCCGGGAGCGTGACGCGTGGGCAAACTCTTGCGCCGGTGGGTGCTGCCACTGCTGCTGGTGGCGCTGGCGCTGCTGTTCGTGCTGAGCCCGGATCGGTCCGGCGGCGGTGGTGGTGCGGAACGACCAACGGGCGCGACGTGGCCAGGGCAGACGGTGCCGGCCTTCGAGGCTCGGACGCTGGACGGTGCGACGATCCGGTTTCCGGCCGACTATCGGGGCAAGCTCGTGCTCCTGGACTTCTGGGCGACGTGGTGCCCGCCGTGTCGCGGCGAGATTCCGCACCTGGTCGCGGCGTACGAGAAGTTCCGCGGGCGCGGCTTCGAGATCATCGGCGTAACGCTGGATCGGGGCCGTGCGTCGCCGGCATACGTGCGCGAGTTCGTGAAGGACCAGCGGATGACGTGGCCCCAGGTCTACGACGATGCGGCGATCCTCGCGGGCGAGTATCGCGTGAGCGGCATTCCGATGGCGTTTCTCGTGGATGGAGATACGGGCCGGCTGCTCAACGCCGGCGGGGCACTGCGGGATGGGAAGCTGCTGGACACCGTGGCGAAACGCCTGCCCGCCCGGACGCGCGGGCCCTGAGTGACGGGTCGGTCGTGGAGTGTCGCCCACACTTCGCGCAGCAGGCGCAGCGGCGATAACATCACGCGCTTTCAGCGCCACGCGGACCGTCAACGCCGGCGCTGCCGCCTGGCAGGAAGCCAAGTATGCGGATCATGTGGTTACCGCCGGACGCGAAGGGGTACTGGATCGTGCCCGCGGTGGTCGGCTTAATGCTGATCCTGATCGGCGTGCTGATCTATGTGGAGCCGCGGCTGCTGGCGTACTTTGTCGCGGCGCTGTTCATGTTGGCCGGGACGGTGCTGCTGTCGATCGCGTGGAAAATGCGGGCGCGCATCCGCTACCGGCGCATCGACCAAGCATGGGATCGTGAGGACGAGTAGGGTCCGGCGGTCACGCGCACAGGTGCGCGACGGAGTCGATCAGCAGCGCCGCCGATTGCTGCTGCTGCTCGCCGGCCAGCTCGATCAGGGCCTGGAGGAAGGCGCCGACGAAGCCGGTCGAGGCGTCGATGATGCCATCCTCGACGGCGGCGCGGGTCGTCGGGTCGCAGCCGGTCAAAACGAGCAGTCCGCCGATGACCAGGATGACCACGCACCAGGCCGAAAGTCGACGGGAAGCGTTGCGCATGCGAGCACTCCTGTTTGAACCCGCTGGCCGCTCGACGCCCAATCGTAGCGGGGCCACCGGTGTCCAGCCAGCCCGACGGCCCCAGGGGCGCGATTAGTTCGACGCCCTCTGATACCGCGCACCCCGCGGACGGTTGCAGGCGGTTTCGCTCGTCGAGGGCCTAGAGCGCCTAACAGAACCCGGCCCGCGAGTGCCGGGCCGCAGGGCCCCGCCCTCGCGGGCGGGGTTCTGATAGGTGGTGTTAGCGGTGCCGCTTCTGCTCGTTGCGGAGGGCCTCCTGGGCGGCACCGTGAGGGTGATAGCGGGCGTGGATTTCTTTGAGGCGCTTGGTCTGCACGTGGGTATAGATTTCGGTCGTGCTGACGCTCGCGTGGCCGAGGAGTTCCTGCACGATCCGCAGATCGGCGCCGCCCTCGAGCAGGTGTGTCGCGAAACTGTGCCGCAGCGTGTGCGGGCTCGCCTGGCCCGGGATACCCCGCTGGCGGGCCTCCCGACGCACCATGCGCCACACGGCGGTGCGCTCCAGGGGGCCGCCGGTGCGGCTCAGAAAGAGCGGTAGACCGGCGGCGGCGCTGCGGCTGAGGGGCAGTTTCCAACGCCCTTGCTCCAGCCCATGCGCCAACAGCCGGGGGCGGCAGTGCGCCAGGTACGCCTCGAGGGCGTCGCGCGCCTGGCGGCCGACGGGCACGACGCGCTCCTTTCGCCCTTTGCCCAGGCAGCGGACGTACCCGACCCGCAAATCGACGTCGTGGGCGCTCAGGCCGCACAGCTCGCTGACGCGCAGACCCGAGGCGTAGAACAGCTCGAGGATCGCCCGGTCGCGCAGGCCCAGCGCGGCGGTCAGGTCCGGGGCTGTGACCAGCTCCACGGTCCGGTCCAGCGCGAGGGTGCGCGGCAGAGAGCGGCCACGCTTCGGCAGTTCCAGCAGCGTCATGCGGTCGGTGCCGATTTGCTTGGTCAGATGCAGCCAGCGGAGCCACATGCGAATGGCAACGACGTGCCGGGCGAGCGTCGACTCGCGGTAACCTTCGGCGTCAAGCTCGACCAGATACTGCTGGAGCAGTTGCCACGTAAGCTGAACCCAGTCGTCGACAGCACGCCGGCGCAGGAAGTCGCCGAGCCGGCGCAGGTCACGGTGATACGCGGTGATCGTGTTGGCCGAGAGCCCAAGCTCAACGTTCTGGTAGACGCGGAAGCCTTGGAGGGCACGCTCGAACGCGGGTGTAACCTGGTACAACGCCGGCGACGGCGGACTGCCGTTCGCGTGTGCCGGCGGAACCGCGCGCTTCGAGCGCACGAGCGTCATGACGTGACCGCGCCTCCATGCTCGGCTACAGCGCGCTTCCAGCGCTGCCAACCGACTTGTACCACATCCAGCCGTGGCCGCCAACCCAAAGCGCGCGCTGAATTCGTGCGGCCTGGCGCACGTCAGCCGTGCCAGGAAAAAGCTGTGCCGTGAGCCATCTCGGCACGGGCCAGGGTGCCGGTGCATTCGTCCCGGTGTCCGGGCCGGTTCTGCCGACCGGGCCGACGCGGACCGCAACGACGCGCTCGACTTCTGCCTCACCGGGTACGGGCTCCTGGGCCCGGCCGTTCACGCTGCGCTGCACCACAATGCCACGAGCGTGGCACATGGCGCCCTCGCGGCGCAGTGCTCAGTGCATGTTCGGCCCTTCGCCCCAGCGGAGCTTGCGGCGCAGGGCGTGCCACTCGGAACGCTGCGGATTGCGGACCAGCAGGAAATCGGCGGCGTAGCGGGTGATTACGATGCGGTCGTCGGTCCGGAACGTGGGCAGCACGCGTCCGTCGGTGGCCACGGACGTGCCGGGGTTCGACTGGAGCGGACGAACAACAATGCGGCGGCGCGCGTCCATGACCACCGGGCGGTAGGTCAACGCCTGCGGGCAGATCGGCGTGAGGATGAACGCTTTGCCGGTCGGCTCCAGGATCGGGCCGCCGGCGGCGAGATTGTGGGCGGTCGAGCCGGACGGCGTCGCCACGATGAGCCCGTCGCCGCGGACCAGTGCGACCTCGTCGCCGTCCACCGCGACCGATAGCTGGATCATGTGGAACGGCGGGCCGGCCAGGAGCACGCAATCATTAATGGCCGGCGTGCGCTCGACGCTGCCGTCCGCGTGCTCCAACGTCACTTCCATCATGATGCGGCGCGTGATCGGAAGCTGGCCGCCGAACAGGAAGTCGCCCTCGCGCTCCAGCTCTTCGACCGTGAAGTCCGCCAGGTAACCGAGCTTGCCGAGGTTGACGCCGACGACCGGAATCTGGTGCTCGCGCAGGCCGTTGACGGCGGCGATCAGCGTGCCGTCGCCGCCGAGGACGAACAAGAGGTCGGGGGCGTGCGCGAGCGCCCGCCCGCTGTCATAGCCGATCTCGGCGAAGACGACCTGCGTGCGGCCGCTGAGCCAGTGTTGCAGGCGATCGAGCGCCTCGACCGCGCTGGGTTTATCCGGCGACGCGACGATCGCGACGCGCTGTACAGGGCGTTGACTGGTTTTCATTCTCTGCAATCCGGGCGCTTCACGGCCGACGGTCCTTGTCGCTTTCAGATCGCGACACCCGGTATTGTAAGCCCGCCGCGCCGCGCCAGGCGAGCAGAAAACGCCGGTGCAACGTGTACGCAGCAGGAGCGGGCTGCTTTTCAGTTCGCGGCCGCGCCGGCAGAATACGCGTCGGGTGGAAATGGTGACGAGCGCGCGTCCCGAGAGCTGTAGTATGGATTACGATCTCCTGGCCGTTGATCTTGACGGGACGCTGCTGAACTCGCAGCACCGGCTGGCGCCGCCGGATCGCGCCGCGTTGCATCGCGCGCACGAAGCCGGCCTGCGCATCGTGCTGTGCACCGGCCGGAGCTATCCCGAGACGCGCCCGGTGCTGGCCGAGATCGGTCTCGATTTGGACGCGGTGGTCACCGCCTTCGGCGCGATGATCACCGATGTGCGCACGGGACGCACGCGCGAACGTGTTCCGATCGAACTGCCTTTGGCACGCCGCGTGACGGACTGGTTCCTGGCGGGCGGCTTTCCCGTGCTGTGGCTCAACGACGCCGAGGAAGCCGGCGTGGACGGCTACCTGATCGATGGTCCGCGGCGTCATCCGGCGGTGGAGCGCTGGGTACGACAATCGCCCTGTCGCATCGATTCTGTGGCCGGGCATACCGGGCTGGGATTCGCCCCGCTGCGCATCTCGATTATCGACGAGCCGGAGATTCTCGCCGGGGTCTCGGCCGAGCTGCGACGAACGTTTGGCGACCGGCTGCGGCATAATCTGCTGCGGGCCCCCATGTACGATCTGACGGTCATCGAGACATTCGCGCCGCAGGTGAGCAAGTGGCAGGCCGTCGCGCGGCTGTGTCGCGACTGGGGCATCGACCCGGCGCGGACGGTCGCCATCGGCGACGACGTGAATGACGTGGATCTGGTACGTTCTGCCGGCCTGGGCGTCGCGATGGCCAACGCGCACCCGGACGTCAAACGCGTCGCGCGGCGCGTCACGGCCGACCACGACTCGGCCGGCGTCGCGGCGCTGCTCGAAGATTTGCTGGGTGCGTGACGGAGCCGGCGTGTGCTGACGTTTTCGTACGCCCGAACCGAGATCACTTTGATCGTGCTCGTGGGCGGCGCGGCGACGGCGGTCGGGGCCTACTGGCTGCACGGGTGGGCGCTGATTCCGCTGCTCCTTACGCTGGCTCTGCTCTCGTTCTACCGCGACCCGCCGCGCCGTCCGCCGCCGGACGACGATCTCATCCTCGCCCCCGCGGACGGGAAGGTCGTCGAGGTTACGCGGGGTGTGGGAGGTGACGACGGCGGTGGATCCGTGCTGCGCATCATGATCTTTCTGGCGGTTCACAACGTACACGTGAATCGCAGCCCCTGCGCGGGTCGTGTCACGGAGGTTACGCATCGCCGCGGCGAATTCGTCAACGCCCTGAAGGCGGACGCGGATGTGCGTAACGAGTGCCATCAAATCACGCTCACGCCGCGGCCGCCGCTGCCGGGGCCGATCGGCGTGCGACAGATCGCCGGCGTGCTGGCGCGGCGAATTGTGTGCACGGCGCGGACCGGCGACGAGCTGCACGCCGGCCAGCGTTTCGGTATGATCAAGTTAGGGTCCAGGACGGAAGTGTGCCTGCCCGAAGATGCGCGTTGGCAGGTGTGCGTGACCGTGGGTGACCGCGTTAAGGCCGGGCGGACCGTGCTGGCCCGGTTTGACAGCGGCGCGCGAAAAGAAGGTGTCTAACATGGTCGTCAAACCGCACGAAGCGCTGCCGCCCGAGCCGCCGCCGCGGCGCGGCCGGCTCATCGGCATCAGCCTGCTGCCGGCCGGCGCGACGCTGGGCAACCTGCTGTGCGGCTTTTTGGCCCTGTTCTGCTGTCTGCTCGCCATGCGGGCCGAGTACGCCGAGTTGTACGCCGTGCAGCCGCGCGTGTTTCATCCGCGGCTCGAACAGCTCTTTCCGACGCACATCGCCGCCGGCGCGTACCTGATTGTGCTGGCGATGATCTTCGATGCCCTCGATGGGCGCCTCGCGCGGATCACGCGGCGCACGAGTGAGTTCGGCGCGCAGCTCGATTCGCTCTCGGATATCGTCAGCTTTGGGGTGGCGCCCGCGGCGCTGTTGATCACGATGTTGCTGCGCCCGGCGCCCAACGTGATCCCGCAGGAGCCGGACGTCTCGCGGCTGCAATTCCGCATCGGCATGGCCGGCGCCCTCGTTTACGTAAGCTGCGCGGCGATCCGGCTGGCCCGCTACAACGCCGAGAACATCCGCTCGGAGCATGCCCAGCGGGCTTTCAGTGGTCTACCCAGCCCCGGTGCGGCGGCGGCGATGGTGTCGCTCCTGGCACTGCACGAGCACCTGCGCAAGAGCGACCTGGCGTTGTGGGGCATCGACTGGCCGAACGTCTCGCGCTGGCTGATTGCGGGGACCGCATTCTTCCTGGGGCTGCTGATGATCAGCCGGCTCGATTACGTACACGTCTTCAATATCTACGTGCGCCGCAAACGGCCACCCACACATCTGGTGTGGCTCATCGCGATCTTGTGGTTGGGATGGTATTCCTTCGAGATGCTGCTGGTAGTGCTCGCCTTCGGCTACGTCATCAGCGGCCTGGTATGGCACGTCACACGCCGGTCGCCCGACGGTGCGGCGGGCGCGAAGGAAGAAACCCACATGCACGCCGGACGTTGAACGGGCGCACAGCGCGCTGCCCAACGCGAGGTGGACGCGCCTTCGGGGTGATTCGTGGTCCGCGCGACGGCAGCGGGGGCGGTGGTGTCCGCGAGGCGACCCGGGCACGGGACGGCGAGCGCGAGAAAAATTTTTTGAGGGGCCCATAAACGCGTTTGGCAAGCGGCGAACCGCGCACGGACTCAGGTGTTCACCTGAGGGAGAAGCCGGTCCGGAACGCAGTTGGGCAGTTTTTTTCTTGCCTTCCGTTGAAAGCGCGATTATACTTTTATCGGATGCGGGGGACCCGAGCGACGAGCCGGCCGCCCGGCGAGTGAACGGATGCAAGGAGGGAACGACGGGGAACAGAAACTGCGGCTAGCGCGGGGGTGCGGGTGGCCCCGGCCGCGGCGAGCCGAAGGCAGAGTTCGGCCCTGGGCGCCGTCGGGGAGCGCAGTTCCGCAGTTCCGCACGGCCAGGGATTGGCCACGGGAAAAAGGAAGTAGCGCGCCGGCGCGGCGCCGTTCAACGTGACAGCGCAGCGCCTGCGCCAGAGTAAGTGGGCGCCGAACCGAGCCGCGACCGTGAGGGAGCGGACTTGATCCGAGCCGGGAGCGCAAGCGACCGGTCTGCGCGCCCGGGAGTAGAGCAATTCGCCGGAGAATCGGACACCGTGTGGTGTCGGCCGGCGAGTGTGGTATATTGCAAAGGAGCTCCTGTCATGAACCGCTGGAGAAAAGTACTTGGAAGGGTGGGCGCGGCCCTGGCCGCGTGGATCGTGCTGCCAGTTGGGGCGCTGGCGCAAGAAGTACCGGCTTGTCCGCCGGACGTAGTGTTCACGTGGGCGCACGTGGGCAGCGCCTGGGACAACAGCGACCACTGGACGGGCGGCACCAGCGGACAGTTTCCGGGGTCGACGCTCAAGAACGGCGACGCGCTGATTGAGAACCCCGCCAGCGGGGACCCGGTCTGGCCGCAGATGTCGAACTCGCGCTGCATCTGCAACCTGACGATGACGGGCGCGGCCCAGCTCGACTTGAACGGAAAGACGCTTACCGCGATGGCGACGGCTACGTTCAACAGCACGAGCACGAGCACGGCGATCTTTTTTAAGAACACGGCCGGCACGGCAGTCTATCTGAACATGCAGGGTGTGGTGATCCAGGGTGGGTCGAATGGCACCAAGCTGGCATTCGACTCCATCGCCGGCCAGAACATCACGATCCGCACGCAGACGTACCCGACGTGCCCGTAATTGGCGGCTGATGCCGATGATCTCTGTCCAAGAGGAATTCACGAAGGCAAACGCGCGGTCCCCGTGTGATCTGGGCCCCGCGGAATAGGGAGCACAAATCATGTCAACCAAGTCAAGGCTGACAATGTTCTCGATCTTAGCAATCGTTCTCGTCAGTGCGCCAAGTGGCCGCGCGGGCGACACGTGTTACTTCGTTGCCGCCAACGGTAATTGGAACGACGATAACAACTGGAAAACGGCGTGCTCCGGTGGTGGCGACAGTCATATGCCGCGCGACGGCGATCACGCCGTTATCTGTCCGGGCAAGGTGTGCAATGTGAACACCCCGGACGCCCGGGCGGACTCGTTCGAACTGCAGGAAGGAACAGACACACCGACGATCTTGAAGATTCTGGGCAGTGAGGCACTTGAGATCGACAGCAACTCCAGTGTCGCGAGCAACGCACGGGTCGAGATTGCGGGGAACGGCAAACTGAAAATCTCGGGTTCCCTGACCTTGTCCGGGAGCGGTTCGGTGAGGGGTCTCAACCTTACTGGCCACATCGAGTTCACCGGCACGTATGACCTGTACAACACTTCCACGATCGAAGGAGCCGTGCAGATCAACCACGCGACCGAGGCGGGGGCATTTGGCTTGATCAACGACGGCCTGGTGCACGCAAACCACACTACTGGAGGTATTGCGGCCCAGACGCTTCTTCTGCGCGATGGTACGTTTCGTTGGTCGGGCGAGTACAAGGTCTCGAATCACTCGGACGCGAGACTGTATTTGTGGAGCGGTATTGATGACACCGGGCTAGCCGCCAAGATTACCGTCGCGAACGGTCACCTCCGCCTCGAAGAGAATGTGACCACGACCGGTCACCTGACGTTTACCGGCGGCGAGATAACCGTGACCGGTAGTCACACGTTAACGGCTGGGTCGCCTTGATTCGTTGACCCCGAAGCGCTTTGGCCGTAACGTGGTCTGGGCGTTTAGGCTGCGAGTCGGCGCACCGGAGTTCGCCCCATTGTGCGAACTCCGGTGCGGAGGTTAGCAGGACACAAGAAAGGTGACCGCATGCGGTGCCACTCACTGTCGCGCGGCGAGTTCTTCCTCAAGACGGCCCTGTGCGTGCTTGTCGTCGCCGGTGCTCAGGCGATGGGGTTGCCGGAGCTGCCCGTGCGCGGGGCCTGGGGCGGGGCGGTGCGGGCCGTCAGCTTTGCGCCCGAATGGCCCGACCTGGCCTTCGTCTGTCGCGGCGGGCATTTGGCCATCGTGGACGTTGCCGTCCCGTCAGAGCCTCGCGAGATCGGCGCAATCGACCTGGAGACCTACGTCCACGCCGTCAAGGTGCGCGACGGGTATGCCTTCGCAGGCGGGGGCAGCACTGGCGAGTGCGGGTTCCAAGTGGTCGATGTGCGCGACCCACGTAACCCGCGCCTCGTGTGGCAGAACTCGCCGTATGGCGACGCAGGGTACCAGATTCAGCTTCACGGAGACATGGCCTACGTGTACAGCGTCCCGGACATAGGGGTCTTTGACATCCGTGAACCCGCCAACCCCGTTTTTCGGGACGTCGTTATTCAGGGCTGGGCGGGCGGTGAATTCGACATCGCAGACGAGCTGCTCTACGTGGTTAACGGTAAAAAGGAGCTGCGCATCTACGATCTTTCCAAGCCGTGGCTCCCTTACATGAAGGACGGCTCGCGGCTGCATCTCGTCGGCAAGGTCGGGCTGCCGGGCAACGAAGCCTGGGGGCGCGACTTGGCCGTGATGGGGAACTATGCCTATGTTGCAACATGGTGTTGTGCGCAATGGAACGGGGTTTTCGCGGCGGTGGATGTCTCCGACCCCGCGCACCCGGAGGTCGTCAGTTCGCGGCGCGACTTCTTCTATATCGAGGATATCTCCGCCGGCAATGGCCTCGTCTGCGTGGCCGATTGGGCCGTAGCCCCCTCGCTCCCTGAAATCTGGCAAGAAGCCCGCGGGCTGGTCATCTTCGATGCGCGGCAAGACCCGGTGGGCCTCCCGCTGGCGGGAACCTACAAGCCGCACGGGGCGGTCAGCGGCGTCGAGATCGTCGGACCGCGCGCCTACGTCATGGACGAGGGCGAAGGGTTAGTGATCCTCGACATTTCGGAGCCGCAGACGCCGCGCCGCTTGGGCAACTACCACTCTCCTGCCCAGCTCTGCAAGCTGGCCAAGGTCGGCGATCTGCTGTTTCTGACCGATCGGTGGAACGGAGTGACCATCCTGAACGTGGCCGACGCGCGCCGCCCAAAGCTCACAGGCGTCTATCAAACGCCGCTCAACGGCGTCCACATGGACCACTTCGGCATCGACGTCCACGACGGCCTGGCCTATCTGGGGGCGGGCTGGACCGGTTTACAGATCCTGGATGTGCACGACCCGGTGCAGCCCCGACTCGTGGGCGAATACCGCTTTCCGGCCGGGTGGGAGGCGGTGGGAATGAAGGTTGACGCTGGCGTCGCCCACGTGGGCGGAGGGCACAGGAGCGGCCCGGGCGTATTCGTCAACTTCGACGTTCACGATCCGCACAATATCTTCGAGATTGGCTTCGTCCCGTCGGGCGCCGCGCCGGTAACGATTGACTTGGCAGCGTCGGGGCTCGCGTACTTGGCAGAGGGCTGGTACCGGGGTGGCTTCGCGGTTGCCATCTTGGACAACTCAGACCCCAATCATCCGACCTTCGTGTACGAGGGCTGGCCGGCGGCGCACGACATTACGCATGCCGGCAACTACCTTTTTGCGGCCTGCGAGTATTTCGGCAAGGACAGTGGGCTTAAGGTGCTGGACATCAGCGACCCGCGGAAGCCGCGCGAAGTGGCCCACTATCCTGAAGGTCAGGAACTCGGCGTCGCCGTGCGCGACCACCTCCTGTACCTGTCCGGCTCGCAGGTCAAGGGCACGCGCGACAGCGGGCTGCACCTGTTCGACATTCGCGATCTGGCCAACCCGCGCCTGATCGCGCACACGGACTTCCATTCTGCCGGTTACCTGCTGGTCGATGACCGTTACGCCTATGTGACGTGCGACGAGCAGGGGCTGACGATCCTCTCACGTTTTCCCCGCGGCGACCTGAACTGCGATGGGTTTGTGAACGAGAGTGACACCGACGCGTTCGTACTGGCGCTCTGCAACCCGGACGAGTACCGGCGGCGGTATCCCAACTGCGACTACACCCTGGCGGACTGCAATGCGGATGGAAAGGTGGACAACTTCGACATCGACCCGGTCGTGAAACTCCTCTCGAAGTAAGAGCGTGTAACAAGACCGCTTGACACGTAGTGAGGTCGGTTCATGATGCGGCCAGCAAGCAAGGTGCTCTTGTTTGAGAAATCGTAAGCGATGCCGCGCAGTGCCCAAGGTTTATGCGGGACCGACCCGTGCGCGGCCGATCCCGTCGGGCGGGCGCCGGAACCCGGCGCCCGCCATCGGGCTTATAGGTCGGGCGACCCGGGAAAGGGCGCGGCACGCCGGACGCGGTGGATCGGCAGCCGGTCGAGGACGTGGTCGCGCAGCCCTGTGAAGCTCGGCCGCAGGAGGAAATTGCCGCGGCGCTGAAAGACGGGCAGGATCGGCAGCTCCTCTTGACACAGAATGCGTTCCGCTTCCGCGAACTGGGCGTAACGGCGCTCGTTGTCGGGCTCGACGGCCGCCGCCGCGATCAGCCGGTCGTACGGTTCGTGCGACCACCCCGTGCGGTTCTGGCCGTTGTCCGTGGTGAACATGTTGAGAAACGTGCCGGGGTCCAGGTAGTCGCCGAACCAGTCGCTGCGGGCCACGTCATAGTCGAGGTCGCGGATGCGGGTCGCGAGCACCTTGCTTTCCAGCGTGCGCAACTCGACCCGCAGACCCAAGGCGGACTCCCACATGCGCTGCACGGCCTCGGCGATGCGGCGTTGCTCCGGCTCGGGCGGGAACGCCAGCTCGATCGGGCGGATCGCGCCGGCGCCGCTGCGGCGCGAGTAGCGCGCGACGTGCTCGCGCGCCAACGCTACGCACTCGGAGTAACTCAGCCCGGCGCCGAGCCCGGCGGGTGGGTCGTAGTAGATCGTGCGGCCGTCCGCCGCCAGCCGCGGCATCAACGCGACCGCCCCGCGCGGGACATACGTGGCGGTAGGCACTTCACCCAAGCCCGTGACGTGCGCGCAGATCGCCGCCCGGTCGATCGTCAACGAGAGTGCTTTGCGGAAGTCAGGATCATCCAAGGGTGGGCGCCGACAGTTAACGCGGTAGAAGAAGGTCGCGAACCGGTCACCGACATGAAAATCGGGGCGTCGTCCGGCGTGCTGCTCAGCGAGCAGCGCCCGTGCGACCGCGGGCTCCAGCCCGCGCACCAGGTCCACGCGCCCGGTCTCGTAGGCCAGCAACGCGGCGTTCGGGTCAGCGGTGATGTAGGCCTCGATCGTCGCGGCGCGGATGCGGTCGGCGTCCCAGTAGTGCGGGTTGCGCCGGAGCAGGATTTGCTTTTTGAAATCCCAGCGCGTGAGCACGAACGCCCCGTTGCAGACGATGTTTTCGGGCCGCGTCCAGAGATGCTGGGTCGGCGACCGCACACGCTCGTCGCGATGCGCCCAGCGCTCGATCGCCGGCGAATACAGCGGTGCGAATGTCGGGAATGAGGTGAGGTCCAGGAAGTACGAGCACGGTGCCGCGAGCGTCACGTGCAGCGTGCTTGAATCCAGTGCCGCGACGCCGACCGATTCAGCCGGCACGTCGTTCGCCGGGTCCTCGTCGGTTCGTGATTTATAATACGCCTCGGCGCCGCGAATCACGAACAACAGGCTCGCGTACTGCGCGGCCACTTTGGCGTCGAGGGCGCGCAGCCACGCGAAGCGGAAGTGTTCCGCCAGCACCGGCGCACCGTTCGACCAGCGCGCCGACGACCGCAGATGAAACGTCCACACGGTCTGCGACTCGTCGGTGTCCCAGCGCTCGGCGACGGCGGGCTCGGGCAAGTGCGTCTCGGCGTTCAGCCGCGCGAGCCCCTCGAACATGGCGCTCGCCAGTTGGATTTCCGGCAACCAGCTCACGCGCTGCGGATCGACCGTGCGCGGTTCAAGCGAAGTGAATACGAAATCGGCCCGCGGCGCCGTGCCGCCCAGAGCGAGCCAGGCCAGCAGCGCCAGCGCCGGTACCACGATGACTATCATCAGGACGCGTAACACGCGCCGTGCTCCGCCCGCCGGAAGTGTCCAGAACTGTAGACCCGCCGGCGCGTGCGGGTCAAGCAATGCGCGTGGCCCGCCGCGGCGCGCGGTGCACGGTTTTGCTTGACACTCCGCGCGGGCAGGGCTACGTTGGCCCGGACGATTGGCGAGGCGATGCATGGAAGTCCGGATGGACCTGGCCCAGATCGTGATCTGCGAGACCCGGGACCAGCAGCTCATCGTGCTC
>Ga0214473_10001552_pt1 | contig 30015 bp, 26 predicted proteins | sample RVTome_7_FD_203509 | JGI IMG/M metagenome (GOLD analysis project Ga0214473, IMG submission 203509) | Soil microbial communities from uranium-contaminated site in the Upper Colorado River Basin, Wyoming, United States - RVT98D197 | ecosystem: Environmental > Terrestrial > Soil > Contaminated >...
CCGACCCGCTGGGCTTCAACCAGGCCTACCGCTGGCGCCTCATCACGCGCTCCGCCGCGGGCGTGGCGGACACCGTGGAGAGCGTGGGCCCCTTCGTGGTCACCAGCACCACGCGGCCGCCCACCACGCAGCTCTACCAGAACTTCCCGAACCCCTTCCCGCGGCCGGACCTGGGCATTACCCGGACGCGCATCTGGTTCGACCTGGCCGCGCCCACGCCGGTTCGCCTCACGGTGCACGACCTGCGCGGCAACCTGGTGAAGACGCTGATCCCCGCCGAGCCCGCCTGCGGCACCGTGAATCTGGACGCCGGCATCTTCGGCCGCGTGGGAGACGAACCGGTGGACCCGTGCGTCCGCACCACCTGGGACGGCACCGACGCACGTGACCAACACGTCCCCCGAGGCATCTACCTGTTCCGCCTGGAAGCCAACGGTGAGGTGAAGGTGGTGCGGGCCGTGTGGCGGGGGCGGGAATGAGGCATGTGGGCTCGGGATCGGGTAGCTTGTGACACGCCATCAGAAGCTCCTGCTGAGGATCCTTCGGGGTACGTCGGATGCACAAATATCCTTCGCAGATCTCATACTGGTTCTTGAGCGCCTCGGCTTCGGGTGCCGAGTTCGCGGGAGCCACCACATCTTCACGAGGGACGGTGTGGAGGAGATCCTAAATCTCCAGCCACTTTCCGGCGGCAGGGCGAAGCCGTGTAGGAGGACAGGATGAGCCACGTTGACCACCGTTACGAGGTGATCCTCTACTGGAGCCAGGATGACGACAGCTTCATCGCCGAAGTCCCGGAGTTGCCTGGATGCGCCGCAGATGGCCCCACGCACCGCGAAGCGCTAGCCAACGTGGAGGTGATCATCGGCGAGTGGATCGAGACTGCGCGCGCCCTCGGACGGACGATTCCGGAGCCCAAAGGTCGGCTGCGATTCGCATGACATCGGTTCCCAGCGTCGGTCAGCCCGCCGCGGCCATACTCCGCGCCGGCTCGGGCAGCTCCTCCGCGCTTCCCACGAGCCACTCCTTCGGGCCGGTGAGGACATCGTGGAGGAAGGGCGCGCCCGGCTCGAGGCCCTTCTGCAGCTTCCGGGTGGTGTAGCGTTTCACGTCGACCGCCCGCCCCAGGAGGGACTGGACGCGGAGCAGAGCGCGGCCCAGCTGGTCGGCGGCTACGGCGTCACCGTAGATGAACCAGGTGCTGCCGCCCACCAACGCCCTCTGGTGGCGCGCCCGTGCCAGCTCCCCCACCGGGGCCCGCCGCACCAGCACCGTGGGCGGCCCCTTCGGCATCCCCGCCTGGTCCCGCCAGCTCACCTTCGCGGGCACGCAGACCGAGTTCACGGAGGACGTGCGGCCGGACCTGGCCTGGGACGCCCTGGAGACGGGCGCCGCGGCGCCCTTCACCTTCGAGGTGCAGGTCATTGCGCACGAGACCGGGCAGGTGGTGCAGACCATCACGGACATCACCCGCGAGCAGGTGGAGGTGCCCGACCCGCTGGGCTTCAACCAGGCCTACCGCTGGCGCCTCATCACGCGCTCCGCCGCGGGCGTGGCGGACACCGTGGAGAGCGTGGGCCCCTTCGTGGTCACCAGCACCACGCGGCCGCCCACCACCCAGCTCTACATAAACTTCCCGAACCCCTTCCCGCGCCCCGAACTTGGCACCTATGTCACGCGGCTCTGGTTCGACCTGTTCGCGCCCACGCCGGTTCGCCTCACGGTGCACGACCTGCGCGGCAACCTGGTGAAGACGCTGATCCCCGCCGAGCCGGCGTGCGGTACCGTGAACCTGGACGCCGGCATCTTCGGCCGCGTGGGAGACGGCCCCGTGGATCCGTGCGTGCGCACCACCTGGGATGGCACCAACACACGTGACCGATACGTGCCGCGAGGCATCTACCTCATCAGACTCGAGGCCAACGGCCAGGTGAAGGTGATCCACGCCGTGTGGCGGGGGCGGGAGTGAATGCGGTTCTCCGGGGGCGGGATTCATACCGATGGATGAGGGCATTCTCCGGTGGTTTCGCGAGCGCGTGCGTACGAGAGAGTTTGTGGTCACCGTTCATGCCGAAGAGGAAATGGCCGCTGACGGGTTCACGATCTTCGATGTGGAGCGCGCCATTCTCACGGGGAGCATTATGGTGCGCCAACGCGACAGGAACACCGGCGAGAGGAAGTATCTCATTCGCGGGGAGACGGTCCTGAAGGAGATAGCGGAAGTCGTTGCGAAGCAGAGCCCAACCGGCCGAATGGTCATCATTACCGTGTACAAACCATGAGCGAAATCGAAACGATCGTCCGATGTGATGTCTGCGGAGCCGAAGGCGCCAGGCACCGGCTCGTCAGCCGGAGCTACGGCAAGGGTGAGGACCTCTTCGTCATCGAAAACGTGCCCGTCGTGAGCTGTCCATCCTGCGGGGAGAGCTACCTGACGGCGGAGACGCTGCACGAGATCGAGCGGCTGAAGCTCCATCGTCACAGCCTGGCCGAGGAGAAGGCGGTGGAGGTCGTGAAGTTCGCGTGAGCGGCCCGGTCGTAGCTCAGCCGCCGGCAACCATACCCCGCGCCGGCTCGGGCAGCTCCTCCGCGCTTCCTACCAGCCACTCCTTCGGGCCGGTGAGGACATCGTGGAGGAAGGGCGCGCCTCGCTCGAGGCCCTTCTGCAGCTTCCGGGTGGTGTAGCGTTTCACGTCGACCGCCCGCCCCAGGAGGGACTGGACGCGGAGCAGAGCGTCGCCCAGCTGGTCGGCGGCCACGGCGTCACCGTAGATGAGCACATCCACGTGGCTGTCGGGGCGGGGGTGGGCGCCGGCGTCCGGGCCGTGGACCTGGGAACCGAAGACGAAGGCGGCGCTGATGCCCTCCACGTCCTGCAGGGCGTCGCGCAACACGGCCGCGGGTCTGGCGTGAGCGCGGAGCAGCGTCCGGAAGGCCTCCCAGCTGGGATGCTTGGGTGTGGCGTGGAACGTCACGCGATGGTCTTCCTCGTGGCGGTGCAGCAGGCCCAGGGCCTCCAGGCGCGCCACCTCGCGCTGCAGGGAGTGGATGCTGATTCCCGTGTGGCGGTGGAGGGCGCGAAAGTGCAACTGGCTGTCGGGATGCACCAGGAAATGGGTGAGCACGCGGACCGTGCCCGTGGGCAATAGCGTCTCCAGATCTCCGGTCATGATGGCCTCCTTTCCTGAGTGTACCCAAATATGGTACAGGAGAATGCAATACGGAAGAGGGGTGGCTCTGACGGCGGTAATGGCACAGTTTGCCAGCCTTCGCTCAATTCGCTACCAAAGCACATGAAGGCCATTGGATGAGCATCACCCCCGAGAGCCGGGTCTGGATTGCCGGTCACCGTGGTCTGGTTGGATCCGCGCTGGTGAGGCGCCTGGAGGCGGACGGATTCACCAAACTCCTCACTGCCACGCGGGCCGAGGTGGACCTGGAGGATCGCCGGCAGGTGGACACCTTCGTTGCCGAGGAGCGGCCGGAGTTCGTATTCATGGCTGCGGCCAAGGTGGGTGGGATCGTGGCCAACAACACGTATCCCGCCGATTTCATCCGGGCGAATCTGGCCATGGCGGTAAACGTCATCGACGCTTGCCACGACGCGGGGGTGGAAAAGCTGCTCTTCCTCGGCAGCTCGTGCGTGTACCCCAGGCATGCCCCGCAGCCCATGCGGGAGGAGCACCTGCTGACGGGCCCTCTGGAGCCCACGAATCAGCCTTATGCGATCGCAAAGATCGCGGGGATCGAGATGTGCAGGAGCTATCGGCGCCAGCACGGTGACCGATTCATTGCGTGCATGCCCACCAACCTTTACGGGCCCAACGACAACTTCGACCTGGAGACCAGCCACGTACTGCCGGCGCTCATCCGCCGCTTCCATGAAGCCAGGGAGCGGGGGGATGCCCGCGTGATGCTGTGGGGCACGGGCACCCCGCGCCGGGAATTCCTGCACGTGGATGATCTGGCGGATGCTTGCCTGCACCTCATGCGGCATTACGAGGGGGAAGACGCCATCAACGTGGGGACGGGCACGGACGTGACCATCCAGGAACTGGCGGAGTTGGTGGCGGAGATCGTTGGCTACGAGGGTGAGCTGGATTGGGACGCATCCCGGCCGGACGGCATGCCACGCAAGCTGCTGGATGTGTCACGCATCCAGGAATCGGGTTGGCGAGCCCGCGTAGCCCTGGAGGATGGCATCCGGCAGACCTACGACTGGTACCGGGAGAGGGCGGGCGCGGCTGTGGTCAACAGCGCACCGCAATGCTGAACGCTGACGGAGCAGAAATGGCTGACGTAGGTTTGAGCGGCAGGCGGAAGTGCGCGCTCATCACGGGCATCACCGGTCAGGACGGCTCCTATCTGGCCGAGCTACTGCTTGAAAAAGGGTACGAGGTGCATGGCATCGTCCGCCGCGCCTCCTCCTTCAATACGGACCGGATCGATCATCTCTACCAGGACCCGCACGATCCGGAGGCGCGCCTCTTCCTGCACTACGGGGACCTCTCGGACGGTCCGACGCTGCGGCGTATCATCGAACGGACCAAGCCGCACGAGATCTACAACCTGGGTGCCCAGAGCCACGTTCGTGTGTCCTTCGACGAACCGGAGTTCACCGGGGACATCGACGCGCTGGGGACCCTCCGCCTTCTGGAGGCGGTCCGGGATTATGCCGATCGGACCGGGGACGGGGTCCGCTTCTACCAGGCCGGATCATCGGAGATGTTCGGCAGCACCAGGCCGCCCCAGAACGAGGACTCGCCGTTTCATCCGCGAAGCCCGTACGCCGTGGCCAAGGTGGCGGCCCACTGGTACGCCGTGAACTACCGGGAATCCTACGGGCTCCACATCAGCAACGGCATTCTCTTCAACCACGAGAGCCCACGCCGGGGCGAGACGTTCGTCACCCGCAAAATCACGCGGGCTGTGGGACGCATCCGGGCGGGTCTGCAGGAGCAGTTATACCTGGGCAATCTGGACGCAGCGCGGGACTGGGGCTTTGCCGGAGACTACGTCGAAGCCATGTGGCGCATGGTTCAGCAGGAGGAGCCGGGGGACTACGTGGTAGCCACGGGCGAGGCTTACACCGTGCGCCAGTTTCTCGAAGCAGCTTTCGGCTGCGCGGATCTCGACTGGGAGCGGCACGTGCGCTTCGATCCGCGCTACCTGCGGCCCGCAGAGGTGGACTTCCTGCAGGGTGACGCGTCCAGGGCGCGTGAGCGGCTGGGGTGGGAAGCAACCGTGAGTTTCGACGAGCTTGTGAAGATGATGGTGGACCACGACACCGAGCTGGCCCGCCAGGAGCACACGCTGGCCTCCGCGGGGCACATCGTTCCGGCCCGCGGCGCCGCCACTCCGTAAGAGTGATTTTGGGCGTGCGCAAGGCCTTGCCAACCCGCTGATGTCCACTAACTTGGCCCGCACAGGCATGCGCTGGCCGGCCGCCCTGCCCGGCCGTACGGACTTCGCGCTGCCCCCTGATGGTCTATCCCAGGCCGAATTCTACCTGTAACTCAGAGGCACGAAGTGCGCCCTCCGGTGGCGAAGTTGTCACCGGACAGGCCGTTGCACGTTCCGTAACCGAATGAAGTTGCGCCGACTCACCCTGCAGGGATTCAAGTCCTTTGCCGACCGCACGGAGCTCCGCTTCGAGGACGGCATCACGGCCATCGTGGGGCCGAACGGGTGCGGCAAGTCCAACATCAGTGATGCCATCCGCTGGGTGCTGGGGGAGCAGCGCGCCTCGGCCATCCGGGGCAACAAGATGGAGGAGGCCATCTTCCAGGGGACGCTGGAGCGGCGCGCGCTGAACCGCGCCGAGGTGGCCATGACCTTCGACAACGAGCGCGGCCGCCTGCCGCTGCCCCAGAAGGAAGTGGAGATCCGCCGCACCGTCTTCCGCGAGGGCGGCAGTGACTACCAGCTGAACAAGCAGTCCGTCCGCCTGCGGGACATCTTCGACATCTGCCGGGACACGGGGCTGGGCGCCAACGCCTACACGGTGATCGAGCAGGGGATGGTGGACTCCATCCTCTCGGACCGGCCGGACGAGCGGCGCCACCTCTTCGAGGAGGCGGCCGGGATCGGTCGCTATAAGGACCGGCGGAAGGCCGCGCAGCGGAAGCTCGAGGGCGCCGAGAATGATCTCTCCCGCCTGGAGGACCTGGTGGGCGAGGTGGAGACCAAGGTGCGCTCGCTCGTCCGCCAGCGGAACAAGGCGGAGCGCTACGGGGAGCTCCGCGCGCGGCGCCTGGCACTGGAGGTCACGGTGGCCACGGCCGAGCTGGCCGCGGTGCGCGCCACGCTGGAGCGCACGGCCGCCGAGCTCGAAGGCCTGACGAAGGATGATCCGGGGCGGAAGGGTGAGCTCACGGCGGCGGAGGCGGAGCTGGAGCGCCGTCGCCTGGAATCGGCTGACGCGGGCAGACGGCGGAACGAGGCCGCGCAGCGCCTGGAGACGCTGGCCCTCCAGATTGCCGAGCTGGAGCGGAACATGGCGGTGGCGGAGGAGCGCCGCAGCCATGCCGAGCGGCGCCTGGAGCAGATTGCCATCGAGCGGGACGAGCTGACGGGCCGGGCGGGCGGCATCGAGGCCGAGCTGGCCGAGCTGCAGGTGGAGCGCGCGGGGCAGGAGGGTGTGGTCAGGTCCCTCAGCCAGCGCGTGCTGGAGGTGCAGGAGCGGCAGGGCGCGCTCCGCCAGGAGGTGACCGACGTGCGCCGCGCCGACGAGGAGGCGCGCGCTCGCGAAAATGAGATCACGCGCCGCCTGGCGCGCCTGGAGGCGGACGCCGCCGCGGCCGACGCGCGCGGCAAGGAGGCCGCGGCCCGCCTGGAGCACCTGGCCGACGAGGCCGCGGAGCTGGACGCCGAGCTGGCGCGCCTGGCCGAGCAGGGGGACCTGTTCACGGAGCAGGCCCGCACGCTGGCGGAAGGGGCGGAGGCGCTGAGGGCCGCCCGGCGCGCGGCCGTGGTGGCGCTGGAGGAGGCGCGCGAGGCGGAGCTGGTGGCGCGACGGTCGCTTGGAACCGCTGAGGACGAGGTTACCCGCCTCAAGGGCCGCGTCTCCAGCATGGAGGCGCTCGAGCGCGAGCACGCCGGCTTTGCGCCCGCCGTGGCCGCGGCGCTGAACAGCCGCGGCGAACTGGACGGGCTGCTCGGGCCGGTGGCCGAGTTCCTGAAGCTGCCCGCCGAGCGGGCGGCCGCCGTGGAGGGCGCGCTGGGCTCCCTGCTGCAGGCGCTGGTGGTGCGGAACCGGAAGACCAGCGCGGCCGTCAAGCAGTGGCTCCGCGAGCACGAGGAGACGGGCGCCGTGGCGCTCCTGCCCGAGGACGCGCTGCCGCGCCTGGAGGCGCTGGTGGAGGCGCTGGAGTTCGTGGGGGAGCCGGCGCAGGAGGCGCAGCTCATCGGCAGGCGCGAGAAGCTGGAAGCGCTCCGCACGGAACTCCTGGCGGCCGAAAAAGCGGTAAGCGACCGTGCCGCCGAGCGTGACACGGCGCACGAAGCCACCGCCGCCGCGGAAGCCGCGCAGCGCGCCGCCGTGGAGGCACTGGAGAGCGCGGAGGCGGAGCTACGGCCCGCCGAGAGTGACGAGCAGAGCCGGGCCGGGCAACGCGGCAGGGTGGAGCGCGCCCGCGCCGAGCTGGACCGCAGGAAGGCCGAGCTGGAGCAGATGGGGGAGGGCGCCAGGGCCGACGCCGCGCGCGCCCGCGAGGAGCGCCAGACGCTGGAGGAGGAGCTCACCGCGCACCGCGCCGGCTGGCAGCACGCCACCGAGCAGCTGGCCGAGCGCGAGGCGGTCTGGGAGGAAGTCCGCGACGAGGAGGCGGAGCTCCGTGTGGGGCACGCCCGGGCGGAGGGGGCGTTGACGGCGCTGGATCGCCGCATTGCCGCGGGCCAGCAGGACCTGGAGCAGGCCCGCCAGCGCGCGGCCGCCCTGGAGAAGGAGGAGGCCGAGCACCGCCAGACGCTCCAGGAGGTGGAGGGCGTGCGGAGCGGCGGCACCGGTGACCTGGAGGAGCTCTTTGCCCGCCGGGACACGCTCTCCGCCGAGGTGCGGGAGCTGGACGAGGGGCTGCAGGAGGCCGCCGACGCCGCCCTCAAGCTGGAGGCACGCGTGCGCGCGCTCAGGCGGAGCGGCGAGGAGCGCAGCGAGCAACGCCACAAGCTGGAGCTGGAGCGCGCCGAGGCCGCCGCCCACGAGACGCGCGTGCAGGAGCGCCTGGAGGTGGAGTGGGGCCGGCCCTTCCAGCAGCTCGTGGAGCAGGTAGAGCCGCTCGCGGGGGAGCCCGCCGCGCTCAAGGCCGAGCTCACGCAGGTGGCTGCCGACATCGAGCGCCTGGGCCCCATCAACATGCTGGCCGCCGAGGAGCACGCCGAGGAGAGCGAACGCCTGGAGTTCCTGACCGCCCAGCGTGACGACCTGACGAGCGCGCGCCAGGACCTGGAGAAGGCCATCCGTGAGATCAACCGCACCGCCAACGAACTGTTCATGGAAACCTTCCATGGCGTGCGGACCCACTTCCAGAGTACCTTCCAGACCCTGTTCGAGGGCGGACAGTGTGACGTGGTGCTGGAAGACCCGGAGGACCCGCTGGAGAGCCCCATCGAGATCACTGCCAGTCCGCGCGGCAAGCGCACCCAACGCATCCACATGCTCTCAGGCGGCGAGCGCGCCCTCACGGCGCTGGCCCTCCTCTTTGCCATCTACCTGGTCAAACCCAGCCCCTTCTGCGTGCTGGATGAGGTGGACGCCCCGCTGGACGAGTCCAACGTGGGTCGCTTCGTGGCCATGCTGGAGCGCTTCAAGCCCAGCACGCAGTTCGTGGTGATCACGCACAATCCGCGCACCATGGAAGCCGCCGACTGGCTCTACGGCGTGACCATGGAGGAGCCGGGGATCAGTACCATCGTGGGGGTGCAGTTGGAAGAGGTGTTGCGGGATGTGGCGGTGGGGGCGTCGTGAGAAACCGATGCTCGTAGTCATGAGCCACACCGCCGAGCCGGCGGACATAGAGCGGGTGACGGACACCATACGCGAGATGGGCTACGAGGCCGCGCCCATCCCCGGCAAGCAGCGCACCGCCATCGGGCTGGTGGGCAACGACGGTAAGGTGGACAGCGGCCGCCTGGAGTCCCTGCCCGGCGTGCTCCAGGTCATCCACGTCACGCAGCCCTACAAGCAGGTCTCGCGCGAATGGCGTCCCGAGCCTACTATCATCACGCTGGACAACGGCATCGTCATCGGCGGCAATGCCGTGGTGATCATGGCCGGCCCCTGTTCGGTGGAGTCAGAGGAGCAGATCCTCACGGTGGCACGGCAGGTGCGAGAAGCCGGCGCCACGGTGCTCAGGGGCGGCGCGTTCAAGCCACGCACGTCGCCGTATGCCTTCCAGGGCCTGGGTGTGGACGGTCTCAAAATGCTGGCACTCGCCCGGGAAGAGACGGGCCTGGCCGTCATCACCGAGGCGCTCGAGACGGATACGGTAGACGTGGTGGCCGAGTACACCGACATCATTCAGATCGGCGCGCGCAACATGCAGAACTACCCGCTGCTGAGGAGGGCGGGTAAGGCCGGCAAGCCCGTGCTGCTGAAGCGCGGTCCGGCAGCCACGCTTAAGGAACTGATGCTTTCGGCGGAGTACCTGCTGGCCGAGGGCAACCCGAACGTCATGCTCTGTGAAAGAGGAATCCGCGGTTTTGATGAGAACACCCGAAACATCTTCGACCTCTCGGCCGTGCCTGTTTTGAAGTCACTGTCCCATCTGCCCGTCATTGCCGATCCGAGCCATGGGACGGGTGTCCGGGCCATGGTGACCCCGATGGCCCGCGCCGCAGTGGCTGCCGGCGCCGACGGGATCATCGTGGAGGTGCACCCCGAGCCCGAGCGCGCCAAGAGTGACGGCGCTCAGAGCCTCCGCCCCGAGCAGTTCGAGGAACTGGTGGGGCAGGTGGACATGATCGCGAAAGCCATCGGGAGGCGGCTCTGAGGAGCGCATGTTGACGCACGCATTGCAGGACACACCCCGGTGGTATACGTGGCTCTACGCCCGCCGCCGGCCACTTGTGATGGCCGCGTACGCGGGCGTTGCTGTAGTGGGGTATCCGGAGCGCTTGGGATTGGCGGAGTTCATCTCCTCGATCTCCAGGGCGGCTGTCAAGATCGAGCGTTTGGTTTCGGCTCGTCAATGATCAGGAAGCGTACGTGATGCGGCGCAAAGGCCGCAGTCGATGGGCGGGGACGCCGATCGTTCAAGCGCGGGGCGAGGTTCGCGCATTCCGAGTCGACCGAGCTGGACGTATCCGTACAAGGATCAACTGCGGGTAGAAGGAATCGAGTTTCGTGAAATGTCAAGATTTGCGGCGGGATTGGGGCGAATGTGGCGGAGGGGTAATCTCGCAGCCGCAACCGATGCCCATATCGACGTGCCTGAATCTGGAAAGGGTGAGGTCGTGATCCATCGAAGCGACCGGCACAACGAAAACGGGCGACGGCAACAAGGAGACGGCATGATTGGCACGGCTGACAACGTGAAACTCCCGCGCAGCCTCAATGTGGCTCTGGTCCACGACTGGATCACCGAGTGCGGGGGGCCGGAGAGCGTGCTCCAATCGCTGACCCGGGTCTTCCCTGGGGCGCCCCTCTACCTGGGGATCTGGAGCCCGAATGCGGACGCTGCGCGCACGTTCGGCCCCCTCGAGCCCCGCACGACCTGGCTCCAGCGTGTTCCCGGCGCGCGGGCGAACCATCGGTATCTGCTCCCGCTGATGGCGAGGGCATTCGAGGATCTCGACCTGCAGGGCGCCGACCTCGTCTTTTCGTCCAGCCACGCCCTCGCAAAGTCGGCTCGCGCGCGCCCGGACGCGGTGCACATCTGCTACTGCCACACCCCGCCCCGGTACCTTTGGAGCCAGTTCAACCTCTACAACGCCGGCGTGCGCGGGGCGCTCAGGACGCCCCTGATGCGGTACATTCGCCGGCGAGACCGCAAGGTGGCCCAGCGGGTGGACCACTTTCTGGCAAACTCGCGACACGTGGCCGGCCGCATCCGCAGGAACTACGGCCGGGAGTCGAGAGTGATCTACCCGCCCGTTGACGTGGGGCGGTTCCGGGAAGCGGACGCGGATCGGCACGAGTACTTCCTGACCGGGGGCCGACTGGCTCCCTACAAGCGGATTGAGGTCGCGATCGAAGCCGCGAACCTGGGTTATTTTCCGCTCAAGGTGTTCGGGGACGGACCTAACCGGGGCCGCCTGGAAGCGCTGGCCGGGCCCACGGTTGAGTTCCTGGGCCACGTGCCCGACGTAGAACTCCCGCAGCTCTTCGCAGGCGCCCGCGCCCTGCTGTTTCCCGGCGAGGAGGATTTCGGGATCGTCTCCGTGGAGGTGCAGGCCGCGGGCCGGCCGGTGGTCGCCTGGGACCGGGGGGGTGCACGCGAAACCGTCCTGGATGGACGGACCGGGGTGCTCTATGAGGACGGCTCAGCCCGGGGTCTGCTCGAGGGGATCGAGCGCCTGGAGGAGGCGCACTGGCGCCCGGAGGTGGCCCGCAGGAACGCCGAGCGGTTCGACCGCGAGCGCTTCGAGGAAGAGATCGTCGAAGAGGTTTACCGGGTGCTCAAGGGCCGGCGGCTGGACCGATGGCAGCCAAGACTCGTGCAGCAGGAGCTCATGCAGCACGGGTTCGTGCAACAACATGCGACGAATGGCAACGGGGCTTCCCCGGCGGCGGGCCACGTGGGCTGCGGCATCGCTCTGAAGCCCGGAGCTAACCGGAATCTCATCACCGGAGGCGCCGGGTTCATCGGCTCGCACCTGGCCGAAGCCCTCCTAGCCGGTGGGGAAGAGGTCACCGTTGTCGACGATCTCTCCACCGGCGACCGGGCGAACATAGCCCACCTCCTTCCCCACCCGCGTTTCCACTTCCATCGCGGGAGCGTCATGGATCACGGCCTGATGGAAGCGCTCGTCCGCGGGGCGGACCGAATCTTCCACCTGGCCGCGGCGGTGGGCGTCAAGCTCATCATGGAGCGGCCGGTGGACACCGTGGTCACGAACGTCCGCGGCACCGAGATCGTCCTCGAACTCGCCAGCCACTACCGCCGAAAGATCCTCGTCGCCTCCACGTCGGAGGTCTACGGGAAGGCGATGGAGATGCGAGACGGGGACGGCGGGAACCTGGCCGAGACGGACAACTGGACGCTCGGCCCTACCCACCGCCGCCGCTGGGCCTACGCCTGCTCGAAGGCGATGGACGAGTTCCTGGCGCTTGCGTACCACGACGAAACGGAGCTGCCCGTGGTCGTGATCCGGTTTTTCAACACCGTGGGGCCCAGGCAGAAGGGCCGTTACGGGATGGTGATCCCGAATTTCGTGAAGAGCGCGCTCCTCGGCCGGCCGATCACCGTGCACGGTGACGGCGAGCAGACCCGCTCGTTCACGCATGTGGACGACGGCGTGCGGGCGATGCTGGGGCTGATGAAGTGCCCCGGAGCGATGGGTCAGGTCGTGAACATCGGAAACGGCGCGGAGATCACGATGAACGCGCTGGCGCAACGGGTGAAGGCGCTGACAGGCAGCGACTCGCCGATCTTGCACGTGCCGTACGAGGAGGTCTACGGGCCCGGGTTCGAGGACATGCGGGCGCGGACGCCGGACATCTCGAAGATCCGGTCGTTGATCGGGTTTGACCCGGAGCATGATCTGGAGCGGATACTGGGGGACGTGATCAGGTTCTATCGGGGGCAGTTGGGCCTGCCGGCATCCCAGATCAGCGACGCGGTCGTCGGCGTGAGGACTTGATCCGGGTACAGACATAGTGCCTTAGGTCCCCTACCACCGAGCCCGCGACATCTTAATGCTTTCCTGGCTGGTTCCAGCCGCCTTATCCCTTGCCGTCGTACTGGGTCTTACCCCCGCCGTTATGCGCCGGGCGCACGCGCGGGGTTGGGTGGCTCAACCGACCGAGGGTCGATGGCATGAGCGGCCCACTGCTCTTATGGGTGGGGTCGCGATTTTCGTGGCGGCGTCGGCCGGGTGGGCGGTGCTTGCTCCCGAAGGGGCCCTCCAGTGGATCTGGGTCGGGGGCGCGGCATCGTTCGCTCTCGGGTTGTTGGATGATCGACGGGGCGTGCTACCAATGGGAAAGCTAACCGTTCAGCTTGGTGGAGCGGCTCTTCTAATCTGGGCCGGACTGACGCTGGCGCCGGGATGGCCCGCCTGGCTCTCCCTCCCTTTGACCGTCTTCTGGATCGTGGGGATCACCAACGCAGTGAACCTCCTCGACAACATGGACGGGCTCGCCGCGGGGATCTCGGGGATCGCGGCGCTTACGATCGCTGTTATCGGGTGGCAGAACGGGCAGCCAGAGCTCGTCGCGGGGTCTATGGTCCTCGCCGCTGCGGCGGGTGGGTTTCTCGTCTACAACTTCTACCCCGCGCGGACGTTCATGGGGGACTGCGGGAGCCTCTTCCTGGGCTTCTCCCTTGCCGGATTGGCTCTCACGATTTCTTCGCCGGGAATGGGCCCCGGCGTCGGAGCGCTCCCCCTCGTTCCGGCGGCCGTGATGGCAGTCCCAATCCTGGACACGACGCTCGTCACCGTGAAACGGATGTTTGTAGGGCGGAGCATCGCAGAGGGCGGGCGGGATCACGCATCGCATAGGCTCGTTGCTCTCGGGCTTTCGGATCGGTCGGCGGTGCTCACGCTCTACGGGCTGGCGGCGGCGTTCGGGGTGGGCGCGGTGGCTATCCACCTCCTCGAGGTCGCTTTCGCGGTGTCGGTGGCTGTTTTTGCGGGACTGGGGTTATCGGTGTTTGGCGCGTTTCTGTCCACCGTTCGCGTCTATGATCCCCGCACTGAGGAGTTAGGGCGCGCTCGTGGTCAAGGAATAGGGTTTGAAGAGCGCCCGCTGATAAGGTTCCTGCTACAACACCGCCGCACCATAGTGGGGACCGGGGTGGACGCCCTAATTGTCCTTGCGAGCCTTTTGGCCGCGTTCCACCTATATAACGCTACGCTGCCGCAGGGGACGAGCGTGGCAATGGTACAAGCACTTCAAGTTGCCGTCGTCGTGAAGCTCTTGGTATTCCATGGCCTCGGCTTATATCGGGGGCTCTGGTGGTATGCGGGAAGCCCCGAGATTGCCCGAACGCTGGTGGGTTCGGCCGCGGCGAGCATGGCAGCGGTCGCCGCGTTCGTACTGGCCCTCCCGGGCATCGACTTTCCCAGGTCCGTATTAGCGTTGGATTGGGTCCTGACTTCGATCGGCTTGGTTGGCGTGCGGTTCGGGTTTCGCTGGATTAGGGGGTTGTTCGAGGCAATAGTACCCCACGAAATTGCTCGCCGGGTCCTTGTCTATGGCGCAGGATCGCGGGGCGTCACGGCGGTGCGTACCATGAGGCATCAACGCTTCGAGGCAATACCCGTTGGATTCCTCGATGATGATCCAGAAAAGGTAGGTCGCCGCTTGCTCGGCCTCCCAATATTGGGCAGAGGATGCCAGGCCGCGTCAGTAGCTCGTGAATGGGGGGTATCCGACATCCTTGTCGCACTTCCCGCAGAGGAAGCCTCCAAGCTCGAGGGATTGGGACCGGCTCTAAGTGAGCAAGGAATTACCCTGCATCAAATGTACATTTCGCTCGGCACGTTGGATTGCCGCACGGAAGACGCTTGATGGACTCGGCGCGGGAAAGCTGGGCACGAGTCATTCCCGCCATAAACAGTTGCTTACGGCTTACGCAGGCTCTGCCAAGTGCGGCGGCGGCGCAATGCGTGGATAAGCCCTGAGTCCTCTGATTTGTGAGTGGAAGGATGATGTACCAACACCGCCTCCGCCGAGGAATCTTTCGGACAGCTCGGCGACGACTAGAGGGAAGAGGCATGGCAACCTTCGGGGGAAGCTCTGGGAAACCACAATCGTTGGTGGAGGCAGCGCGGATCTGCCGGAAAAAGAACGTGAAGCTACTCTCTTTCCAGATCGGCAATACTGAAGTGAACGATCCAAGTAGTGAAGCGCGCTTGGTCAAAGACTTGATCGCGCCGCAGCAGGATGCGGGAGCGCCCGCATCTCCGCTGAAGCCATCGTCTTCCGGGTGAAGGGCTAAGGTGCAGCTCTCCATGGCCCGAGGGATCGCTCGCAGGGCGCTGTCCGCCGTGTACGGCTCGCCGGCCGCCAGGCGGTTAGCCGGGCTCAGCTCCTTCGGGACGGTCAGCAGCTGCGGCGGAGGCGGCTGCAGTGTTGCCTGAAACGGCGGGGGTGGTGGGACGTGGGGCTGGTAGTATGAAGGCGGCTGCTTCGGCCCTACCCGGAGAGCGCGGTCGCGCGGGCGAACCACGGCGGCTGGCGGTGCCACGGTGAAGCTCCTCGTTCTCGGCGAGACCGGCCAGCTCGGTTGCGAAATCGTGCGCCAGGCGGCAAGCGCGCGGTTCGAACCGGCCACGCTGGATCGTTCGGACCTGGACCTCACCCGCCTCGATGTCATTGAACCCGTCCTCTCCGACCTGCAATTCGAAGTTCTGATCAACTGCGCCGCATACACCGCCGTCGATGCCGCCGAGTCCGACGCCCAGGCCGCGTTCGTCGTGAACGCGTTTGCCGTGGAGCGAATCGCACGCGCGTGTAGCCGGAAGGGCGCCCGACTGGTACAGGTGAGTACCGACTATGTCTTCGACGGGATGCTTGACCGTCCATATCGGGAGGACGACCCGCCCGGACCCATCAACGTCTACGGCGCGTCCAAACTCACCGGCGAGCGCCTTGCGCTCTTGGAGCACCTCGAGGGGACGCTCGTGGTTCGAACTTCGTCGGTGTTCGGTGTCGGCGGAAAGAACTTCGTGGAGACGATGCTGCGCCTAGCCGGGGAGCGGCCCCGGCTCCGGGTCGTCGGTGATATCGCCATGGCACCTACCTACGCCGCCGACCTTGCTAGCGGGATCCTGTCACTCGTGGAAGCGGATCCGGAGCCCGGTCACTATCATTTGACTGGGGAGGGGGAGACCACCTGGTACGAATTTGCCCGCGCCGTGCTGAGTCAGGCGGGACTCAAGGCGGCCGTGGACTGCGTCCCTGCCGCCGAGTACCGCACCGCGGCCCGGCGACCTGCCAACAGCGTTCTGGACACCGGCAGGGCCAGGGCACTGGTGCCGCCGCTGCCGGCGTGGCAGGACGCTTTGTCCCGCTACTTAGCGGTGCGAGAGATCGATGCAGCTTCGGAGGACGTGTGACTGATAGAACGATTCTGGTAACCGGCGGGGCCGGATTCATCGGCTCAGCTGTGGTGCGTCGGCTAGCCGCCGATCCTGGATTCCGGGTGGTCAACCTGGACCGCTTGACCTACGCCGCCAATCTGGATTCGCTCGGGGAGGTCGCGGATGGCCGGTGGTATCGGTTTGTCCACGGGGACATTAGGGATCGAGATACGGTCAGAAGCATCTTCGAGGAGGAGCGGCCGTACGGGGTGATCCACCTAGCGGCTGAGTCCCACGTGGACCGCAGCATCGACACCCCGACGGAGTTCATCGAGACGAACGTTCTGGGCACCTTCGTCCTCTTGGAAGAGGCGCGCCGCTACTGGACGGGGTTGGAAGGTGATGCGAAGCTCGGGTTCCGCTTTCTCCACGTTTCTACGGACGAGGTTTTCGGGTCGCTCGGGCATGAGGGCCGGTTCGCGGAGACGACTCCGTACGACCCAAGCTCCCCGTACTCGGCGAGCAAGGCCGGTTCGGACCACTTGGTACGGGCCTGGCACCGGACCTTCCGCCTTCCCACACTGGTTACCAATTGCTCGAACAACTACGGACCGCACCAGTTCCCGGAGAAGCTGATCCCGCTCATGATCCTGAATGCCCTGGAGGCCAAGCCACTGCCCGTTTACGGCAAAGGCGAGAACGTTCGCGACTGGCTCCATGTGGACGACCACGTGAGCGGCCTCCTCTTGGCGTTGGAGGAGGGGGAGCCCGGCGAGACGTACCTCATCGGCGGACACGGCGAGCGCCGGAACATCCAGGTGGTGGAGTGGATCTGCGACCTGGTGGATGAGTTGGCCGGCGCGACGGCTGAGGGCCCGCGCCGTCGCCTGATCACCTTCGTGACCGACCGCCCCGGCCATGACCAGCGGTACGCCATCGATCCATCTAAGATCGAGGCTGAACTTGGGTGGACCCCTGCGCACTCGTTCGAGGACGGGCTCCGCGAGACAGTAGCCTGGTATCTAGAGAACCCGTGGTGGTGGCAGCGCGTCCGGAGCGGCGAGTACCGGGGCGAGCGGCTGGGTCTCGGAGGAGCGCACTGATGGCTCGAAAAGGGATCATCCTGGCGGGCGGAGCGGGGACGCGGCTGTATCCCATCACCCGTGTGGTGAGTAAACAGCTCCTGCCCGTCTATGACAAGCCGATGATCTATTATCCCCTCTCCACGCTAATGCTGGCGGGGATCCGGGAGGTGCTGGTCATCTCCACGCCCCAGGACCTCCCCCGGTTCCGGGACCTCCTAGGCGACGGGTCCGCGTGGGGCATGCGCCTTGAGTACGCAGAGCAGCCGCAGCCCGAGGGGCTCGCACAGGCGTTCGTCATCGGCAGGGACTTCATCGGCGGCGACCCGGTGGCGCTGATCTTGGGCGACAACATCTTCTACGGTCATGGGCTCAGCCGCATGCTCCGGAGCGCCGGCGAGCGCGCCGAGGGTGCTACAATCTTCGGCTACTACGTAAGCGACCCTGAGCGGTACGGTGTGGCCGAAATGGACGCGGACGGCCGCGTCCTGAGTATCGAGGAGAAGCCCGAGCAGCCCCGTTCCAACTACGCAGTGACCGGCCTCTACTTCTACGACAACCGGGTGGTGGATATTGCCGCGGGGCTGAAGAAGTCGGCTCGGGGGGAGTACGAAATCACGGCGCTGAACAACGCCTACCTAGAGTGCGGGGCGCTTCATATCGAGCTGCTCGGCCGAGGGTTCGCCTGGCTGGACACCGGTACCCACGAGAGCCTCCACGAGGCCGGGGGCTTCATAGAGACGGTGGAGAAGCGCCAGGGGCTCAAGGTGGCGGTGCCCGAGGAAATCTCCTGGCGGGTCGGGTGGATCAATGACGATACGCTCCGCTCGCTGGCCGAGCCCCTCCGGAAGTCGGGCTATGGGGAGTACCTGCTGAACCTACTCGAGAGATCGGCGCTGTGGAGGTGATCGAGACGTCTGTCCCCGGCGTCCTCCTAATCAGACCTCGCGTCTTCCGCGATGACCGTGGCAGCTTCCTGGAGACCTGGCGAGCCGAGCGCTACGCGGACGAGGGGCTGCCCACGGAGTTCGCCCAGGACAATGCCGCCATATCAAGCCGCGGCGTGCTCCGGGGACTCCACTACCAGCACCCGAGTCCCCAGGGGAAACTGGTTATGGTCCTGGCGGGGGAAGTCTGGGACGTGGCGGTGGACATCCGGCGGGGCTCACCAACCTTCGGCCGCTGGGCCGCCGAAACCCTCTCGGCGGAGAACGGGCACCAACTCTGGATCCCCGAAGGCTTCGCCCACGGCTACGTGGTCCTGTCCGAGAGCGCCGTTTTCGCCTACAAGTGCACCCGGCCGTACGACCCCCATGGCGACGCCGCTGTGCGTTGGGACGACCCGGAGTTGGGCATCGACTGGCCGGTGGGGGAGCCGGTGCTGTCGCAAAAAGACCGGGATGCCCCGCGGCTGGAGGATGTCCCGCCGGACCGGCTCCCGGTGTACGGTTCGGCTCCGGCCGCGCCGTCTGCCCTGTCCGGCCCGGCCGACGGGGCCGACCCCTCGACGCCGTGCAGTTGAGAAGCGACCGGTGCGATTGGGCGTCTTCGGCGGCACCTTCGACCCGCTGACATCGCGCACCTGATCGCCGCCCAGGAGCTGAACTGGCAGCTCGGGCTGGACCGGCTCCTGCTCGTTCCCGCCGCCGTCCCGCCCCACAAGCTCGACCGGGAGATTTCCCCGGGAGAGCTGCGCCCCAAGATGCTGCGCGCGGCGGCGGGGGACGATCCGCGCTTCAAGATCAGCAACCCTGGAGCTGTGCCGCGCCGGCCGGTTGCATACCGTCGGCACCTTCGCACCTCCAAGGACCGGCACCCCAGGCGCTGAGTTGTTGCTGGCCATCGGCGCCGACCAGGTGGCCGAGCTGGACAAATCGAAGGCCCCGGAGGAGATCGCGAGGCTGGACACCATCCTGGCATTCGCCCGTTCGGGTCACCCGCTGCTGGAGTCGCCGCGCTAGCCGCTTCGGGGGGTGGCTGTGCCGAGAATTGATGTATCCTCCACGGATATGCGGAAGCGCGCCGGCGAAAGTGATCTTAGATACGAGGAAGATACCCCGGCGCGCACGCATTATCTAGTTGACCAGTGCGAGAATTTCGGTGTCGAAATCCTCGAGCTTGAGACTTGACGGCTGAAGAACCCAGCCTCGTTACGGTGATCGAGTGATGGCTCATGCGGAAGGCGCACGGTGTTTGCCCACGTTCATCAGACGAACCGCCATGAACCGTGGACGCAGCGCCGACCGAGGACAATCGCTCACCAAACGTGGATCTCGCTGGCGTCACTGCGGTCCAAGCACAATCACGACTCTAAGGCCGTCGTTCAGCTTCCGTGGATCCAACCTAAGGCCCGGACGGTCACACACATGTTCCTAATTGTTTGCTGATTGGGTGTTGTTCCGACCATGAATATACTACTTACAGGCTCAAGCGGATTCATTGGGTCCAAGCTGACTCCGTTTTTGCAAGATCGTGGACACCACATAGTCGGCATAGATAGGCGTATTCCAGAATATTCACATCCAGATATGTTCATCCAGGGTGACCTCCTGGACAGGCGCGTCGTACTTAGCGCCCTTGAAGGTGTCCATATGGTGATGCATTTGGCTGCCGCAAAGGATGACTGGGGACTCACAAAGGAAGAATATTTTCAGGATAATGTAGACGCAACACGCAATCTGATTGCTCAAGGGAGACGGGCGGGAGTTACGCGTTGGCTGCACTATAGCACTGTCGGTGTGTTGCCTCGTACGCAAGAACCTCTGGATGAATCCACGCCTGTGCATCCGGATACGAGCTACGGTGAATCAAAGGTCGCCGCCGAGCGTCTATTCGAGGACCTGTGCACTGGAGATCGTGCGGCGGAGGTTATTCTGCTCAGGCCTTCCGTGGTTTTCGGCCCAGAGAATCCCCCCTCCACGAATATATACCGACTCATCGAATCAATTCACAAAGGCCGGTTTGTAATGGTGGGGAATGGTAAGGTTGTCAAATCTACATCCTATATCGTCAATCTCCTAGCGGCGACCGTGTTCTTAATGGACCGGTTCAAACAAGGTATTCAGCTATTCCACTACGTAGACGAGCCAGAACTGACTACAGAGCGCTTGGTCGATCATATATACGAGTCTCTCGGAAAGAGCCGCCCCGTTTGGCGGCTTTCCCAGACTCCGGCGGCGTTACTGGCCAGAGTGTTCGACCTTGCCGCCAGCGGAACTGGTATCGATTTGCCTATCACGAGTGCCAGGATTAGCAAGTTCTGTACGCCGACCAACTTCTCGGCGAAGAAGATAAGGGATTGCGGGTTCAAGCAGGAAGTAGGATTCGAAGAGGCAATCTTAGCAACCGTGCGTTGGCACTTAAGCGATAGGTCCAGGTAGTGCGCTCAGCGCCCCTTATCTAACCGCGGATTACGTTGAGGTGTGCTGGGATCGTGATGAACATTGCCGGACCGGTGTTGATGATGGTGGGAGGGCTCGCCCTCGCCGCGACGTGGGTTATCTATCCATGGCTCGCCCGGCACCTTGTCACAAAGGTCGGAAGCCGGCCGAAGAATGGTTCCGGCCAAGAGCCAACACCGGCGCGCGCAACCGTCGTGTTCTCAGTTCGTAACGGCATCATAGCACTACCAGAGGTCTTGGAGTGCTTGGACGCTCGTCGGGCGGAGTATCCCGGATTACGTGTGGCGGTAGCTGATGACGCTTCTCATGACGGGAGCGCCGAGCTATTGGCTAATTGGTGTGCGTCGCGTGCCTGGACGTGGCTCCGGCGTAGTTCAGAACCATGCGGAAAGAACTTTCAGCTCAATCATTTGGTTCAAAGTAACCCGGCAGAAGTATACATATTTATCGACGGGAACTCACTCATGCAGCCTGGGGCGGTGGCCGCCCTTTTGGAGCCGATTCGATCGGGGTGCTGGGTGTCGGTTGGGAGGGTGCTATACCGGAAGTCGAAGGCTGGAAGCACGACCGAGGAGTTCTATTGGGCACGTGAGAGCCGTCGTTTCGAGGAAGAGGCGCAGCGTGGAATACTCCTGCAAAGCAATGGCGGACTATTTGCAGCGAAGGCGGATATCTGTGATAGTCTGGATCCTGCCGCTTCAAACGACCTGGAAATTCCCTTTCGCGCCGCTGTGGCCGGGCGCCGGATTGGGTATGTGAGGTCCTCTGTTGTGATTGAGGACGCGCCTTCCTGGGATGTGGGCCGAAGAGTCCGCACCGCTCGACGCGCAGCCTACACTGTGCGAGCTTACTGGCACAGGCTTCCCTTCTGGGCACGTCGACACGTCCTCTTCACAAAAGTCATGCGCCAGAATACGCTAGCATTTCTGGCAATTATTGGGCTGGGCGGCGTACTTACGTGGCCACCGGCCGGAATACTGGGGATGATGCTGAGTATTCTGGTCATCGCTCTCCCCAAGACGCGTTCTATTCTAGGAACGGTCGCGGGTGTTCAATGGGGTTTCATTATCGGCGGTGTCCTCGGAAAGTCGGTGATCCGTTGGTGAGCGCGAGCAGAGCAAGAGCGTAGACCTGTAGGTGTCCTTGGCGGATGGCAGGAAGATAGCGAGGACGCTGGGGATCGGGAATGACCGGTCACAACGGTTGCTGCGCCCCGCGGGAGGGCACGCTTAATTACGGGAACAGAGCGCTGAGCCACCCGGACTACTACACGCGCTCGGTTACACGATCGATGCTGACGACGGCGCGCCGAAGAAGGCAGATGGTCGGGCTCGGTGGCACAAAGCCGCGAAGCTGGCCAACGGATTTCTGCACGTCTGCGGCTCGACTTCCCGGATGATCAGTCTATGCGAATCAGCCATGAACCGATCTACCAGGCGCACCACATTCCGGGCTGCAGTGCTCTTCGACGGGAACCGACTGCCCGCCTACGTACCGGGCGTGCACTCCGGGTTCCACGGCAGCGCACTCGAAGACGAGGCAAGTCCTCGGCGGCTCCTGAGATCCCGATCAGCGCGCGGCCGCCGGAAGTGGCCGACGGAGCTGTGCCGGGACATTGGGAAGGAGATCTGATCTTGGGCGTCGGCTCCTCCGAGATCGGTATCCTGGTGGAGCGCGTGCGTACACTCTCCTGCTGCACCTATCGCGGATGCCGAGTCAAGCACGGGTGAAGAATGGTCCCGCCGCCGCAGGGCATGGACCAGAGGCGGTTCGAGCGGCAATCGCGCAGGCGGGGTGATGACAGCCAGGCGAAGAAAGCCCGTCGTGATGGGATCAAAACGACGTCTCCGGGGGATCTGCACTGGTACGCCTGCCGGACCAGGGCCCGAGCCGAAAAGCAGGTGGACCCCCTCCCCCAGCGGGCCGGGTTGGAGAGCCATCTGCCCCCCGTCGAGTTGGAGTGGAAACGGGCCGACCGGATCAAGCGGGTGGCGTTTCCGATCTTCCCGGGGCTTTACCTGTGCTCTTTTCCCGTGGCAGAACCTTTCTAATGGCGTTCGGGCCCCTGGATTGGTGATGGTGATCTCGGGGGAGCGCGCCCTTGCGTTGGAGGAGCGGGGGTATAGATTGCTAGCTTTCTGTACCGATTTCACCTTCCTGCAGCACGGCGCCCGACCCGTCGAAGGGGTTCGCTTTCGGACGCGGTCCGACGGAGCCTGACACAAATTCCATGCACGTTATAGGGTTCATTCCCGCCCGCATGGCGGCCACGCGGTATCCGGGCAAGCCCATGGCGCGCATCCTGGGCATGCCGATGGTGGAGCACGTCTACTGGCGCTCGCTGCTTGCCCCGTCCATCGATGATGCCTGGGTCTGCACATGCGACCAGGAGATCATGGACCACATGCTGAGCGTCGGCGGCAAGGCGGTGATGACGTCGGCTGCCCATCAGCGCGCGTCGGACCGCATGGCTGAGGCGGTGGCGTTGGTGGAGGAGCGCACGGGCAAGCAGGTGGATTTGGCGGTCCTGGTCCAGGGCGACGAGCCCATGGTGGAGCCGGAGATGCTGGACGTGCTGGTCCGCACTGCCCGCGAGGACGGCAGTGCCGACGTGTACAACCTCATCCAAGCCATCCGCACGGAGGAGGAGTTCGGTAGCCCCGACACGGTGAAGGTGGTCCTAGACCGGAGTTGGAACGCACTCTACCTCTCGCGCGAGGCCATCCCATCGCGCAGGAAGCACTCGGGGCCCGCCGACCGGTGGAAGCAACTCGGGCTTATCGCCTTTACACGTCAAGCGATACTGGACTATGCACGACTGGAGCCCACGCCGCTGGAGATCATCGAATCCGTGGATGTGAACCGGCTGTTGGAGCACGGGCGCCGCCTCCGCATGATCCCGACGGGGCACGTGACCGTAGCAGTTGACCACCCACGCGACCTGCCAACGGTGGCGGCGCTCATGGCGCGAGATCCTTGGGTGCCTCGCTATCCCGCGCCGGGGACCGCGGTATGAAGGAGTCGGAGATCCGTAGTCGGGCCGCACACGACCGCTACCTGGAGCTGGTGCGCCGCGACGCGGAAAAGCTGGCCGAGGACGCGGCCACGTTTGAGCCGGTCCCGTGCCCTGTCTGCGGTGGCGAAGACGAAGGCGAGTCGTTCGTGAAGCTGGGCTTTCGCTACGTAGCTTGCCGGGGTTGCGACACGCTCTTTGTGAGTCCTCGCCCACCCTACGTGGAGCTCGCGAAGATCTACCAGGACTCGGAGTCCACGCGTTTTTGGGTGGAGGAGTTCTTCACGCCGATGATCGAGCCCCGGCGCGAGAAGATTTTCCGCCCTCGGGCCCGTTTCCTCGCCGAGCGCTTCCCCGAGATGGCCGCCGGCCGGATTGGCGATGTGGGCGCCGGCTTCGGACTCTTTCTTGAGGAGTTGCGGCCTTTCTGGCCCGAGGCGGAGCTGATAGCCATTGAGCCCTCGGAGGCCATGGCGCGCATCTGCCGGCAGAAGGGGCTCTCCGTCGTAGACGCCATGCTCGAGGACGTGGACGCGGAAGAGGGGCGCTTCGATGTGCTGACCGCCTTTGAGCTCTTCGAGCACCTACACGACCCGCTGGGCTTCCTCGAACGGGCCCGGGCGCTCCTGAGGCCCGGTGGGCTCCTCGTGATGACCACGCTCTCGGGGCTGGGCTTCGACATCCAATTCCTCTGGCAGCGTTCGCGGAGCGTCTCACCCCCGCACCACCTCAACTTCGCCAACCCGTTCACGATCGGGCGCCTCTTGGAGCGAGCTGACCTCGAGGTGGTGGATGTGGCGACCCCCGGGGCGCTGGACTGGGACATTCTGCAGAGCACGCTGGACGAGGAGGAGCCAGGCCCGGACCTGCGCTTCTGGCGCACAGTCCAACAGTACGGCAGCCGCGAGGCCAAGGGGGCCCTGCAGTCTTGGATCCACGACCACGGGTTCAGTTCCCACATGCGCCTCGTCGCGAGGGCCCGATGAGCTCCAAGCGCGCGCGTGTGGGCGTAGCGGGGTACGGCGTGGTGGGCCGGCGGCGACACGAGTGCATGCGCAACAACCACCCCCACCTCGAGGTGGTCGCGGTGAGCGACATCCGATTCGAAGGCTCCGGCAGCCTCGAGACCGGGCTGCCCTACTGCAGCGACTTCCGCGAACTGTTGGAGCACGAGGTCGACGCGATCATGGTGTGTCTACCCAATGACGTGGCCCCGGAGGCCACGATCATGGGGCTGGAGCGGGGAATGCACGTCTTCTGCGAAAAGCCGCCGGGCCGCAGCGTGGAGGACATTGTCGCGGTTCGGCATGCCGAGGCGGCGAACGCGGGACTCGTGCTGAAATACGGCTTCAACCACCGCTATCACGAATCGGTGAAGCAGGCCAAGGCCATCATCGACTCGGGCCGGCACGGACGTGTGCTCAACCTCCGCGGCGTCTACGGGAAGAGCCGGATGATTCCATTCTCCGGCGGCTGGCGGTCGCAGCGGGCAGTGGCTGGAGGCGGCATCTTGCTCGACCAGGGCATCCACATGCTGGACATGATCCGCTACTTCGCTGGCGAGTTCGACGAGGTCCGCAGCTTTGTGTCCAACGACTTCTGGGGCCACGACGTGGAGGACAACGCATGGGCGCTCCTACGCAACCGGGGGAGCGGCTGCGTGGCCATGGTCCACTCCACCGCCACGCAGTGGCGTCACAAGTTCCGCCTCGAGATCACGCTGGAGAGCGCTTTTATCGAGTTGAGCGGCATTCTCTCGGGCTCAAAAAGCTACGGCGAGGAGAAGCTCACGCTAGTGGAACGGCAGGACGGCTCAATGATTGGCTCCTTCCACGAGGAAACCACGCTCTTCCTGCAGGACAACTCATGGCAGGAGGAAGTGGACGAGTGGGGGGCAGCCATCGCGGACGGCGACCCAATCCAGTCCGGCGGTAGCGAAGATGCGCTCGCCGTGATGGACCTGGTCTACAGGATCTACTGTGCCGACGCTTTGTGGAAGGAGCGATTCGACCTGCGCATCCGGTGAGGCCGACAAGAGCGAATAAATGAACCTGCCTTATTCACGAGCATGGTAAGAGTTTCTAATTTTCGGTCATCGTAGAGCTGCTGGCGGCAATACTGCCGTCCTCCAAAAATTAGAGTACGCCACCCCTTCCCCCGAACGCCAGCCCGGAGGTGTTTCCACTATCTGCTCCCCGCCCGATGAGGTGCTACGCCGGAGTGGGCAGGGCCCTGGCACCGGGCGAGCCGCGGGCGGGGTAGGTCCTCTGGAGCTCCGTCCACACACCGGTCCAGAGTGCTGCACGGGCGGCGTCGAGGACCACAGTGACGCAGCCTTTACCGAGGAGTACACGACTGCTGGCCTTCAAGACGGCCCTTCGGAAGCGTTGGCGACTGAAGGCCTTGCGCTCAGCTCGGCTGCACAGCTCGGCACCGGCATGGAGGAGATTGGCCGCCAGCAGGCTGAGCAGCAGGCGCGCCTCGTTGTTAGCAAACGCGTCGACCGCTTCGCTCCGTACCTGGACCTCCTGTTCCCGGTAGTGCGTCTTTGGCCGGGTGGTGGAGGAGAGGGCCGGCTCCAGGGCGTTCTGCCAGGCGCCGAAATCGGCTTCGGCTGTGCCGCGTTGACGGTAATGCTCCAGCAGCGCCTCGCCATCCATCTCTGCCTTGGTGGCGCTGGTGAGCAGGAAGAAGTGGTCGAGGAAGAGGTGACCCTGCTCCCCGGGCCGCTCGATGACGACCAGCACGACGCGGCGCTCCCGGTCCCAGCTCTTGGCGCCGTAGCTCAGCTCATGCAGCCATGTCCGTCCCTCGAGGGGCGGCCGTCCGGGAGGCCGCCGGAGGTGAGGCGCGGCCAGCTTGTTCAGCTTGGTGTTGCCCCGCAGGCGTGCCACGTAGTCCACCTTCTCCGTGTCGAGCGCCGCAAGCAGGTTGGGTTCGGGGAAGCCGGCATCGATGCGCAGCCAGACCCGCTCCGCCTGACGCTTGGCCCAGCGCAGGATCGGCAGCACGAAATCGAGTCCGCCGTCGGCGGTGTGCACGTTGCCGGGGCGGAGCCGGGCGCCGAGGTAGTCGCCACGATCCGAGCGAACGACCAGCGGATGATAGCAACGCGTCTTGTAGTGCCCGTTGTAATCGCTCTCCGCCTGGTGCCCGTGCACCACGAGCGGCAGCGAGTCCATATCGAGCGTCAATTCGGCCAGCCGGCCCGCGCCGTAGGTCCGGTAGCGCCGCTCGGCAGCATCGAGCAAGACATTCCGCAAGCCGTCCCGGTTCTCGGCGCTGGAGAGCATGGCGAGCAGACGCGACAGCGTGGCCTGCGAGCACAGCCCCTCCGGCTCCCTGCCGTCCGCCTCTCGCAGCGCATGGTCGCTCCGCCGCTTCGAGATCGCGAGGCGAAAGGCTGGATCCCGTCCGAGCAAGGCAACGTCCGACGCACGGCTCCAGCCCTGGGCCAGAAGCAGGAGCTGCGTGCGCAGCAGCTCCTCGAAGGGATGCGTGACGAGCCCGGCGTCGCGAGGGTCCTCCAGGTGCTCCAGGAGCAGCCTGGTGAGACCAAGCCGGTCCATCAGCTCACGGAGCAGAATCGCGCCCCTGTCGGCGCTCAGGCGGTCGGCTCGAGCCTCTACGTGAACGGAGCGGTTGAAATTCGGCTGGAAAAGCGTAACTTGGGAGTCACCCATGGCGTGTGTTTTTGGCTGGTGGTTCTCGATGTTTGTTCGCACTCACATCTTAGCCCCAGACAAGGACATGCGCCATGGGTTTTTCACGCCCTGACTATGCTTCGACTATCCGCCTGATGAATAAGGCAGGATGAATTATCTGGAACAGATCGTCACGTCCACGAACGACTTCGCCGAGTTCGCGCAGGGCTACTTCGACCGGCTCCGCGAGGTACTCGACACGTTGGAGCCGGAGGACCTCCGCGCCCTGGCGGCCACATTTGAGGAGGCCCGCTTGGAGGGGCGGACCATCTTCGTGGCGGGGAACGGCGGGTCAGCCACGACTGCCACGTCCATGGCGAACGACCTGGGCTTCGACATCCTCAAAAAGGCGGGAGTGTCGCGCACGTTCCGAATCATGGCGCTCACGGACAACCTCGCGGCCATCACGGCCATTGCGAACGACATCGGGTACGACAACGTGTTCGTGCGCCAGCTCGAAATCCACCACCGGCCAGGCGACCCCGTCGTGGTGATCTCGGCGAGCGGCAACTCACCCAACGTGGTGGCCGCCGCCGAGTGGGTGAAGGAGCGTGGGGGGAAGGTGATCGCCTTCTTGGGCTTCTCGGGGGGGCGCCTCAAGGAGATGAGCGACGTGATCCTGCACGTGAAGACTGACGCTGGGGAGTACGGGCCGGTAGAGGACGCCCACCTGGTCATCAACCACCTATTGGCCCACTGGTTCCAGGCGAAGTTGCGAGGGACGGAATGAGCCGTGGTGCGGTGCAGATCACCACGTCCACCTTCGCGGTAGGCAACGACGCGCTTCTGGACCGCATCCGGGAAGCAGGCCTTGAGGTGCGATTGAACCCATACGGCCGGCGGCTCACCCGGGAGGAGGCCCTACAGGTCTTCGACGAGGACGTCGTGGGTGTGCTTGCCGGGCTCGAGCCGTTGGACCGCGAGGTGCTCGCCCGATCTTCGCTGAAGGTAATCTCCCGCGTTGGCTCGGGCATGTCCAACGTCGACCAGGACGCCGCTCGCGAGTTCGGGATCGCAGTGGCGAACACACCCACCGGTCCCACCACCGCGGTCGCCGAACTGACGATGGCGGCGCTGCTGTCGCTCCTCCGCGAGGTTCCGGCCATGGACCGCGCGCTCCACGGGGGGGTGTGGGACAAGCGCACGGGCGGCGAGCTAGAAGGGCGCTCGGTGGTGATCGTCGGCCTCGGGCATATCGGACTCCGGGTTGCGGAGCTGTGCCGGGCCTTCGGCGCTCAAGTGGTGGGCGTCGACCCCTACGCTTCGGACACCCCTGCGTGGCTTCCTGTGCGCGCCCTGGACGAGGCGCTTCCCGAGGCCCAGGTGGTCAGCGTCCACGCCTCCGGCCACGCGTGCCTGCTCGGGGCTGCCGAGCTGGCTTCTATGCCCCCCGGTGGGCTCGTGCTGCACGCGGCCCGGGGCGGCGTGGTGGACGAGGAGGCACTGGCTGCCGCGCTGGAGGCGGGGCACCTGGCCGGCGTCTGGTTGGACGTCTTCAACCATGAGCCCTATCACGGGCCGCTCGCCGGACAGGCGCGAGTGCTCCTGACGCCGCACGTGGGCTCCTACACCCGCGAGAGCCGGCTCAAGATGGAGGTGCAGGCCGTGGATAACCTGCTCGCCGCCCTGGAAGAGGCGCGGGAGTGATCCCCTTCAACGGCCGCACGGCGCTCGTCACAGGCGGCACGCGAGGTATCGGCGCGCGGATCGCTGCTGACCTGGCGGTGGCGGGCGCAAGTGTCATCGCCACGGGCACCGGTGCTGACGCGGTAGCCGAACTCAACCGGGGCGGTGGGGCGAAGGGCGGACGGGTCCGCTATGAGGTCGCTGACTTTTCGACCCGTGAAGGCATCGCCGACTTCTCAAAGCGGGCAGCGATGTGGCCGCTGGACGTGCTTGTCAACAATGCCGGCATCAACCGGCTCCATCCGGTAGGGGAGCTTCCTGAGGAGGACTGGGAGCTCGTCCGCACGGTGAACCTCGACGGACCGGTGCTTCTCACCAACGCGGTGGCCCCGGGCATGAAGGCCCGGGGTTACGGGCGGATCGTGAACATCGGGTCGATCTTCGGCGTGGTGAGCCGGGCCCAGCGCGCAATCTACTCTACGACCAAGTTCGGCCTCTTCGGATTTACTCGCGCGACCGCACTGGACCTGGCGTCCTACGGCGTTTTGGCAAACAGCGTCTCGCCAGGCTTCGTGCGCACCGACTTGACGGAGCGGGTTCTCGGCCGCGAGGCCATGGAGGCTCTGACCGACGACATCCCTGTGGGGCGGCTGGCCGAGCCCGCGGACATCGCCTCCGTCGTGCTCTTCCTGTCGAGCAGCCTGAATACGTATCTGACCGGCCAGAATGTGGTGGTGGACGGAGGCTTTACAAGTGTCTAACTCCTTCGAGGTCCGCTCGCATGTACGCACCTATCGGGTGTCGTTCACCGACGACTGGATGGACACGTGCACCGACCTCGCTGAGGACGAACGGACGTTCTTCGTCGTGGATGCAGCCATCGCCAAGAAGTTCGGTAGCCGCGTGGAACGCTGTGTGCCGTCCGAGCGCATGGAGACCATCGAGGCTACGGAGGCGGTGAAAACGCTGGAGGGTGCCGGGCGGCTTGTGGAGCGCCTCTC
>Ga0214473_10001553_pt1 | contig 29996 bp, 28 predicted proteins | sample RVTome_7_FD_203509 | JGI IMG/M metagenome (GOLD analysis project Ga0214473, IMG submission 203509) | Soil microbial communities from uranium-contaminated site in the Upper Colorado River Basin, Wyoming, United States - RVT98D197 | ecosystem: Environmental > Terrestrial > Soil > Contaminated >...
AGCTTGTCCAGCAAACCCTTGGCAAACAAGGCGCAGAACTCCAACGCCAGGGCCCGGCGCTCCGGCGCGTCGGTGGCGACGAAATGGCGTCCGCGCCGGCGTACCCGCGCGCCCCGGATCTCGATCAGCTCACGCTGGCGCAGCGTCTTCTCGACCTGCTGCGCCAGCGCCTCACTGACCACGATCACCCGCGCCTGACGCGGCGGCGCGGTGCGAAACTGCGCCCGCCAGCGCCGCAGCGGTACCCAGGCGCCATCGTCGGGCAGCGCCGCGATTGCCTGACTGACAAGCACGGCCAGATCGGCATCTTCAATGCCGGTGACTCCCTGGGGCGCATGCAATACCCGCCGCAACTCCTTTCCAAAAGCGTGCAGGATGCGGTCGAGCCATAATAATGCCAACAGGGGCTGCGGATCTTCCTTGCGGATGGCGGCGAGGCGGCGTACCAGCGCTTCGCTGGGAAACCGTTTCCCCTTTTCAATGTAACCCAGCATCACCGGATCGACGCTGCCGCCGAACACCTCGGACGCAAAACGACGCACCGTGTACTCCCGGCCCATGAGCACACGGGTCTGGTAGAAGACGTCTTTGATGCTGCGCCGGGAAGGGACTGTTGGAGGCACGCGCTCACGATAGCGAAATACAACTTGATTGACAAGCAAACAGAAGTTGTTTAGAGATGGGGAGAGAGGCAGACGAGAAGACACGGAGAAGCGGAGACACGGAGATGGGAGCTTGGGGCGCGAGGGCTTTCGCCGCTTAAGGAAAAATGGCTTGATGAGATTTCGCCCATGAAGAACTGACGAAGGAGCATGGCGATGAGACGGCATAGCTTACGGGCGAGAATGTGGTTGATGGCGGCTGTTGTCAGCGCCTTGGCCGCGGCCTGCGACAACGGCAACGGCGGGTCATCGCCGCCTGCCACCAGTACGGCTGCTCTCACGGTGACGGCCCCGGCCGTTACCGGCACACCGGTTCCGCCCGCAAGCGCCACGGTGCCCCCGGGCACGCCAACCCCGGTGCCCTCCGGAACGCCAACCCTCGTGCTGCCGGGCACGCCATCGGCCACACCAACGCCCGCCGCGGGTGGCGTCTCGGCTCTGCTCGTGCTGAATCAAGCCGTCAACGCCAGCGCCAGCGATGCTCTCGGAGCTCCGCCACGGGAGTGGCAGGAGTCGCCGGACAGCGCTTCCTTTGATCGCGCCCTGGCGGCAGCCAATTGGTCGGTGGATAACGGCGCTATACAAGGGGTCACCGGTACCGACGGCCGCTTCGCTACCGGCCCGCTCTCTCCCGGACCGCACACGTTGCGCATTGCCAAGACGTTGAACGGAAATCTGGCCTCCTTTTCGGTCCCGTTCACGGCCGGAGATGATGGCAGTGGCGAGGTTGTGGTGGAGGTGTCCTGGGGGCAGGTGAAGTCGATTTCCACCTTCGTGCGCGACGGTGTCCAGGGGCGCGACATCTACGGCCCGACCGGCAACTGGGTCAGCTTACGCGACGATCGGATCGGCAGCTTCGGCAACGGGGTGCAGACCTATTCGGATCCGGACGGCGACGGTTTCTTCGACGTCGATCTGTGCCTCCCCGGGCCAGTGAGCTGTGAGAACAAGGACCCCAACTGCACCGATGCGGCAAGCTGTCCGTGTACACCTGTCTGCCCGACCTGCACGCATGAGCCGTATCCGTGCAGCGGTGACAACAGCTGTTCCCAGGCCGGAGATCAGTGCGTGTGCGCATCAAGCTGCGCCGGCTGTGATGACTGCCCCCAGCGCGTCTGCGTTTCGGGCTGCGCCGCCGTGCAGATCATGGGACTCGACCTCAACGGCGCATCGGTCCAGCTTACCGCCGGCCAGCAGCACTGGCTTGGCGCCAGTTTCAGGCTTTCCAACGGGGACCGCTTCGATGTCACGGCTATCGCCTACTGGCGCTCGTCCAACCAAGCAGCCGCGCGTGTCGACTCGTGGGGACTGGTCACCGCAGTTGCGGCCGGCTTAACCGAGATCACCGCCGGGGTCGGCCCATTCAGCAGCACGGCATTGTCTCTCTCAGTGCTAGAGCGCCCGTCTTTACGCCGGATCTTCGTCGAAAACGTATCCTGTTTTTATCCGCTCGGAGCCCCTACGGTGGAGGCCGGTACCACCGCGCCGATCGCAGGTGGGGGACGCACCGATATTCTGCCGGTGCCGCCCTGCAGTCAGGTGGTCCAGATCGGTGGCACGTTGCAGTTCCGTGCCCTCGGTGAGTTCGACAATGGCTACTATCAGGACATCACCGGCGAGGTTGATTGGCAGTTGCTACCGCCTGAGATCGGTCAGGTGGTGGCGGGCCTGTTCACCGCCGTGCATGAGGGGACGGCAGCACTCACGGCGAGGTTGGAGAACATCGTCAGCGATGCCACCAACATTCGCGTGGTCAGCCAGCCCACCGTGGTAGCGGTCTCAATTTACGCTGACAACGGCGGCGTGCCGGTAGTAGCCCAAGGTGAGGCTCCCTCGCCGGTCGCGAGCGGCATGCCATGTTACACCGTCGGGCCGGCGGCAACTCTGGCCAACACCGCCTGCTGCTGCCCGGGGCCGCTAGCCGGGGACAGTGCCGCCCCGTGTCGCTGCAACTATACCCTGACGGTCTTGCGCGGCGACCAACTGCATTTCCACGCCACGGCTCAGTACGATACCGGTGTCTGGCAAGATGTCACCAAGCTGGCCACCTGGCGGAGTAGTGCGAACGCAGTCGCGAGCATTGATGCAGCTGGGGTGATGACCGCGATAACATCCGGCGAGGCTTCCATCGACGCCATGTTCGAAGGCGTCGTCAGTGATCCGGCCGGAATCCACGTGGTGGACCAGGCGACGCTGCAGTCGCTCTTCATCTATCAGGAGGGCGGTGGGCGCATTCTGGCCAAAGGCGAGCAGCGCTTCTTCCATGCTTACGGCACCTATGACATCGGCATCTCCCGGGACGTCACCACGGAAGCGGACTGGCGCAGTAGCAACGAGAGTGTAGGCGGTTTTGAGGCTGCAGGCGTGTTTACCGGCCGCGCGGCGGGAATTGTGGAAGTCTGGGCAGAGTCGGAAGGTCAGCGCAGCAGCGTGCAGGAGTTCGAGGTATTCGAGACCAGCGCGCTTACGTATTGTGACCCGAGCCGCATCAACCGCACCGTCTGGTCTGATGATTTCAATCGCGTCACGCTGGAGTCGGACTGCGCCTCTTACATCCAGCCGGAGGTTGTCACGCTGCGCTACAGCGTGACCGAAATTCAACCGCACGGCGGCATCTTCAATCCCTGTCTCGACCTGTACGTGTTCGCCGGCCAGACCAAAGTCCGCACCATTCGCGAGCAGGGCTGCGGCGATCCGTTCATTGCGCTCGCGGCGCCGGGACGTGACGAGGAAGTGCTCAAGTATCAGCTGCGCGCTTTCTGGGACCTGAAAGACGAGAGTGGGGCGCCGGTGGTTCCAGGGACCTACACGATCTACGGCCGCTTCTACCTGTACTACGATCCGGTGGTGAGCATTGATGTCGAGGTGCTGGCGCCCGGCCAGGCCACACCCACACCAGCGATCGAGACCCCGGGGGCCGGGACTCCAGCCACTCCCACACCAGGAGAAAGCGGACCCACGATGACACCCACCCCTAGCGTGATGTGCACGCCCCCGCTGTGTGCGTCCGGCGAGGTCTTCTACTGTCCCGGCGTCTGCCCGGGCGGCTGCGGGACCACCTGCGCCACGCCCACTACCGAGCCGCCGAGCGACGGGACTTTGACCCCGACGCCAACTCCCGCCTCGCTACCGCCTACGGCATGAGGAAGGCATAGCGCAGCACGAACAGTGAGGCGAAAAGGTAGAGGAGCGGATGGACGCCGCGGCCGCGGCCGGTCGCGAGCATCAGCACTGCGTAGGAGATGAAGCCGAACGCGATGCCTTCGGTGATGGAGAAGGCAAACGGCATGCTGGCGATGGTCAGGAACGAGGCCATGCCTGCCGGAGGGTCGGTCCAATCGATGTGGGCGACGCTGCGGATCATGAAGCTGCCGACCATAATCAAGGCGGGAGCGACAATCGGGTAAAGAGTCAACTCACCTATCTGCACTGGCTGGCCGGCCATGTGTGCCAGCGGTGAGAAGAACACGGCGGCGAGCAGGAAGGCGGCGGTGACGACACTGGCAAGACCGGTACGCGCGCCGGCGTGCACGCCGGCCGCGCTCTCGACGAAGGCGGTCAATGTTGATGTGCCCATCACCGTCCCGACTATCGTGCCGGCCGCGTCGGTGGCCATGGCTTCGCGAGCCCGAGGTAAGCGCCCGTTCCGCAAAAGGCCGGCTTGCTGGGAGACTCCGATCAGTGTCCCGACCGTATCGAACAAGCCGAGGAAGAACAGCACGAAGATCACCGCGATCAGGTCGGGCCGAAGTGCCTCCAGTAAGTCGAGTTGCAGTAATGTGGGAGCCAGTGATGGTGGTGAGGCCATCAGGCCGTAGTAGGGCACGAAACCCGCGGCAACGGCGGCACCCCCGGTGGCGACTGTGCCTATGAGTATCGCACCGCGATTGCCCCGGGCCACGAGTATAGCCGTAAGCAGCGTGCCAGCGGTCGCCAGGAGCGTAACGGGGTGGTGCAGATTTCCCAGCGTGACAAACGTGCCGGGTGCCGGACGCACGAGGCCGGCCCACTCGAAGCCGACCAGGGCAATCAGTAGACCGATCCCTGTGGCGATGGCGTGTTTGAGCGAGTCGGGCATGATCTCGAGCAGACGCTCGCGCAGGCCAACTAGTGACAGGAGCAGGAAGATCATGCCAGCGATGCAATTCGCTCCTAGGGCGACCTGCCAGGAATAGCCCAGTCCGCCAGCGGCCACGGGGCCGGCCACCGTAAAGGCGAAATAGAAATTGTGGCCCATCGCAGGCGCCACGGCGAGCGGGTAATTCGCCCAGATGCCCATCAGGAGCGTCGCAAACGCCGAGGAGATGCAGGTTGCGGTCATGACCGCCCCGGGGTCCATGCCGGTTGTGGCGAGCACTGCAGGCTGGACGAAGATGATGTAGGACATGGTTACGAAGGTGGTCAGGCCACCGATGACCTCGGCGCGCAGTGCCGGCCCTGCGGTCGGCCAGCGGTTCGACGGCTCGTTTGCTTCTTCCACCTCAGGCTCGCTGTGTGCCAGCAAGGTTCACCCCCGTGCTGATCGCATATTGATCAACCCGGTGTCGAAGGCAAGGACAGGACAATTCGAAGTTCGGATTTCGAAATTCGAAATGCCTGGAGTGAGAACGATTCGCAATTCGAATTTCGCAATTCGAAATGCCTTCTCGTTACTTCTACTGGCTGTTTGCTCGGCACAAGCGAAGGCTTGCCGACAGAAGGGCAGGCCGGCAGAGCCTGGGGAGCGATATGGCAAGCTCCGGCAGCCTCTGAGTTACGCAACCCGCACTTCGTCGCGCCGCGCAAAGAATTTCGAGGAGCAGTGACAACATTTGGCACTTGGGTTGCGGGCGCTAGCCCGCGCTATGATGCTTAAGGTGCTAGTCTCGTAGCTGCGGATTGCGCCGGCGGCTGCGGGAGTCGGCATAGCGCTTGTCCACCTGCACACCCAGACGCGTTTCGGGGCTGCGCAGCCGCTGCAGGCTCCGAGCAAGCAGGGCCACAGCCAGACCCACCATGCCGGCGCAAAGACCCAGCAGCGGCAGGCCCGTTCGCACCAGATACGGCACTCCGCCCAGAGCGATAGCTACCAATAATGTGCCTAGAATAAACACCGGCAAGAGGAGCAACATGATGGTCACTCGAAGGATACGCAACAGACTGCGTTTGCTGTGCAGCCGCGTATCAGCTCTTGCGGTGCTCCAGCCTGCGATCACGCGCAGACTGGGACGACTTAGGTGGTTTGCCCCGTATGCCCTATCCATTGCCTGATCACCCCAACGTCAAAGGAAACAACTTGCCGGGGGCTGTGGAACCGGTGCTGCAGAGTAGTGGGATGGGTGCCGTCCCGACTGGTCGTGCAGGTGTTCTTTCCCATGAAAAGTTGCCTGTAGTATCCACGATACTCTTCCTTTCATCTCCCCACTAGAGGGTCTGTAGCGGGAAAGATCATGGCTTCAGGTCGCTACTCTAAGAAGGCCAGGGTTTCAGTCGCTCCGTTTCCGGGAGCGAAAGAGCTTTTTCTCTGGACGGCGCATCCGCGCCCGAGATGGCCGCATGCTTGCATTCAGGAGTATGTACCGGCCCGCAGCACCGCTTCGGCTTCCGAGAAAGGCGTGGCGAGGGAGAACACGGAGGACAAGATGAGCACCACAGGGCTGGAAGTCTTTGACACGACCATTCACAAGACCAACACCTGGCTCAATGAGATTGCGAGCGAGCTGGATACAACCGACCGGCACCTGGCGTACCACGTGTTACGAGCCGTCTTGCACGTGTTGCGCGATCGCTTGACGGTCGAGGAGGCCGTGCAACTCGGTGCTCAACTGCCGCTCCTGATCCGAGGGGTCTATTACGAAGGCTGGAGCCCGACCGGGAAGCCGCTGAAATGGAGCAAGCAGGAGTTCCTGGCCTGTATTCGTGACAGCTTCCGCAGCCCGATGACGGTCCCCGCGCCGGAGAGAATGGTCCGAGCGGTGTTCGGAACCCTGGTGCGTCATGTGTCGGAAGGCGAGGTGAGAAATGTCAAGGGAATCTTGCCGAAGACCCTTCGTGAACTGTGGCCGCAGGTGGTTTCCGATGGCAATTGAGTCAACATAGCAGCTGCATCGCTATCGTTGTTCTTCCTTGAGGGCGGGATACAAAATGCGAGCTCGCGGTTGAGGTTTCGGCGACTGTTGGCGCACTGGGTTCGCTGGTAATATAGGTTCATGGCCGTTCCGGAGGGGATCCGACAAGTCGCCCCGTGTGTTTGGGAACTGCCGCCCACCTTTCGAAGAAGCATGAGGGTGCCGGTGCGGATCTTTGCTACCGAGGCCCTCCTCCAGGCCATGGATGACGTGGTCTTTCAGCAGGCGGCAAACGTCGCCACACTTCCGGGGATCGTGGGCTACAGCTTTGTAATGCCGGACGCGCATTGGGGCTACGGCTTCCCCATCGGCGGCGTGGCGGCGATGGATCCGGACAGGGGAGTGATCTCGCCGGGAGGCATCGGCTTCGACATCAACTGCGGCATGCGTTTGGTGCTCACCGATCTCACATTCGACGAGGTCAGCCCCCGGTTGCGGGAGTTGGTCGATGCTCTATTCCAGCGGGTGCCCGCGGGGGTGGGCTGCACCGGCTTCGTGAAGCTCTCACACTCGGAGTTTGCCGAGATGCTGGAGCAAGGAGCGCGGTGGTGCGTGCGCGAGGGTTACGGTACCAAAGACGATCTGGAGCGCACCGAAGATGGGGGATGTCTGAGTGGCGCGGATGCTACTGCCGTCAGCGCACGGGCCATCGAGCGCGGCCTTCGCCAAATCGGCACGCTCGGGTCTGGTAATCACTATCTGGAGATACAGATCGCCCGACCGCAAGACGTGGCCGACCAGGCGCTGGCGGCCAAGCTCGGAATCACGCGGCCGAATCAAGTTGCTGTGATGTTTCACTGCGGTAGCCGGGGATTCGGACACCAGGTGGCGAGCGACTCGTTGCTGGTGTTCTTGCAGGCCATGACCGCGAAATACGGGCTCGAAATTATCGACCGTGAGCTGGCCTGCGCGCCCTTTCGCTCGCCGGAGGGTCAGCAATACTTCGCCGCCATGCAATGCGCTGCCAACATGTCGTTCGCCAACCGCCAGGTCATTCTCCACCGCATTCGCGAGGTCTTCAGCGATATTTTCCATCGCGACCCGGCGGATCTCGGACTGCGCATGGTGTACGATGTTGCCCATAACACGGCGAAGCTGGAGACGCACGCAGTGGAGGGCAAGCAACGCGAGTTGTTGGTGCACCGCAAAGGAGCCACGCGCGCCTTCGGTCCGGGTATGGCCGGCTTACCGCCGGCCTACCGTGATGTCGGCCAGCCGGTGATCATCGGCGGAAGCATGGAGACCGGGTCGTATCTTCTGGCCGGCGTCGGTAGCGGCAGCGCCACCTTTTTCAGCACGGCCCACGGCAGCGGTCGCACCATGAGCCGGGCGAAGGCCAAGAAAGTATTCCATGGCCGTGACCTGCAGCGCCGTATGGAGGCGCGGGGTATCTACGTGCGCACTGCAACTTACGGCGGACTGGCGGAGGAGGCCGGGGCTGCTTACAAAGATATTGACGCGGTGATCGAGGCCACCGAGCGAGCCGGGTTGAGCCGTCGCGTAGTCCGGTTCGTACCGATCGGGAATGTGAAGGGCTGAAACCGGCAGATGTGACGCCTCAGGAAGGACGGTGACGATAGCGGACAGTGGTGCGTGGTTGCCAGCTATTGCGCTTCCGAGCCGATGTAGTTAATGGCTCCGGCTCCGCCGCACCGCAGGCGCGGGAGCGGCAGCAGTACGGAAGAACGGGGGTTCTAGAATGCAATTGCCGATCCAGATCAGTTTCAGAGACATGGAACCGTCAGAGGCCATCGAGGCGAAGATTCGTGAGCGCGGGGCGAAGCTCGACCGGTATTATGACCGGATCATGAGCTGCCGGGTAGTCGTCGAAGCCCCACACCGGCGCCACCATCAAGGCAAGCTGTTTCATGTCCGGGTCGATCTTACCGTACCGAACGGAGAGTTGGTGGTGAGCCGCGAACCCGAAGACCATCATTCGCACGAGGATGTGTATGTCGCCGTTCGTGACGCTTTTGACGCCACTCAACGGCGGCTGGCAGACTACGCCCGGCGCCAGCGCGGCGACATTAAGATACACGCGGAGCCGACAGTGTCGCGGGTCTCAAAGCTCTTTGCGGAAGACGGCTACGGGTTTATCGAGGCTGCTGATGGCCACGAGGTTTATTTTCACCGCAACAGCGTACTGAACGGCGGCTTTGCGCGGCTGGCAGTTGGTGATGAAGTCCATTTCGTTGAAGAGGATGGTGAGAAGGGACCGCAAGCCAGCACGGTTCGGATCGTGGCCAAGCACCGTGACTGACGGTCATGTTTGAGCCGCCGTGGCCCTGGATCTTGAGCTCGCGGGTTGCCATACTCCCGGATCAATCCTGCTTGTCGGCGCTTGTATCGGCGGGCGTTTCTGCTTGCGTTGCTGCGTCTCCCGGGGGACAATCGCGCCACCAGCAACCGGTACTTCGATGAACGTGGCGGAGAAGAGCGAGCAGGTAGCGGATAGTACGAGTTCGGAGCCCTTCGGCACCGGCAATGGCACCCGGATCGGATTGGCGTTCGGTTTTGCCGTGCTCTTGGTGCTCATCATCGGAGTGATCGGCTATCGTGTGACCAGCGAGTTCGTCGAAACGGTAGGCCGGGTGGCACAAACGCACCATGTGCAGGCGCATCTCGAGGAACTGTTCTCGCAGCTGAAGGACATCGCCGATGGGGCCCACGGCTATGTCCTTACCGGGGCAGAGGAGGACCTTGCGGCGTACGGCGCCGCCAAGAGTGTCACTGGTCGCTCCGTGGACAACCTGCGGGAGCTGACGGCTGGCAATCGAAACCAGCAGCAGCGCTTGGATGCTTTGGAGGAGTTCATCGCGGAAGAGATCGCCGTGTCGCAGCAAGCGGTCGACGCCCGTGCCGCAGGTGGGTTGGAGGCGGGCGTGAAGACAATTCAGTCCCTCGCCGGACGGCAAATCATGGACTCGATCCGGACAATCCTGGAGGACATGAAAGCCGAGGAGTGGGAGCTCCTGCGCAAGCGAGAACGAGAACAGCACGCCACCGCAGCCGATGCGCGGCGCATTTTCGCGCTGCTGACGTTCATCGTCATTATCCTGCTTGCTGCCGTGGCCCACCTGGTGCGGCGTGAGGCGGTTGCCCGCCAACTAACCCAGGAGACCTTGCAGGCGGCTTACGAGCGCTTGGATCGGCGGGTAGAGGAACGCACCGCCGAACTGGCGCGCTCGAACGCGCTGCTACGCTGCGAAGTCGCCGACCACAAACGGGCGGAAGCGGCACGGCAGGAAAGTGAGCGGCGCTTTACGCAATTCATGGAACACCTACCCGGAGTGGCGTTCATGAAGGACGTGCACGGCCGCCATGTATGGGTAAGTCCGACATTCGAGAAGGTGTTCGGCCGGCCGTGTGAGGAATTCATCGGCAAGACCGCGGCCCAGGTCTGGACTCCTGAGATTGCCGCGCAACTGGCCGCGCACGATAAAGAGATCATCGTTCACGGCAGTCCCAGTCTGCAGGCGACCGAGGTCCTTCCGCATGACGATGGGCTGCATCACTGGCTGGTGAGCAAGTTCCCCATTTTTGGAGAAGACGGGGCGCCGAGCTTGATCGCCGGGGTGGGGATCGACATCACCGAGCGCGTGCGGGCGGAGACGCAGTTGCGCGATCTTGAACGCTTGACGCAGCAACGCGAACGGCTCGCCGATATCGGTGCGATCACCGCTCAAATAGTGCACGACCTCGGCAATCCGCTCGCCGGCCTTTCGATGCAGGCGCAGCTGGTCCTGCACCGAGCCAGGCGCGACGAGCGCCAGCCAGTGAGTGTGGTGATCCAGCCAGTGGAGCGGATACTGGCGGAAGTACGGCGGCTTGATTCTCTTATCAAGGAGTTCATGGACTTCTCACGCGAGCAGCGCCTGGATCTCAAGTCCATCGACCTGTCCCGTTTTCTCAGGGATGTGGCTGAGATCTGGCGGCCCGTCGCCATGGAACGTGGCATCGTGTTGAACGTGGACGTGCCCTACGAGGGGCCTTCGATGACTGCCGACAGTGAAAAACTGCGCCGGGTACTCGACAATCTGGTGAAGAATGCAATCGAAGCCATTGACAGCGGTCCAGGCCAGGTGGGTATCAGCGTCACTCTGCCGGCGCCCGACGCAGTGTGCATTCTGGTGAGTGACACCGGCCCTGGAATCCCCGACTCAGTGGAGGCGTTCCGGCTCTTCGAAACCACTAAAGTCAATGGTTCAGGTCTCGGGCTGCCAGTCGTCAAGCAGATCGTGCTGGCACACCGCGGAACCATTGGCTTCTCGCGCCTGACCCCGCACGGCACCGTGTTTCGGATCGAGCTTCCCCGTGGCGGTCCGATGGTGGCGCGTGGTAGCACGCCGCGCCGGCGTGTCGCTGAAGGCTGAGGGGGACAGGCTACCGGCTACCGACTACAGACTTTCAGAACTCAGACGTCAGTCTGTCGTCTGTCCTCTGCAGTCTTGTCCTCTCCCCGTTTGTGACCCGATCCAAACCTCGCCGCCTTCGAAGTGCTCCTTTTTCCAGATAGGCACTACTTCTTTGAGCCGATCGATGGCGAAGTGGCACGCCTCGAACGCGGCGTGACGGTGGCCGGCGGATACGGCTATCACCACGCTGGCTTCTCCAAGCGGTACCACGCCAACGCGGTGGACAATGGCGATCTCCTCGATAGGCCACTGCTGCTTTGCCTGCTCGGCAATCTTGCGCATTTCCGTGAGAGCCATCTCGGAATAGGCCTCATACTCAAGGCGAATGACCTGGCGGCCGTCATTGTGGTCCCGTGTCGTTCCGATGAACGTAACCGTCGCTCCGATCCGCTGGGCGGCTACGGCGGCGGTGACCCGCGCCAGGTCAATTGGCTCGGCAACGATCAGAAACATCGAGGCCTCCACTGACCGGTGGAATCAGCGCGATTTCATCGTCGGCAGCCAGGGTGTGCTCTCGCCTGACATATTCCCGATTGACGGCGAAGGTCACCGATGAGCTCAGCGGTGCCAGCTGCGGATAGCGCAGGCACAGAGCCTTCCAGAGGTCGTCCACGGTGGCCCCTTGGTTCAGTTCCAATGTAGCCTCGCTGCAGCGAACCCGCTCACGTAACGAGGCAAAAAAACGCAGCCGAACCGTCATGGTGTCATCCCCGAAGCAAGCCGGCCACATGACCGAGCTGCGGCAGAATGAGTTTCGTCATTGCCAGTTCCACGGCCGCCGTAGAGCCGGGCAGCGAAAACACCGCCCGCCGCCCCACCGTGCCGGCGGTGGCGCGACTCAGCATCGCGGCTGCGCCAATCTCGTTGTAGCTTAACATGCGGAAGAGCTCGCCGAAGCCGGCGATCTCCTTTTCTATGAGCTGACTGACCGCTTCGAAAGTCGTGTCACGCGGCGCCAAGCCGGTGCCGCCGTTGATAATAACGACCGCAGCGGCTTCCGGCAGCGAGCCTAGAGCCGCCGCGATCTCGCCAGGTTCGTCCTTGATGATGACGTAAGCCGCGATGTGGTGACTGCGCTCGCGTAGCAGCTGTTGAATCCGCTGGCCGCTGCGGTCTGTCTCCGGCGTACGCGTGTCGCTGACGGTGATGACGGCGCAGGCGACTGTACGCACATCGTGCTCGTGGTGTTCGGTCTCGGGCATGTCCAGGTCGAGGATAGCAACCTGTCGGCGAGCGGGCAAAGGAAAGAACTTGACTTGCCGGTGGGCTAGATGATAATGATTCTCAAAATCGTGGAGAGGAGAAAAGAGCATGAGTTTTCCAGGGTGGGGGAGAATGGCCGTGGCGTTGTGTGCGGCCTGTTGGCTGGCTGCTCCAGGGCGCTTAACCGCTGAAGATCTGGCTGAAAAGATCGAGCGCATGGAGCGGCAAATTGAGGAGTTGAAGCGTGAGATTCAAACCCAGAAGGAGGCGCAGCCGGTCCGCGCGGAGGATCGGGTCGGAGAGGTCGAGCGACGTCAGGGCGTCCTCACCGACGAGGTTCGCCGCTTGCGTGAGGCCTTGGTGTTGCCGGAAACCGCAGAGCTGAAAAGCGCCTACGGCCTAGGGCCGGCGGCGTCGAAGGTCTACGGCATCGAGCGCGGCTTCTCGATCGGCGGTTACGGCGAAGCCAACCTGAAGAATGTGGTGTCCGATAGTGCCGGCACGCACGACGAATTCGACCTCGTGCGGTTTGTGCTCTACGTGGGCTACAAGTTCAACGATTGGATCGTCTTCAATTCAGAGACCGAGTTCGAGCATGCCTCGACCGGCAAGAAAGGGGAGGTCTCGGTCGAGTTTGCCAACCTGGATTTCCTCCTACACCCGCGGGTCAACGCCCGGGCCGGTTTGTTGTTGGTGCCCATGGGCTTCATCAATGAAATCCACGAGCCGCCCTTCTTCCACGGCAACGTGCGCCCCCAGGTCGAGCAGCAAATCATCCCTTCGACCTGGCGCGCCAACGGCTTCGGCCTCTTCGGTGAGCTCCTGCCAGGCCTGAGCTACCGTACTTACGGTGTGACCAGCTTGGACGCGACAAAGTTCCGTGCGAGCGGTCTGCGCGGCGGGCGACAGAGTGGTAGTCAGGAACTGGCCGACGATTTCTCCTGGGTCGGCCGGCTCGATTACACCCTGATGCCAGGGACGCTTATCGGTGGCTCGGCATACGTTGGCGACCAGAGCCATGATCAGGCTTTGGGGGGGGTGAAAGCCGATGTCTTTGCGCAGATCTACGAGGCGCACGCGCAGGTGCGCGCCTACGGACTCGAACTGCGCGCCCTGGGTGCCATCATCGACCTCGATGATGGCGACATCCTCAGCCGCGACAAGACGATCAACCCCCGGGCGGGTGATCCGAGCAAGAAGGATCAGCCGGTTGCCGATGTCATGCTGGGTTACTACGGTGAGATCGCCTACGACATTCTGCCGATCTTGTGGCCCGACACGACACATTACTTGGCGCCGTGGTACCGCTACTCGCGTATCGACACGCAGAACTCCGTGCCGGCGGGTTTCCGGGCCGACGACGCCCAGGACCGCAACATTCACGAGTTCGGCCTGACTTACAAGCCTCACCCGCAAGTCGTGCTGAAACTCGACTACCGCCTCCAGGATGCCAAGAGCGGTGAGCTGCCCGACGAGATCCGCATCGGCGGCGGCTTCGTCTTCTAGTTCCTCTTTTCCGACCCTTGAGATCGACAGGTTGCGTATGCGTGGACTTTTCCTTTCCTTGACTGTGGGAGCCCTGCTGATTGCGGGGCTCCCGGACCGCTCCCGGGCCACTGTTTTCCACTCGCGCGAGGAGGCGCTGCGACTCGCTTTTCCCGAGGCTGACCGTACCGAACCGCGCGACTTCTTCCTGACGCCGGAGCAGCGGTCCGAGATTGAGCAACGGGCGAAGGCGAATCTGCAATCAAGTCTCATCACCGTGTACATCGGCTATCGCGGTGACCAGATGATGGGCTACGCGTTATTGGACACGCACGTGGTCCGGACCCTGCCGGAAACATTCCTGGTCGTATTGACGCCCGACGGCACGGTGGCCGCTACCTATGTGCTCGCCTTCTATGAGCCGTTGGAGTATCTGCCCGGCGTCCGGTGGCTGGCGCAGTTCGAACACAAGCGGCTGAACGATGATCTGCAAGTAGGACGCGGGATTGCGGCCATCACGGGCTCAACCCTCAGCTCGCGAGCGCTAGCTGCCGGGGTCCGGCGCGCGCTCGCCATCCATGCGGTGTTGCTCGGAGGGCACTGAGCGATGCGGTTTGTAGTCACCGGAGAGTGGAGCCGCAACAGTTTCCTGAAGGTCATCGTGTGGTGCTTTCTGGCCTACACGATGATCCTCTGGATGACAAACGCGGGGCTTTATTTTGCGAAAATGGGGCTCAGCCCCGACTCGGTCATTCAGTATTACCGTGGCAACCCAGAGCGTTTTATGGAACCGCGCTCGATGTACGGTCTGCTCGAGTTGCTGCACTTCCACAGCTTTGCCATGGGCATGCTCCTGCTGACGCTGACCCACCTGGTGCTGTTCGTGCCGATTTCGATGCGCGTCAAAGCCTGGAGCATCGCTCTTGCGTTCGGCGCTGCCGTGACGGGTGAGCTGAGCGGCTGGGGCGTGCGCTTCGTCCACCCTGGCTTCGCCTATTTGAAGATCGGATCGTTCTTGCTGCTGGAGGGTGTGATCCTGTGGCTGATGCTGCAGGTGGTACGCGCGCTGCTCTTCGAGTTGCCGAACGGTTATACCCAGGGCGATCCCTCGGCTCAGAACGGTTCCGCGCGCAATTCTAGAGAGCGCCTGCCATGACAGGCGCGACGGTGTTTGTCACTGCCATGCTGGCGCTGCCAGCGGTTGCGATGGGTGCGGCAGTCGCGCGGGCCGGCCAACCTGTCATGGGTACGGTGCTGCAGGTGACGGTGGTGGCCGGCGACGCGGTGACGGCCCAGCGGTTGGCGGATGGCGCCATCGCGGAGGCGCGGCGGTGGGACGATATTCTCACGACGTGGCGGCCGGAAGGGGAGCTGGCGCGCTTGAATGGCCGTGCCGGGACCGGCCCGGTTCGCATCAGCAGCGATCTTGCCGCGGCGCTGCGCCGGATGCAGCAGCTGAGCGCCGCCACTGGCGGCGCCTTTGATCCCGGTGTAGGGCCACTGGTGCAGGCCTGGCGCCAGTCTAAACGGCCTCCGGATCTCAGCCACTTGCCTCGGCTCCATCGATCTTACCTGAAGACGATGCTGACGTTGACTGGCGACACGGCGGTTTTGGAAGCTGGGGCAGCTCTAGATGCAGGCGGCATCGGCAAGGGCATCGCTCTGGATGCGATCGCGGCGCGACTGCGCGTAGGCGGGGCGTCTGCCGCATTCCTCGATTTCGGCGGCTCTAGTCAGCTTGCGATCGGTGCTCCCCCTGACGCCCCTGAGGGCTGGTCGGTGTTGGTAGTGGGTGTCTCGCTCGGGAGCGCCCATGGCACGGTCGCTGTGCGAGACGGTGCAGTGTCCACTTCACGAGCCTTGGGTGGCGGCGCGGATGAGGGTCCGATCATCGACCCGCGCACCCGTGCACCAGTGCCGCCTCCGCGGCTTGCGACTGTACTGGCGTCGGACGCAACCACGGCGGATGCCTGGTCGACCGCGCTGGTCGTGCTGGGGCGGTCCGGAATGGCGAGCGCCGAGAGCAGTGGGGTCGGCGCATTTTTGGAAGATGGCGAGGGATCGGTGAGCACGTCGCGCTTCTTTTCAAGCGGCATGCATAGGATTGGAGAGAAAGGTCACGATGGAGGTGATGATGACCGGAAATGAGTGTGAACGACGTACCTTAGCCCAGCGGGGCCCGTTCTCGGTGCAGCAGTGTGGGTGCGGGATGCTGCATGTCACCGTTGCGGCTGTGACGGTTCGGCTGCTGCCATCAGCCTGCGAGGCGATGAGCGAGCGAAAGGGTGGTGCTGCTAATCGAATCGGGGATTAGTTTTCATGTACCGCAGTCTTGAAAATGATTATCAAGTGCGTTTAGGTCGCCTCCGCCAAAAGGACATGACCGCTCCGCGCATGTTGCCGGACTTAAGGAGGCTAAGAAGGGAATAGGAATGCAAGATACCATGGGGGGCGGCGGTGGTGCCGCTCGGGTTAATGATGATGGCGTTTGTCAATACTATAAGAAATCTTTCCTCAAAAGCATGACGTTCAAGTTTATTACTAAAGTGTTTTCTCTACTCCTGCTGCCCCTCTGCTTTTCGGCGGCGCATGCAGCTAATGGCGATTGGCAGGTAGCGGAGTACGTCGCTCCCGAGAATCCGGCCTACGCGGGAGTGGCGGAGCTGACGGATAAGTACGAGACGGAAAAGAAGCTTCCCGAAGGGCAGACTTGCTCCAAGAGCGAATTGGTTGACTGCCTCCTCCCCGTACTGAAGAAGATCGCGGCAATGTACGAGAAGGGCGGTCCCCAAGCGATGCAGCGGGATGACCTGGAAACGATCAACAACCTCATTGCGGTCCTGGACAGCGAACTAGAGAAACGTGCCGAATACCGGGCTGTCAGGCAGACGATCAACAGAGCCCTAGCCCTGATCGAGCCCGCAGTGCCGTTGTATAAGTACAAATTCGGCGTCAACGGTCTTACTCGTGGTGAAGGGTCGCGCAGCTTCAATCTTTCCGATTTTGGGCATGATCCCGGTAACAACGGGGGGCAATTCCTTTACCGGGTCAAGCCCTATGTCCACTGGCATCCCACTGACTACGTCTTCCTCCACCTGGAAGGGCAGGGGTACGGCACTATGGATGGAAGCGAGCATGACGGAGAGTATTCCTTGTACCAGGGGTTTGTGGAAGCACGGCTTCCCGAGAAGAGCTGGTTCGACCTGAAGGCCGGACGGCAGGAATTCAACTACGGCAGTTCCTTCATCCTCGGACCGGATGCATTCTACGACGGCCTCTCATTCGACGCGGGCAGGCTCAGCCTCCGGCCGTACAGAACCTTTACGGTGGATGTGCTGGGGGGACGATATGCGACCCCCGTTTCCGGCGGGGTCGAGGGTGAGCTGTGGGGGGCGTATGTCACCTATGCCGATTCCGAGGACAATGCCATCGAGGCTTACGCCTTCCGCGACACCGGCTCTACCGAGGATTACTCGGGCGAACGCCTCGATACTCTGGGAATTCGCAGCGTACACGCGGTCGGCGTGGCGACCTTGGAGATGGAGCCGGTCTATCAGACCGGAAGGGTTCGCAACCCGGCCACCGGCAGGAATGACCGCGTCAATGCCTTCGGTGGACATATCGATCTGACTGCCGAGATCACCTACCGGCAAATCTACAACCCTCGCCTGTTCTACAGCCCACCGGTGATATTCCTGAGCTACGCGATCGGCTCCGGCAGTAAGGAAGCCGCCAGGGGAGGCAGCGTCCGCAAGGAATTCCACAATCCCAACAATGACACGTCGCTGGTAGGTGACATGGGCTTCGTCGGGGACTTCTCCGGCCTCGACATCGGTGACCACCATGCCAGCGGCATGCAGATCTACAACTTCGGGGTAAGCTTGGACTTCACCCGCAAGCTGAGTTTTACGGCCACCGGCCGCAAATTTGTGGCCGATGTCGTAGAGGACGGCTTCAGCCGGGATGTGGGCGTGGAGGCGGATTTTACTTTGACCTATATCATGCATAGGGATTTGACCTTCCTCCTGGGCTACGATCATTTCTTTGCCGGCAAATTCTTCCGCGACGCCGTCGGTAGCCGCAAGGACATGAATTACGCCTATGCCATGATTGTATTCAACTACGAGAGAACAAAACGCAAGCTCCTCGACAGAGGATCGCAGTACAATTACTAGAACACCAATACGTTGCTATGTACAAAGCCCTTCCGGCGTGTCGTGGAAGGACATTTGAGAGAGGCACATATGGCACCCATCATCCGGAGGTCGCACCTCGCGAGCAGTATCATTGCCCTGGCGGTACTAGCCCTTACAGCGTTGGGCCTTGCCGGAGGCGCGCTCGCCCGGCCTGATTACCGGGCGATGATCGATGAAACCGGTGCGTTCCTGAGCGAAGCGCTCAACCAGTACAAACAGGGCAACGTCCAGGCCGCCAAAGCGCGGGCCGAGGCGGCATATTTCGAGGTTTACGAAAACCTCGAAGGCCCCATCCGCATCAATACTTCCGCCAAGACGAATTACGCGCTCGAGCAGGAGTTTGTCGGCATTCGCAAGATGATCGTGGATGAAGCGCCTGCCGCAGCCATCGAGAAGAAGGTCGCAGACTTCATCGCCAAGCTCAGGGCACTGCTTCCGGTGTTGGAGGGCGGCGTTGACCTGATCGCCGAATCCAGCCAGGAGGCGAAAGAGCAGGGCGGTGACGAGAGCGCAGGGGAAACGGAGCCCGTTGTGCCGGTATGGCGGGATGCTGTCGATGCCCTGCAGAGCGGACTCGATACAGCTCTCGAGACTTACAATAAGGGTGACAGGGAGAGGGCGGCCGCGCTGGTCATTCAGAGTCAGTACGATCACTATAAGAATAGCCTGTTCGAGACTGCCGTCAGACGTTACGTCTCACATAAGAAGGATTTCCAGAACAATTCTGGCTTCACCGACATCGCCGCGATGATGCATGACGGGAGGCCGGCGGCCGATGTCGAAGTGCGGATCTCCGGTCTGGTCAGGGATTTGCGGGAGGACCTTCCCGGCCTCCCGCTGGTCGAAGGCGCGGTGTCCATTAAAGAGACAACGAAGCCCGCTAGCGCCACGCGCGAAAAGGATTGGGCGAAAGTTACGGCAGATCTCTTTCACGAAATGGACAAGGCAATGGCCCTCTACCAGAAGGGGGAGAAGCAGGGCGCCATCAGTCTTGTGCAGAATGCCTATTTCGACGTGTTCGAGGCGAGCGGAATGGAGGCGAAGATCGGCGCCAGGGACGCCGGCTTCACTTCCAGGCTCGAGGGGCATTTCAGTATGATCGTGAGCCAGATGAAAGCCGGTGCCTCCGCCGCACAATTGGATGGTGTTCTCGGCGCGCTGAAGAAGGATGTCGCGGTGGCGGCAGAGACACTCGGAAAGGGGCGGGACTCGCCGGCGGCCCTGTTCTTCTACTCGCTGATGATCATCTTGCGCGAGGGCATCGAAGCCATCCTGATCATTACCGCCATCATCGCCTATCTGGTGAGGAGCGGTAACGCGGACAAGCTCCGGATTATTTACAACGGCTGCATAAGTGCCCTGGTGATGAGTGCCATCACGGCAGTTCTCGTGAAATGGGTGTTCAAGGTGTCCGCCGCCAGTCAGGAGGTGCTGGAGGGCGCCACGATGCTGCTGGCGTCGGCGGTGCTGTTCAGCGTCAGCTACTGGCTGATCTCGAAGGCGGAAGCGCAGAAGTGGCTCGCCTACATCAAGGGGAAGGTGGGCGGTTCGCTCTCCGCCAACTCGCTGAAGGCTTTGTGGTTTGCCGCTTTTCTGGCGGTCTACCGCGAAGGGGCCGAAACGGTGCTCTTCTATCAGGCATTGGTCTCCAACTCCAGCACCGTAGGCGTCACGGCCACAGCCGCAGGGTTCGCTCTCGGCTGCGTGCTGCTCATTGGAGCATATGCGGGGATGCGCTACGGCGCCGTGCGGCTGCCCATACGGCCGTTTTTTCTCTTTACGGGCGCACTCCTGTACTACATGTCGTTCGTGTTTGCGGGCAAGGGTGTGATGGAGTTCATCGAGGGAAAGCTTTTCGAACCATCCCTGATCTCATGGGCACCCGCCGTCCCGTTCATTGGGGTATTTCCGTACGTGCAGACGCTGCTCCCGCAGCTTGTCATCACGCTAGCGGCCGTGGCCGGGCTCGCAGTGATGGCAAGGCAGCGGAGTCTTGCTGCGGAAGCCGTCGGGCAGGAAGGTTAACTACCGGGCATGGCCCGAACATCGCGAGAGGAGCTGACTGACATGAAAAAAGAGGCACTTGGACTTGGCGTGATAATGGGCATGCTCGCGGGCATTGCGTCGATGGCGAACGCCCAGGAGAAAATAAAGGAGTATCCGATAGGGGCGCCGAAAGAGATAAATCGCCTGACGATCGCAGCGGTCTATCTGAAACCTATTGATATGGAGCCGCGGGGCATGGACCTTCCGTCGTCCCAGGCGGATATCCATCTCGAAGCGGATATCCATGCCGCCATTGGCAATCCTAACGGCTTTGGCGGAGGAGAGTGGATACCCCACTTGACGGTGCAGTACAAGTTGGAGAACGTCGACACCGGCGAAACCAAGACCGGCACATTTATGCCCATGGTCGCCAAGGATGGTCCCCATTACGGAAGCAACATCAAGATGATGGGGGCGGGCAACTACAAGGTTACCTACACCATTGATAACCCGTCAAAGCAGGGGTTCGGGCGTCACACGGATGCGGCGACCGGCGTCGGCAAGTGGTTCCAGCCCTTTTCTGTGGACTTTACGTTCCAGTACGTGCCGCTGAATTAGGGGGGCGCAGGTCACAGCAACGGAGAAGCGGATGCTCTCACATCTGGTAGGCTGTATTGACGCCTGGATCCCCGCGTCTGTGACCATTGGGATGCTTTGGGGGCTGTGGACGCCCGTCGATGGGAGGCGGGCATCCCGCCCGATCGTCGGCGCCCTGGCTGCCGGAATATTGGGGGGCATTGTAATCTATGTTGTTGCCCTTCATCAGGACACCATTACCGCGGCACGCGCGTGTCTTTATGCCGCTGTCGGTCTCACGGCCATAGGCAATGGAGCGCTTCTGTTCTTACCCGAGAAGCGATCCAAAATAGTGTGCCGCATCGGATGGGGCGGAGCCTGCTTGTTCACGGCGGCACTCAGCGCCGTCACCGCCTTTGCTTTCGTTGCTCATGTCACCGAACAGTCGCTTTCCGGCATTGCTGTTCTGAATACGGAGCTGATCCTGAATATCGGCGGCCTTCTGGCGGGAATTGCTCTCGTGACAGTGCTGATTCCCTTGACGGCTCACGTGACTGTGAAGAGCGGCAGGAGAATGGCTTGCGCATGTTTGTTGCTCGTGTCAGCTCTGCTTGTCATGCACTCGGGGGCCGAGGTCCTGCTGGCACTGATGCGCCTGGATCTGCTCGAACCCTCCAGAATGCGTCTGTCGTTCGTTGCGAAAGTCACCAAGTATTCATCTCTCTTTCCCTATGTTCAGGCTCTCGTCGTCTTGGCCTTGTCCCTCGTCTTCTTTGCTAGGAGGACGGCCATCGCACATGATGGCTTGACGGGACTGCGGAAGGCGGAGCGCAGAAAAGTGCGCAGCAACAGTATGGCGGAGATGCGGTGGTTCATGTCCGCTCTGGCAACAGTCGCTATCGTGCTTGGCACTCTCCTTCTTTACGACCTGTACGGCTCAAGGCCGCCTGCGATCTCTCCCCCGGTCAGGCTGACGCCGGATGCCAGCGGGCTGATCAGAATCAAGCTCGACGAGGTAAAGGACGGCAACCTGCACCGCTACGCTCATGTCACGGACGACGGGCATGTGGTGCGGTTCTTCCTGATCAACCGTTTTCGGGGGCAGAACAGCATAGGGGTCGTATATGATGCCTGCATGCTATGTGGCGACCAGGGCTACCTGCAGGAAAAGAACGAAATCATCTGTATCGCCTGTAACGTGCGAATCTTCATCCCCTCTATCGGCAAGGCGGGAGGATGCAATCCGATCCCGCTCAAACACAAGGTCGAGGGCGGGGATATCGTCATCAGCAGGGAGGAACTGGACAAGGGAGCACGGTATTTCACCGCGGTGGTCTCGATAGGGGTGAAAGACCCGGTGACCGGAAAGGAGCTGAACAACCTCAAGGCGCCTTACCGATACGAGTACAAAGGCAGAACCTATTTCTTTGAATCCCAGGAGTCCGGGGAGAAATTCAAGCAAGCCCCCGAGGCCTATGTGGGGGAACAGCAGGCGAGATACGAGCGTGTTCAGGGCTACCGCGAGTCGTAAGAAGCGTAAGAGTTGGCTGCGATGTTTGTCCTGATGCTGAGAGAATCATTCGTTCGGGGCCGCCGGAGGAAAGCCCTGGCGACGCTTACCATTGTTCTGGCCGCGAGCCTGATCACCGCGTTGATGAACATATCGATCGATGTCGGCGACAAGATGGCGAGGGAGTTGAAGTCGTATGGGGCTAACATCAATGTCGTGCCGAAGAGCGAAACGATATCCCTCGAAATCGGCGGGGTGGACTACAATCCCCTGCAAGGCCAGGTGTTCATAGAGGAAAAGGCGCTGCCGGGAATAAAGCAGATATTCTGGCATAACAATATCGTCGGCTATGCACCTTTCCTCAGGGTGACGGCCGAGATGGCCGGAGCGCGTGAGAAGCGTGTTCCCCTCCTTGGCACGCGGTTCGACAGACATACTCCCGTGGAGGGGGATGATGAGTTCCGTACTGGGGTAAGGGCTATCAATCCTTACTGGCAGGTCAAAGGGGATTGGCCCGATGACGACGGCGCCGGTGCTCTGGCCGGCGCCGCGCTCGCCCGCGAGATGAACCTGAAAGAGGGCGATCAGATAAGCCTGAGGATGGGGGGGAAAGCCGGGCCGGCGGAGATTTTGGCGATCACCGGAATTCTCAGCACCGGTGGAACGGAGGAGTCCGCCGTTGTCGCTCCCCTGCCGGTAGCGCAGAAGCTTGCCGGTTTGGCGGGGAAGGTGCAATGGGTCAATGTCAGCGCCCTCACTGTTCCGGAGGATAAACTCTCGCGCAAAGCCAGGTACAGCGCCGATTCCCTGAGCTCGGCGGAGTATGACCGGTGGTATTGTACGGCATACGTCAGCTCCATAACTCATCAGATAGAGGAGGCCATCCCGAACGTCACCGCCCGCCCCATCTGGCAGGTGGCGGCGAGCGAGGGAGCGGTGGTCAGCCGAATCCAGTTGCTGATGATTGTGGTGACGCTCGCGGCCTTTGTTGCATCCGGGCTCGGAATTTCATCCTTGATGGTCACCACCATCATGGAGCGCGCTAAGGAGATCGCTTTGATGAAGGCCCTTGGTGCGGCAAACTGGGAAGTATATCTACTCTTTCTCGGTGAGTCGGCGGTTGTGGGGGTCATCGGCGGGCTGCTTGGTTCTGCGGCCGGCGCGGGGCTGTCACAGATCATCGGCTTCTCGGTCTTTGGTGCGTCCGTTTCGTTTAGCCCGATCGTCATCCCGGTGAACGTAGTCATCTCAGTCATGATCGCCCTTGCCGGCTCGCTCATGCCATCACGGCTGATCACCCGGCTCTATCCTGCGGAGGTACTTCATGGGAGGCGATAAGGCAGCGCGGATGCCGGTGGTGCGGATGTTTGTCTTGATACTTTTCAAGTCTCTGAAGGTTCGCCGCAACCGGGTTGCCATCACCCTGTTTTCAATCATGATCGGCGCGGCCATCATCACCGCTCTCGCCAGCGTCTACTTCGACATATCCGCCAAGATGAGCCGCGAGCTGAGAGCCTATGGAGCTAACTTCTTCATCGGGCCGTCGGCGTCCTCGGGAAGCCGCCTGGCTGAGTCACGGACGATTGACGAAGCGGTGAAGATGGTACCCGCCGACAAGCTTATCGGGGCTTCCTCCTACATTTTCGGAGTTGTGCGCCTCGATCTTGGCAACGCCGTGCTGGCGGGAGTGGACTTTGCCGGACTGAGAAAGCTGGCGACGTACTGGCAGGTCGAAGGGAAATGGATCGGCGTAGCTTTCGACGAAGATTCCTGCATGGTGGGGAAGACGTTGGCGAAGAACATGGAACTAGGGGTGGGAGATAGCGTCAATGTGATCAGCAACGACTCCGGCTTTCAGCGGAGACTTGCGGTAAAAGGTATAGTGGAGACGGGCCAGGTCGAGGACGAACAGATCTTTGTCACCCTCTCTCTCGCTGCTGAGATCCTGGGGCTGGAGGAGAAGGTCCACCATGCGATGTTGAGCATCGTCACGGAAGGAATGGACATCGACGAGCTTGCGGCGCGGCTGGAGCGCCGTTTCCCCGGACTTGACGCCAAGCCGATACGGAAGGTCTCCTATTCGGACGGTAGGATCCTCGAGAAGATCAGGGGGCTCATGGCCATTGTCGCCATCGTCATTCTGACCGTCACCACACTCTGCGTCATGACCACACTCATTGCAATCGTGTCGGAGCGCACCCGCGAGATAGGCCTCATGAAGGCCATCGGGGCCGACGACAGGGGGGTTGTACTGCAGTTTCTTTCCGAGACGTTGATAATGGGTGTGGCGGGGGTGACCGCCGGCCTGGCGGGGGGATTTCTGCTTGCCCAGGTGCTCGGTCAAGCTGTCTTCGGCTCTTACATTTCGTTCAGGCCGATCGTGATCCCAATGACGTTGATCCCCTCGGTGGGCGCCGCGCTGCTAGCGGCAGCGATGCCGGTGAGGATGGCCGTAAGAGTGGTGCCAGCCCAAGTGCTGAAAGAAGAGTGAATTGTCCAGGAGATGGTTTGCATGACAGAGGCAGTGGTTGAAACAAAAGGGTTGACGAAGCGCTTCGGAAATGTCGCCGCCCTGAACAGAGTTGACATGCGGGTTGGCAAAGGCGAATGGGTTTCGATCATGGGACCGTCGGGGTCCGGCAAGACCACCATGCTGAACGTGCTTGCATGCCTCGACACCCTCAGCGAGGGACACTACATACTCGATGGCGTCGACACCTCCGGGCTCAGCGAAAGGGAACGCGTGGTCGTGCGGCGCGAGAAAATCGGCCTGGTCTTCCAGCAGTTCCACCTCATTCCATATCTAACCGCACTGGAAAACGTCATGCTGGCCCAGTACTACCACAGCATGGTCGACAGGGATGAGGCGAAAGAAGTGCTGGAACGGGTGGGTCTCGCCCACCGGATCAGTCATCTACCTTCGCAACTCTCCGGGGGGGAACAGCAGCGAGTCTGCATCGCGAGGGCGCTCATTAACCAACCCGCCATCATCCTCGCTGATGAACCGACCGGTAACCTCGATGAAGCGAATGAAGGCGTGATTCTCAAGTTTTTCAAGGAGCTCCATGAGGAGGGGAGGACCATCATAGTAGTCACCCATAACCCCGAAGTGGCGGAGCTTTCCGATACGGTCGTCAGATTGCACCACGGGAGGGTCGTGTGAAACGTCGGCCCGCGAAACGAGCTGGATTGTGCGTAGCGCTACTCATCGCCTCCATCGCTTGGTGGACGCTCATGGCCGGATGCAAGAGGGAGGCGACGCTGAAGCTGCGGGAGCGCGCCCCGGAAATCAGCGCCCTCGACCTGAATGACAACATGGTGAAACTCTCCGGTTTCAAGGGAAAGGTTGTTATCCTGCAATTCTGGTCAGGAGGGTGTTTTGGATGTGTTGCCCAAATGCCGCTGATCGACCAGCTAAGCAAGGAGTACAAAGAGAGAGGCCTGGTTGTGCTGGCCGTGAATGTGGGTGACTCGAAAGCGAAAGTGGCGCAGTTAGTCAGGAAGCTGAACATCGCATGCCCCGTTCTTCTCGATCCGCTCCGCGTTGCCGCAACCAAATACAGAGTGTCGGCTGTGCCGGCGACGGTTTTCGTCGACCGGAACGGCATCGCACAGAAGATGGTTTCGGGTGGGATAGAGCCCAACCAGATAGAGCAAGCCGTGGGTGAATTGCTGTGAAGAGAAGAATTGTCTGTGGGCTATTTTTGACCGTTGCGGTGACCAGCGGTTGCGCTTCAAGTTCGCAGCTTCTTAGGGCAAGTACAATCAGCACCCGCAGCGACGTCTTTCAGGAATTGGCGGACGGCGGTTCCGTCCCCCAAGGCTCTGCAGACTTGCGGGTTGTTGCCTCTTTGAAAACCCATCGATCCGATCGCTATCCTTCAGGCCGAGGAACCCATGGCACCCCTGACTACCAGCTCGTGCTCAACATCGACGGTCAGGTTACTTGGCTGCGCGCCAGCTTGAAGGAGGAGTATGGCGAGGCCGGCGGCATGACCGATCCGGAGGCGGGCGAGGGAATCAGATACCGGTTCAAGAAAGACTTTCGTCTCAAGGCCGGGACATACCGGATCATTGTCGCCGTCCCGGAAGATGGGGTGGTAGTGGAACGGACGATAACCCTGGTCGGAGGCAGCACTAACGATCTCGTTCTGGAGCCCATTTACGGGATTGTGACGGCGAGAAAACCCCCGGCGGTGTACAGCCGGACCAGTTTCCTCGAAGGGTTGAGAGGGTTAGCCATGGTGTTGAACGGGGAACGCAGCTAGGGGGGGCATTGCGGCAGGAAGAGACTCTGGATGGAAGCGAAATGATATTGACTTTCAAAATCCCTTCGGCTACTCATATGAACGTTCCGCTCCGAGGCGGATCAGACAGATAGGAGTGTAGTGGATGATCGTATGCCATTGTGTCGGGGCCAGCGACACGATGATCGAGCGCCTGATTGAGGAGGGCGCATCGAGTCTCGCCGAAATCGCCCGGCGTTGTGGGGCGGGTCGCTGCTGTGCGCCCTGCCGCCAGGAAATTGCCGCCCTGCTTTACAGCCGCCGTGCTGCCAAGCATACTGGGGACATGCAGGGAAGTAACTACAAGGCGGCATAGTGCGAGTTGTACCGAGCGCCCTATCGTCGCCATGTCGAGAGGAGGACGGCAATGAAGGGCAACGCGAAGCTCATCGAAGCACTGAACGATATCCTCACCGCCGAGCTCACGGCCATCAACCAGTACTTCATCCACGGCCGCATGTGCGAGAATTGGCGCTACGAGCGCTTGGCGCATCACGATCGCGACGAGGCGATTGACGAGATGAAGCACGCCCAAAGCTTGATCGACCGGATCCTCTTTTTCGAAGGCGTGCCGAACATGCAACGTCTCAACAAAGTGAAGGTGGGGGAAACGGTGCCCGAGCAGCTCAAGCTCGACCACGCGTTGGAGCTAGAGGCGGTGGCACGGCTCAACAAGGCCATTGCTCTGGCGGTGGAGCTGCACGAAAACGGAACACGCGAATTGCTGGAGAGTATCCTGGTGTCGGAAGAGGAGCACATCGACTGGCTAGAGGCCCAGTTCGACCTCCTCAAACAAGTCGGCGAGCAGAACTACCTGGCACAGCAGATCCATAAATGACAGATGCCAGATTCCAGACTGCCAGAGTACAGACTGTCCATCTGAAGTCTGGAATCTGGCAGCCTGGCAGTCTGGAAGTCTGTCGTCTGAAGTCTTCATGTCTGAACCGCGGGCCCTCCGGATCGCCGAGCGCGCGCTTAAGACGCAGATCGGCACGCTGCAGGTGGGCGCTTCGGAAGCGGCCGTTCTGTACATAGAACTGCCCCGCCGCCGCGGTTCCGAGTCCCGCTTGGACCGCTGGCTCCACGACCGTCTCCTCAGCCGCGGGAATACCCCGCTGCTGCGGGCGGCCCTGGCTCAGCTACGAGAGTATTTCGCCGGCAAGCGCCGCAGTTTTGATGTGCCGGTGGAGGCTGCCGGCACCGAGTTTCAGCGGCGGGTGTGGCAACTGGTCGCCGCCATTCCCTTTGGGGAAACGGTGTCGTATGGCGGCATCGCCGAGCAACTTGGCAGTCCGGGGAAGGCCCGTGCCGTCGGGGCGGCGGTCGGTGCCAACCCCATCCCGATCATCATTCCGTGCCACCGCGTCATCGGAACCGACGGGTCGCTCGTCGGATACGCAGGCGGCCTGCGCATGAAGGTCTGGCTGCTGCGCCACGAACGGGCGCTGCTGGCGTGATCCGCACCGCGGACCGTAGCCGCAGGTCTTTAGCCTGCGGCTTTGCGGTGCCCCAAGGCCCCACGACAGCCAGTCGGCTGGAGTCGGCTTTGGCGTTTCAGCCGGAGTGTCAATCCCAGGCGGAGGCATGCCGTAGTGCCGCCCATCGAGCTGCGCCATCACGCCGCAGGCCAGATGTCGAGGCGCCAATGATCACCCTTGGGTAAAACTACCTACGTAAGCATACGCATTGACACGTATGTGCTGATCAGAGTAAGAGGCCACTCGGGTGTCTTCTGCGTTGACGCATTTCGGTGGGGGCGGGGGTCGTGCGGCGCGGACACGGATGTGGTTCTGAACTGACTCGGCGAATTGCGTAGATAGAACGTTGGCGTGCACACGGCGGCACCGCGGTGTGGGCAATGTGGGTGGATGAGTCAAACCTCAGATTTCTCAAGGGCCGTGTGGCTACTGACCGACGCGAGCTATCTTGAAGAGCTCGCGAGGATTGCCGGCGTGCGGCGGCTTGCCGGCGTGCGGCGGCTTGCCGTCGCACGCCAAGCCAGTTCCAAGCCAGTTCCAAGCCAGTTCCAAGCCAGTTCCAAGCCAGTTCCAAGCCAGTTCCAAGCCAGTTCCAAGCGCCATCATCGCCTTAAGGGAAGCAGGTTCACGAGCTGCGATACATCCATGCCTATCGCACAATGTGGGTCACGAGGAACTGGGCGGAGGGTGGTGACGGTTCCCGTGGAAGACCCTGCTCGCGCCTGCGGCGTTTCTTGCGGCGCGAGTCAGGAGCACCGCGCCGGCGAACGGCCCGGTGACTAGAGCCATGGAGATCAAGCTGCAGCGGCAGATTTCGGCGGCGCTGGCGACGGGTGTTGCCAGCGAGCGCATACTCCTGCAAATCGCCAAAGCGGCGAAGCAGCTCTGCCAAGCGGATATGGCGGCCATCGGGCTTTTGGCAGAGGGTGGCAGGGAGGTCGAGTGGGCGGCGGTGTGCGGCAAGACTACCTTGGTTCAATGGGAACGATTGCCGGTCGTTCATCTCTCATCAGGCCGCAGGTCGATCTCCAGCTCTGACGGGGCACGCGACCGGCGCCAGTTAGTCCGCGATATAGCGCGGCAAAGCGGGGCCGGCGGCATGCTGGCAGTGCCTATACTGGACGGCTCGATAACCGTCGGGTTGCTTTGGGTAGGCAAACGGTCAGCGAAGCGGTTTCCAACCGGTGAGGCAGCGGCACTGCATATGCTGGCTGACAGTGCCGGCGTGGCGATAGGCCAGACACAGGTCGACCGGGATCAGGATCAGATCCGGCGCTCGCCATCAGCGGCTTCAACGAACTCCGAAGAGGACCCCACGCGGCTCACTCCGCGACAGCGTGAAATCCTCCACCTGCTCATGCAGCATCGTACCTGCAAGTCGATCGGCTCCACGCTCGGCATCAGCGTACGCACCGCGGAACATCACGTTGAGCGGCTCAAGCTCCGCCTGCGTCAGTCCCGCCTGTCGGCCCTGATTGCCTACGCTATAAAGCATGAATTATGAGTACCATAAGGTAGAAGTGTAGGGTAAAACTACCTACATACCTTACTGCTTGACATCCATCACTTGCATGGAGTACCTACCCTGGCGTCACGGTGAAAAAGGGGGACTTCATGGCTCGAAGCGATAACGCAGGCGTGCTGAGGAGGGGACGGGCGATAGGCCGAGCGGCGGTGGCGGCAGTGCTGGTTGCTGGTCTGTTCGCGAGTACGCCGCCGCGAAGCGCGTCCGCCGGCATGCCGGAGACGTGTGGCCACAGAGGCGCAGGCGACGTTTCCTTTTGGAGCCACGACGGGGCCACCTCCGGAGTCTCCTCCGGAGCGCCCGTATTCGGCGGCTATGCGGCCGGCGCTTCCGCTGGTGCCGATGCCGGCGGCGAGCCTCCCGGCGCCTTCCTCAGTGCCATTGCCGATGCATGCGGAGGATCCACCGTTGATTCGGATGCCGATGGGGTCTGTGACGGGGCGGACAACTGCGCGTGGAGCTACAACCCCGAGCAGATCGACAGCGACGGCGACGGCATAGGCAACGTGTGCGACTACTGTGCGGGAGCCGGTGCGGGGGACTCGGACGGCGATGGTGTGTGCGACG
>Ga0214473_10001554_pt1 | contig 29988 bp, 19 predicted proteins | sample RVTome_7_FD_203509 | JGI IMG/M metagenome (GOLD analysis project Ga0214473, IMG submission 203509) | Soil microbial communities from uranium-contaminated site in the Upper Colorado River Basin, Wyoming, United States - RVT98D197 | ecosystem: Environmental > Terrestrial > Soil > Contaminated >...
TTCGCCCCGCACGCAAGAGACACTGCTCGGCTCCCGGCCCGCCAGCGTGATCACGCCCATCGGCCAAACCCGTCTGCTGAGTTCTGGCTGCACTTCAAACCCATCTCTAGCAATCGCCGTGCCCCGCCACGGTCCAACGCCGTTTGCCGAGGCAATCGCCCCAAGTGGATGAAGACGACATTTTTCAGCGAGGCCCGCGCCCGCCTCCCCGCTGCACGTTCGCTCCGACCCTATACCCGAGTCGCGGCACGCCCGCCGCGCCGTATCCGAAGTCTCCTTACACTACATTCGGCGATGCGCCAAGACCTAATTAAGCCCGTTTGCAATTGGCCTCTCCGATCATCTGTCTCGTTCTCGGGCGCGTCTACGTGAAAGGGCCGACTGAGCGGCCGCGTGAGACTGTGAAACCGTGAAGAACGACGCACACTTCACAGGGTCAACGCTTCGACCCGCTTCCAGCGGATTCTTGAAAACGGGAATCTTGGCGGACTTAGGGCCGAGGGGGCTGAGAGCGTGTTTGAAAAGTGCTATCCGAGCCGCGCGCGGACCGACGCGCTTCCCCCTTCGTTTAAGGGGGGACTGAGGGGGTTCATCCGAGCCGCGTCCGTGAGAAAGCGCTGGCGTATCGATGTCGAAAAACGCTTCCTTACAGTCGCGTCTCGGTTCGTCCCGGCCCTCCTTATACACGCTCTGAGCGGACGAACGATTCTGTTTCCCAACCCCGGCTGCCAAACAAACCGACGCGATATATATCACCAAGTTGGTATGACATATCCCAGTCGATCCCCACGTTGGTCGCCGCCTGGCTGACGTTGGGTTTCTGCTTGCTGGCTTCGACGACGGAAGGCTTCCAACGCTCTCTACACAGGCTGAACATGCGCCTTCCCGCCCGGAGCGATTCTTCGACCGCTAGTGGTCAATGTGCGCGGCGCGATGACGAACGCAGCCATTCGCGCTGCATCCTACTAGTACTACTACGCCAAAACCATCGCGTCATGGAACGCAATCCGCCGGTGCTACAGGCTGCTTCAGCGGCCTTCCCTGCCGTAGGCGGGCTCCCAGGCCGGCCCTTGTAGGGCCGGTTAGCGTGGCTTCTGTTTTCCGCTCTGTTTAGCCCGTTTCAACGGGCTTTCTCGAACCACTCTCTCAGCGAAGTTAGCGTAGTAGTGCTAGAGCCGCCGGTCATCGAGTGTCGCTTGCCGGCACGTCGTTCTTGCAGACTTCGCGGAGCAGGCTGGTGGCGTACGCCCCGGGAGGCAGGTCGAAGGTCAGCCGCAGAAACGGCCCCCGCTCGTCCGTGCCGCCTTCGACCATCGGCGACGATACCGGGACGCGCAACGGCCGGCGAGCGCCTTGCAGCCTCCGGCCCTCGCCGCGGGTCAGGGTGTGCAGGTCTACGCCCGAGGAAGCGAGGATCTCCGCCTCGATCTGGGCCGGCCGGCCGGCCGGGTCGGTCATCCTCCGGCCGAACAGCGGGCCCGTCGGCGAGATCTCGAGTGAATCGCATCGCGGCTGCTCCCGGGCGGGGTCCTCGACCAGGAAGACCGCCCCATTGCGATGCTTCCACGCCAAGTCGCCCGGTTCGAGCCGGTGCATCGTCGCCATCCGCCTGGCGACGACGCGATTGAACAGCTCACTCTGCACGGCCGAGAGGTAGAGCTTCCGGAGCGTATGATCGACGGCCCGCCAACCCGAGGGCAGGTCGCCGCCGGCCTTGGCCAGCGCCCGGCAGATGCGGGCCTGCTCGCCGAAAGCGGTCGGCCAAGCCGTTGCGGCTTCGTCCCATCTTCCCTGGTCGAAAAGCTGCCGTGCTCGGCGCACCTCGCCGCAATCGACCGGCGCGGGTCTCCCGAGCAACTGGGCCATAGCGTCCGCGAAGTCTCCGTGGAGGACGGCCAGTCCCACCAGGGCGTTGTCGCCGCGGGCCCCGAATCGCTGCGGCCCGAAATAGTTGGGCACGCCCCGTGTGGCCAGGAAATCCACGATGGCACGGGCCGCCGGCAACACCCCCTCGACGGCGTCGCGCATCTTGATGGCGAAGCGGTTGCCGGCCAGGTGCCCCAGCTTGAGCTTGTTGGTGTGGCGGTCCACCGACAGCACCCGGAGTCGCGCCAGATCGAGGCCCTGGACCCGAGCGGGCTCGACGTGCTCGACGCTGAAGGTCTGCCGCGTGACGGCGTGGGCGTCCTTGAGCCCCGCGTAGCCGATGTCGCGCGGGGCGCGTCCGAGCGTCCGAGCCACGAGTTTGGCCGCCGCCAGAGTGGTGAGGCCGCGCTTCTCGATGACAAAGTAGGTGTGCGTGCCGTTGCCGCATGGGGCGTAGAGTGGGAGCTCTTCCACGAGGAAGTCTTCGTCATACCGTTTGATCCGCCCGCCGACGCCGGGTAGGTCGGCGGTCAAGTAGGGCGCCGGTGAATCGGACTGAGCAAGGGGCCGCGTCACGAGGGGTAGTGTACGTGCGCGTCCTTGGACGCGGAATGCGCGCAGCGCACTTCAAGTTGCCGCTGTTCATGGTCGGGGCTACGATCTCAAGCCCATGCGCTGGCTCGCCAATGTCGTCTATCTCTTGGCCGGGCTGCTGTACCTTCCGGTAGCCCTGTATCACGCCCTCATCGTCGGCAAGAACCGCCGCGGCTGGGGGCAGCGTTTCGGCAACGTCCCTGCGTACGAGCCGGGCCGGCAGCGAATCTGGCTCCACGCCGTTTCCCTCGGGGAGATCAACGCCACCCCCCGCTTGGTGGAGGCTCTGCGGGGGCGGCTGCCCGCCTGCGAGGTGGTAGTCTCCACCACCACGGACACCGGCTACGCCCGGGCTGTACAGCTCTACGGGGCTGGCAACGTGTTTCGCTTTCCGCTCGATTTCAGTCCGGTCGTCAGCCGCGTCCTTGGCCGGGTCCGCCCGCAACTGATCGGGCTGGTGGAGCTGGAGGTCTGGTACAACCTCACCCGGATGGCAACGCGCCGGGGCATCCCCGTGGCGGTCGTGAACGGGCGCCTGACCGAGCGGAGTGAGCGCCGCTTTCGGCTGCTTGGTGCCGCCGGGCGGAGCATGTTTCGCCACCTGGCCTGGGTGGGGGCGCAGGACGAGGCCATTGCCGCCCGGTTTCGGTCGGTTGGCGTACAGGCCGAACGGATCGAGATCACCTCCTCGCTCAAGTGGGACACCGCGATCGTGGCCGACCGCATCGACGGGCAGGAGTCGCTGGCCGCCGCGGTAGGGCTGGACGGCACTCGCCCGCTCTGGGTCTGCGGCAGCACCGGGCCGGGTGAGGAGGCGATGATCCTCGATGCCTACCGGCGGGTGCTGGACGATCCGGCTGCGCTGGCACGTGGTGTGCAGGATGAATCAGAGGTCGAGAGTGAGTTTGTGCTGCCCCTCCTTGCGATCGTGCCGCGCAAGCCCGAGCGGTTTGCCGAAGTGGCGCGGCTGATCGAGCGGGCCGGCTTCGGGTGCGTCCGCCGCAGCCGTTGCCCGGACGGCGGGCGCCGGGCAGTCGCCGAACGAGCGACCGTGCTGCTCGGCGATACCATGGGGGAGCTGCGCAAGTTCTACGCGCTGGCGGCAGTGGTCTTCGTCGGGCGCAGCTTGGTTCCGCTGGGCGGATCTGACCCGATGGAGGTGGCGGCGCTGGGCAAGCCAGTCGTGGTGGGTCGTTACACGGGGAACTTCCGGCACCCGGTCGACGCCCTTCGCGCCGCGGATGCGATCCGCGTTGTGGATGGTGCGGCGGAGCTCTCCGTCGCGGTGGGGGCGATGCTGGGGAATCCGTCGCTCGCCCGGCAACTTGGGGCCCGGGCCCGCGAGGTGGTGGTTCGCCACCAGGGAGCCACGGCGACGACCGCCGATCGGCTCGTGGGGCTGCTGGTCCCGCCCAAGGGCGTGCCAGCCGGGCGCGGCGAAGAAGCGGCTACCGTAACCAGCGCCGGTGCGGGTCGGCGATAGAGGGGGCCCGATGACCACACCGAGCTATAATTGACCGCCGTCCCGCGTTCGCCGCCGACGGTTCGCGTCGGCCGGCCAATGCTTGCTTTCTGTGAGGAGTCACGAATCATGACCGATACGATCAATGTCGCGTCCGCACCTGCCGGTCCCAACGTATTTTCCCCGCCGAAGGCCTGGGCGAAGCGGGCCCACATCAACTCGATGGAACAGTACCGGCGGATGTATCAGCGCTCGATCGAGGATCCGGACGGATTCTGGGCCGAAATGGCCGAGGGCTACTATTGGAAGCAGAAGTGGAACAAGGTGCGCGAGTTCGATTTCAAGGGCTCCATCTCCGTCAAGTATTACCTGGGGGCCAGGACCAACATCACCTACAACGCCTTGGACCGCCATCTGCCGAAGCGCGGCGACCAGATCGCCATCCTCTGGGAAGGCAACGAACCCGGTGAGGACGCCAGGCTCACCTACCGGGAACTCCACCGTGAGGTGTGCAAGTTCGCCAACGTGCTCAAGAGCCACGGGGTCAAGAAGGGCGACCGCGTTTCCATCTACATGCCCATGGTCAAGGAGCTGGCCATCGCCATGCTGGCCTGTGCCCGCATCGGGGCGATCCACTCCATCGTGTTCGGCGGGTTCAGTCCCGACTCGCTGGCCGACCGCATCGTGGACTCCACCTGCGAGGTGCTGGTCACCACGGACGGTGTATTCCGGGGTGCCAAGGCGGTGACGTTAAAGGGCAACGCCGACGAGGCCATGGACATCTGCGCCCGGCGGGGGGTCAAGGTCCGCACCTGCATCGTCTACCGGCGGGTGGGTCCGGACAAGCTCCAGGTCAACATGAAGGCCGGCCGCGACCATTGGTGGCACGAGGTCATGAAGAAGGCCTCGCCGGAATGTGAGCCGGAATGGATGGATTCCGAAGACCCCTTGTTCATTCTTTACACCTCCGGCTCCACGGGCAAACCCAAGGGCGTGCTCCACACCATCGGCGGGTACATGGTCTTCACCGCGGCGAGCTTCAAGTACATCTTCGACTACCACGACGGAGACATCTTCTGGTGCACCGCGGACATCGGCTGGGTCACCGGCCACTCCTACATCGTCTACGGCCCGCTGGTGACCGGGGCCACGACGGTCATGTTCGAGGGCATCCCCACCTACCCCGACGCCGGACGCTTTTGGGACGTGGTAGATAAGTACAAAGTGACTCAGTTCTATACCGCCCCCACGGCGATCCGGGCGATCATGCGCGAGGGCGACGAGCCGGTGAAGAAACGCAGCCGCAAGAGTCTGCGCCTGCTGGGGTCGGTCGGCGAGCCGATCAACCCCGAGGCTTGGTTGTGGTACTACCGTGTGGTCGGCGACGAGCGTTGCCCGATCGTCGACACCTGGTGGCAGACGGAGACCGGCGGCATCCTCATCACCCCGCTGCCGGGGGCCATCCCCACCAAGCCGGGTTCGGCCACGCTGCCGTTCTTTGGGGTCAAGCCGGTGCTGCTGGAGCCGGAGGGGAAGCGGATCAACGGCCCCGGCTCGGGGGTGCTCTGCATCGAGGAGCCCTGGCCGGGCATCATGCGCACGGTCTACGGCCAGCACGAGCGGTTCAAGGAGACCTACTTCACGAACTACCCCGGCCTGTACTTCACCGGCGACGGCTGCCGCCGGGACGAGGACGGCTACTACTGGATCACTGGACGGGTGGACGACGTCATCAACGTCGCCGGCCACCGCATGGGCACGGCCGAAGTGGAGAGCGCCTTGGTGTCGCACCCCAAGGTCGCCGAAGCGGCGGTGGTGGGCTTCCCCCACGAGATCAAGGGGCAGGGCATCTACGCCTACGTGACCCTCAAGACGGGGCAAGAGTACACCGACGCCCTCAAGAAGGAGTTGGTGCAGCACGTCCGCAAGGAGATCGGCCCGATCGCCGCCCCGGACATCATTCACTGGGCTCCGGGACTGCCCAAGACCCGGTCCGGCAAGATCATGCGGCGGATTCTCCGGAAGATCGCCGAGGGTGAGCCCGACAAAGTCGGTGACACGTCCACCCTGGCCGACCCCAGCGTGGTCAAGCACCTGGTCGAGACGTACAAGAAATAGACGCCCGGCGGTCACGAGTTACCGCAGTCGGTCGAATCTTGGGTGCCATGCCTTCACGCCGAAGGCGGGTAAGCATGCCGGATGCCGCGCGGGGTGCCACGCTTTCACGGCGCAGCCGGGTAAGCGTGCTTGCCCCACCAGCGCGGGTGCCACGCTTTCACGCGAAGCGGGTAAGCGTGCCGCTCGGCGTATGTGCATCTCACCTCGACCGACGCCTCCGCGGGTCATCCGGAAGCGAGTCCAGGTCCAGCCGAAGCGGTCCGGCCTGTTCATCCTCGTAACCGCGGGCGCTGGACCACGGCCAGTCGGTGGGCGAGACGCACAGTCCGCGGAGTACGGGGTTGCCGTGTATAGATCATCGCAAAAAATCTGCAACATAGGTTACTACGCCAGGGCGGTTTTTGTGGGCTTTTCTGGCATCTCCAATGATGCGGATTTTTTCGGATGAGCCGTAGGTACTTGATTGTCTCCCACACATACCGCGGCGATCGGAGATTGCGATCGTATCCGCCACCACGCTGCCAGAAACGAATGGACCCCCTACCGTCTGACCGACGATCGGTCATCTGCTCGACGAGGCGCGGAGCGATTACGCGCACGAAATGTCCGGCACGCCGCGACACGGGCAGCTTGATGCTGGCCAGAATCGTGCTGACGGAATAGATGTCTTCCACCGGGTGGATGAGAACGTGTGCGTGCTCCGGCATAATCACGAACGCCCACAGATCGAATCCGTGCTTGTCGCGCGCGGCTGCGAGGGCGTCGACTAACCATCGGCGGGTCCGGTCGCGGGAGAGAAACGGCCTGCGCTGGAAACATGGGAAGGTCAGGGCATGAGCGTCGCCGGGAGTGTTTTCACGGCGGCAGCGCTCGTGATGAGACGCGTCCGAGACTCGCTCAACCGCCGACATGGTGTTCGAAATTTTGTCGCTACAGGGGCTATGCATCAAGCATGCTTACCCGCTTTCGGCGTGAAAGCATGGCACCAGGCGCTGTCTATCGAAGCCAGTGGCGCCCAAGGCCGATGGTTTGCGTTCACCCGGAGTCCGGTACGGCCGATAAACAGTCTGCGGCCGACCGGAGCCGGGAGCGCCTCGATGCCGGAGCAAGCGACTACTTGCGATATGGGCCTCGACTCGACCGACGCCGCTGGCCCTCGCCCGGCATGGAACCTCGCCGCCCGGCTGTTGCTGGCGACCGCACGATGGGCGCAGCGGCGCTCTCCCTTTCATCACGGAGAGGGCCTCCGGCGAACCACCGACACGGCGGCGTATGATCGGTGGCGCAGCGACTCGCTGGCCGTCCAGCTCACCGATCATTTCGACCCTGCGCGGCTCAGAAGTCAGGACGTGCTGGACTTCGGCAGCGGGTCGGGGGAGCTCACCCTTCTGGTCGCGGAGCGGTGCAAGCCACGATCGGTCATCGGTGTCGATCTGTCCGAAGAGGCCCTCGCCCGCGCCGAGCGAAAGGCCGCGGAGCGTCCGCAGCAGGTGCGCGGCGCCGTTCGGTTTCAGCTTGCCCGCGACAGCCGTCGCATCGACTTGCCGGATGCATGCGTGGACTTCGTCCTGTGTTTCGACGTGCTCGAGCACGTGCCCCACGTGGACGACACCGTCTCCGAGTGGCGGCGGGTGCTCCGCCCCGGCGGCGAAGTCTGGATCTGGTGGTCACCCTGGCGAGGACCCTACGGGCATCACCTGGAGTCGCTCATCCCCCTTCCCTGGGTTCACCTGCTCTTCCGCCCGCGGACCATCTTCAGCGTCTGCGCCGATCTCCACGACGATCCCGGCTTCGTCCCCCGGCACTGGGACCTGGACCAGCATACGGGTCGAAAGCGACTCAACAAATGGCGGGGGCGGGAGCACTTCGAGCCGTTCCTGAACCGCCTGACGCGGACGGGGTTCGAGCGGATCGCGCGCCGCCACGGTTTGCTCGTGGTTGATCGAACCACGCACGGGTTCCGCGGGTCATGGCCTGCCCGGGCGACGCGTCCCCTGACCCTGCTGCCAGGCATCGGCGAGTGCTTCGTCTCATTCTTCACGTACCGGCTTCGCAAGGGACGCTGAGCAGACGGTCGCCGGGCCAGTCGTCGACGTGCCTCGACGATAGCCAGCGTAAGGCAGGTCATCGAGCTGCAACAACCGTCCGGGCCCGTACGGCGCCGGGTCTATTCCGATGTGGCTCAACTATACGGGGCGGATGCGGCGGAAGCGCCGCCGGCGAGGGATCTTTGCTGGTGCGGCCGGACGCGGACGGCCACGAGCCCGACCAGGGTCAGGACCGCCGCCCCGACCCAGTACGGCCACGACGGAGCGACGTCGTACAGCAGCCCCCCCACCAGCGGTCCGATGGCTCGGGCCAGCGAGCCGATGCCCTGGGAAAGGCCCAGGGTCAGGCCCTGGCGATCCTCGTGGGCCTGGCGCGAGACCAGGGCGTTGAGGTTCGGCCCTGTCAGGCCATGGCCGAGGGAAACGGGGACGCAGCCGACGATGAGCAGGGCCCACGCAACCGCCTGACCCACTGGCAGGGGAATGCCGGAAAGCATCAGGAAGCCGACCGCGGTGATGAACGGTCCAGCCGCCACCAGCGCGGCCTCCCCGAACCGGCGGACCAGCCGCCCGACCAAGCCGCCCTGCACCATGACCATCAGGACACCGATGTACGCGAAGATCATCCCCGTCCCGGCTTCGGCCACACCGAAGCGTTGGGCGCAGAGATAAACGAAGGACACCTCCAGAAGCACGAACGCGAAGATCGAGGTGAAGTTGAGGAAGAACAGCTCGCGAAGCCGGGGATGCCTCATCGCCTCGCGGAGCGGCGCCCAATGGAGACCGCGGAGGCGATCGGACACCAGCGGCCGGTCGGGGCGCGATTCGGGCAGGTGCCGCCACACCAGGGTGAACGCCACCGCCGCGATGGCGGCGGCGCCGAATGCCGGCCAGGCCGTGCCATAAGCCTCCCCGCTGACGTGTCGGCCAATCAGGGCCAAGGCGCCCCCCAGGGCTGGGCCGATCACGAAGCCCAGGCCAAAGGCGGCGCCGAAAAGGCCCATGCCTCGAGCCCGGTTCTCCGCCGTGGTCACGTCGGCGATGTAGGCCTGGGCCGTGGCCACGTTGGCCCCGGTGATGCCATCGAGGATCCGCGCCGCGAACAGCAGGGGAAGCGAGCGTGCCAAGTCCCCGACACCCAGCAGCGTGTGGCTCAGGGCGCTGCCGGCGATGCTGATCAGCAGGACCCGCCGCCGTCCCACCCGATCCGACCAGCGCCCGAGGATGGGGTTGAAGATGAGCTGCATCAGGGCATACACCCCGATGAGGGCGCCGAGAGTGAAGCCGCTCGCGTCCAGCCTCTTGGCGTACACCGCCTGCAGCGGGATGATCAGCCCGAAGCCGACCAGATCGACGAAGGCGATGAACAAAACGACTGCGAGCGGTGTCTTTTTCATGGAATCGTCGCGGGCGCCGAAGGTGCCGGATGATACCTGGGCCATCGCGGTGGTGCACGGCAGGCGTGAACGGTCTGAGGCGCGCCACTGCCGAGCGGGGCGGCGGGCGGGCTCAGACGTGGTTTGTCAACGGGCGCCTTTCCAACTGTATTTCGTACATTTTCAACGGAATTAGGACGTGTTTCTCGACGCATGTCCAACCGGCGAAGTTGAACCAAGAATTCCTGTTGACAGGGCTGGCGGGCTGGTTACCATACGCTGCTCGCCGTACCGCTGGGCGCGGCGAGGGCTCTTTGACAAGTGAACAGGTTTGTCGCCGTGAGAGTGTGAGGGCACGCCGTGGTCGCGTCCGTCGTACGGACCACCGGTGTCCAACGCCCGGCGGCACCGGCTTTAAAACGTCCGGTGCGCGGGCTATTCGGCCGACCGGCTCTGCCAGGAGTCGGCGGCGCTCTCGTTCTCACGGACGCGTGAATGAGAGCCCCAATTCGTATCTTGGCGCTCGCGACGCTTGCGTCGCGGGCGTTTGGAAACGGTTTTCAAGTGAAGAGTTTGATCCTGGCTCAGAACGAACGCTGGCGGCGTGGCTAAGGCATGCAAGTCGAGCGGACCTTACCAAGGGGTAACCCGAGGTTTGGTTAGCGGCGAACGGGTGAGGAATGCATGGATAACGTACCCCAGACTCGGGGATAGCGGCGGGCCTTCGGGTCCTTTAGCGAAAGTGCCGGTAATACCCGATAACCCCGGGGGACCGCATGGTCCCGCGGGCAAAGTTCCGGCGGTTTGGGATCGGTCCATGCCCTATCAGCTTGTTGGTGGGGTGACGGCCTACCAAGGCTTCGACGGGTACCGGGCGTGAGAGCGTGACCCGGCACATCGGAACTGAGACACTGTCCGGACACCTACGGGTGGCTGCAGCAACGAATATTCCGCAATGGACGCAAGTCTGACGGAGCGACGCCGCGTGCAGGAAGAAGTCCTTCGGGATGTAAACTGCTGTCAGGGGTGAGGAATCATGACCAGCCCCAGAGGAAGCACTGGCTAACTCCGTGCCAGCAGCCGCGGTAATACGGAGAGTGCGAGCGTTGTTCGGAATCACTGGGCTTAAAGCGCGTGTAGGCGGAGTGGCAGGTGCCTTGTGAAAGCCCCGGGCTTAACCCGGGAATGGCTGGGCAAACCGCCACTCTTGAGGCAGGTAGAGGTGACTGGAACAACTGGTGGAGCGGTGAAATGCGTAGATATCAGTTGGAACGCCGGCGGCGAAAGCGAGTCACTGGGCCTGTCCTGACGCTGAGACGCGAAAGCGTGGGGAGCGAACAGGATTAGATACCCTGGTAGTCCACGCCGTAAACGATGCGCACTGGGTATGATCGGTTTTGACACCGATCGTGCCGCAGCAAAAGTGCTAAGTGCGCCGCCTGGGGAGTACGGCCGCAAGGCTAAAACTCAAAGGAATTGACGGGGGCTCACACAAGCGGTGGAGCATGTGGATTAATTCGAAGCAACGCGAAGAACCTTACCTGGGTTTGACATGCACGGATGCTCTTCTGGAAACAGGAGTAGGCTGCCTTCGGGTGAAACGTGCACAGGTGCTGCATGGCTGTCGTCAGCTCGTGCTGTGAAGTGTCGGGTTAAGTCCCTCAACGAGCGAAACCCCTATCGCTAGTTGCCAGCGGGTTATGCCGGGAACTCTAGCGAGACCGCCGGTGTCAAACCGGAGGAAGGTGGGGACGACGTCAAGTCATCATGGCCCTTATGCCCAGGGTTTCACACGTGCTACAATGGTCGGTACAGAGCGACGCGATACCGAGAGGTGGAGCAAATCGCACAAAGCCGGCCCCAGTTCGGATTGGAGTCTGCAACTCGACTCCATGAAGTCGGAATCGCTAGTAATCGCGGATCAGCTACGCCGCGGTGAATATGTTCCTGAGCCTTGTACACACCGCCCGTCAAGTCATGGGAGCTGGGAGTACCCGAAGTCCGCTCAGCCAACCCGCAAGGGAGGCGGCGGCCGACGGTAAGCTCGGTGACTGGGACTAAGTCGTAACAAGGTAGCCGTAGGGGAACCTGCGGCTGGATCACCTCCTTTCTAGGGGATTACCTAGGCTCGGGACGGCCGAAAGGCCGCCCCGAGACAACGTCAACGCACCTCGGCGGGCGTCCTTGCGGCGCTCGCGGCAGTCCCGCAAGGGAATGACCGGCGACAAACCTGTCCTTGATTTGCAACGCCCGGTGGACCATCATGGTCCCCGGGCGTTCTTTTTTGCGCCGGTTCGCGGTGAGGCGCTTCGCGTTCAAGCCGCTACGCGTGACGGATCGAGGACCATGCGACCGAAGAAGCACCACCGTGGAACACGCCGGTCGGCATGGCTCGCCGTCTGCGTCCCCGCCCTGCTGGCCTGCTCGGTGCTGGCCCAGCCGCCGCAGTTTAACGGAAGGATCGAGAGAATCGGTCCGCTCCGAGTCCTACGGGTGTGGGGCTCACCGAGCGAGATGGGCTTCGCCCACGGCTATCTGCTGGGTGACGAGTACCTCTCGGGCATCCTCGGCGAACACAAAAGCGCCTCCGTCGAGTCTGCCGCGGCGTACGAGCAGATGTGCGCCGCAGCGAGAGGTATCGTCGAACTACCCCTCCCGGCCAGAGAGGAGATCGACGGCATCTTCGCGGGGATCGAAGCCGCTCACGGCGGCGTCCCCACGGTCGCCGGGCTGAACCGTCCGCTGCGCCTGGAGGATCTCATCCTCCACAACGCCGGCGACATGCTGCGAGCGTTCGGGTGCTCCGGCTTCACCGTCTGGGGGGAACGCGCCGGCGAGGCCGGGGTCATCACGGGCCGCAACTTCGATTTTCCCATCACCCGCGAAGGGCTCGCCACGCAGTTCGTTCTGGTGCGCCATCCGACCGGCCGGCGGCGCGTCGCCACGGTCACGTTCCCCGGCTACATCGGGGCCTTCACCGGGGTCAACGACGCCGGGGTCTGCGCGTTCATGCACGACGGCACCGGAGACCGCCTTTCCCGCCCCGCCGGCAGGCAAACGCCCGTGGCCCTGGTCCTGAAGGAAATGCTCGAACAGGCCTCCGGAGCCGAGGCTCACACCCGGACCGCGGCCCTGCTGACGGAGATCGTCCCGTACCCTTTCAGCTACCTGATCCGGGTGGTGACGCCGCGGCGCTCCGACGGCAACGAGCCGCCCGAGCGGGTGTTCCGGGTCGACGCCGGAGGACTGTCGGAAAACCCGATCGGCCGGTTTGCATGCATCACGACGAATCATTATCTCGACAGCGCGTTGGCGGCGCCGGCGGATGCCGATCCGTGGAGCCTGACGCGGTACGAAGAGCTGAGCCGCCGCGCCGGCAGCATTCTCTCAGCGGGCGAGGCATGGTCGGCGCTCGACGCTGTGGCCTCGGCGAATCAACGTTTTCCCACGCTGCACGCCCTGGTGGTCTTTCCGGAGCGCGGCCGGCTCGAGCTGGCTTTCGCGGGCTGGGAAGACGGCGTCGTCCCCGCTACACGGCGGCCCCCCGTCACGATCGAGTTTCGCGACCTGTTCGACCGTCGCGAGTAGCCCATTGCTACCTCGGAACGTCCCATGGCCAAGAAAGGCGTCAAGATCAAGGAACTTGCCCGAGAGCTGCACGTAACCTCGCGGGTGCTCCTCGACCGCTGCCGCGCCGAGGGCATTCACGTGCAGAACAGCGTGACCCGCCTCCCGCCGCACATGGCCCCGCTGGTTCGAAGTTGGTTCGAGGTCCCGGCCGGCGGAGACAAGTCGACCGCAGGAAACCGCGCCGCATCGTCGGGCAGCGACGCTGGCGGGGACCTCTAACCTCCTCGGACAACCGCACCCGTTTCCGTTCTCACTTTTCCCGCCGATTCGGCCGGTTAATCAGATTGTCGTTGTGGCGGGCGCCGCGCTCTGATAGAATGGACCGCAGCCCAGGAGTCGCCCAGCCGGGCCCGCCTCGTGCTCGGCCCAACGACGGAGGTGCTCCGCCACCGGTTGTCTGGCGTACCGTGGCGTTGGTTGACGCGCGGGGGAAAGGTGTCCTACCAGCACGCGACGCTCCCGGATGAGTCGATCCGCTCGCGGCATCGCTGCCGCCACTGGGTCGTTGCGGCGCTCGCCGGGGCGGTGGCCGCAGGTGCTCCGCTGCCGGCCACGGCTCAATACCACACCTACCCGCAGATCGAATCGACCCTGCTCACGGCCCAGACCAACTACCCCTCTATGTGCCGAAGGTATGATCTCGGCCCGACGGTCCAGGGACGGCGCATCTGGGCCCTGTGCCTCACCGACGATGTCGACCTCGAGGAGGATGAGCCCGAAGTCAAGTACATCTCGACGATGCACGGCGATGAGGTTGTGGGCGTGGAGATGTGCCTGAACCTGATCGACTACCTGACGGCCAATTACGGCAGCGACTCCCGGGTCACCAACATCGTCGACTCGGTGGAGCTCTGGATCGTCCCCTGCATGAATCCCGACGGCTTCGTCGCGGGCACGCGTGGCAACGCCCAGGGCGTCGATCTGAACCGCAACTTCCCCGATCCCTACACCAGCCCCAGCAACACCTTCGACGGCCGCGAGCCGGAGACGGCGAACATCATGGGCTGGAGCTTCGGCCAGTCCTTCACCCTGGCGGCCAACTTCCACGGCGGCGCCCTGGTGGTCAATTATCCCTTCGATAACAACGCTTCCGGATCGAGCGTGTATACCCCGACGCCCGACGACGACCTGTTCATCTGGGCCAGCGAGGAGTACTCGCGATACAATTTGCCGATGTGGAACAGCTCGACTTTCACCCACGGCATCACCAACGGGGCAGACTGGTACGCGATCAGCGGCGGTATGCAGGACTGGAGCTACCGCTACATGGGCTGCAATGAGGTGACCATCGAGATCGGCAACATCAAGACCCCACCCTCGTCGCAGATTCCCCAGTTCTGGAGCGAAAACCGCGACTCCATGCTCGCCTATATCGAAACCTCCCTGGTCGGCGTCCGTGGATTGGTCACCGACGGCGCCACCGGCGAGCCGCTGGCTGCCACCGTCCGCGTCGCCGGGCGGAACCACGACGTCTTCACCGATCCGGACGTGGGCGACTATCACCGCATGCTCGAGCCCGGCACGTACACGCTGTCGTTCGAAGCGAACGGATTCGAGGCCAAGTCCGTGCCTAACGTCGTAGTGGGTAGCGGCAGCGCCACCCGGCTGGAGGTGCCCCTGTGGCGAACCACGGTCACCTATCCGGACGGCGGGGAAACCCTTTTCGCCGGAGTTTCCTCGCCGGTCACCTGGACGGGCAACCCGGACGCCCAGTTCCACGTGCAGTACACGGCCAACGCCAGCGACAGCAGCACCGCCACCGACGGCTTCGAGAGCGGCGTGCTCGGCGCGGACTACGCCACGGGCGGCCACGCCGCGTGGGCCATCAGCGGGACCAACACCCACACCGGCTTGTTCGCAGTGCGCTCCGGCAGCATCGGGAACAGCCAGGTCACCTGGCTGCGACGCACGACCACGGTCAGCGAGTTGAGCTTCTGGTATCTGGTGAGCTCGCAGTCGGGTGCGGACTTCTTCACCTTCTACGTAGACAGCGATCCCAAGCTGGAAGTGTCCGGATCCGGCGCCGGCTGGACCCAGTACTCCACCACGTTGACGCCGGGCTCTCACCAGTTGCTATGGATGTACGCCAAGGACGGCAGCGGCACCGGCGGCTCCGACGCGGTGTGGCTCGATGACATCGAGGTGGACGTGGACAACGCGGTCTGGTCGGACATCACCGCCCTGACGGCCGCGGGGGCGACGTCGACGCCGTGGATCCCGGGTTTGGAAGGCACCGATTTCAAGGTCCGCACGCGCTCTTATCTTGCCAGCCAGTACGGGGCATGGGACGAGAGCGATGCCACCTTCGAGGTCGTCGCCCTGAACGCGTTCGGCGACTTCGACGGTGACAGCGACGTGGACACGGACGACTTCAACGAGTTCACCACGTGTTTCACCGGACCGGACAACGGGCCAGTGGCGCCGGGCTGCGAACCGGGGGATTTCGAGCCGGACGACGACGTCGACTGCGATGATTGGGATCAGTTCGTGCTCGCCTGGACCGCGTCGGGCGATCCGCCCTACTTCGCTCCCTGCGAGTCCGGCCCCGAACCGATACCGGCCGTGTCCTCCTGGGGTACGCTGGTCGTGGCGTTGCTGATCCTCACGGCCGGTTCGATTCTGGCTGGCGGCCGGCGCATCCTGATGCAAGCGGAGTGGGTCATGACCGCGCCACGCCTGTTGACCTTGGTGGCCCTGCTCGGCCTCGTGTCTCCCTGCCTTGCGGCGGGCAGCGACGGGGGAATCCATGCTGCCGCCGCGTCTGGAGACGTTGACCGAATCGCAGCCTTGATCGGCCAGCATCCCGAACTGTTAGAGAGCCGCAATCGTAGCGGCGAGACCCCCCTGCTCGTCGCAGCCGGCAAGCTCCAGGTCGAAGCCGCGGCGAGCCTGGTCAACGCGGGTGCGGACGTCCGGGCGAAGAACCGCGACGGGGCCATGGCCCTGCACCTCTGCATTCGCGCGGGCACCGACGACGCCGCACGGGACGGCCGCACTGCGATGGTGAAGCTGCTCCTCGAGCACGGGGCCGACGTTGCGGCCGTCGATGGACAGGGTCGCACGGCACTGCACTTCGCGGCGATCAAGGGCCGCTTCGAGCTGTTGGATCTGCTCGGGCGATCCGGCGCCGTTCTGGCAGCGCAGGACCAGCACGGCCGCACCCCGCTGCACGACGCCGCCATGCACGATCACGTCTCAGTGATCGAATGGCTGGTGGCCCGCGGTGCCAAGATAGAGGCACCGGACAAGGCCGCAGAAACGCCTCTCCATGTCGCCGCCCGAAGGTTCCGGTCCAAGGCGGCGGACACGCTGCTGGGCCTGGGCGCCTCGGTGGACGCGGTCAACCGGGAGAAAGCGACCGCGCTGCACCTGACCGGCCAGGCCGGTCCGGACGAACCCGAGGTCGATCGGCTCATGGCTGTGGTGGCTGATGTCCTGCTCCGCCACGGGGCGAACGTCAACGTCGTCGACGCCAGCGGCCGAACGCCGCTTCACTACGCCTTGGCCAAAGGCCGCCCCGCCCTCGCTGCGACCCTCCGCGAGCACGGTGCCGCGGACGACGGCTCACCGTAAGCAACATCGCCAGCCGAACGGCAGCCGCCGGCCGAACCGCCATCAGCCGTCCATGGCAATGCCCGTAGATCCACCACCCCCGGACACCGCGGCCTCAGTCCGCACCGCGATTTGTCGCCGTACGACCAGGAACATCCCGGCGGCCATCATGGCCACGGCGAAGCTGACCAACCACACGTACACGCCGCCGAAACGGTTCAGGACCATCCCTCCGAGCGGCGCCGCGATCATCAGGGCGCTGGAGAAGGTCATCGAGGCCACCCCGAGGTAACGGGCGCGGAGATCGACCGGGGCGAGGTCGGCGACGATGGCGGACATGAGCGGGGCGTGCATGATCTCGCCGACGGTCCAGACCGCCACGGTGAAGGCGAACCACCAGGCATTGCCGGGGATGGCCATGAGGCCGAACCCGATTGCGGTGACCATCGCGGCGAGGCACACCATGGTGCCACGATGATAGCGGCTGATGACCGAGGTGACCGGCAGTTGCAGGCAGACTATCAAGATGCCATTGATCGCGATGATCGTCCCGTAGGTCTGCTTTTCTATGCCGAAGCCAAGCAGGTACAGGGGAAACGTCGACATGGACTGCATGTACACCGACGCCAGGAGGAGACAGCCGGTGCAGAAGACCAGAAACGTTCCGTCGCGGAGGATGTAGCCGGCTGCCTCGGCGAGCGTGTAGGATCGACGCACCGCCTCTCCTTCCGGCGCCGCAGGCGAGCCGGTCTCGCCCCCCGATGGCCGGCGGGCGGGTAAGGTCTCGCGGATAAAAAGCAGGATGATGACCGCGTAGGCGGCAGCCGTGGCCGCGTCACCCCAGAACAGCCACTCGAACGAGACCGTCGCCAGCCAGCCGCCCACGAAGGCCGCCACGGCGAAGCCCAGGTTGATGGACACGTACATGAGGCCGAAGGCGTATTGCCGCTGCCCCGGCTCGACCAGATCGGCGATCATCGCGGACGCGGCCGGGCGGTAGGTCTCGGCGATGAGGGCGAAGAGGACGCACATCAGGGTGATGGCCCAGCCCGCGGTCAGCCGGCTGAGCAGGAGCAAGGCCGCGGCGGCTCCAAACAAGGCCACGAGCATGACCACCCGTCGGCCGATACGGTCGGCCAAGTGCCCGCCCGCGACCGCGGCCACAAACGCGCCCAAGCCGTAGCCGCCGATCGCCCGGGTGGCGAACTCCCCGTCCATGTGCAGGGCTTCTTGCAGATACACCGTCAGGAACGGGACCACGATGGACCCGGCGCGGTTGATGAACGAGCCCAGGCAAAGCACGTACACTTGTCCGGGCAGCGTAAGGTAGTGTTTCCACATGGCGATTCCCGCCCGCCGCGGCCCTGCCCCGAGGGTCCTCGCCCGGCCGGCAGCCGGGGGATGCTCGCCGCCGGGCGGGCGAAACGCAAGCACTCCCCGCCGCCGCGGCGGATCGCCCGTCCGCCGCGCCTGCCGCAGCGGGAAGGGAAGCGCCCCCTGACCGGTCGGCCGGCCCCGGGGCGACGGGCGACGGCCGGGCTCAGGTCGACGAAAACGGCTTGACAACTCATGATTTCATGATATATTGATAGTATGATAGCAGTAAAGGCGGCGCCCAAGCCGATCCCCATGGCGGTCCTGGAGCGGACCGCGGCGGTGCTGCGGGTCCTGGCCCACCCCCACCGGCTCAAGATCATCGAGCTGATCTCCAGCCGGCCCTTGACCGTCGGGGAGGTGGCCGAGGCGGTGGGCATTCCCCCCAACGCGTGCAGCCAGCACCTCAACATCATGAAGGCCCACGGGGTGCTGAGCCGCCGTCGGAATGGGAAGGCCATCTACTACGCGGTGGAAGACCCCGACGCGATCAACGTGTTGAGGTGTATCCGGAGACACGCCGGATAGGGCGGCTCGCCCCGGCGCGTATGACTGCGACCGGTCTGTGGATCAAGAAAACTCGAAGTTGGGACATCATCATGGCGTATCAAATGGTGCCACCCGAGGTTCTCCAACGGCGTCTCGCCGAAGGAAACGGCATGCGGCTCGTCGACGTGCGCGATTACGATGAGTTCGCGACGGCGCACGTCGCGGGCGCCAGGTGTACACCGCTGCCCCATTTATTGGAACGCGCCTCCGAGTGGTCGCCGAAGGAGCCTCTCCTGGTGATCTGCCACAGCGGGCAGCGCGCCAAAGAGGCGGCCCGCACGCTTGGGGAGGTCGGCTTCGAACAGGTGTCGGTGGTGCGCGGGGGTACCACTGCGTGTATCGAGGCCGGCCTTCCCATGGTGCGGGGGCGGCAGCGCATTCCCATTTATCGTCAGGTGATTATCGGAGCGGGCATCGTGGTCTTGACCGGCTTGACAGCCGGCCTGGTCCATCCAGCCTTACAGCTCGTCGCCTGGTTCGCCGCCGGGTCGATGATCGTCTCCGGCGCCAGCGGTTTCTGCCCCATGGCGAAAATGCTCGCTGCGGCCCCGTGGAATCGACAGCGCGACGAGCAGGCCGCAACGGGATGCGCAGTCGAAGGAGCATGCTCATGAAACGGCGGATCGTCATCGTCGGTGGCGTGGCCGCGGGGGCGAGTGCCGCCACGCGGGCACGGCGGCTCAACGCCGAGGCGGAGATCGTCATCTTCGAGCGTAGCGGCTTCGTGTCCTTCGCCAACTGTGGCTTGCCCTACTACGTCGGGGACATCATCAAGGAGCGCCATGCCCTGCTGCTCCAGACGCCCGAGGGCCTCAAACGGCGGTTCGACGTGGACGTCCGCGTTCGCCACGAGGTCACGGCCATCGACCGGGAAGAGAAACGTGTTCGGGTCAAGAACCTCGACACCGGCAAAGAGACCTGGGAGCCGTATGACCGGCTCATCCTGGCTCCGGGGGCGTCGGCCATCGTTCCACCGTTTGCCGGCGTCCGCAGCCCGAACGTGTTCACGCTTCGCTCCATGGAGGACACTGACGCGTTCCGGAACTTTGTGGACCACCACGAGGTCAAGCGAGCGGCAATCGTCGGGGCCGGGTTCATCGGCCTCGAGGCAGCGGAAGCGCTGGCCCATCGAGGCGTGGCCGTCGATGTCATCGAGATGGCACCACAGGTGCTTCCACCGCTCGACGAGGACATGGCGAGCATGGTCGCGGTGCACCTGAGAGAGAAGCATGTCGCCTTGCACCTGGGATCGCCGGTGAGGGACCTTCGGGTAACGGGCGAGCGGGTGACGGGCGTGGTGCTGGCCGATGGGCAGATCGTCGACGCCGATCTTGTGCTGCTGGCCATCGGCGTGCGGCCCAACGTGGGGTTGGCCAAAGCGACCGGCCTGGAGATCGGCCCTAACGGCGGCATCCGGGTCAACGAACGAATGGAGACCAGCGACCCATCGATCCTCGCGGCGGGCGACGCCGTAGAAGTCGACCACACTGTGACCGGTGAGTCGGCGCTGATTCCGCTGGCGGGACCGGCCAACAAGCACGGGCGGCTTGCGGGCGAGATCGCCGCCACCGATGACGGCCCCCCGGCACCGTCGGTTGCAGGCACGGCCATCGTCAAGGTGTTCGATCAGACGGTCGCGGTAACCGGCCTGAGCCGGAGGGCAGCCGACCGGGCGGGCATCGACGCCGCCCACGTGGTGATCCGGCGGGGCCACCACGTCGGGTACTACCCCGGTGCCGAGGCCATGACCTTCAAGCTGGTGTACGAGCCGGGCAGCCGCCGGGTGCTCGGGGCCCAGATCGTCGGCGGCGCTGGCGTCGACCGGCGGATCGATATCGTCGCCACGGCCATCCACTTCCGCGGGACGGTGGACGATCTCGCCGCCTTGGACTTGGCCTACGCACCGCAGTACGGCGCGGCCAAGGACCCCATCCACATCGCCGCATTCACTGCGGGCAATCAGGATCGCGGGCTGGTCCGGCACATCGACCCGGCCTCCGTGCCGGCGATCGCCGCGGCCGGCTACCAGATCGTCGACGTGCGGACGCCTCAGGAGTTTGACCGGGGAGCGATCTGCGGGGCGGTGAACATCGGCGTCGATGAGCTGCGCCATCGCGCCGGTGAACTCGCCGTAGACCGGCCGATCGCGGTGTACTGTCAGGTGGGACAGCGCAGCTACCTGGCTTCACGTATCCTGAGCGGCCTCGGTCGCGAGGACGTCGTCAGCGTAGCCGGGGGCTATACCGCCTACAACCTCTACCTGCGGGCGGCGCAGCCGTCCGGACTAAGATCCGGCTCGACCACTGCTGTCGCATGCGGAGCTTGACCCGAACCGCGCCCCCCGTCCGTCGCTCCGGGGTCCGTGGCAGAAGCGGCGGCGGGGATGACCGGTCCTTGGCAGAATGCGATCCGGTCTCGGACCGCCCTGAAAGAGCAAAACAATCCAGCCCAGGGCAACGCCCTGCGGTTGTGCCGGCGTCCTTCCAGACCAGCCCTGAAAGAGCGAAGTAATCCATGTATCCCGCCCTTTCAGGGCCTCCATGTTGTTGCATCGATTTCATCGTCAGGGCGTTGCCCTGGGCTTTTTTATCACGCCCCTTCGGGGCTGGCTCAAACCTGACCGCTCACATGCCGGCGGCGAAAATGCTTGCCGCCTGAGCCGTTACGGACCCATCGCTCTGTTGCCTCCTTCCCCCCCTTGAACTCCCCAGCCAGTGTGTTACCATCCTTTTTGATTGCCTGGGGGCGACTGGACTCGACCGGGCGAGACGAAGGAAGTGTGGCGTGCCGAGGTTGTCAGGAGGCCTCGTTAAACACCTGGCGACTAAACCTAAAATGGCAACTCGTATGCCATGGCTGCGTAGAAGTACGTAGCCCGCTTCGTGGGAGACGCCCGCTATTCCACAGAAGCGCCGATAGCGGGCTAGCCCCTGACTGACGCCTGACCGGGCGGGGGCGAACCAACCGTCGGGCTGGGGAACGCCGAAGCCTGTCGACCGGCGCCGGCCGACCCGAGAAACAAAAGACCGACTACGCACGTAGAGGCGCTTCCGGAGCCGTCGCGGGACGGGGGTTCGATTCCCCCCGCCTCCATTGAAAAGCTCTTATTTTACAAGGGATTACGACAGCGAAATCCGTATTACGGAAACTCTGCCGGGTACTTCGACACAATTCACACGCCCGAGTTGTCCACACGAACAGCGTTTCTAGGGCGAAAACGCAGTTTCAATTGAGGGCTGCGGCGGACAATCCCCCCGCCTCCAATCGACGAGTTCCATTCTTCAGCCTTTAGCCTTTGCTGTCCTGGGTTCAAGCGCCGGTTGGCCGCCTGTCGCGGGGTGCGGCCCGGAGGAGGAGGAGTACCGGATACGGTTCGGCCGGCGATGCCAAACCTGCTCAGCCGAAAGGGTCTGGGCGGCCAGGCGGGATTCAGAATCACCCCCGCCTGACAGGTCGTCCAGCGGAGGCACGAACGCTCAAGAGGGTCCGTATTGCTCGTCGCCACAACCGGCCGGATCGAACCAACTGGGCGCTTCGTAGGATGCGAACGCTCTGCGCCGTGGCCTCCAGTTCGGGCAATGTCGCGCCGCACGGCACGATCTGCGTCGGTAGCAAGTGTCCTCAGTTTAAATGCAGCGTCCCGCCAGACGAGAGGACAATCGGCTTGCGCACCGAGTATAATCCGGCATGACCACGCTTAAGACCGACGAACTGACTCCCCAGAAACCGCTTCGGCTGTGGCCCGGCGTGTTCCTCGCAATGCTGCAATGCCTGACTTGGATCGTACTGCCCATGGTCATGCCCGATCAGGGCATGTACTGGTTTCTTGGCACATTCATTGGCGGGCTGGCTATCGCCGTGTGGTGGGCGTTCGTCAGCCGGGCTCCTCGGTCCGAGCGCTGGGGCGCGGTCCTGCTGATGATCGTCGCGCTCTTCGGGACGTCGCGTATCCTCCACGTGTCGGTGGCGAAGGCGGGGATGGGGATGCTGTTCGTCTTCTACGCCGTTCCGTTGCTGAGCTTCGCTTTCGTCGTCGCGGTCGTTGCCAGCCGTCGCCTCGCTGACCGACCTCGTCGCGCGGTGATGGTCGCGGTCATCCTGCTCGCGAGTGGAGGGTGGGCCCTTGTCCGGATCGGTGGCGTTCGCGCCGAGGGCGGTTTGGATTTCGCCTGGCGTTGGTCGGCAACGCCCGAGGAGCGGCTCCTGGCTCAAAGCAACGACGAGCCGAAGATGGTCCCGTCGGTACCGGCAGCAGCGGAGACTCCGAAGGAGCCGCCGGCGGCTAGAGAAGGCGACCAACGAGCGGAGCCGCCACCTGCTCCGGCCGTAGCGAAGGCAGTGGCTGACTGGCCCGGCTTTCGCGGACCCAATCGTGACAGCATCATTCCCGGCGTGCGGATCGAGACCAACTGGTCGGCGTCGCCGCCCGTCGAACTGTGGCGCCGGCTGGTCGGACCGGGCTGGTCCTCCTTCGCCGTTCACGGCGACCTGCTCTACACCCAGGAGCAGCGCGGCGACGACGAAGTTGTCGCCTGCTACGAGGTGGCCACCGGCGAGCCGGTCTGGAGGCACCGCGACGCGACCCGGTTTTGGGAGGCGAACGCCGGCCCCGGGCCGCGTGGGACGCCGACCCTCAGCAAGGACTGCGTATACACATTGGGTGCGACCGGGATCCTGAACGCGCTCGACGCCGCCAATGGCGCCGTGGTCTGGTGGCGCGACGTGGCGGTCGACGCGGATACGAAAGTGCCGTATTGGGGCTTCGCGAGTTCGCCATTGGTGGTCGACGACGCAGTCATCGTCGCCGCCGCCGGTCGGCTGGTCGCGTATGATCTGGCCACCGGCATACCGCGTTGGCTCGGCCCAGCTCACCGTGGGAGCTACAGTTCACCTCATCTGTTGACGATTGACGGAGTCGCGCAGGTCCTGCTGTTGAATGGAGCCGGTGCCACCAGTGTTGCGCCCGCCAACGGCACTGTGCTGTGGGAACACGAGTGGCCGGGAGCCGGCATGCTGCAACCGGCGTCGGCCGCCGACGGCAACATCCTGATTACCACCAGCGACGAGTCTGGAGGAGTCGGCACGCGCCGCCTCGCGGTCGCACGCGGACCCGACGGATGGACCGTTGAAGAGCGCTGGACCTCGCGCGGGCTGAAACCGTATTTCAACGATTTCGTCGTTCACAAGGGCCATGCCTTCGGCTTTGACGGCAGCATTCTCGCGTGCATCGACCTCGAGGACGGCAAGCGCCAGTGGAAGGGCGGACGCTACGGCAACGGCCAGCTCGTCCTGTTGCCTGGCCAAGACTTGCTGCTGGTGCTGTCGGAAGAGGGTGAGCTGGCGCTGGTCAGGGCGACCCCTGACCGGTTCACGGAGCTTGCCCGGTTCCCGGCGATCGAGGGCAAGACCTGGAACCACCCGGTGCTCGTCGGCGACATCCTGCTGGTTCGAAACGCGGAAGAGATGGCCGCATTCCGGCTATCCCTGACGGGCCGTTGACGCGCACCTTCCCAGCGGCCGCGCACGCCGCCCAACAACGATCTCTACAGATTCCCTGGCGTTAAAGCGTCTTCAGGAACGCGATAAGCGCCCGTTTGTCTTCGTCCGACAAGTCATGGCCGAACTTGTGGCCCGAAACAGCGCGGGTCTCGACCCCCGGGCCCTTCCAGCCGGAGGGGATGTAATCGTCACGCAGGCGCTTAGGATCGAACCAGTCCTCCAGCGAGTTCACCGATCCGGAATGCTCATGAAGGCCACGGTACCACAGACCACGAAGTGACGGGACCTTGTAATACCCTGTTCCCTTGCGCGTCTTCAATGCGAGCCCCGGATCGGTTCCGACGCGACGCTCGGATATGTCCAATCGCCGCGTCGCGGGAGCGTCCATGGGCGGCTCAAAACCGGGAACGGGCACGAGCTTGTTGTTCGTGTAGACAGGCGGTGTGTGGCACTCGCTGCACCCCTCGGACTCGAACACTTTCTGCCCGCGCTTGGCCAAATCGTCGTACGGGTATGGACTCTCGGGTGGCTCCAACGAATAAATGTACAAGCCCAGGGCGTACATGGCCTCGTCCGGCGGTCGGACATTGAGTCTCGTGTTCATCTCTGGCGAAAACTTGTGAGGGCCGAAGACCCCATTGTCTGCAAACTCCACCAGAATCCCGTATCGCGCGATGTCCTCCGGACCGCGGTTGGCGTGCGTCCCCGTTGTATCGAGATAGCGCCGATCCTTGACCCCGATGAGATCGGCCATGCGCGTGATAAAAATAGGGCTGCCGTTGAATCGCTCGAACGTGGTGCCCGCTGGGGCGCCCGACTCCAGTTCATAAAACCCATCCATCTCCTCGTCGCACATTTTCCTGAACTTCGCGTGCGGATCGTCCGCGAGCCACGGGACCCCGAACGACTGGTAGAACTGCTCTCCGGAGGAAAGCGGCGGCGTCGGGAAGAACCTCGAGAGCAAGGCATCGGCCGCAGGAGACTCGGACAAGTCGTAGTTCGAAGGCGCGCCGCGCAGGAGCGTGCCATCGGGCATCAACCGTGTGTGGCAAGAGGAACAACTCGAGACGCTGATCTTGAGCCTTCGGTCATAGTCGACCACCCACCGGTATTCGAGAATCACTCCGTCGCGGGTCATTGGGTCGTGCGACGCATCGCGGTACTTGTCGATGGCGGCACGGTCGCAGAAGTGACCGATGACGACCGGGTCGTCGGTCCGTGTGACGGCGGTGTCCAGCTCTTCGAAAACGCGTTGCCCGGCCTGGATCCAGTCGGCCTTGGTCCTGAGTTTGTCTGGTTCGATCAGCGGTTGTGGTCCCTGAGCCTTCATCCACTCGCGATAGCCCGGCGGCTCGTGACGCGGATGGTAGACAGGGTACGTTCGAAGGTTGTCGACCGGTGCCGAGTAGTACTCCACTTCGCTGAAATGCCCCGGCGGCACCCCCAGCCCGGCCACCGGCGTGGCCCAAGTCGCGAGTGCGTTCTCGTCCCAAATCTTCGGCACGACGATTGGTTCCGGTTCCGGCATCGGCCCATGATCTCGCATCCGATGCGACCGGGAACAAACCGCAAGGATGGAGAGCCACGCGACCACCGAGAGTTGCATCACCCACTTTTTCATGTTCATTGCCGTTGAACCGAATCCAGCGCCAGCGCCCGAGCATTGGACGATCGGGCGCAGGGGTCGTACAGCTTCACACACGCCGCGCATCGTGTGGCTTCGGTAGGCCGCGTCCTCCTTACACTTTTTCCCCACCTGACGAGCACCTTTTCCCTGACAATCTCTCGCCGTCTGACACCTTTGCCCCGTTCCACGCATTCCGGGTGGGATACCGTCAGGCCACGCCGGCGAGGGGGCGAATTTGCCTGCAGAGCCCGTTGACGGTGACGGGCTTGTTGAGGTCGATGGGCAGAAACACCCCGTGGTTGTGGTCACTGGCAAGGATGATCATCCGCTCGTGGAGGACGTCGTAGCCCGACTCCTGGGGCTGGTGGCCGCAGACGAAGCAGTCGACATCGAGCATCTCCGCCAAGGCGGTCAGAGCCGGGGCGGTGTGATAGCGACCCCAGACGAGCATGTGGGCGGAGCCTTGCTCGGAAAGGTCCTCCCGGGTGGGGACACGCGACAGGACGGCAGCGTCGAAGCGGGCAAGGTCGTGCGGCCCCGGCAGCGAATGGGACAGGAAGACCCGGTTGGCGGTGCGCCCGGCGAGCGGGTAGGACGCAATGAGGGTGCAGATGGCCTCGATCACCCGGTCCGCGTCCTGGGAATAGGCCGCGGCCACGCCCTCTTCGAACGCCACCGTGACCACCCGACCGTTCTTGGTGATCTCGTGGCGGTGAATCTGGGCGAGCTCGTGATTGCTCTGGAGGAAATGAACCTGATCGGGAAAGTCGCATTTCCACTGGGCGGCGGCGAGCAGCACCTCGTGCGAGGTGTCGCTGTCCGCCAGGGTTTCCGGGTCGCGGTGAATGATCTCGTGGATAACCACATGGCGGGCGCCGGCGTGTTCCAGGTCGCAGTAGCTTTGCAGCCGCTCGAAGTTGCGGCGATGGCCGTGCAGGTCGCCGGTGGCCACGACCTGGCCGTAGTCGGGGAAGCAGAGCAGCGATCCGCTCAACAGGGAATCGTCACGATTGAGCTGAGCCGCTTCGAGCAACACCTCCGCGGCGCGGACGCCGTCGTTCATTCGCCATCCTTCGTCGATGGGTCCGCGCCGTCGGGCGAGGTCGAAACCTCGCTGCGAAGCCGGGCGCGGACGTTTTCCCGGTGCTTTCGCCACAACTTCTGAACGACCCCGAGCCTGGCGGCCACCTGCTTCATATCGGCGGGCCGCTCCGCCGGGTTGTCGCGGCAACACTCCATCACCAGGTTGGAGAGGGAGACAGGGATCTTATCATTCAGCTCGATGGGGGCAACGGGCTTGTCCGGTGACATCAGGCTGATCCCACCGCGCACGTCGGTACCGCGCAGCGCGGTCGGGTATTTCTCTGAGGTCAGCACCCAGTACATGGTCGCGCCCAGGTTGAAGACGTCGGTCCGCTGGTCCAGAATCCGGCGGCGAACCTGCTCCGGGGCGATGTAATCGGGCGTGCCCTGGATTCGCTCCTTGCGATGGTGGATGCGGCAGGACTGCCCGAAGTCGATGATCTTGACCATGCCCCCGGCGCCGATCATGACGTTGGTCGGCTTGATGTCGGTGTGCAGGTACCCGGCGGCGTGCATGGCCTCGAGCCCCTCGGCGACCTTGCCGAAGATCTTGAGAAAGGTGGCCAGACGGTTGGGCCTGGCCTTCTCCACCGCCAGTCCGTCGATGTACTCCATCACCAGAAGCAGCTCCTTGACCTGGAGCAGCTTGCGGGAGCGGAGCAGGTGGTAGGTCTTGCGCAGGCAGGGGTGATCCAGCTTGCTGCTGACGGCGTACTCGTTTTCCATCTGGTTGATGAAGGGGTCGTCGTCGGGCGAGCGGCGGACGACGTGCTTGACGGCGAACGGCTTGCCCGTCCGGACCTCGATGGCGAAGGAAATCTTGGATCCCGCCCCGATGCCCAGTTGCCTGGTTATGCGATATCCTGGGAACGCGGTGCTCACCACCCGATCCTGGGGGCGCAAGGTTATCGGACAGGCCGTGCCGCCGGTCCAGCTTCGACCCCTTCCCGCCTGCACATCGTGTCGGCTGGGACGCTTGCCGGCAGCATCGGACCGCCGGGGTGCCCTGACCATGGACGCCCCGGCGGCCTTGCTTTGCCGGCGAAACCCGAAGGTTAGCAGGGGCGGCGGGCGGAACCAAGCCCTATGGCGCCTCGCCGTCCCACCCAACCCCGCGGCGAGCCGCAAACCCCGCCCCATGGGCCGACGGCAGGAACGGGGAGCGCCCGCTACCTTCTCGATCGGGCGGTTACGGCAGCAGGGAGCGCACCTCGGACTCCGGATCGAGCTCGACCGCGCGGCGGGCCATCTTCAATGCCATCTCAGTGTCACCTAGCTTGTGGGCGGCGCGGGCCGCGGCCTCGAACCGTTTGGGATCGGCGGGATCGAGCCGGGTCAGCCGGAGGTAGCTGCGCAGGGCCCGGGCGGTATCCCCCGCCTGCATGTCGGTTTCCCCCAACAACCGGTGCACCTCGCGGTTGGAAGGATCCATGTAAAGGGCCCGCTCGTACCAGTAGCGGGCGTCCTCCAGACGCCCGCGTCGCCGGTAGATGCCGGCGATGCCCAAGGGCACGTCGATGTCGCGATCTTCCGTCCGGGCGACCTCCAACAACTGGGGCAGGGCGAGGTCGTCCCGGCCCTGCTCCAGGTAGATCCCCCCGAGGGCCCGCCAGCTCAGCGGATCTAGGGGCCAAAGCCGCTGGAGCCGCTCGAGCGGACCGATCGCCCGGTCCCACTGTTCTTGCCGCAAGGCGATTTCCGCCAGCCCCCGCGGCGCCGTCCAGCTCTGCGGATCGAGCTGGGCCAGCCGTTCGAGGGCCGGGAGAGCCTCATCCTCGTAGGCCCGCCGGGCCGTCACGGTGTGTCCTTCCCGGGCGAAGGAAAGCAACACCTCCCCCAGTACCGCGAGGGCGTTTCGTTCGTCGGGATCGTCCTGCAAGGCCCGGCGGGCCGCGGCGAGGGCCCGTTCCTCGTGACCAGCCTCGTGTTCGGCCTTGGCCAGCCGTCCGTACACGTCGGGTCCGGCCGAGTTCTCGGCCGCCAGGGGCAGCAGCATCTCGAGGTCCTCTAAAGGCGTGAGGTCGAATCCCCAGCCGACGACCTGAGCCCTCGCCCAGGCGCGAAACTCACGGTCGAAATCCGCGAGCTTGAGCCCGAACAGGACCGCGAGTACTTCGTCCTGGGTCCTGCCGTCGCGAAAGCCAAGGATCATCCCGTCGAGGCTTTCGTAGCCGAAGCGTTCAACGATATACTCGCACATCCACTCGCTTTGGGCGTAGGCCAACTGGCGATCCGTCGGCCGGCGCGGGCGGATGAACCCCCAGTCGATCGATTCCAGGGTGAACAGGTCGTCCCGGCGGACCGCGTCGGCGAGCAACTCGTGCCAGTCGAAGCTGCGCGGCGCGTCCTCCTGAGCCACGGCCAGGCCCTCCGTGAACCAATGGGGGATGCGGTTTTGCGTCGCCGCCAGCGTGACCGTATGAGTGAACTCGTGCTTGAGCACCCGGGCGACGTCGTAGCGACCCATCAAGCCGGCCCCGTCCCGCGGCGAGGCCAGGGCGATGACGTCTCCGGTGCAGGCGCCGATGGTATGGATCCACGGCTTTCCGGTAATCCTCACGCCGAACGCCCGCTGCGAGGGGAACACCTCGATGATCGTCTTGCGCTCGAGCGTCGCCTCGAAATCGCTGACAACGGCGTCGTGGATCCCTTCGAGATACTCGCCGAGGATCTCGCCCAGGCACGGGTCCTGGGTCTCGTCGGACTTGACGACGAAATGATCCGTCTCGTGGCGGTGGAACTTCTCCAGCGACTCAAGCAGCTCGAGCGTGAACTTGGTGCGTTGGTTGAAGGGATCCAGGGCCCAGGACCCTTCCAGCGCTTCCCGAGCCTTGTTCTCCCGCCCCCACTGCATGTACATCATGCCGAGCTCCGTGCGGGCGTTGGCGTCCGTGGGCTCGAGATCGATGGCCTGCAGGTATTCCCGCTCGGCGGCAAGGTACTGCCGGATGCCACCGAGGGCGTCACCCACGACTCGGTGAAACAGGGCGCACTGTGGGTTCACCTCCGCCACGCGGGACCGGGCGCGTTGCACGCCCGCGGCATCGTACCGGCAGGCGCTGGCCGCGGCGCTGAGGGCAAGTGCGGTGAGGTCGTTGGGGTTGACGCCCAGGGCCCGCTCGCAGGCCTCTGCGGCCTGCTCATAGCGTCGTTCACGCAACAGCTTCCTGGCAAGCAGGTGCAGCGCCGGGGCGTAGTTGGGATGGACCG
>Ga0214473_10001555_pt1 | contig 29986 bp, 29 predicted proteins | sample RVTome_7_FD_203509 | JGI IMG/M metagenome (GOLD analysis project Ga0214473, IMG submission 203509) | Soil microbial communities from uranium-contaminated site in the Upper Colorado River Basin, Wyoming, United States - RVT98D197 | ecosystem: Environmental > Terrestrial > Soil > Contaminated >...
ACTCCGGCTTTTCAAGGGTTTTCGTGATCCAACGCCATCAGCCGATGGCACAATCAGGACTCCGGATCGTGAGATACAGCCGTAGATTCACGGAGTTACGGAATCCAACCGCGGATTGACGCGGTAGAGGAAAAGAGATGAGACCCCGTGGAGTGAATCGAGTCACTGTGATCGTGCGCGACCTCGAGCAAGGGGAAGCTTTCTACTCCAAGTTGCTCGGCGCCACCTTCTGCTCGGTCAACGACGCCGAGGCGGAACGCTTCGGCATACGCTGCGTCGCCGCCTTGGACCGTTTCGCGCAACGCTATTGTCCCATCATCAAGCGCTTGGAGCGGCGCTACCACTGGAGCTTGATGCAAGTGGAGTACGCCACCGATATCGTCTTTCACTACGCCCGCGCCCGCGCCGGCCTCAAACTTAAAACCCTCGTGCTCATTTCCGCCCTCACCCCACAGTCTGCAGCCGCTTGAACTCTTTGCTGATCTGTTCAAGACTTCACCCGTAAGGGACTAACCTGACTGGACAGAACATCAGCAGAGCGAAAGGGCAGCGCGATGACCATCCCGGCAGAGTACCCGCTCGCGGGCGTGCGGGTGATTGATCTCTCCACCGAGATCGCTGGACCGTATTGCGGCAAACTCTTCGCCGACGCGGGCGCCGTTGTGATCAAGGTGGAACCTCCTGCCGGCGACCCGTTCTGCCCGCAACAGTGGCCGTGGCTATCACGTCGATGTCTCGATGTTCGAGGCGATGGTGATTTCCATGACGATCTACCGCGACCTGAACGGACAGTGGCGCAAGACGCCGCTGGCGCGCGCCATCGAGATCCCGTCCATCGAGCCGGCCAAGGACGGCTGGGTTGGCTTCACCACCACCACCAGCCAGCCCCCACTTCTTGATGCCGAACCCTCAGTTGGAAAGCCGTCCGTTCTTCCACGTCATGACCCATCCGGTCACCGGGGAAACTCGCTATCCCGGGCTGCCGATGCGTATTCCCGGCCTCGAGGAGCGCCTCCACTGGAGCCCGCCACCGACTCTGGGCCAGCACAACGAGGAGATTTTGTGCGGCGAGCTCGGTCTCTCACGGGAAGAGCTGGATGACCTGCGCCAGCGCAAAATCATCAGCGTACGCCCGGTGTTCATGTGAACCACTGGCGGTTTTTCGGCGGCGTGTTTGCTGCGGAAAGGATGTAGTGCCATGCAGAACGAGAGCACCGAGGGATCTCCGGGGGCGATTGCAGCTGACCAGGCTTCCGGAGCACGGTCCTTCTACGGCTGGAAAATCGTCGGCATCAGCATCGTTTCTCAGGCCTTTGCCAGCGGACTGACGACATACGTCTTCGGTCTATTCCAGAAGCCCGTGGCGGCTGAATTTGGGGCCTCCTTTGGGCAGGTGGGTTTCGGCATGACCTTGATGATGGTGGCGACCTCGTTGTTCGCACCACTCCTGGGCGTGGCGCTCGACCGCCACTCGATCCGGGCCATCATGATGATTGGGGCCGTCTCGATGTCTGCCGGTTTCGCGCTGATGAGTATAGCTTCCGCTCTCTGGGTGCTGGGCTTGTTGTTCGGCGTCCTGGTCGGCCTCGGCATGCTAGCGCTGGGGAACAACGGCTGCACCAAGCTGGTGGCGAATTGGTTTGTGAAATATCGTGGCAGGGCACTCGGTATGTCTGCCGTGGGTACCTCCGTTGGCGGCCTGCTGGCTCCGCCGGTAATGGTGCTGGCGATTGACCGTTACGGCTGGCGTGGGGCGCTGATCTGCGCCGCCTTAGCCGTGGCGCCCGTAGCGATACCACTGGTGTGGCTAGTCGTTGTGAACCGTCCGGAGGATCTCGGAATGGTGCCGGACGGAAACAACGGCCTGCCCAGTCCGGCAAACCGATCGGCAGCCGGGGCAGCTCAGGAGACTGAGCAGAGCTTCGGCGTTCTGCTGCGCGAGCTCAATTTCTGGGTCATCACACTTTCGGTCGGCGTGTGCTTCGCGGCCATCAGCAGCGTGATCGCGAATCTGCACCCCTACGCCACCGATCTGGGAGTTGGCAGCGGCCCAGCCGCACTGCTCTTGTCGTGTATTTCGATCTGCGGAATTGGCGGCAAGCTTCTCTTTGGCACGGCCACGGACTACTTCCCGGCGCGGCACGGCCTGTGGCTCGCCATGGCCGGGCTGGCGGTGTTCCTGGGTGTGCTGCTCTCGCACCCAGGTTACGGAGTCCTGCTGCTTGGGGCCATTTGTGGTGGTCTCTCTCTGGGAGGGTTTCTGCCGGTGTGGTGCGCCTTGATCGGACGGTGCTACGGCCGCCAGGCGTTCGGTCGTGTCATGGGCCTGATGTTTTCGGCCATGGGGCCGTTGTTGTGGGTAGTATTCCCATTCACGGGCTGGGTGCGGGATCGCACCGGTAACTATGATGCCGCCTTCATGACCTTTCTGTTCGCCCTGGCGCTGGCGGCTGGGTTGCTTTCCTTCCTCCGCTTGCCCGAACGCGAGCCCGGAATCTGACTGCCGTGACCATCCCCCTGCGGGAGGGAAAGATTTTCTGATTGGCTTTGAAAGTAATCTTCACTTGACGGATAGCGGACGGAATGCCAGCGTAACGCGACTAGGACCTGACGTATGCGGCCAGCCGCCATCTCGAACGTACGGAGATGCCTCACGTGAACATGGCTGACGAACCTGGCCCGCGGGGGTCCTGCTGGACACCACTACGTCGGCCCCCGCTCCGGCCAGTCCCAAGGCCATGGCACAACCCAGCCCGCGGCTACCGCCGGTGACGAGCGCTATCTTCCCGGACAGCTTGAATCGCTCCTCCATTCGCCCACTCTCTCCGAGCGGTTCACATTGCAGAACTGAGATTCGGAGTACGTTTTTGCTCCGCGCCGCCGGTGCGTAGCAATTTGCTTGGTGGCAGTCCCCAGATGTTTGGCAGGCCTACCCGTGGTCCCTCTCCCACACTACCCGTGGGAGAGGGTGCGGGTGAGGGTTTCATTTGGGCGGAGATGTGAGGGGCCATGGCCAGGTGATCAGCGGGCTGGCGTACCGCGGGAAGATGTGCCATACCATGGGTGATGGAACGTGCGACGCTGCGCCAGAGCGAGTCGGCAGTGCTGTGGCGGTACCGCAATCGGGAGATACGCGCCGCGGATCTTGCTGCGCTGCGTGCGCTGCTCGCTCAGCATAGCGAGGTTGGGCGTAAGGCGTTCCCGCGCCTGGTGTGCGAGGCGTGGGACTGGCGGCAGGCCAACGGCGCCTGGAGCGAGTGTGCGTGCCGGGATCTGTTGCTGCGCTTGGAGGAACGGGGCGAGATCGTGCTCCCCGTGCGGCGCCCGGCACGGCCGCGCCGGCGCCACCTCCCGCTGCGGCCCATCGATCTGGTCCCGCTGATCGGTCTGGAGGTGTGTGACCCGCAGGCCGACCTCAGTCAGATTGAGGTGCGGCCCATCGCTGCTGAGGAGCGGCTGGGGTGGCGGCTGTTCATGGCGCGCTATCACTACCTGGGCTACCGGCCGCCGATCGGCGAGTACCTGTTGTATGCCGCCTTTCTCGATGAGGAGCTGGTGGCGTTACTGGGGTGGGCAGCCGCGGCGCTGCACGCACCGTTGCGCGAGCGCTACATCGGCTGGGATCAACCGACCAAGCGCCGGCGCTTGCACTTGGTGGTCAATAACGTGCGGTTTCTGGTGCTGCCGTGGGTGCGGGTCAAGAATCTGGCCTCCAAGGTCCTCGCGCTCACCGTGCGCCGCTTGAGCGCCGACTGGGAGCAGGCCTACGGTCACCCGGTCCATCTCGCCGAGACGTTCGTCGATACGGCGCGGTTTCGGGGCACCTGTTATCGGGCTGCGAACTGGAGGTACCTGGGGCAGACGGCCGGGCGCAGCAAGCAGGGCAATGCCTATTTGCACACGGCCACTCCCAAGGCGCTCTATGTCTACCCACTCGCTGGCGACGCACGCCAGCGGCTGTGTGGGAGCCGGTGAGCGGTGTGGGGCGGCGAGTCCAAACGCCCGACGACTTACGCACGCGCCTGGGGCAGATTGCGGGCTGGCAGACGGCCACGCGTGACGATCGCCACGTCGCCAAGGAACTGCACGACACTCACGCCATCGAGCGCGTGCACGGGCTCGATGAGGCGGCGTTCTTCGACGAGTTCTTCCACTACCTCAAGACGATCGAGGTCTGGCCGCTGCTCGATCGGCTCGACCCGGGCAAGCGCTTGGGGCCGCTCTACCCGTTCTTGCAACTCATCCTGTTTACCCTGATGCGCTGCGTGGGCGGCGTGCAGAGCCTGCTGGCGACGCACGATCTGTTACTGACTGACGAGGCGCTCATGGGGCTGTTGGGCTTCAACGCCTACCAAGTCGCGCATGGTGCCAATGCGCGAGGCCTGGGGCGGCGGAGCGCGCCGGTGGGCGTACGTGGCGCGTTCTCTTACGAAACGGTGGCCGACAACCTGGTAGCCATCCCCCCCGCCGCCTTGGTCGAGCTGTTCAACGGCGCGGTGCGCTGTCTGGCGCGCCAGGGCCTGTTCGCCAAGCACCTCGACGTCGTGCTCGATGCCACCGACGACGAGGCCACGCCGACCTACCAGACCGACGATGACCGGCCGGTGCCGCACGTGACGCGCGACAAGCGTCCGGAGGTGCGCGCCAATCGCCACGCCCAGAAGGTCGAGGTCACGGCGTATGGCTGGAAGCTGTGGATCGTGTGGGAACCACAGTCCAAGATCCCGCTCGCCCTGAGCATCGACGACATCCAGAAGTCCGACAATGAGCACGCCTACACCGTGCTCGCGCAAGCCCGCCAGAACGTCGCGGGCTACGCCACCCTGCGTTCGGTGGCGCTGGACCGCGGCTTTCTCGACGGCAAGCTGCTCGCGGCCATCGAGGCGGACGGCATTCTCATCTACATTCCCGCCAAGTCGAACATGACCGTGACCCAAGAGGCCCGCAGCATCGCACGGCGGGCGGCGGCCGCCGTGGCCCTGGGGCGCTCGGTGGCGGGCTGCGTGTACCGCGAACGTCACGACACGGTCACCCGCGGCAGCGGCAAGAACGCACGCCCCGAGACCCGCACCACCACGCTGGTGGGCATCGGCGAGCTCCCCTGTGATTGGTGGAACCCGCACGGCTCCAGCTCCCAGGCCAACCGCAAGGACTTTCTGCCCAAGCTCGTGCGGGCCACGGTGGTGCTGCGCTGGGATGGCGCACCCAAGGAAGCGGAAAAGGAAGTCGTCTTGCTGACCACCGATCCCGCCGTGGACCCATTTGTCGCCTTCGATGCCTACGACGAGCGCAGCCGGATCGAGAACAGCTGCAACCGTGAAGCCAAGGAGCACTGGTTCCTCGAACATCATCCCAAACGCAGCGAGGCGGGGGTGCGGGTGCATGCCTATTTCGTCGTGCTGTGCATGGCGCTGGTCGCGGGCTTTCGGGCCGACAAGTCGCAGTCCGACGAAGCCGAGCGCCGCGGACAGGATCTCGGTATCACCCGCTATCGGCGTGCACTGGAGCGGGAGAACCGTGACAAAGTCGTGGTCTTCATCGGGGAACGGTTCGGCATCTTTCGCAGCTATGAGTTCGCTCTGCTGGTCGGCGTCACCGTCAAGGAACGCGCGCTGATGGGCGACACCGTGGAGTCGGTGTTGCGCCGTTATGGCGTCCTGCCCCCGGACACCTCCTGACTGCCTGCCGACTGCAGCATCGCACCACGCCCGCACCCCTCTCCTCTGCTCCGGTGCGCACGCCCATCGCGCTTGCGTCCTGCCGCGCTATACCCGTAGGAACCGCACCCCACCGCTGACCGGGTGGACGCCCTTGCACGGCCGCATCACCGCCCGCCGCCGCCCCCCAAGATGAACCCTCACCCGCACCCTCTCCCACGGGTAGTGCGGGAGAGGGACCAGCGGCGTGTCTGCCGCAGATCTGGTGACGTGCCGCTGCGCAAATTCGATACGCATCGACGGCGCGGGCAAAAACGTACTCCGAATCTCATTGCAGAATAGACATATTGACCGTTCGGTTTTTTTGTGTCAATGGGGAACGAGTATGAACCGGACGGCAGGGAGTGCCTCCAGCGGCATGGCGAAGCAGCGGCCGCAGCTCAAGCGGCCCCGGCGCCGCACGCAGTCGGAGCGCAGCGCGTTGACGCGCGAGAAGGTCATGCAAGCGGTAGTGAACTGCATCATCCAGGAAGGTATCGCCAAGACCACCGCGGTACGGATCGCCAGGCATGCCGGGGTAACTTGGGGCGCCATCGTGCACCAGTTCGGTGACAAGGAGTCGGTGCTGCTGGCCGTCCTCGAACGCAGCTTCAACAATCTCTCCAAAAGCTTGGCGGACGCTCTGGCTGCCGGCACGCAAACGCCACGCGAGCGCGTCGCCTTGCTCATCGACGAACAGTGGAAGCGGCTGATGGCGCCGTCCTTTCGGGCCTTTCTGGAGATCGTGTTCAATCGCGGACGGGCTGGCAGTGACGCGACCACGCGGGCGCGTCAGGAAGAGACGATCATCGCGTTCAATAAACGTATCTGGCTAGACTTGTTCGAAGAGTTCGGCGTCGATGCCGAAAGCATAGAGCCGGTCCGCACCCTGGTCTCGTCCACCTTGCTGGGCATGGCCCTTCTATCCATGGTCGGGCCACACAAGCCGCACTTTGCGCGGGAACTGGCGGTGCTCAAAGAGAACGTCCTCCACCTCCTGAAGCTGGACGACGCGCAGTCGCCTGCTCGCGGCAAGTAGCTGGCGGATGACGAGGCCCCTCTTTGGAACAGGGGGAGGTGGCGCGCAGCATCATCGTGCACTGAGGCCGCGCGCTATTCTGCGGGCCGGGGCTGGTCCGCCGTGTAGACGACACGCGCTCCCTTGCGCAGATCGCGCTCCACGCGCTCGCGTACCTCTTCTATTCTAGCGGCTTTCAACTTCTCCACGAGCACGGGTCTGATGTTCTCGAAGGTCACAGCAGGATCTTCGCGCCGGTCCACGAGCTTGAGAATCCAGAAACGCCCTTTGGGTCCACGAATGACACCGCTGACCGCGCCTGTCTTCAGATCGTAGACGACTTCCCGCCAGGCATCCGGTATCTGGTTCCACTTCAGATAACCCAGATCCCACGGCTTACGTGCGGACTCCGGCAGCTGTGGCAACTGCTGCGCCGCCACCGCCTCGAAGGGTTTGCCCTCTGCCAGATCCTTCAGCGCCTGCTGGATAGCTGCTTCATCGCGGCGGAGAATTTGCCAGATGTGGAGCTCGGTGCGTAGCCGGCTGGCATTGGCCGCAAAGTACTTCGCCGCCTCCGCGTCGGTGATGCTGGCCTGGCCTTCGATCTGGCGGCGGATGAAGAGCTCGGTCAGCTCCTTCCTCTTGAAGAAGTTAAGCTGCACCTCAAATTGGCGGAGCCTTTCCACGTAGGTGAGGTCGGCATCCAAGCCCAGAGCGACGGCTTTCTGATAGCAGATCTCCTCTCGAATGATGGTTTCGAGGACCTCTTCGGTGGGCCGCGGAGCGCTTCCGGCGCTGTGTCGCTCGCGGTTTAGTTTGTATTTAACGTCGAGATCGGTGATGGGCGTTCCGTTGACGGTCGCGAGCACATTCTTCGCTGGGCCGGAAGATGAGCTGGCTTGCGCGCCAGATCCTTTGGTTGCACCCGGGGTCGAAACGCTCCCGGCGCTCGCCTGGGCGGGCAAGAAGACAGAAAAGACAATCAGTAGTGACAGCGTGCGAATGGTGGAGATAGTCATTGCTGTGGCGGAAAAAAAGGGGAGGAGGCAATCTGGTTCGCCTCCTCCCCGCCTCAGTGGTAAGCGGTCAAGGCCTCAGTGGCAGGTCTGGCAGGATTCCTCCTCGTCACCACTCCACGGATCGGCCGGCGTGGGATCGAAGGTCATGATGCGCATGTGGGCCTTAGCAGCATCGGAGTCGTGGCAGCCGCTGCACGGCAGGCGTGCCGCCTTGTAGGCCCAGCTGCCGCTGGTGTCACTGGAGGGGTGGCAGGTGGTGTCACAGTGCCGCACATCCTGCGGGAAGGTGATGTCCCAGTTGCGGCCCTGCACCGGGTCGCCGTTGGCGTAGTCGACGGTGAGCAGCGGGTAGTTCAGGCTGGAACCGAAGTGGACCGCGTGCACGCGCTTGGAGATCGCCCGAGCGCCGGTCCAAGCCGCACCCGTCGGGTTCTGCGGCATGTAATCGTGGCAGTTGCCACACTGATCAACCGCGGTATGGTTGAGGATCTTGTTGTGGCGCGACACGTCTACAATGAAACCCTTGCCGTCCGCCTGGTGGCAGGAGTCGCAGTTGTTGGCGGGGGGGAGCTCCTCGGTAGCAGTCTTGACCTGGAAAGCCACTCTCGCAACCGTGGGTGCGACGTAGTTGACGGCCGGAGCCGTGCTGGGAGAGGGGCTGACGCGGCCGCGGTCCGCGAACTCGATGAAGGCGATGTAGGTGCCGGGGTCGAGGTCGTCAACCGGGTCGAGAGTGTAGGTGATGTTGTCGGTGCTGCGGACCGCCTTGGGATCGTTGTTGGCAGCGCTGGTGCGCTGCGCGATGTTGTTGGCGGTAGTCGAGCCCGTCGGCATGTGTACGGCCACATCGCCGCCGAATACCTGCGTGGCGACAACGCTCGACTGCAACTGTACAGCGTGCACCAGGCCGAGGTTGCGGCTGCGGATGCCGACCTTGCCCGCTTCGTCGTAGGCAATAGCGCGGGCCCGGAAGGCGGAGTTGGCATTCAGCCAGGCAACGATCTCCGCCGTCGTAGCGGCCGCGGTGTTGGCGAAACTTGCAGCCGTAACGGGAACGGTGATGCTAGCCGGCACGATGAAGTCACCGCCGGTCGAATTGTAACGGATGACGTCCTTACCCTGATCTAGCTTGAGGACCAGGCTGGCATTGGCCGCACTTATGTCGAATGGGCCGGTGGTCGGGCTCAGCACCCGCGCCCGTGCCGCGGTGGTGAGGACGGGGACGCGGTTCGCCCGCGGTCCGTGCACGAAGAGATTGGCGTTCCTGAACAGCCCATCCCTGGCATCGCACGGATTGCTGAAATTGGAAGGAGGGTAGACCGTCCAACAGCCTTCGGCCGTAGGATCTTCCACCACGGTAGTATGGTCGATCGGCGTGCCGTTTTCTTTCAGCACCAGGGTCACGACTGGACTCTCACCGGCTTCGAAGTAGGAGCCGTTCGCAGGCGCGGAGACGGTGAGATCGGCGGTGAATTCGGGAACGTCGCGCGGGTCGTGCTTCAACCAGTCGTGCGCCTCGGCGACAGCCAAGCTGCCGGCGGAATGACAGACGGCGCACAGGCTGTCGTTGTTGTACGCCCCGCCAAGGTGATTGGTGCCGGTGGCGAAGTCGACATCGTCGTGACACGAACCGCAGGCATCTCGAGAGGGCACGGCCTTCCAATTGTCAACTTCCGCGCCCGACCCCTGGTGGCACTTGGTGCAGTTCTCGATGACAGCGGGAAATTCTACCTTCCACCACTCGTTCTTGGTGTCGCGGTTGCCCCAGATGGCATACTGGCCGTTGTCGGCGGACTCGTCTGCCGGCGTGCTGGGATTATTCCAGACGATCCCATCAGGGCCCGGAATGCTGGCCAGCTCTCCGCCGGCGTGGATCTTGTGGATCATTACCTTCAAATCGAGGCTCTCGCCGCCATGCGGATCGACATTGCCCGGCACGTGGCAGGTGGCGCAGTTCTGCACGGAAACCCGGTCGCCGCCGTGGCCGTGAAATTCTACCCCGTGGCAGTTCTGGCAAGCGGCGGTCTGGACGATGTTCCGCGTCTCGGTGACCGCGGAGCCGTTGGGCACGAAGTCGAAAGTAGCGTCGGCGGTCGGGCCGCTGTGGCCTCCCATCATCACCGACACACGATGAGTGAGGCTGCGGTCATACGTAATCGGCGTGCTGTCGACGACAACATTGGCGATGTTCGTATTGAAGCGATAGCTGTATGAACCACCGCCATGGTTGGTCAGAGTGCCGTTGTTTTCGCGGTAGGCCTGCTGAGCGCTAGTTCCATCAGGGTTCGGCCAATCGCCGTTCGCCGAACCGCTGACCGTCTGGGTGCGGTAGATATAGGGCACCCATTTGTTGAAGCTCGCGCCACCTGATGCCGGTACGAGTTTGGCAATATTGGCACTGACCCCACTTAGGCCGGTTACCGGGCGATCGATGCCGTCCTTGACGGTGAAGTCTACAGTGACCGTCCCGTTTGTATCCGCCGTTGCGGAAGTGATGCTGGCCTTGGCCAGGAACTTGCCTTCGGCGTACTCGCCGGTCGAGAGCAAGACGTCGGTGCCGTGCAAGCGGGTAATCTGGACGTTTCCGCCGGTTTCTCCGGTAGGTCCAACTGGACCAGTGGCGCCCGTTGCCCCAGTTGTTCCCGTGGTTCCGGTTGCGCCGGTCGCACCGGTCGCGCCTGTAACCCCTCCGGGGCCCGCTGTTCCGGTTGGCCCCGTGGCTCCGGTTGGCCCTTGCGCCCCAGTAGCACCTGCAGGTCCCTGCGCTCCGGTATCACCCGCAGGTCCTTTGTCTCCGTCTCCACAGCCACTAATGGCTAATGCCGCGCCGAGAAGGATCACGGCGAAAAACCTTGCACCTGCAAAATTGCCCCCCATGCCTGTCTCCCTTTTTGGAATTTAGGAAATGGGGGTAGATATCAACTCCAAGCAATGAAGTAAAGTGCGACGGGCGGCGGCGTCAATCGAGCAGGCGCTCGAGCGTGCCGGGCGCGCGCCAGTTCAGCATCAGCAGGCGCTTGTCGTGATCCTGATCGAAGCGGACGACACTGACCGACGCTGGGGAGACCGCCAAGCGGCGGTAGGCGGGAAGTTCCATGGCGAGGTAATGGGTGAGCAGGAGCTTGATGGGATCACCGTGTGAAATCACCAGGACCGGCCCTTCGCTGCACTCGCGGAGGCGCTCCACGGCTGCCACGGTCCTTTCCTGGATGGCGGAGGCTGGCTCGATGACCTCGCAGCGGTACAGCGGATCTTCCAGGTAGCGCTGGATGTCGGGTTCGTGCTGCAGCTCCTGCCAGGGCTTGCCTTGCCAGCTTTCCTTCACCCAGACTTCAGCCAGGCCAGGCTCTTCCACCACGGTGAGGCCGTGCCAGCGAGCCACGGCGGCGGCCGTTTCCCGCGTGCGGCGTTGCGGGCTGGCGACAATGGCCCGCAATGGAAAAGGGCGCAGCGCTTCCGCCGTGGCTTCGGCTTCGGCATGCCCACGCGCATTCAGCGGGACGTCCGTGCGACCGAGCAAGCGACCGTCTTCATTCCAGTCAGTGGTGCCGTGGCGAACGAGGAAAAGGTCAAATGGCATATGCTGATGGCTTATAGCATAGCCCGTGAGCTCAGGCGTTGCCGCGCACAACATTGTCCCGGCCGGCGGAAATCTGTTAAGTTGCGCTGGCCTGTGGGGAACGATCGCCCGCGAGGGCGCGCCGGCAGCCGCCGTTCTACCGCGCCGCGCTCGGGGACCCGACAACCTTCAGCGACGCGGTCGTCGAGTAGGGGCGTGTTCAGCGCGGCGAGACGTTTTTCGCCGGCTGTAGCCTGCGCAACCCTGCGGCGATATGACTCAGGCGCCGAAGAGGAACGCTACCGTCAGGACACCAATGCCCAGGCAGGCAACCAAAGCAAGCCCTGTCATGAGCAGATCGCCGACTGATTCATCATTTGGATAGGACATCATAGCCGCCTTTCCACCATCTCATCTCCTGACGGTACTTTAGCTCGTCTTTTTGCGAGTGTCAACCACAATTAGCACAACTCATTAGAAGCCCATTCGCATAGGGACGGGGGCCAAATGCTCAGACAAATCTGCCGGACGCTACTGGCAAAATCAGGCGGCGAACAGGAACACTACGGCCAAAACTCCCATGCTGACACCTGCGACAGCCAGTGCCGACATCAGGATGTCACCGATCGACTTACCTGGGTACTGCATTTTTTTCTCCCTCCGCATACCTTCAATGGCATGACTTTAGTCACCAAGTGGCCTGATATAAGTAAATCATCGCCATGATGTAAGTCAACCCCCATCCCGGAATCGGCGTACCTGGCCGCACCAGCCCGCCAGCAGGTACACCCCAGAGGGTCCGTAGTCGGCTCTCTGCTGGAGACCTGGTCAAGGAGGAGCCGAGCACCGCAACGGCGCCTCAGCGACGCACGGCCCCGCGCGCAAAGCAGGTGTAGTAGAGACGGTCCGGAACCCTCTTGCTGGTTGCGCACCGGTGGATGGCGTAAAGATCGTCTTCCGTCTGATAATGCAGGTAGGGAACGATCGTGTAACGTCCGCTGTAATCTGACGTGTAGCCGAGGCGGTCGATCTGACCTGTGAGGCCGGGAGCGGCCGCGAGCAACATCTCACGCAGCGTGTCTGGTTCGATGAAATTGTCGGGTAGTTGATCGAACGGTCCGTCCAAGTAATTGTTGGCTCGCCGATGGCCTTCGAATACGCCGATCAGGATCAAGCGTTCGAGCCGCTGATCGCGGTAGAAGGCGAAACCCGTGCGTTTGCCGATGAGAATGCGATCGCTACGCTTGGTTCGAACAAGTTCGTCGGCTATCCCTGCCGTCTGGTCGAGAAGATAATGGAATATTTTCAATTTAGCATTGTATATCAGGAAGAAGCGAATGCCTGATTCGTCGAAGATCGGTCCCACAAAGCGTTCGTCCGGTCCGATCTTGTTTGATGATGGTTTGACCGGCGATAAGTCATTGAGAGCAAAGACGACGCTTTTCGGGCCGTAGGCCACGCGGTAGGTCAGGTGTTCGAGCCGTTCGACGGTTACTCCGCGTGATGCATCGAGGGTGCCACCCACCTTGAAATCAGGCTTGGCCTCGGAAGACCCCCAAGCGCCAAGCTCTGCGTAATAGGCGAAGTGCACCTTGCCCATGTCGCGGTCAAGCGCGTCTAGCCTGATGTTGCCGGCATAGGCCGTGCCGTCATGGATAAATCTGAAGTAATAATAGTTGCCCGTTGGATAGACATTCACCCGATCCGGCAGGCTGTCGAGCACGAACGCAAAGACGGCGACCGGATCCGTGACTACGAGCGCAGTCGTCCGCGTCAGTTCGTCGAGAAAGGTTTCATTGGTGTAGAGCCTCGGGTAGGCAGGGATCTGCGCCCTCGTGGCGGGGACGGCGGCAAGCGCTACAATCGCGGCGATGAGACCGCGCATGTAGCTGAGCACCCAAGTCTTGTACGGCTTGTCACTTGCACACGTTGAGCGTGTACAGTGGGTCATGATAGCCGCCCGGAACATCTTTGTTGTTGCAGTGCCGTTTGCCGCCGACTTTCATGCTTGCAGCGGAACCCGCCTCAGCCATTGCCGTGGCCATCGGCGGACCGCCGGGATTCTCAGCGAAAGTGACGTCGAGATTCTCGGCGACCCGGGGAAGCTTTCCGAGTCGGGCGGCGGAAAAAGTGATCGCTCTGCCTTGGACCATGAGGGTAAAGGTCATGGCCCTTGGATCTATATCCACGACCTTGCCCGTAACCTCGCCAGTCATTGGCCTGGCCGCCCTCTGTTCCTGGGCGGCGGGCTGCTCCATCTCGACAGGCCCGGGGCGACTTCTCTCGTTCGCCTTCTGTTGCGCGGCGCCGGGGCCGCTGAGCGCCGCTAAAGCCAGAAAAGCTAGAGCCGGAACCCGCAATGTCTTCATGGAACACCTCCTGGCTATCTTACCCTTTCGCGAAGACCAAGATACTGACAATGCTCTCGGGGCGATATTCATCTACTCGGGCGGACGTCCTGTCGCTGCGGCCCGGTGATCGAGGCGGCAATCATGGCTTCCACGAACTCGGGGTGATTGCACATCATTATGCCAAACCGGTCCCCCTTCTGGAGACCTTTGCCGATCAGAGCTGCGCCGATGCGGTTGGCGTTGGCATACAAGGCGGCGTACGTCCGCACCTCGTCCGGCGTGGCGCCGCCATCGAGACTGAAATGCTCAAAGGTGAGGACGTCGAGGTCCGGATGCTGCTCCGCCCGAGCCGCGATCAAGTCAGCCAAGATGAGTTCATTCATAGGGCAGGTCTACAACTTGGCAACTTATCTTTCCAGAATAGTAATGAGCATCGCAGCTGCATCGTTGCCTTTCTTGCCGCCGCCGTTCTGGGCGAGAGCGAGACGGGCGCCCGCGACCTGGCGTTTGCCGCAACGGCCTTGGAGCTGTTCGGTGAGCTCGACGATCTGCGCAATTCCGGTAGCGCCGACCGGGTGGCCCTTGCGCAGCAAACCGCCCGAGGTGTTGACCGGAATGCGGCCGCCGAGTGTGGTGTCACCCGACTCGGCCAGCCGGCCCCCTTCGCCTTTCGGGCACAGACCCAGCGCCTCGTACTCGATGATCTCGGCGGGTGCCGAGGCGTCATGTACTTCGATGACGCTGAGGTCCTTCGGACCCACGCCAGCCTCTTCATAGGCCTCGCGGGCGCCGAGTTCGACGGTATCGGGCTCATCGTCGCGGTGATGGTAGCCCGAGTGCATGACAATGGTCTTGACCCGCACCGGTTTGGTGATGCCGAGCTGCCGGGCCTTGCGCTCGCTTACGACCACGGCCGCGGCCGCGCCATCGCCGATGGGTGCGCACATCGAGCGGGTCAACGGCTCGACGATCAGCCGGTCGTGCAGCACTTGCTCGACCGTCATCTCTTCGCGTAACTGCGCCCGAGGATTGAGGCTGCCATGGAACGAGTTTTTGGCCGAGATTTTGGCAAACTGCTTCTTGGTGGTGCCGTACTTGGCCATGTGGTCGCGGGCCGCGCTGGCATAGATGTCCATGAACATGGAGCGGTCTTGTCCGGCACTGCCTCCTCCGGATGCAGCCGCTTTGGTGAGTGCCGCGACCATTTCGTTCAACTCGTCCACGTCGACCGCGCCGCTGAAGGCGGCGAAGCTGCGCAACTTATCCGGGTGGGTCAGCTTCTCCACGCCCAGCGCCAACACCACGTCATAGAGGCCGGCGGTGACCATGGCGCTCGCCTGAAACAATGCCGACGAACCGCTGGCACAGGCGTTCTCCATGTTGAAGATCGGGATCTTGCCGACGCCGATGGTGTCGAGGATGACCTGACCGCGGATCGACTCCTGGCCGGTTATCAACCCGGCGGCGCAGTTGCCGACATAGGCAGCTTGCAGGTCCGCCAGTGTCAGTCCGGCGTCTTGCACGGCACCTTGTACGGCTTCCGTCCCGAGCTGCTTCAGTCCTTTGTCCGGATACTTCATGAATCGGGTCATTGCGACCCCAGCGATGACGGCATTAAGGCGCATGGCACCCCCCTTGTCTGTATCTTTCAGAGACGGCTGGCGGCCATCAGCCCCAGCATTTCATTGCACCCATCCTCGATCATGGATGAGCGCGCATCGCGAAAGAGTTTTTCGATCGGGTACTCGCGGCTGAGGCCGTTGCCGCCGAAGATCTGGACCGCCTCGCTGGCCACCTCGAAGGCGGTGTTGGTGCACAGGACTTTGGCAGCGACGGCGTACTGGATGGCGGGCGGGTTGACGGCGAGAAACAGCGCGGTACGGCGGACCAGGGCCCGCGCGGCCTCCACTTTCATGAACATCTTGAACAGGCGTGCCCTGACGTTCTGATGTTCGAAAATCGGCACACCGCCCTGGACGCGTTGCTTGGCGTAGTCGACCGCCGCCTCGAGTGCCGCGCGGGCGAGGCCGATGAAGAGCTGGCTCATGCCGGAATTGCCCAGGCAGAGCATTGCCTCGAGCGCCATGGGATAGGCTTCGGGGCCGACGGTCATGTAGTTGGACGGAACCCGCACCTCATTGAAGTAGATCTCGCCCTGGTTGAGGGCGCGCTGCCCGATTTTGTCGAGCGGTTTGGGCCGATAGACACCCGGCAGGTCGAGCGGCACCAGGATGACGGCGCCGCCCTTGAAACCCTGGCTCGGATCGAGCGTGCAGAACAGGACAGCCACGTCGGCAATGCTGCCGTTCGAGACCCAGGCAGCCTTCTGACCGTTGATGACGAAGTCATTGCCGTCCCTGCGCGCTATGCAGTTGGGCAGCACTTTGGGATCAGTGAACGACGACTCGGTAAACGCAATGGTGTCGCTGCCGTGGTCCGGTTCGGTGAGCGCCCAGCAGCCGATGGTGGGACGGTCGGGGGAACAGTAGCGCTCGCGCAACTCGGCATTGCCGCTGGCCGCGATCCAGGGAAAGTGGAACTGCATCAGACTCAGACTTATTGCCAGACCGGCGTCCCCCCAGGAGAGCTCCTCATTGGCCACGCACAACATGCGCGCCCGAGCGATCGGATCCATGGTGGTGTCGGTGTAGAGTTTCCCGACCCCCAGGGCCCGATACCGGTGAAACACCTCCCACAGGACGGAATCGGGAGCGATCACCTGCGCCGGGTCCGGCAAGCGGTCCAGAACCCGGCCCGCGGGTCGCATGACTTCTTCGGCGAACTTGTGGCAGCTTTCACGTACAGCGAGGTCTTCGCTGGTCAGAGTTACATCGATCTCGGTGAACGGCATGAACTCCCCTGATACGATTTGTCGGCCTGTCCCGCACCTGTCCTGGCACATCCGGGCGCGTGGCGCCAGCTGAATGCAGGCAGCGGGCACCCCTTGTGGTTGCCCTGATTGGCCAACAGGGGCCGCGTCGGGCATCCGCTGGCGTGTACCGAGGCACCCACAACGGGCGACCCTACCGGAGGTTGTGCTTGGCCTCCTCCCACAGCGCGTTCATTTCCTCGGCGGAGGCGTCGTGCACGTCACGTTGCTGCTCGGCTAGACGTTGCTCAATGTAGCGGAAACGGCGGATGAAGCGATCGTTGGCGCGGTGCAGCGCGTCTTCCGCGTGCATGCCGAGATGGCGCGCCAGTGAGGTGAGGGCGAAGAGCAAGTCGCCCAGCTCGGCTTCCACCGCATCGCGCTCGCCGAGCTGCAAGGCGGCCTCGAGCTCGGCGAATTCTTCGCGCACTTTGTCCATCACCTGGCTCACCCGTTCCCAGTCGAAGCCGACTCCCGACGCCTTTTCACTCAGGCGGTGCGAGCGTAACAGGGCGGGTAGTGCGCGTGGAACCCCCGCGACGGTCGAACGGTTGGGATCCTCCTGGCGCTCTTCGGCCTTGATGCGCGCCCAGTTGCGCAGCACCTCCTCCGAGTTCTTCACCTCGACCGTACCAAAGACGTGCGGGTGGCGCCGAATCATCTTGTCGCTGATGCCGCGGACGACATCATCGATGGTGAACAGGCCGGCGGCGCGGGCCATCTCGGCGTGGAAGACAATCTGCAGCAGCAGATCGCCGAGCTCGGCTTGCAGCTCTTCGGGGTTGTTGTCCTCGATGGCTTCGGCAACCTCATATGCTTCCTCGATGAGGTACGGCTTGATCGACTCGTGCGTCTGCTGGCGATCCCAGGGACAGCCATCGGGTCCACGCAACCGCTCCATGATCCGGACGAATTCCGCAAAAGCTTCGGCGCTGCTCATCGCGTAAAGCGCTAGCCCAGGGCCACGGACGAGTCAACGCGGGGCGCCTGCCTTGCGACTGCGTTGTACACCGATTACGTTGGGCGTGAGGGCTTCGGGGCTTGGAAATGAGACCGCAAGCCCACATGCCCTCAAGCCCCACGCCCACGAAGGAGATCGAACCGCAACCATGGCCACCGTCCTGATGTACACCACCCAATACTGTCCCTACTGCATGCAAGCGAAGGCACTGTTGAAACACAAAGGGGTGGCCTTTCAGGAAGTCGATGTCGGCGCTGACGACGTGCTGCGCGACAAGATGGTGCGCGAATCAGGACGGCGTACGGTGCCCCAGATCTTCATCAACGGCACCGCCATCGGTGGATTCGATGAACTGCACGCCCTCGACCGGGAAGGAAAACTAGACCATCTCCTGGCCGCATGACCGCCCGCATGCGGTGACCGGCGTGCAGGACCTCGCCGTGTGCTTAGGCAAGTTGCTCGGCGTGTACTTCCTGCCGCATCGCCGACATGAAGTCGGCCATTGATTCCAGTGCCGCAGTGGGCCAGGCGCCGCCCTCGGCCAGCGCACATAACGCCATCAGCACGGCACAGCGGACCACGTCCTCAGCCTGCTCATCTTCCAAGGCCTGTCTCAAGACGGAGCCGCGAGTCTCGATATCCACCGTGATCGACCCCTGAGTGTCACACACGAACAACCGCGCCATCTGCCCCTCGCTCGATCTTTTCCGGATTTTCAGGCACCATGCGTATGCCCGATGTGGTCAGTGAAGACGCAAATGACATGCCGTTTCGCTCCGGTGCGGATTCATCCCTCGGCCGCGACTCCTGCTGCTTCGAGCGGGCGAGAGGGATACTCAGTTTGAGTATGTCTTGATGCTTGAATGACACAGACAACTATCGGACTTTACGTAGTTTTACGGAGGCGCGAAGTGCCGTTACGCTGCCCTGACGGAGATTGAGCTGCAGGCTGAAAGGTTGACTCTGTGCAGCCGGCGAACGATCATTCACAACGCCCATGGATGACTGTTTTCCCGTGCTGTCGGATGAAGAGGTACGGCGCGAGCGTGCCAAGGCGAGAGAGCTGCGCGCCTCGCAGTGGTGGAAGAGGCGGTGCAGTACTGGCATATGCCATTATTGCGGGAAGAGATTCTTGCCGCGAGAACTGACTATGGACCACCTGGTGCCGCTCAGCCGGGGGGGACGGTCAACCAAGGGCAATGTGGTCCCGGCCTGTAAGCGGTGCAACACCGGCAAGAAGCAGAATCTTGCCTTTGAGTGGGAGCCGGATTAAGCAGGCAGGAAGCTGAGAGCTGAAGGCTACTTCTTGCGTGCCTTGGCGGCGCTCTTGATGACGCGGCTGGCGGTCATGGCGTCGGCGTCGTTTTGGAACCCGAACACTGCCGAGAACTTCCGTCCCAGTACTTCCGCTATGAGAAACGAGATGTTGATGCCGGCATCAGCGATGGCGCGCGCCATCGTGCCGCCGAGGCCGGGGCGGTCGTCCCCCTCGACCAGGAGACACGCGATGGGCGATGCGGACAAGCCCGCCTCGCGGGCCGCCGCCATGGCTTTCTTGCCCGAAACCGGGAACACCTCAATGGCTGCGCGGCTGGCGTCGCCCGGAATGGCGTAGCCCATGACCACGCGCAGGCTGGCACCTGCCCGCCCCAGCGGCTCAAGGGCGTCGGCGAGCGCACCGGCCTCGTGAGCAACCTCCTTGCGCCAGAGGGTAATCTTCTTAACCGTGACTGCCATGACTTCCTCCTTGCGAGCGAGTGGTCATCCCACATCAAGAAACAGACGCATTCTACACGTTCGTGAATCAGTTGAGAAGCCTGGTTTCCTCCGCTGGCCAGGGTTGCCGTGGGGCGCCTGATACTTCGGGCCGCTGCCGATGGGCCGCACCGGGCCTTCTCCGCGCCGGCTCGACCGCTATAATGCCGCTGTGAGCGATGACTCTCCAACCGAGCTGACGGCTGATGTGGCCGTTCGTCCAGACCTGAACCAGCAGCTGGACGCCGTGCAGCCGCGCCCCGGGGTGTATCTGCTCAAGGATGCACACGGCAAGGTCATCTACGTAGGCAAAGCGAAGAACCTCCGAGCCCGCGTGCGTACCTACTTTCGCGGCGGCGACGAGCGCGGCCAGGTGCGCTTCCTCATGCAGAGGGTGGCGGGTCTCGAAACCCTGGTGACCGCGAATGATAAAGCAGCCCTGATACTCGAGAACAACCTCATCAAGCAGTACAAGCCACGCTACAACATCCGCCTCAAAGACGACAAGTCGTACGTCAGCGTCAAAGTGACCGTTCAGGACCCCTGGCCGCGCATACTGGTGACGCGAAAGATCGTGAAGGACGGCAGCAAGTACTTCGGTCCCTACGCTTCGGCCTGGGCCGTACGGGAAAGCGTTGATACCGTCCGCAAGGCCATCCCGCTGCGCACCTGCAGCGACCCGGTGTTTCGCAACCGTTCGCGGCCGTGCATCGAGTATCAGATCAAGCGCTGCTTGGGTCCTTGCTGCCTGCCGGTGGAACCGGCCGAATACCAGCGGCACCTGCGCCAGGCGATCCTCCTGCTGGAGGGGAAGAGCCAGGAGCTGGTCCGGCAGCTCGAAGACGAGATGCGGCGCGCAGCGGAGGAACTGCGGTTTGAGGATGCCGTCCGGGTTCGCGACCGCATCCGCGCCATCGAGCGCACCCAGGAGCGCCAACAGGTGGTGTCGCACTGGGGGGATGACAAGGACGTCTTCGGCCTGTACCGCGAAGGTGGCTTCATCGAGGTTCAGGTCCTGTTCGTGCGGCAAGGGAAGCTCACCGGCAACCAGGCCTACAGCTTCACCGACTTCGAGTTCGCCGACGAGGAGGTGCTGGAAGCGGTGCTGACGCAGTTCTATCAGGGCGACCGCTATATCCCGGATGAAATCCTGGTTCCGGTCGAGCTCGAAGACCAGGACGTGCGGGCCGAGTATCTGAGCGAACGCAAAGGCAGACGCGCGGCCATCTTGCGCCCTCAACGCGGCGACAAGGTCCGCCTGCTGGAAATGGCAGCGGAGAATGCGCGCCAGAGTTTTCGCGAGCGGCAAGACGCCGGCCGCAACCGCGATCGCATGAGTGAAGAACTGCGCCAGCGTCTTTTCCTGCGCCACGCTCCGAAGCGCATCGAGTGCTTCGATATTTCCAACATCCAGGGCCGCCTGGCCGTGGGCTCCATGGTGACCTTCGACGAAGGCGAACCCGACAAGAGCCGCTACCGCCGCTTCCGCATCAAGACGGTGCCGGCGGCTGATGACTTCTTGATGATGTACGAGGTCCTAAAACGCCGCTTCGCACGGGCCAAGGAAGAGGGGAGCGGACCGGACCTCCTGGTGGTGGACGGTGGCAAAGGCCAGCTCAATGTTGCGCTCGAAGTGCTGCGTGAGCTGGAGATCGCCGATATCGACGTGGTCGGCCTCGCCAAGATGCGGGTCGAACGTGACCCGCAATCCCCGGAACTGGTGCGCAGCGAAGAACGCGTCTTTCTCCCCGGCCGCAAGAACCCCGTCGTGCTGCGACGCAACTCCAACGCGCTGTTTCTTCTGCAGCGCGTGCGCGACGAGGCGCACCGGTTTGCCATCACCTATCACCGGCAGCTGCGCCGGCGCGAGCGCTTGCGCTCCGTCCTCGATACCATCCCCGGCATTGGCACAGCACGGCGCAACCGCTTGCTGCGCCACTTCGGCAGCGTCCACCGGATACGCGATGCCAGTGTCCAAGCCCTGACCGAAGTACCCGGGATCTCGGCCACATTGGCGGCAGAGATCAAAGCCGCTTTGAGCATCGCGAGCCAGCGACCCACGGCCGAACCGGCGCCAGACGACGGCAACTAGTATGTAGTTGACTTGTGCATATGGTCACACTGTGACACATATGTTGCAATGTCGGTGCGCCCAGTAGCGAACATGGCCTGGCCCGGCCTGCGCGATCTGTCGCTCTGGGCCGGCACGGCCGTGGCGCAGTGGCTGCGCGACCTGCCGCTGCTGGTGGGCATCGCAGTGGGAATGATTACCGGAGATGTGCTCGCCGGCACCGTTGAGCGCATGCCGGCGGGCGTGCTAGCGGCAGTCGGTGGAACCTTCCTACCCCTCATGCTGTGCAGGCACGCGGCGTGGCGACGCGTGGCTCTGATGGGGCTGGCGTTGGTAGTGGCATACGTGCGTGCCGATCGCCTCTACCATCCGGATTTTACGTCAGAGCACATTGCCCGGGCCGCTGCGCGTGCGCCGGTGTGGATTGAAGCTCTGCTGGCCGATGATCCGCAGCCGAGAGATGAGCGCAGCCGCATGAGCTTGGATGTCGAATCTGTCGATGCCGGTGATGGGTGGCGGGCCGCAGAGGGGCGCGTGCTGTTGGTCGTGCAGCACCTAGAACAGCAGTGGCAAGCTGGGGATCGTCTCCAGGCCCGCCTTGTTCTGCGCCGGCCGAGAAACTTCGGTAACGCAGGCGAGTTCGATTACGAACGCTACCTGGCGCGGCGTGGAACCTACGTCACGGCATTCGCCAAAGACGACGCGGAATTTGCCCGAGTGGGGCAGGTCGAAAACGGCTTCAGTGGGTGGCTGGCGCACTGGCGGCGCGATGTCGAGGCACTCTTCCAGCGCACCCTGTCGGAGCCGCAGGCGGGCGTCCTGAGTGCGTTGATCGTAGGAACGCAAGGAGCCCTACCGCCGGACCTGCGTGCCGCCTTCAGCCGTGCGGGCGTGAGTCACGTGCTGTCGATCTCCGGACTGCACGTGGCGCTGGTGGCGGGGGCTGGATATGCGGTGTTTCGCTGGCTTCTGGCGCGCAGTCGTTGGCTGCTATTGACGGTCAACGTGCCCAAGCTGGCGGCGGCCTGCTCAATCTTGCCGGTACTGCTCTACGCCGGTATTGCCGGCAGCAACGTCGCCACGATGCGATCCGTGATCATGATTCTGGTGGTCGTAGTTTCGGTGCTGGTCGATCGCCAGCGACATCTGGTCGTGAGTCTGGCAGTCGCGGCCATTCTCATCATCCTGTGGTCTCCGGGATCGGCACTCGATGTATCCTTTCAACTGTCATTCGTGGCGGTGCTGGGACTCGTGTGGGGCATGCAGTGTTTTTGGCCCTGGTGGCGGCAATGGGAGGAGGCGCGGCTGGTGCGGCTGCGTGGTTGGAGCGCGCGCATGTGGCGCCCGTTGGCCGTCTCGGTCGCGGTGTCGCTCAGCGCGCTGGTGGCGACCACGCCCCTGACCGCTTTTCACTTCAACCAAGTTTCGCTGGTCGCACCGTTGGCCAATGCCGTGGTCGTCCCGCTGCTCGGGTCCGTGGCCGTGGGGCTGGGGCTGGTGGCGGCGATGGCAGAGCCCATATGCACCCCTGTGGCGCAACTCTGTACGCTTGTTGCCGGTCCGTTTATCTGGCTCGCTGTGTGGTTGGTGAGAATCCTCTCGCGGCTGCCGTACGCCGCCCTGCGGGTGGTGACGCCCACTGGCTTCGAGTTGGTACTGCTCTACCTGACACTGGCGGCACTGGTTCGTTCGTCGGGGCGCGTACGTGCCCTGGCTCTGGCGGTTTTCGCCCTTGCCGGCATCGCCGACAGCGCGTGGTGGTACGCCGACCGGTATCACCGCTCCGCCCTGCGCATCACATTCCTGAGCGTCGGACAGGGAGACAGTGCGGTGGTGGAGTTTCCGGGAGCGGAGGTCATGGTGATCGATGCAGGCGGTCTTCGCGGCGAGACGTTCGACATGGGTGAGCGCGTGCTGGCCCCCTTCTTGTGGAGCCGCAAGATCGGTCACGTCGACTACCTCGTGCTCACCCATCCCGAGGGGGACCATTACGGCGGATTCGGATTTCTGGCGGCCAACTTCTCTCCGCGCGAGTTCTGGTCCAACGGCACATCCGCGACCACCGAGTCTTTCGCCCGTCTCCAGCAACTGCTTGCGGACGTCGAGGTTCCACGGGTGACCGTACACCGCGGCGAGGGGCGGCAGGTCGGTGGCGTGGCGATCACCGTGCTCGGACCTCCGGCTGCGGCCGCCAAGCGCAGAGCCAACGATGATTCCGTGGTAATCAGTCTGACGTTCGGTCCGAACCGGGTGCTCTTTCCGGGGGACGTTGAACGGCGCGGGGAGGCAGACCTGGTTGCCTTCGCCGCGGGCAACCTCGCTAGTGCGATCCTGAAGGTGCCGCATCACGGCAGCGACACCTCGAGCAGTGCGGCCTTTCTCGACGCAGTTGGACCACGCTATGCAATAGTATCGGCCGGGTTCGAGAACCGCTTTGGCTTCCCGCACGCCAGGGTGGTGCAACGCTATGCGCAGCGCGGCTGCCGTCTGGCGCGGACAGACCTTGACGGCGCGGTGCTTCTCACGCTCGAGGAAAATGGCGCGATTGCTGTGGCAACTCAGCGGGTGCGGTGAGGGTCGCCGGGAGAAGCGGAGAGACCGCCCGCCTGCGGCTGATCCGTGCCGGAATCTCCTTCCTGCTCCGCAGTCTCGCGGCGGCTATTGAGAGCAGGGGCGGAAACCTGTTCGTAATAGCGGGCCGGGATCTTTCGCGGGCTCTTATAGATGTGCATACGGCAGGGGGCGTTGGGAGTCGCGGGGTGGTCGATCGACCACTGCGGATGGCCAAACCACTCGATACACTGAATGTTGTTCCACACGGCGCATTGGGCGCAGTAGCTGGGGAAATCGGATTTGCCGAAGGTCATCGCTTGCGGCTCGGCGATCAGGTACTGGCCCGGGCTGCCATCCGCGGCTTGCTCGCGCATCAGTCGGCCGCCCGACCCGCACGGGTCCTGAGTAATAGTGAACTTCTCCTCGTCCTCGGTGACGGAAACGTTTCCCATATGGGTCTTGAGCACATGGGCGGAGACGCGCACGAAATCCTCGGTCAGCAGACTCTCCCATTTCTCGAAACCCTGCCGCTGGCGCTCGCCGCCGTGACGGAAGAGCCCTTCCAGACGGTGATCGCCGAACACCGTACCGACATAGCGGCAGAACCCGGCAGTAATGTTTACAAATTGCTGCTGCAGCAGGTGGTGCTGCTGGTCGCGTTCGGCCAGCAAGGCCAGTGCTTCCTCCCGGCGTCCTTCTTCGACCGCGGTGGTGATGCGGGCCGCAAGCGCGGCTTGCTCGACGCGAAAGATACGCTCGATGTACTCCATCTGATAGGCAATGAGCTTACGCTGCCCCTTGTGCAGCTGGACGTATTCCCTAGCCAACTCGTCACAGGCCTGCCGTGCGGTGGGCTGATCGTTGGCGGCGAGTGCCGTCTCGAGGCGCTGGCGCGCACGCTGGCCCAGTTGCCTCAGTTCCTCAACATCCATGTGTGTTCCCTTCTACCGTACTTTCGCAATCAGACTGCACCCTTGTCAAAGCTGCAGTCGAGCACGACCCCATTTGCTGCCTGGGTGAGATGGCGCAGTAATGCCGGGATTGGCCGGATCACTACACCGTCGGAAATTTTCGCCGTGCTATGCGAACCATGATTGCTACGGATGTCTATTGCCACATCTGCCCCAGTTGAAACAATGCCTTTCGTCAGTTCCGGAACCCGCTTTTTTGACGCTTCGGGTATGTCCGACGGCAGGTGCGGTATCTCGAGTTTCCTGCCCCGCAGCCATTCAGTTGGGCGTTGGCGATGCGCTAAGAGGTTGAAGAGCAGTAATGACCATTGCCGGCCGAAACGAGGAGGACGAGGTGGAATCCCGCAGCACTGAACAGCCGCTGGTCGCAGACCTGCGCACCGCGATACGCGAAATCCCTGATTTTCCCAAAGAAGGGATTCGTTTTTATGACATCACCACACTCCTGCGGGATGCGCGCTGTTTTCAGCGTGCCATCGATGCGTTGGCGAATCCGCACGTCGGCGAGCCCCTTGACTACGTAGTCGGTATCGACGCGCGGGGTTTCGTGCTCGGAGCGGCTCTGGCCTACAAGTTGTGCAAAGGGCTGGTGGTGGTGCGCAAAAAGGGCAAGCTTCCGGCGCGTACGCGTTCGGCCAGTTACGCGCTGGAGTATGGCGTCGACGAGGTCGAGATGCACCACGACGCTCTGCCGCCCGGCTCGCGGGTGATCATCGTGGATGATCTCCTGGCCACCGGCGGCACTGCCTCGGCCGCGGTAAAACTGGTGCGCGACTCCGGCGCTCACCTGGTGGAGTGCGCGTTTTTGGTGGAACTGGAGTCCCTCGGCGGCCGCAAGCGCCTCGAAGGCTGTCAGGTGGTCTCACTGGTGCGCTATCCTTGAGCTACGCGATTCCACATAACACCGCGACGCGGCAGCCAGAGAGGGCTGCCGCCAGCGGTTCTTCAACTCCGCAGAGAGTGATTGGGTGGCCGCAGGCCTCCGTGCCTGCAGCATCGTATGCGTCGGCGTCGAACACCATCGGAAAGGACTTGAGAACATGACAGCACGTCACCTGTTCACCTCGGAGTCGGTCACCGACGGCCACCCTGACAAAATCGCGGCACGGCGGTCAGGGCAGTCACGGTGGCGGCCGGCTTGGCGCAGCGCTGCGAGTTACAGGTGGCCTATGCCATCGGCGTGGCGGATCCGATGTCGATCATGGTGGACGCCAAGGGCACTGGAAACGTTCCTGACGAACACCTGGCCGAACTGGTCGGCCGGACGTTCTCCATGCGCCCTGCGGCCATTATCCGCCAACTGGATCTGCTGCGGCCCATCTACCAGCAGACCGCCGCCTATGGGCATTTCGGCCGCAATGAACCCGATCTTGCCTGGGAGCGCACCGACCGCCTGGAAGACCCGAAACGCGCCGCGGCAATGTAATAAATGGAGGTTGTTGGGTTATTGGTTGTTAAGTAACGGAACTCGTCAAGGAACTAACAACCTAACAACCTCCCTTAGGAGAGTGACAATGGATTGGGGAATGCAACATCGTGTAGCCAACGTCATCCCGCCGGAGACCGGTCGTGCCGTCATGTTGGCGGTGGACCACGGGTATTTTCTCGGTCCCACCGGCGGCCTGGAGGAGCCGGAAAAGACATGCAACGCGACGCGCGCTATCTCGGGCTGTGCTGCCGCATCGCGGCCGAGCTCGGCGCCCACCTCGTCAAGACGTATTATTGTGACGGGTTCGAGGAGGTGGTTCGCGGCTGCCCGGTGCCCATCGTCATCGCCGGTGGGAAGAAGATCGAAGAGCGTGATGCGCTGCAGTTGGCCCACGACGCGGTGTCGCGCGGTGCGGTTGGTGTGGATATGGGGCGGAACATATTTCAGTCCAGCAATCCGGTGGGCATGATCCGCGCCGTGCGGCAGGTCGTGCACGAGAACAAGAGCCCGGAGGAGGCATTCGACTTTCTCGCCGGCTTGCGCGGCGCGGCCGCGTGAACGCGGCCGCGACTCGCTCGCGACCTTAAGATGCGCAGCCGTTGGGATGACACCGACGACGCCGCAGCCGTCGAACGCTGGGCCGCCGCCCGGGGGATCGAGCTGGCGCGGTGCGTGTATGCGTCACGTTTGATCGGCGCAGACCCCACCCTCGTGTTGCATGGCGGGGGCAATACTTCCGCCAAGCAATCCATCAAGAGCGTTTTCGGAGACGACATCCTTGCGGTGTTTGTGAAGGCGTCCAGGACCGACCTGGGGACAATGGAGCCGGAAGGGTTCACGGCCCTGCAGCTCGCCCCTCTGGCACGCTGGCGCGACGTTGCCCGTCGATGGCGGTGTGGTGGAGGCGTTTCCGCGCTGAGATGGGCGCGGGCAAGGTCTGGAGAATGCCGCAGGCTAAAGTCCTACGGCTACAGCCGCAGTGCGGCTGGAGCGGGACTGTAGGCGCAGGACTTTAGCCCGTGCAGGCCGGCTTCAGTTGCGGAAGATCTCGTATTGCCGGCTTTGTCCGTCGCGCTGCCGATCCAGGCGCACGGCGATGACGCCGTCGCTGTCGCAGGTGTAGGTTTCGCAGATGCGGTCGTCCGCCAGATCCTCGCGCACGGCGATTTCCCCCGCGGCCACCTTGCTTTCGATGGGAATGGTCGGGTCGTACGGGAACAGCACGTCGGACCACGGGCGCACGCCGGCCGCCGGCCGCCCCCGGTCATCCACGCTGGCGCACTCGAAGTAGCGCAGATGGCCGATGTTGTGCCGCGGCGAATACTCGACGCGCCGTTGCAGAGGCGCACTGCCGGCCGCCGGCAGCCGTGTCCCGGCGAGAAAGATCGGCGCGAAGAATTCGCGGCAGCCGTCATCGGCAAGTCGCAGCACGCCGAAGTGGCGTGACAGGATGTCGCGCAGCGTGAGCTGCTCGGCGCTGTGGATGGCCGCGCCCATGGCTGTTGCCGTGAACGGTTTGTCGGTCATCACGATGCGCGTGGCGGGAAAACGGGCGGCGATCATCTCCGCCACCAGCGGTAACTTCGATGATCCGCCAACTAGATAGATCGCGTCCAGCTCGACCGCCGCGACTTGCGCCTGGCGCGCGGCCGTGCCGCTGAGCAAAGCAGAAAGTGAGTCGATGGCGGGGGCAATCACGGGACGCAACTGCTGGAAGTAATCCATCACTCGGACGCTGCAGGTGTGGCCGCGTAATCCGATGTCCTCCGGAATGAGAACGAGGCTGCGCACCGAACTGGAGGCGATGCTTTCCTTCTGCTGGCATGCGTGGCGGAGGAGCTGATCGCGCTGCACGCGTGACAAGGCTTGCAGGTCGCGCTCGAGCTCGCGCGCGAACATCTGAGCGAGCACATGGTCGAGGTCGTCGCCGCCCAGCTCGGCGACTCCCGTGGCGTCGATTACAGTTAAGTTCCCGCTGGCAATGCGCACCAGCGAACAATCGAAGGTGCCGCCGCCGAAATCGAAAATGGCGACCGTTGCCGCAACCCTTCTCGCCGCGGTACGATTGCCGCGCACCATGCGGTCGGCGAATTCAATGGCTGCGGCCGTAGGTTCGTTGAGGGTGCCGATGACCTCGAAGCCGGCTGCTTTGAAACAGTGGCGGGTGATATGCCGTTGCGCGCCGTTGGCATTGGCAGGCCAGGTCAGCACCGCTTGCAAGGGTTCAGTCGCCGGGAACAAACCGGAGCGCCGCACCGAGTCGCGCAGCGCCGCGGCAAACCCCGTCAGGACCTCGGCCGTGTCGAAGCCGCCAGGTTGCACGTCGGAGGCGAGGCGCCCGCCGCCGCCGTAATCCCGTAATAGCCGCTTGATCGAACGGATGACGCTGTAGCGCCGCTCGGCGCCTGGGCGTGCCAGCGACCGTTCCGCCTCAGGTCCGTATAGGAATCGCCCGCTGTCGTGCTCGTACGCTAGCAGCGACGGAAAGACTTCGCGGATCACTTGACCGATTGCCGTGTCCACGACGTGAGGGACGACCGGGTAACGGCCGCGGTCGCTGCACACGACCACGGTGTTGGTTGTGCCAAAATCCAGCCCCAACCGTGCCATCTTCACGGCCTCACATTGACCGCCACCGCCGCTTTGCACACTACCATGCCTCTGGCCGTGCGATAGCCCGGGCGTAGCGTTTCGAGTATCACTCCGTCAGGTGCGTCCGGCAGACGGCGCTCGTCCACGACGGTGTGAATCAGCGGGTCGACTAGATCCATTGGTTCGGCGTCAAAGCGCACAGCTCCCAATTCTCCCAGGAGCTGATCCAGCCGCCCGACTAGGCGCGTTGCGCCGTCGCCCAGGTTCGCTGCTTCGCGCCGGACATCCACGAGATGCTTCACCACCGATTCCATCCGCTGTTCGATGAGCTCGCTGAGCAGCCGGCGCAGCGAATCCACCGAGGCATCCAGGGCGCTGTCCGCCGCAAGGGGCGGCGCCAGCCTCTTTTCCAGCATCTGCCGCACGGCATGCAGCTCTGTAAGGATCGGCTCCAAACCTGGTGCTGGCGCTTCCCCAGCGCTGGTTTCAGCCGGTGCCGCGGGAGTACGCTGCACGCCGGTGCCGGACCGCCGCGGGCGCGCCGCAGCTGCTGAGCCCGCAACGCTCTTGTGCGCCACGGTCACCGCCTTCTTGCGCGAGACCCCCGGCTTCGCCGCCGCCTTTACCGCTTCGTCTGCCGGCGATGTGTCGGTGGCCGAAGCTTCCGCCGCTTGTCCTGACTTCCCTTTTACGTTCTTCTTCACAGCCAACGCTCCTTCGGCGCGATAACGCCTATGACAATCACCTCTACAGATTTTGTGACTGTACGCTACTCCCCCTGATCCACAATCGTGGAGGGACGTTGGGGGCGGAATATCGCGCCGGGGCGATGGTGGCGAGGAACTACCGACTACCGACTACCGGCTACCGGTTACCGGTTACCGGTTACCGATAGCCGGTCTGTAGTCGGTAGTCGGTAACCGGTAGTCGGTACTCTTTACTGGGCTGGGGGCGGGGCGGAGCCGTCGGCCTGGCCTTCACCGGGTGCGGTGCTCAAGGCCACCGTCAGCGGTGCAATGGTCACCGCGCCGCCGGCACGGGCTTGGTCCATCACTTGCACCGCATAGCCGTACGGTACGTCGTCCTCCGCATCGAAAAAGATCAATCGGTCGTCGCGCGCCGCAAACATGCGCTGCAGCCGG
>Ga0214473_10001556_pt1 | contig 29979 bp, 17 predicted proteins | sample RVTome_7_FD_203509 | JGI IMG/M metagenome (GOLD analysis project Ga0214473, IMG submission 203509) | Soil microbial communities from uranium-contaminated site in the Upper Colorado River Basin, Wyoming, United States - RVT98D197 | ecosystem: Environmental > Terrestrial > Soil > Contaminated >...
TATCGGTGCAATCATTTTTTAATCGGCGTAATCAGAGATTTCTGACTTTGGCAGAAATCTCGCTATTGCATTTTCCCATTTAAAATTTATAATGTTATAGATTCTTAGGGTGATATTCTGAGGCGCGGTCAATGCGAATTCTGGTCATCGAAGACGAAAAAAAAGTGGCAAGTTTTATTAAGAAAGGGCTGGAAGAAGAGCATTATGCTGTCGATATCGCCTATGACGGAGAAACCGGCCTCTACATGTCTGAAATCAATGAGTACGATTTAATCGTCCTCGATCTGATGATTCCCAAAATCGATGGGCTGGAAGTCCTCAAAAGGATTCGCGGCAGAAAGAACAATGTTGCCGTGCTGGTTCTAACCGCGAAGAATTCAGTGGAAGATATCGTGAAAGGATTAGATTCCGGATGTGATGATTATCTAACCAAGCCCTTTGAATTTATCGAGTTTTTGGCAAGAATCCGCGCTCTTCTGAGGCGCGAGAAGGGTACTAAAGAGCCATTTTTGAAAGTCGAAGATTTGACCCTATCTCTTGTCACCCACAAGGTCATGAGGAAAGAGAAGGAGATCGATCTTACCAGCAAGGAATATTCTCTGCTGGAGTACTTTATGAGAAATCCCAATAAAGTACTTACCCGAACGATGATCTCCGAACACGTCTGGGATTATCATTTCGACTCCTTGACCAATGTGATCGACGTCTATGTCAATTACCTCCGGAAGAAGATTGATAAGGACTTCGAACCCAAGCTGATTCATACGATCCGAGGGGTCGGTTATATCATGAAAAGGGAATAAATGCATCTCGGGCCTACGCCAAGGCTTCGGCCCGCAAGTCCAGCCTGTCGCAGAGCTTTGGGTACAAGGGGTAGCGATGGGCAATGTCATCAATAGGGAATAAATGCATCTCGGGCCTACGCCAAGGCTTCGGCCCGCAAGTCCAGCCTATCGCAGAGCTTTGGGTACAAGGGGTAGCGATGGGCAATGTCATCAACAGGGAATAAATGCATCTCCGGAACCTTCGATTCAAGCTCACCCTGTGGTATGTCTTGATCCTGGCCGTTCTTCTGATTTCTTTCAGCAGTTTTCTGTACTTCACCCTTTCAAAGAGCCTTCATCGCAGCGTTGACAACAAACTGAGGTCTCTGGCTGAACTGATCGCTTACGAGTCCGGGTCTCCACTATCGAAATTCGGTTTCGGCAATATCGACCACACCCTCGAGTCATCCCTCAATTTGAGACCGATAGGAAAGTTCATTCAGGTCCTTGATGAATCGGGCAGAATCGGCCCCAAATCCGAGAACCTGAAGAATATTCAGCTTCCGATCAGTCTGAACACCCTGAAGAATGCCTCCCAAGGCGTGATCACCTTTGAGACCGTTCACCCTTTCGGTGACGCCCCCTTACGAATCGTGACCTTCCCCATTAAGGAAAATAATCAGATTACCAGAATCATCCAGGTGGCTTCCTCCCTGGAAGATGTTGAAGATGCCCTGAATACCCTTTTTATTATTTTGATGATTGCGGTTCCCTTCGCCCTTCTGGTGGCCAGCCTGGGAGGACAGTTTCTTGCCGACAAAGCGCTGAAGCCCGTTGATCATATTACCCAGGCCGCCCGGGTGATTACCTCCCGGAACCTGAACCAGAGGATAAGGCCGCGAAAAGGCAAAGATGAGATATCAAGGCTGGTCGAGACATTCAACGAGATGATCTCCCGCCTTGACCAATCCTTCCTCCAAATCAATCAGTTCAGTGCGGATGCGTCACATGAATTGAAGACCCCTCTGACCATTCTCAAGGGAGAAGTGGAGGTCACTCTCCGGAAAGAAAGGACTCCCGAAGAATATCGACAAACCCTCGATAGCAACCTGGAGGAGATCAACCGGATGTCGCAGATCGTTGACGACCTCCTGCTCCTTTCCAAAGCCGATACAGGACAGGTGCGGGTGAACAAAGAGGATATCAATTTGAGTGAAATCCTGAGCGAAGTAGTCTCCCAGATGAGTGTGCTGGCCCGCTCCAGTGATATCCGGATTGAAACATCTAACCATTGGGACGAGATTCATATCCTGGGAGACACGTTGCGAATCAGAGAATTGTTTCTAAATCTGATCGAAAACGGAATCAAGTACACCGAGGCAGGCGGCTCCATTCTTATCACGCTCGGCAGGGAAGCTGTCGAGGAAGGGCAGGCCGAATTTGCCAGCATCGTCGTTTCTGATACCGGAATCGGAATCGCCAAGGAGGATCAGGCAAGGATCTTCGATCGTTTCTTCAGGGTGGACAAAGCCCGTTCACGGGAACAGGGAGGAAGCGGCCTCGGCCTCAGTATCTGTAAGTGGATCACCGATGTCCACCAGGGAGAAATCCGTGTGCAAAGTGAAATTGGAAAGGGAAGTTCCTTCATCGTAAAGTTCCCCGTCTACTCGCCTCGGCCCGACAATTAAGCTTCAATTTCCCTCTACCCCGAACGGAATTGGGCAATTCTTTACCATAAGTGACACTTTTTGGCCACTTACTGGGAATACCAAAAAAGGTCTAAATAAAAAAATATAAATAATTTCAATAAGTTAAAAAATAGGCAAAATTTGGCACTTATTTTGCTTGACAAATTTTGTCCGTTTCTATTGCGTTATCATCGCTCTATAAGGGCAATTCATGAATTTCATTTCATGGATTCATGGATTCCTAATTATAAGGAACCCAGGAAAGCAGGAAAATTCATCGTCGTAACGAAATGGACATCGTTACCTTTGCCGTAAGACGAGGCACCTGTCGTTTCAAATCTGAGGAGGGAATAGGAGTTGGCTGAACGCCTTGGCGAATTACTCGTCAAAAGAAGTTATATTAGTCCGGACCAGCTTAAGAAGGCTGCAGAAGAACAGAAAACTAGAGGGGGTCGTTTAGAATCGAACCTCATCAGGCTGGGCTACATCAAGGAAGATGAGCTCCTCTCTTTTCTGAGTGCCCAGTACCGGGTCCCTTCTATCAAGCTTTCCAAAATCAAAATCAATCCCAGTGTGGTTAAGCTCATCCCATCCAGCGTCTCAAAAAAACATTTTATCTTCCCCATCAACCGGGTAGGCCCAAAGCTCACCCTGGCAATGGCTGACCCCAGCGACATTGTTGTGATCGATGAAATCAAATTTATGACCGGATTTAATGTCGAGCCGGTGGTGGCTTCCGAAACCGAGATCGTCGATGCCATAAAGACTTATTACGCACCGGGGGGAACGGGTACCAATAGCGCTGTTGCCACCCTGCAGGTGAGCGACTATGACCTGGACGACGAGAAGGTCGTTTTCAACAACGGCAGTCTCGATCTGGAAGAGGACGTGGTCGATGTCGACGACTTCGACAAATTGGTTCACGGCGCGGTGGATAATGTTGAAGTCATCGAAACTCAAGCGGGCACGGATGATGCAGAGGTTGAAGGTCCCATCATAAAGATTGTCAACGGGATTCTGATCAAAGCGATAAAGGTTGGGGCCAGCGACATCCATTTCGAACCATACGAGAGGACCTTCCGGGTGCGGTACCGGATCGACGGCGTGCTGAGGCGCGAGATGCTCCTGCCCTTTCAGATAAAAAATGCCATCGTTTCGCGCTTGAAGATCATGGCGAGACTCGACATTGCAGAAAAGCGACTTCCTCAAGATGGAAGAATCAAGCTGCGGCTGGCAAAGGGTCGGGAGATGGATTTCCGGGTCTCCGCCACGCCTGTCCTTTTCGGAGAAAAGGTCGTGCTCCGCCTGCTGGATAAGGCCGCACTACAACTCGACATGACAAAACTGGGCTTTGAAGAATCATCCCTCCAGGATCTGAAGACTGCCATTAAGAAGCCCGTGGGGATGATCCTCGTCACAGGGCCGACGGGAAGCGGAAAAACGACGACCCTTTACTCTGCCCTGTCCGAGCTAAACAAAGAGACGGATAATATCATCACCGCTGAAGATCCAATCGAATACAATTTCATGGGCATCAATCAGGTCCAGATGCACGAGGAGATCGGCCTCACCTTCGCTTCTTCCCTCCGCTCTTTTCTGCGGCAGGATCCTGATATCATTATGGTGGGAGAGATTCGAGACTTTGAGACGGCCCAGATCGCTGTTCAGGCAGCCCTGACCGGCCACCTGGTCTTGAGCACCATCCACACCAATGATGCACCGAGCACGATCACCCGATTGATCGATATGGGGATCGAACCCTTCTTGATCTCATCGGCGGTCATCTTGATTGCTGCCCAACGTCTGGCCCGGAAGATCTGCATGGATTGCAAGGGGCCTATCAAAGTCCCTCCCCAGCTTCTCATCGATCTGGGTGTCCCTCCGGATGAGGTCAAGTCTTTTCCGGTTTACAAAGGGAAAGGGTGTCCGATCTGCAATAATACCGGGTACAAAGGCCGTACCGGCCTCTATGAAGTCATGCCTATAAAAGAGGAACTCAAGGAACTTGTGCTGGCTCGCGCTTCAGCGTCTGAAGTAAAAAAGGAGGCCATCCGCTTGGGGATGAAGACGCTAAGGCAAAGTGGAATTTGTAAGATCAGGGAAGGAATGACAACCATTGAAGAGGTGCTCAGGTCTTCGATGGAGGATCGATAACCCCGCTGAAATATTGGAATTTTGGAATGACGAATATTGGGGAAAACCAAGTATGATGGTCTCGTAAAAAGTCGAAATAATTAGAACTTGTCATTCTGAGCGAAGCGAAGAATCTCACCAAATCAATGAGTTATAGATCCTTCACTTCGTTCAGGATGACAAAACAGGACTTTTTACGAGTTCATCAAGTATAAAACAATTGGAAGAATGGGGTTGTGGAGCGATAGAACAATGTACCCCATCATTCCAATTGTTCATCCTTGCTGATCGGTTGGAGGGAATATGATTGAATTACAGCAATTGCTGGAGACCGTGATCCAGAAGAAGGCTTCGGATCTGCATATTACCACGGGAGCCGCTCCCCAGTTTCGGATTGACGGAAGGTTGGTAAGCCTTGATAACACCCCGCTGGCTTCGGCCGATACAAAAAGGCTCTGTTACAGCGTCTTAACGGATGCCCAGCGGCATCAGTTCGAAGAAGAGAGCGAACTGGACTTCTCTTTCGGGATCAAAGGCTTGAGCCGTTTCAGAGGCAATATCTATATGCAGCGGGGGGCCGTGGCAGGAGCATTTCGGGCCATTCCTTTCAATATCCTCAGCTTTTCCGAGTTAGGAATTCCCCCGATTGCCGGCGAATTGCTTAACAAACCCAAAGGCCTCATTCTCGTCACCGGACCGACCGGAACTGGAAAGTCAACGACCCTGGCGTCGATGATTGATAAAATCAACACCGAAAAAAACGCCCACATTGTTACAGTTGAAGATCCCATCGAATACCTTCATCGCCATAAGAAATGCATCGTCAACCAGCGGGAGGTGAACGCCGACACAAAAAGCTTCGCCGCCGCCCTCAAGCACATTCTCCGGCAAGATCCGGATATCGTCCTCATCGGCGAGATGAGGGATCTGGAAACGATCGAAGCGGCCCTGGTCACTTCCGAAACTGGCCATTTGACCTTTGCCACATTGCATACGAATTCCTGCGCCGAGACGATCAACCGTATTATCGACGTTTTCCCCTCCCACCAGCAGCAACAGATCCGGACCCAGCTCTCTTTCGTCCTTGAAGGGGTCCTGGCCCAGCAACTTATCCCCAGGCTGGGCGGACAAGGCCGCGCCCTCGCCATGGAGGTGATGGTTCCTAACCCTGCGATTCGTAACCTGATCCGGGAGGATAAGGTTCAGCAGATCTACTCCCTCATGCAGGTGGGCCAGGCCAAATTCGGGATGCAGACAATGAACCAGTCCCTCCTTTCGCTCGTTGACCGCCATGTCATCTCTTTGGAGGATGCTATGGAACGAAGCCATAATCTGGACGAGTTCCGGCAAATGCTTTCCACTTCCGGCGTGGGGAAGAAGGAAAGACCTACAAGAATAGTCTGATAGGTTTAGGTTATGAGGCCGGTTTCGGACAATGAACGATGGACAATAAATCTTCGACAAACCTGTGCTGAGCGAACCGTTCACCCTTCGACAGGCTCAGGGCGAACGGTAAGTCGAAGCGCTCAGGACGATGGTTCGACGGGCTCACCATGACCGGTCATCCTGAGCTTGTCCTTCGACTTCGCTCAGGACACTCGGAAAGACCCGATCATGGTGAGCCTGTCGAACCATACCGTTACCGTGACACGAAACTTTCTTTTCTGAACAAATGAAAGGAAACAACTATGCCAGTCTATAAATGGGAAGGAAAGACACTGAAGGGGTTGATCAAGAAAGGAGAGATGGAGGGCGTCACCGAGTCCGCCATCCGGGGCCAACTCAGGCAACAGGGTATCGTCCCGACTAAAATCCTTCCGAAGGGAAAAGAGAGGAAACCCCTTTTGTCTTTCAAGAAGAAAGTGAAACAGAGGGCAATCGCCGTTTTTACGCGGCAGCTTGCAACCATGATCGATGCTGGATTGCCCCTGGTACAGTCGCTGGAGATCTTATCCTCCCAGCAGGAGAGCAAGGTCTTCAAGAATGTGATCCGGGAAATCAGGGAAGACGTAGAGGGAGGATCCACTTTCGCCGGGGCTCTCAAGAAGCATCCGAGTACATTCAACGATCTATATACGAACCTCGTCGTGGCGGGAGAGGAAGGGGGTATCCTCGATACGATCCTCACGCGTCTGGCGAATTACATCGAAAAAGCCGAAGCTCTCAAGAAGAAGGTCAAGTCTGCGCTCGTCTACCCCTCCACCATCGTGGGAGTGGCCATCATCGTCGTGATGATCCTGATGGTATTTGTCATCCCGGTTTTCGAAACCATGTTCAAATCGGCCGGGCAGACACTGCCCCTCCCCACGCTCATCGTACTGACGTTAAGTAAACTGATCAAGCGTTATGTGGTGATCTTGATCCCTGCCTTGATCCTTCTCTTCTTCTTCTTGAGAAAATATTATAAAACTGAAACAGGGAAGAGCATGGTGGACCGCCTCATCCTGAAATTGCCCGTATTCGGCCCCCTCTTCCAGAAGATTGCGGTGGCCCGGTTCTCCCGGACCTTGGGAACCCTGGTTAGCAGCGGCGTTCCTATCCTGGACGGGCTGACGATCGTTTCGAAGAGCTCCGGCAACAAAACGATCGAGGTCGCCATCATCAACGCCAGAAACAGCATCCGGGAGGGTGAGACGATCGCAGAACCCCTCCACCGCTGCGGTGTCTTCCCGCCCATGGTCACCCAGATGATCTCCGTTGGAGAATCAACCGGGGCCCTGGACTCCATGCTGGCCAAGATTGCTGAATTCTATGAAGAAGAAGTCGATATGGCTGTGGCCAACCTGACCTCCCTTCTGGAGCCCTTCCTGATGATTTTCCTGGGAGTCGTGATCGGAGGAGTGGTGATCTCGATGTATCTGCCTATATTCCAGATGGCATCTGCTGTGGGATAAAATGGATCCGAATTCAAGCCTTTCTACCGAAGCTCTTCAAAAATGGGTGAAAAATGTCAAGGGGCTGATGTTGTGCCGCATCATCATCCTCAGCCTCCTCCTTACGATCACCTTCCTTTTCCAGATTTCCAAAGAGAAGTACTTCTTCATTCCCCTGACCAATAATTTCTACTATTTTATAGGTCTTTTCTATCTGGTAACCATCTTTTATGCCCTTTTCCTGAGAAGGGTTAAGGATCTCAGGAAGTTTGCATTCGGTCAAATCATCGTTGACCACTTTTTCATTACCCTTTTGATCTATTTCACCGGAGGAAAGGGGAGTTTTTTTTCTATCGCCTATATCTTTTCGATCATCGGGAGCAGTTTCGTATTTTACAAGCGTGGAGCCTTCTTTTCTGCCTCCCTATCCTCCTTTCTTTACGGTCTCCTTTTGTTGCTCCAGCTCTATCGGTGGATCAACCCTCTCGGCCAACCTTCCGTCTACGGTGCGAGTGAAATATTCTACTCGCTGATCGTCTACATGACCGCTTTCTATATCGTCGCCTTTTTGAGCGCTACGATTTCCGAAGAACTGAAGAGCAAGAAGAGAGAACTCATCCAAAAACAGGAAGATTATGACCAGTTGGAGACTTTCAATCGGAATGTAATCCAAAGCCTCGACAGTGGTCTCCTCGCGACTGACCTGAACGGGAGGATCAACTTTTTAAATCGAACCGCTGAGAAAATCTTGAATCGGAGCAGGGAGGAGTTGAAGGACGTGTCCATCTTCGACCTCTTTCCAAACATCCACGGAATGATCGAGCCGGTTCAAAGGAAGGCATTGGACTCCGCTTCCGATTATCAACGGTATGAAACGCTTTTTGCCGATCGGGAGGGAAAGAAAATTCATCTGGGTTTCTCCATCTCTTCCCTGACCGGTCCGGATGGGTCACTGATCGGCCACACCTTGATCTTCCAGGACATCACAAAGTTTAAGGAAATGGAAGACCAGATGAAACGGGTTGACAAGATGGCAGCGGTTGGCGTCCTAGCCGCAGGGATGGCTCATGAGATTAGAAACCCCCTCGCTTCTTTGAGCGGATCGATTCAAATGTTGGAGTCCGATCTCATCCTCAATCAATCGCAGCAGCGCCTGATGGAAATCACCCTGCGGGAATCGGAAAGGCTCAATGCGCTGATTACGGATTTTTTGCTCTTTGCCCAACCTCCTCAAACCAATAAAATTCCTTGCGAGATGTGGAAGATCATCGAGGAAACCATCGAATTGTTCAGGTATTCCTCCGGCTTCCATGAAGGGATCCGCATCGTTCGGCAGCCCCCCCCTGAAATTATCCGGGCCAAGCTCGATCCGGATCAGATGAAGCAGGTCTTCTGGAACCTCTTGATCAATGCATCACAGGCGATGTCCGATGGGGGAGAAATCGGCATTCAGCTTCTGAAAGAGGTGGATCATTTCCCGCTGAAAACTTTTCATCTGTCCTCTGAGGGAAAAGGACCGGAATGGATGAGGATTTCAATTACTGATTCCGGGAATGGAATCCCGCCGCAAGAGAAAGAGAAGATTTTCGAACCCTTTTTCACCACGAAGGAAAGGGGAACGGGACTCGGCCTTTCCATCGTCCACAAGATCGTTCAGAACCACGACGGGGTGATCAAGGTGGAAAGCGAGATGGGCAAAGGGTCTACATTTACCATCTACATGCCTGCCGGAGTGTAGGAGACTCTCAGTATGACCTGGTCTTCAGGTCCCGAATCTCAAGTATTTTTAGTTAGAAAATGAGTTTCGTCAAACGGTAAGGGTGACGATGCCCGTATCGTCCCCTTCGACTCGCCGTTCGCCCTGAGCCTGTCGAAGGGTGAATGGTCTCACGGCTCAGGGCAGGCCTGAGGTTCTCGAAGGATGAATCCCGCGAGGCGCGGGACTCGGGACAGGATTCGGTTATCCCGCCATAGGCGGGACTCAAGAAGTTCACGCCTGCGTGCCGAAACGCCTGCTTGCCGCAGGCAGGCACTTCGGCGTGCAGGCACGTAACCGTCTAACGCTAAACCAAACGGGCCTCGTAGCCGTAACCGTAACATTAACCCAAGAACTCTGATCATTTTCGTGGTTCGCGGGTGGCGCTCCGTCATGAAAAATTCGTTACAATTCACGGTATGGATGGAGGAGAGGGAATGTTAAAAGAGAAGATATTGGTGGCTGATGATGAACAGAGCATGCGGGAATTTCTTGAGATCATGTTGAAGAAGGAGGATTACAAGATTACTCTGGCCTCCAACGGGGAAGAGGTGGTGAAGTTGATCGAGAAGGATATCTTCGACCTGGTTCTCTTGGATATCCGCATGCCCAAGCTGGATGGGATTTCAGCATTGAAAAGGATCAAAGCCGTCACTCCCGAAACCATTGTCATCATGATCACTGCCTATGCCTCCGCTGACACGGCGATTAAGGCAATGAAAGAAGGGGCCTATGATTATATCACCAAACCCTTTAAGGTCGATGAGATCAAGTTGATCATCAGGAACGCCCTCGAAAAGAGGACGCTCCTGGAGGAGAATACCCTCCTCAAGCAAGTGGTTAGAGACCGTTATCATTTCGACAACATCATCGGCCAGAGCCCCAAGATGCTGGCCCTTTATGACGTTCTGGAGAAGATCGCGCCCACCCGAACGAACATCCTGGTCGCCGGAGAAAGTGGAACAGGCAAGGAATTGGTGGCAAGGGCAATCCATTATAACAGCCCCCGGAGGGAGAAACCCTTTGTCACGTTGAACTGTGGCGCAATCCCAGAAACGCTGATCGAAAGCGAACTCTTCGGCCATGTCAAGGGAGCTTTCACAGATGCGATTGCGACCAAAAAGGGACTGTTTGAAGTGGCAGACGAAGGAACAATCTTTCTGGATGAAATCAGTGAACTTCCTTTCGTCATGCAGGTGAAATTGCTGCGTGTGTTGCAGGATAGGGAATTTAAGAGAGTGGGAGGAACGGAGGACATTCACGTCGACGTCCGGATCATCTCAGCAACGAATAGGGATCTGGAAGAGGCCGTCCGCGAAAAGCAATTTCGGGAAGATCTCTTTTACCGTCTCAATGTCATCCAGGTCAAACTCCCCTCCCTGATGGAGAGGAAAGAGGACATCCCGCTTCTCGCGAAGCATTTTCTGAAGAAATATTCAGATGAGTTGAACAAGAATATGGGCTCGATCTCTCCGGAAGCCCTTCGAATTCTGCTCAACTACGACTACCCGGGAAATGTGAGGGAGCTCCAGAATATCATCGAACGGGCCGTTGCCCTGGAGAGCGGGCAGGAACTCACCGCGCAGAATCTGAGTTCCTATCTCGATCAGCCCCTTCCTGTGAGAAAGGGGTTGGTCGATCTCGAAATCCCCCATGAGGGAATCGATCTCGAAAAAGTCGTGGAGGATATCGAGAGGACCCTTCTCCTGAAGGCCCTGGATCGGACGAATGGAATTAAGAAGAAGGCCGCGGAGCTTTTGAATATCAATTTTCGCTCCATGCGCTACCGTCTGGAGAAATACGGCCTGGATCACGGCAGCGACCTCGAATAAACCACGTACAATGAACGATGGACAATGATCCTTCGACAGGCTCAGGACGATCGTGGTGAGCTTGTCGAACCATTATCGTTTAACGTTCATCGTCATGACGATACGGGCATCCTTCGACAAGCCAGGCAGTCCAAGGATCAGGGATTGCCGATAATTTCTATCCTGACCCGGGCGTCCCCTTTCGCAATGCCTGACGCTGCATCTTTCTCTACGATTTCACCGACGGTCTTCAGTTTCTCGAAGAGGTCTTCCAACTTCTCCGCCCGAAGGTCTGCCGCAATAATTTCGGCACGTTCGGTAGGTTTTCTCTCGATTCTATTTGCACCAAGCCGGGCAAGAAGGTTTTCAACCTCTCTGATTGTGGTTTCGACATCCTTCGCATGAATGGTTATGCTGATTGCCTCTGTCCTTTTTTGGGCAGGGGCTCTCAGTCCGAACGGTGCGGCGGGCGCTTCCTCCCGAACCTTTTGCGCCCCTGCCCCTTCTCCACGACCTGGCCCAAGGGTCTCCTTCTCAAGGAGCTCGCGTCCAAGAGCCGGCAAATCCGCCCTTTCTTTTTGAGCCTCTTTGGGAGAAGCCATCCGGGGGGAAGCCTCCTGGAAGAGAGATCCCCCAGGGGTTGACTCCTTCGAGGGGGTTTCCTTTGAGGCTTCACCCTTTCCGACGACCTGTTGGGTTGTTGAAGGGGCCAGACTCCCCTTGATCTCCGGTTCGCCGGCCCGGAAGACATAAATCGCCACCACGACAATCAAGACGGTGGCAAAAGCCTCTATCGGGACCTTTACATGGAGAGGGTAAAAGAGTCTCCGGAAAAGGCTCTTCTTTGCTTCCTCTTCCACTCTCACCTGAGCCACGACCCTTTCCTTCAGCCACGGAGGTGGCTCCACCTCTTCGAGCCCTTTGATGAGTCCTTCCGTTCTCTTCAGGTCTTCGAGAGTATTGCTGCACCCATGACAGGACGGAAGGTGCTTCTCGATGAATCTTCTCTCTTCAGGAGAAACAACCCCCTCCAGATACGCCGTGAGCTTTTTCCTTATCTTTTCGCATTCCATCACAGATCTCCAAGGACCCTCTTCAGGCAGTCTTTCAGTCCATCCCTTGCCCTGAAAAGCCTCGATTTGACCGTCCCATCAGGAATCTTAAGAATATCACGTATTTCATCATAGGAGAATCCCTGTATATCCCGCAAAACAAGGACCTCCCTGTACTCGTCGTCGAGGGAATCGATACATGCCTGCACCTTCGCCTGGACCTCTTTCCTTTCGATCCGGTCCAGGACGGAAGGCTCCGGAGACGGAGGATCGCTCTTGAACTGGCCATCTTCAGTCTCTACAGGATCATCCAGCGACGGCCCTTCCCATTGACGCCGGTTCTTCATCTGCTTCCTGCGATTCTTCGAGGCATTGATCACGATACGGTAGAGCCACGTCGAAAAAGTGGCTTCTCCCCTGAACTTCCGTATCGCCCTGTAAGCAGACAGAAAGGCTTCCTGCACGACGTCACAGGCCGCTTCGTAGTCTCCGACCATCCGGTAGGCGATATTGATCATCTTCTTCTGATGCTTCTCCACCAGTACCTCAAAGGCATTGACATCGCCCTTCCGGCACAACCCCAGGAGATTGTCATCCTCGTCCACTGTCATCTGCTTCTCTTCACCCAATAAGGAATCCAGGAATCCAGGAAAAGTTCTAATTCCTTTGTTTTTAGTCTAGTTCATGGCTTCCTGGGTTCCTTATTAGGAGTCTCCTTATTAGACATTTCAATCAGAGGATTTGTTCCGGCTACTTCAAGGAAAATATCAGGTCTTCCAGTCCGGAGCAAGCTTTTTTCTGATCCTCTTGAAATTATCGCAAGTAACTATTACTACTGTGAGAAATACTCAGGGGGTGGGGGCATAAGCGCTAACTTTACTTTCCTTCCTCCAAAGTGGAGGTAACTTTCTTAACTCCTCCCCCTTCAAGGGGGAGGCTGGGAGGGGGATGGGGATGACAGGTCCGATCACAATCTACCCCATCCCCTCCCCTTCGACTCCGCTCAGGACAGGCCTCACCCTCCCCTTGAAGGGGAGGGAATATTAAGTTAGCGCTTATGGGGGGTGGGGTGAGATGGCTTATGTGTCTGATCAGAACTCTATAAAGTTAGGTAAACGCATGCCCACTCTCTACGGCTCCATCGAAAGGATCACCTACTACAACGAAAAGACCGGTTTTGTGGTCGCGAAGCTCCAGGAGAAAGACAAGAGGGAGTTAACCACCATCGTTGGAAATCTCTCACCCATCAATCCCGGCGAGTCCCTGAAACTCACCGGCAGATGGGTTCAAAACAAGAGATTCGGGGAACAGTTTCAGGTTGACGACTGCGAGGTCACCATCCCTGCCACGATTCATGGCATTCAAAAATATCTCGGTTCGGGTTTGATCAGGGGCATCGGCCCGATTATGTCAGAAAGGATCGTCAAGACATTCGGTGTCGATGCTCTGGATATCATCGAAAGGAATCCGCAACGTCTTTCGGAAGTGGATGGAATCGGCCCGAAAAGGATTGCCATGATTACCCAGGCATGGGAGGAACATAAAGAGATCAAAGAGATCATGATCTTTCTTCAGGGACACGGGGTCAGCGCAACCTATTCGGCCAAGATTTACAAACAGTACGGAAACCGATCGATCCTGGTTGTTAAGGAGGATCCCTATCGGCTCGCCCGGGATATCTATGGGATTGGTTTCATGACGGCGGACAGAATCGCCCAACACATCGGGATTGATCCAAATTCTCTCATCAGGGCGAAGGCCGGAGTGATCTACATATTGAATGAATTGACTGAAGAGGGACATGTCTACTACCCCGCAAATGGTTTGATTCGCAAAGCCGAAGAGGTTTTAAAGATCGATCAGGAGATGATTCAGAGAGCCGTTACCGAGCTCGCCGGGGAAAGAGAGATTTTCTTCGAGGATATAGACGTTGGGGAGGATCGGAAGGCTGTCTATCTCGCAAGATTCTATGCGGGAGAAACGGGAATCGTTGAAAGGCTGACAGCATTGAAAACAGCTTCTTCAAAAATCAGGCCTATCCATGCCGAAAAGGCCGTTGAATGGGTTCAGGAAAAACTGAAGATCGAACTGGCTGCAAAACAGAGAGAAGCAACCCTCCTGTCCGCCGCTTCAAAGATACTTGTGATCACCGGCGGCCCGGGGACAGGGAAAACGACCATCATCACTGCGGTTTTGAGGATCTTTCAGCAGCTGAAGCTGAGAGTCTTTCTGGGGGCCCCCACCGGCAGGGCCGCAAAGAGGATGACCGAGGCAACGGGATGGGAGGCCAAAACCATCCACAGGCTGCTTGAATACTCTCCCCAGAAGGGTGGTTTCAGAAAAGACCAGGATAATCCCCTGGAAGCCGACGTTGTGATCATCGACGAGGCTTCGATGGTCGACACCCTCCTGATGTACAGTTTGCTCAAGGCCATCCCTTCCCACGCTCATCTGATTCTCGTGGGTGATGTCGATCAGCTTCCATCCGTGGGGCCCGGGAATGTTTTAAGGGATATCATCGATTCCGGTATCTGCACCGTGGTAAGACTCACCGAGATCTTCCGCCAGGCCCGGGAGAGCATGATTGTGATCAATGCCCACCGTGTCAATCAGGGTGAGTTCCCAATTCTATCCCGCGATGCGCGGGATTCGGACAAGACCGCCGACTTCTACTTCATCCAGGAGGACGATCCGGAAAAAATATTGAGTAAAATCCTGGCCGCCTGCGCTGAGAGAATTCCCGAGCGCTTTGGTTTTCACCCGATCAAGAATATCCAGGTTCTTACACCCATGCACAGAGGAATCCTGGGAACTACGAACTTAAACATAGAACTACAAAAAAGATTGAACCCTGACCCGAGAAGCCTCACCCTTGGAAGTAAAACTCTCAGATGGGGGGATAAAGTCATGCAGATCGTTAACAACTACGACAGGGAGGTCTTCAACGGCGACATCGGATGGATCTCGGAGATCGATCCGGAGGATCGGGAAGTCACCATTGACTTTGACGGAAGATCGGTCCGTTACGATTATTCTGACCTCGATGAAGTCGCTCTTGCCTATGCAATTTCCGTCCACAAGTCCCAGGGCAGCGAATACCCGGTGGTCATCCTTCCAGTGACAACCCAGCACTACCTGCTCCTTCAGAGAAACCTGATCTATACAGCGATGACCCGGGCAAAGAAGCTGGTCATATTGATCGGAACGAAAAAGGCACTTGCGATTGCCGTAAATAATGACAAACCCCGACTGAGATATACCTATCTGAGAGAGAGACTTGCCGCGCAAATTTCCTCTGTGATTTGACCAGTAAGGTATTTGCTCATAGAGGAGCGTCACCCTCGGACCATGAAAATATTGGGGCTAAGGTTACGGTTACGAAGTCTGTATCGTACAATGAACGATGGACAATGATCCTTCGACAGGCTCAGGACGATCGTGGTGAGCTTGTCGAACCATTATCGTTTAACGTTCATCGTCGTGGCAGTGATCACGAGGAGGGTTTGCGCTTGAACTGTCTGCTCAGCTCATTGTGAGGGAGAACGAAAAAGACGGGTCTTCCGTGGGGGCAGGTCGCCGAAAGATGGAGGGGATGGAGGTCTTGCACCAGCCCCTCCATTTCTTCTCTCCTCAACACGAAATTCCCGCGGATGGCAGAATGGCACGCCAGGGTGACTAGAATGGAATGGATCGCCCTCGTTCCTTTTCCTTCCTTTCTTATAGAAGAAAGCTCCTCCAGTATCTTCCTCACGACCTCTTTCGAGTCTTGTTGATCGACAAACGGAGGAACGGACCGAAGGGCATACGCCTTTTCACCCAGAGGATCGATCTCAAATCCAATCGATTCGAATTCCTGAAGATGGGAGGCCATCATGAAAGACTCTTCAGCGGACAACTCCATGGCGATCGGGATGAGAAGCCTTTCCGAGGCGATCGATCCCGTCTCATATTCCTTCTTATATTTTTCAAAGAGAAGCCGCTCGTGGGCTGCATGTTGATCGATAAAAAGTAACCCTTCTTCCCCTTCGCAAAGGATATAAGTCCCCTGAACCTGCCCTAGAATGCGAAACGGCAAACCCCCTTCCCCCCTCCATTCGGAGCCATGACTTTCCTTGACCATCGGGGTGTCCTTTGCTTCACTCCCTGGATAAGCCTCTTTGAACGGCAGAGAGACAGGCCTCATATCGGAAAACTCAATGCCTTTCTCTTTCCCTCCCCATTTTTGTAGGGGCAATTCATGCCTCCAGCCCAGAGGGGCTTCCGCCCCGGAGGGAATTGCCCCACCGCCCCCGTGTGCGGGGGCGGTGGCTGTTGATCCCTGGTCGTGGACTGAACGCAGGGACCCGATGACGGCCTGAAAGATCCTCTCTTGATCCCTGAATTTCACTTCGGCCTTTGTCGGATGGACGTTCACATCGACGCCAGAGGGAGGGAGGTCGATAAACAAGACGACGACAGGAAACTTCCCGCCGGGTATGACATGACGATATGCCTCCAGGATCGCCCGATAAACCATCCGGTCTTTTATGTAGCGACGATTGACGTAGATAAAGATTCCGTCTCCATTTCCCTTTGACAAGGAGGGAAGGCTCCCGAATCCTGAAATCTTGATCTCCCTGTCCTCAAACTCGAAGGGCCGAAGATGCTCATAGATCTCCCTTCCCAAGATGGCTTCCATCCTAACCAGAGGGGATTCCGTCTTTACGAACTCATGGATCATCTTTCCGTCGTGGATGAATTTAAAAGTGACGGAGGGATAGGAAAGGCTCAGCCGAAGAAAATGGTTCAAGGAATGGCGGACCTCCGTCTGGATCGACTTCAAAAACCTCCTTTTGACAGGGATATTGTAAAAGAGGTTCTTTACCTCCACTTCGGTCCCAACGGGGCCGCCGGCCTCGGAGATACTCTTGATTTCGCCTCCTTCACAGACCACTTTTGCCCCGCTGATGGAATCGCCCACCCGGGTCTTGATCACCAGTTGGGAGACAGAGGCAATACTGGGTAAGGCCTCTCCCCGGAATCCCAGCGTGCGAATGGCATAAAGATCCTCCGTCCCTTTAAGCTTGCTGGTGGCATACCGCTGCAAAGCAAGAGGGACATCGTCGGGGTCAATTCCTTCTCCATTGTCACAAACGCGGACGAGCTGGAGGCCGCCTGATTTCAATTCAACGGTGATCGTCGAACTTCCCGCATCAATCGCATTCTCCATCAGCTCTTTCACGACCGAAGCCGGTCTCTCGACCACCTCTCCCGCTGCAATGGTCTGGGACACCTCTTTAGGCAAGATTTGAATCTTCTTAGACATCGTATTTCCACCGGAAAGCTGGGGGGTTGGTTTTCGTTACGGTTCGGCTCCGTCATTGGTGAAGGTCCCCATTTTCCTGAACTTTTCATATCGCGTTGCCAACAACTCGTTCAAATCCATTCTTTCTAACTCTCTCAAGTGTCTCTCAACGGTTTCCTTCAGAGCCTGCGCCATCCTCCGGGGATCTCGATGGGCTCCTCCCACAGGTTCGCTCACCACTTCATCGATGACACCCAGCCGATGGAGATCACCGGAGGTGAGCTTCAAGGATTCCGCGGCCACCTCCCCTTTCCGGCCATCCTTCCAGAGAATCGCGGCACATCCCTCGGGCGAAATGACGGAATAGATGGAGTGCTCCAACATCAAAATCCGGTCGCCTATCCCGATGGCCAGGGCTCCGCCGCTCCCTCCCTCTCCGATCACGATACTGATGATGGGAACCCGGAGCATAATCATGGTTTCGAGATTTCTGGCAATGGCTTCCGCCTGCCCCCTCTCTTCTGCCCCTACCCCTGGAAACGCGCCAGGAGTGTCGATCATTGTCACAATCGGCTTCCCGAAGACCTCCGCCAACCTCATCAACCTGAGGGCCTTCCTGTACCCTTCCGGATGGGGCATTCCAAAGTTCCGGTAAACGATCTCCTTGGCATCGGCCCCTTTCTGATGACCGATGAGTACGATGGACCTTCCGTTAAACATGCAAACTCCTCCGACAATGGCTGGATCATCTCCGTAGGTCCGGTCACCGTGAAGTTCGATGAAATTCTCGAAAATCATTTGAATATAATAGGAGGTCTTGGGCCGTTCGATATGCCTTGCCAGTTGAGTCGTCTGCCAGCGCGTCAAGCCCGAGAATATCTCTTTCCGGAGGCGGTGGAGTTTATCCTCCAGGTTTTTCAACTGTTCGCCGAAATGGAGCTGCTTGCCGCTGGAAAACTTCCTGAGATTCTCGATCTCTCTTTCCAGTTCGATCAGAGGCTTCTCAAAAGCGAGGTAGTGTTTGACCATAACCGACTCGTTTATGAGAGCTCTGAAAGAGTACTTTACGCTCTCATGATTACACTGATTTCAAAAAATGATTACACAGATTTTTTATTATTAATCGGTCCATAATTGTATAGACATCTCTCCATTCCGGCTTTCGTCTGCACCCCACCCCCACCCCTTCGACTTCGCTCAGGACAGGCCTACCCCTCCCCCTGAATGGGAGGGAAATCGTCACGCGGTTCGCATGATTCCTCCCCCTTCAAGGGGGAGGCCTGTCCTGAGCGAAGTCGAAGGGTCAGCAGGGGGATGGGGATCTGTCGGAGTGGTACTAATATGTCTTCTCCATTATGGACTCATTAGTAATTTCAACGCATTTCACATCAGTGTAATCAGTCATAATCTGTGTAATCAGAGATTTCGAGACTTTTCAGAAATCTCTTTATTCGAAAGAGATGGGAGCACGATCGAAAAGCGCTTTAATATGATTCCGGAAATCCGACGACGGATCTACATTGTAATCCTCTGACACGGCAATGACGGTCTCCCGGCACGCTTCATCCGCAAAATGGAGAAGGAGCTTACGAGATCCTCTATTCGCCACGATGATCTTCTTCAAATCTGCGAGCCGGGATTCCGTTAATGAAGAAAGGGGGATCCTTAGATGCAGGGGCTTTGGAGGCAGGCTGGAGGCTTCGGAAAGAAGCTTCACCTCCAGCCCTCTGATCTTGACACGATCTTCGGACAGTTCGAGGATGCCGCGAACGAGGATGGGGTCCCCCCCTCTTAAATGGGGGAGGGCCGATTTGAAGACCTCCGGGAAAAGGATCACTTCTACAAACCCTTTCATGTCTTCCAGGTTCAAGAAAGCCATCCGGTCCCCTTTTTTCGTATTGATCTCCTTCAAACCGCTCACGAGGCCGCAAATCTTGATCTCGTCGCCGCTTTGGAGCGTTGAAAGGGTAGAGGTGTCCACACGGGTAATTCTTTCGATCTCTTCCTGATAGCGCACGAGAGGGTGCCGGGAGATATAAAAGCCGATCGTCTCTTTCTCAAAGGCGATCAACTGGTTCTCCGGGAATTCAGCGATGTCCGGATATGCCTCCTCCGTTTCCTTAAGGAGACCCGTCAAGATATTGAGCTGGGGTTCCCCTTTTTTCCGTTGCATCGATTGGGAGCGATCGATGACCTCCTCCAAAACGCTTAACATCTGGGACCGGTGAGCCCCTGAAAAATCAAAGGCCCCGCATTTAATCAGACTCTCTACCACCCGCCGGTTCACTTTTCTCAAGTCGACTCTTTTGCCAAAATTATGGAGGGATTGAAATTTACCCCCTTCTTCTCTTTCAAGAAGAATGACGTCAATGGCCGCATCTCCGACATTCTTTACCGCTGCCAGTCCAAACCGGATTTGGCCTCCAACAACCGAGAAATGCTTATAGCTCTCATTGATATCCGGCGGCAGGATGTCGATCCCCATCTCCCGGCACTCTGCGATGTATTTGACAATTTTATCGGCATTCTGAACTTCGCTGGTCAGGAACGCAGCCATAAATTCAATCGGATAGTTGGCCTTTAAGAATGCGGTTTGATAGGCGATCATCGCATAGGCCGCGCTGTGGGATTTATTAAAACCATATTCGGCGAATTTCGACATGAGGTCAAAGACCTTCTCCGCCTTGGCAGGATTGATTCGATTCTTTTTGGAACCCTCCAGAAATTTCTCCTTCTGCATCTCCATCTCTTTCGGGTCCTTCTTCGCCATGGCCCTGCGGAGAATATCCGCATCCTCCAGGCTGAAATTTGCCAGGGAACTCGCGATCCTCATCACCTGCTCCTGATAGATAATGACCCCATGCGTATCCTTTAATATCTCTTTTAATTCCGGAAGGTCATACCGAATCTGTCCCTGACCGTGCTTTCTCTTGATAAACTCATCCACCATCCCGCTGCCCAGAGGACCGGGACGGTAGAGGGCCACAAGGGCGATGATCTCTCTGAAGTTTTCGGGTTTCAATTTGACCAGAAGGTCCCTCATTCCCGAACTTTCAAGCTGAAAGATCCCGAGGGTTGAGCCCGAACCCAGTAAGGCAAAGGCTTTCGGATCGTCCAAAGGGATTCGGGAGAGATCGATCTTCACCCCTCTTTCCTTTTCAATAAGGCGGGTTGCGTGGTCAACGACGGTGAGGGTCTTCAGTCCCAGGAAGTCAAACTTAACCAGACCGATCTTTTCGACATCCTTCATGGTATACTGGGTCATCACCTCCCCGTCCTGCCCACGGTACAGGGGGAGGTATTCCATCAAGGGCTTGTTCGCAATCACCACTCCCGCTGCATGGGTCGAAGCATGACGACTCAGGCCTTCCAGTGATTTTGCAATACTGAACAGGGATTCGATTTTCGGGTCCTTCTTGGCCTCTTCCCCTAATCGGGGCTCCTGTTTTAAAGCCTGCTCAAGGGTAATATTCAACATATTCGGAATAAGTTTGGCAATCCGGTCAACTTCCGCATAAGGGATGTCCAACACCCGGCCCACGTCGCGGATCACGGCCCTCGCCTGCATTTTCCCGAAGGTGATGATCTGCGCCACATTCTCCTTTCCATACCGATCCATCACGTACCGGATCACATCGTCCCGGCCTTCCATGCAGAAATCGACATCCACATCCGGCATGCTGCTCTTTCTTCCCGGGTTCAAAAACCGCTCGAAGATCAAATCGTATTCAATGGGATCCAGGTCGGTGATATTCAGGGAATAAGCAACCAGGCTTCCAGCCGCCGAGCCCCGTCCGGGTCCAACAGGGATCCCTTCGGTCTTGGCGAAATTGATGAAGTCTGCCACGATTAAGAAATATCCCGAAAAACCCATGGATTGAATAATCTTCAGTTCCTCTTCGAGACGTGCATGATAGCGGCCCGCCTGTTCCTTAAGATCCTTCCTCCCCTGGAAGGAATTGAGCCTCTTCTCCAGGCCTTCCTTTGCGAGTTTCTCCAGGTAAGTATCCAGGGACTGATCCTGAGGAACGACGAATCTCGGGATATGCTTCTCATCAAATCTCAGCTCTAGGTTGCACTCCTCTGTGATTTCGAGTGTGTGTGCAATCGCCTCCGGCGTACTGGCGAAGAGGTCGGCCATCTCCTTGGGGGATTTGAAATAAAATTCATCGGATGAAAACTTCATCCGCTCGCTCTCCTGGAGGGTCTTTCCCGTCTGAATGCAGAGGAGCACCTCATGGGCCCTCGCGTCTTTTCGTTCGAGGTAATGACAGTCATTGGTTGCAACGGTTGGAAGGGAGATCTGGTGCCCGATCTCCAAGAGCCGATTATTTAAGACCAACTGGTTTTCGACCCCGTTGTTCTGTATCTCGATAAAAAAACGGCGGTGATCGAAGATCTTTGCATATTCCTCCGCCGACTGGAGGGCCTTCTTCATCTCTCCCTTTCCTGCATGGCTGGCGATCTCTCCCTTCATACATCCGCTGAGAGCGATTAATCCTTCGTTATATTTGAACAAAATGTCCTTATCGACCCTTGGTTTGTAGTAAAATCCTTCGAGGTGAGCAAGGCTGACCAATTTGATGAGATTGAAGTAGCCAGTCCGGTTTTTGACCAGCAAGGTCAGGTGGTAGGACGCCTCTGTTCTTTCGATCGGCTTCTTCTCAAATCGGCTTCCGGGAGCAACGTAGACCTCACATCCTACCACGGGCTTGATTCCGTGTTTGATGGCTCCCTGATAGAATTCGATCGCCCCGAACATGTTGCCGTGATCGGTCAGTGCCAGAGCAGACATCCCGAACTTCTTGGCCAAATTGAAGACGTCTTCGAATCGAATGGCCCCGTCCAGCAGGCTGTACTGGCTATGAACATGAAGATGAACAAAATCGGAGTGCTGCATAAAGTCTCTTCTCGAATGACTGAATAATGCAGAAATTTGGAATAATGGAATGTTGGACCACGAACCCTGGAATGTTGGAATACTGGAATATTGGAATGATGGGTAAAACCACTATTCCATCGTTCCATTATTCCATTATTCGTATCAATTTAGCCTTTTGAAAAATAAGTGTAGTGTAGGCCCCTGTGCCTGCGCACCGGAGTGCTTCGGCACACAGGTGTGGCCGTATATTGAAAACCTGAGAACCAAATTTGTCTTTGTTTTGTCCACGGGCATAAAGCCCTTCACTACAGGTCCTATTTTTTTCAAAGCACTAAAGTGTTACCATTATTCCTTTTTTCGGTCCGTGTTTTACCCACTATTCCAAGATTCCATTATTCCGGTGTTCTATTCCAGGGTTTCCCATCGTTCCAATATTCCAGTATTCCAGTGTTTTATTCCCATTCAATGGTGCTGGGAGGTTTAGAGCTGACATCGTAAACAACCCGGTTCACGCCCTTCACTTCATTGATGATCCGGTTCGACATATGCTCAAGAATCTTATAAGGGAGCCGGGTCCAATCTGCAGTCATTCCATCCTGACTCCCTACCACCCTCAAGGCGATGACGTTCTCATAGGTCCTCTCGTCCCCCATCACGCCAACGCTTTTAACCGGAAGCAAAACAGCAAAGGACTGCCAGACCCGGTCGAGCAATCGGCCCTTCTTCATCTCCTCCAAGACGATCGCATCTGCAGCCCTCAAGGTCTCAAGCCTCTCCTTATTCAACTCTCCGATAATCCGGATGGCCAGTCCAGGTCCTGGAAAGGGCTGCCGCTTGATCACTTCTTCGGGGAGTCCCAATTCCTTTCCCAGTTGCCGTACCTCATCCTTAAACAATTCCCGGAGGGGTTCGACAAGCTTCAATCTCATCTTCTCAGGCAACCCTCCGACGTTGTGGTGGCTCTTGATCGTGGCGGATGGCCCCTTTGAAGAGACGCTTTCGATGACATCAGGATAGAGGGTCCCCTGGGCAAGGTACGCAACCTTTCCGATCTTTTTTGCCTCCCCTTCGAAAACGGCGATGAATTCTTTTCCGATTCTTTTTCTTTTTTCTTCTGGGTCGACCACTCCTTCCAATCTCTTAAGAAACCGCTTTCCCGCATCTACATGAATGAGGGGTATCTTGAAGTGGTGGCGGAACAGGCTGACGACTTGAGCCGATTCGTTCTTTCTCAACAGGCCGTTATTGACAAAGATGCATTTGAGCCGGTCCCCAGCCACCTTGTGAAGGAGGAGGGCCACGACAGTAGAATCAACCCCTCCGCTTAAGGCACAGATCACTTTCCCCGATCCGATCCTCTTCCTCAGGTCCTCGGTTGTCTGGTCCAGAAAAGAGCGCATCGTCCACAGGTTTGAACATTCACAAATCTGGAAAAGGAAATTCCTGATCATCTGAAGGCCCTTCTGCGTGTGGACCACCTCCGGATGAAACTGAAGCCCGTAAATCTTTCTCCCGGGGTCCTCAATCACCGCATAGGGAGTGTTCCGTGAATGAGCAAGCGCGTGAAACCCGGGAGGCAGCCTCTTTACGTGATCTCCATGGCTCATCCACACCTGGAGATGACTTCCCGGACGGCCAATCCCCCTGAAGAGTCTTCCCGTTCGATCGAGGATCAACCGGGCTCTCCCGTATTCCCTTTTTTCTGAATAGGAAACCTCTCCCCGCAGTAACTGTCCGATCAATTGCATTCCATAGCAAATCCCCAAAATGGGGATCCCCAACCTGAAAAACTCAGGATCGCACTGGGGCGCTTTCGGCCCATAGACGCTGGCGGGCCCCCCGGAGAGGATTATCCCTTTCGGCGACAAAGATCGAACTTTTTCCACCGGAATATCATACGGATGGATTTCACTATAGATCTGGCATTCCCTCACCCTCCTTGCGATCAGCTGAGTATACTGGGAACCAAAATCGAGAATGACTATCCTATCAAAAGTTTTCACGCCTTTCACCGAAAACTTGAATTGTGGAATGTTGGAATACTGGAATATTGGAATGGTGGGTTCGTTCCATTATTCCATTATTCCTATTCGTCTATCTCTGATCACTTCGCACCGGATCTCAGGGAATACTCTCCACCCTTCCGTTCGTACTCAAAATCAATGAGGTCGCCCTTTCCGAGCAGGTGGGCTGGAATCAATTCTTCAAGGTGCCGGGGGTTTTCTCCTTTTTCCAGGTAATAGATTTTCAGTCCATCCTTTATTCGATCCACCTGTGCCTTTCGGACGAAATGAGAAGGAAGGTCGATTCCGGGTCTTTCTATTCTGGACCCCAAAACATAATGCAAAACATCCGGTTTAATGTAAGCAACCACCCCAAAGACAAGGAACAAAAAGGCCCCGTAATAAGCAAAAGACATGGCCCCTCCAAAATTGATCAACCCCATCTTCTTCATGAGGCCTGGGGTCCGGAGTCCGGCGCCTTCGATCAACCCCATCTCCCTCAGATTCACCAAAATCTCACTCGTATAAAATTCTCCCAGCAGGCTCCGTTCAATGATTTCCTGAGTCGTAAGGGTCTCATCCACCAGGTTGAGAATCGCTTCCTGATCCGGGCTCAATTTCCCCTTGGTATAACCCTTTTCCTCCATTCCGGGGACCCTTCGAAAGACCGAGTGGGGCGATGGAATCTTTTTCTCGATCTCCGGCCACTCATCGACCATTCGAAGGATATTCAACGAAGCCTGTTCAGTGCTAAGGGCAAAAGGGAGTTTCTTGTATCCTTCCACCTTCTTCAGGTCAAAGTGAAAATCGCCGTCTTCCCACCAGAAAAGATCGTAGAGGGTTTCGCAAACCTGCATCGAAATCACCTTGAATAAATCGTCTTTCGACAGCCCCTGAAGTTCAACCAGAATCTCCCCAAGAAACTTGAGTGTCCCTTTTTGAATCTTCAAGGCCCGATCCAACTGCTCCTGGGTGATCAAGCTGGCCCTCACCAATTTTTCACCGATCAAATCCTTCTTCCCGCGGCGGTTTGAGGAGACATCGACGATCATCCCGTCAATGAAATGGATCTCAACCACATGCTTTCCTTGACGGGCATTCAATACTCCCGTTTTGAGTTGCTGACCGATCAACTGAATGATTTCCGTGATACTGAAATCCCTCAAGGTGCCCTGCAGGGTCATAAGCCCACCTCGAAAATAATTTGGATCGCGATTTTAACGATACCTTTATTTTCTGACCAAATCAAGTAGACGCCGGTTTTCTTGTCTCAGGTTTCGAATTTTGGTTTAATTCGGTAGATTCTCCAGATGGAGAGGAAATAAAGAACGATGAATAAGCTCCCCCAGAAGGCAGGCTTCCAAAGGTTTTCGGACTGAAAAACGGAAGAAGGTATCACCCCACCCCAATAGGCAAACCTTAGAATTAAGATGAAAAAGAAGAAAAGGAGCATGAGCCCCCTCAACAGATGTTCCCTCCACAGGTAACCGAAGCCAACGAGAAAGAAAGAGAGAAACCGTGCCGCGAAGCGGTTCTCCGCTTGAAACCCCCGGACCTGAAGTGATTTCCTTTCTTCAATTTTGGGATGAAGCTTCTCCTTTTGAAAGAAGATGCGATAACAGTTGAAGCAGATGTATTCCTGATTCAAAGTATCCAGATGGAGCCGATGGGTTGGGATTCCACACATCGGACATGGAGTTATAAACTGTTTCGTCCGGGCACCCCTCGACACGACGATGAAGAATACGAGGAACAGGAGGGCCGTCATAAACGAGATCCTCGATGGAATCTTCTCAAACCAAACCTTAAAGAGGCGGTAAAGGATCTCCTCTCTTCCGACGAACTCGGTCAGAAATCTTCTCCAGAGCGTTTCCGGCGGCAGGACTTCATCAACCACCAGCCAATTGACATTTGGCGGGCGGCTGGGGACATCGATTCGCGAATAGTGATCGACAAGGACGGGATCCAGCTGTCTCGCTCGTTGGAAGACCCGGTCGATGTTCCTCGAGAAAAAGGTCTCCTGGGAGTAGGCACGGTAAAGGTTGAAATAATAGGCTCCTCTATCGGGAGACAGATCGATTGCCGTCTGGTAGGATGCGATGGCACGATCCGTCTGCTTGCGAGCAAAATAGATATTCCCAAGATTTGAAAGGGCCTCGTCGAATCTCGGGTCGAGGTGAAGGGCCTTTTGATACAATTCCTCCGCCTGCGCATAACGACCTTGCCTCTTCTCCATCAGCCCTAGGGTGAAAAGCACCTGCGGGTCATCCGGGTGTTTGGACATCCAGGCCCGGAGCTTCTCTTCCGTCGCCCTATCCCACTCCTCGAAGTTTGCTCGATTCATTTCCAGGAGAACCTCCGAAGAAGGGCCATCCAAGAAAGAAGAAGAAGACCGGAGGAAAAAAGGAAGGTAGACCACCGCGATGAAAAAGAAGAGAATGATCCGCCTTTCCCGATCCGCCACGTATCCCCACAATAGAACCGACCAGAAAAGGAGGGCCCAGAGCATGTCCAGACGGAGGAGGAATGGAATGAAGAGGAAGAAGGCTTTCAGACTGTTCATCAAGAGTCCCGGAATCTCCCGGGTTAATTGAGATCGAATATCGTGGAAATAGAGCGGCAGATACTTGACCATCACCACGATTCCAAAAACAACAAAGGTCATGAGAACGGCATTGGAAAGGATAAAAAAGAGGTTATAGAAAAGTCTCAGGGAAGCCGGGAAATAGCGGAACTGGGCAATCAGCCCGCGATAGACCTCATTAAGGATCTCCGGGAGTTGAAACCAGTTACGATAGAACTTTTGGCGGGCCAACTCAAAATAGGGCTCGGGCAGGTCGGGTGAGAACTTCACCGAATACTGGGCGATTTCAACGGCTCTTTCCAGGTCGCCTCTCTTTCTAGCCCGTTCCGATTCTCGGATGAGCAGGGAAGAGAGGACGGGAATGTTTCTAAGGCCTCTATCCAGCTTCAACTGGTAGAGCCGACCGAGTTCCTCTTTGCTGGCAGGGGAAGTCTTTTTCCAATCCCATGTTGGGGGTGAGAAGGATTCTTTCGAGAACGGAGGGTCTTTCCTGGTTAGAGCACTGGCATAGTAAAGAAGCGAGAAGGCAATAACGACCAGCATGAAGATTGCTTTTTTCAAGATCATCCCCGAATATAAACCACCCTCCCCACGCGATAGATAGTCTCGACTATCCGTGAAACCGCAGTCTACCAGCAACACCATTATTCCAGTCGGTAATTGGGGGCCTCTTTGGTAATGATCACATCGTGGACGTGGCTTTCTTTTAATCCGGACGATGTGATCCGGACAAATCGCGCCTTCTGCTGCAATTCCTTAAGATCCCTTGCACCCAGGTATCCCATCCCGGACTTCAGCCCTCCGATCAGCTGCTGAACACAGTAGGAAAGAGCGCCACGGTAAGGGACCCTTCCCTCGATCCCTTCCGGAACGAGCTTGGATGGACTCTCGACTTCGGCCTGGAAGTACCGGTCGCGGCTCCCTTCCTTCATGGCCTCCAGTGATCCCATCCCACGGTAAACTTTGTAGCTCCTGCCCTGGTACAGGACGATCTCCCCGGGGCTCTCATCGCTTCCGGCAAAGAGATTTCCGATCATCACCGACTGGGCGCCTGCAGCAATCGCCTTCGTGATATCCCCGGAAAACTTAATTCCTCCATCGCCAATGACGGGGATCTCATACCGCTCCGAGACCTCAGCTACATCCATGATTGCCGTGAGCTGCGGGATTCCCACTCCCGCTACAACCCGCGTGGTGCAGATCGATCCCGGTCCGACCCCGACCTTGACCGCATCCACTCCAGACTTAATCAGATCGAGGGCCCCCTCCTTCGTCGCCACGTTTCCTCCGATCAGTTGACAATCGGGAAAATTCTCCCTGGTGTCGCGGATCGCGCTCAAGACATCATGAGAATGGCCGTGGGCAGTATCAACCACCAGGACATCCACCCCGGCCCTCATCAGTGCCTCGGTCCTCTCCTCCCTGTCCTTCCCCGGACCGATCGCAGCCCCCACCCGGAGCCGCCCGAGCTGGTCCTTGCAGGAATTGGGGTACTTCCTCATCTTTTCGATGTCCTTAATCGTGATCAGCCCCTTCAGATTGTTCTTTTCGTCCACGACCAATAGTTTTTCGATTCTGTTCTTGTGGAGGATCTCCTTTGAGGCCTCGAGGGTAGTCCCCACAGGAACGGTAATGAGACGATCCTTGGTCATCACGTTCGCAATCTTCTCGTCCAGCCGCGTCTCGAACCTCAGATCGCGGTTGGTCAGAATACCCACCAGCTTCCCTTCTTTCGTGATAGGGACCCCGGAGATCCTGTATTTCTTCATGATCTCCATGGCTTCATAAATCTTCTGTTCCGGCTGCATGGTAATGGGATTGAGGATCATTCCGCTCTCGGATTTCTTTACAGTATCCACTTCCAGGGCCTGGTCGGAGACCGGCATATTGCGATGGATGAAGCCAATTCCTCCCTCCTGAGCCATAGAGATCGCCGTTCTCGACTCGGTCACCGTATCCATGGCGGCGCTGACCAGAGGAATGTTCAACCGAATGGTTCTCGTCAACTGAGTACTGGTGTCCACATCCTTCGGCAAGATTGCTGAAAAAGCCGGGATCAGCGATACATCATCAAAGGTCAGGCACTCTATGATCCTTTTCGAATGGTTCCCCATCGTTTTCCTTCGCAGCCATCAAGAACTGGAACAATGGAACCGTGGAACGGTGGAATAATGGGTAAAGAAATTCTTATTCGTCCTTAAACCCAATGTTCCAATCTTCCAGTATTCCAATCTTCCAGTATTCAATCATTATTCCATTGTTCCAGTTCACCTGATATATCAGATGCATCCCCGTTTGTCAACTTGCCCCGATGATCCCCGTTCATTAAGAGACTTCCTTCCCACAACTTCTTCTCGATGGCCCGGAAGAACTTTTCGAGGCTATCGGGCCGAAAGGCGGAGATGGGAACGCCATTGTATTTCTGACAGATAGCAGCTGCCTCCTCGCGGCTTAATTTATCTTCTTTATTAAAAACCCTCAGGACCGGTACGTGATCCACGCCCAGTTCAAGGAGGATCTTCTCCACCGCCCCAATGTGATCGGGAAAGCAGGGATTGCTGGCATCGACCAAATGAATCAACAGATCTGATTCCTTTAGCTCATCAAAGGTCGGGCGAAAGGCTCCTAATAAGTCTCTGGGCAGGTCTCTGATAAATCCTACCGTATCCGTTATGATGACCTCGCCGATTCTGCTGCCTGCCGGCAGATGGACTGCGAACCTCAATCTTCGGGTGGCAGGATCCAGGGTGGAAAAGAGTTTGTCTCCGACCTGAAACTCACTCCGTGTAAGAAGATTAAACAGGGTTGATTTCCCGGCATTCGTGTATCCGACAATGGAGAGGATGGGGATCTCGCTCTTTTTCCGTCGAGCCCGCCGCTGCTCCCTTCGGCTGCTCAGTCTTTCCAACTCCTTTTCCAGAAGGTGGATCCGATCTCTGACCCGGCGCCGATCGATCTCCAGTTTCGTCTCCCCAGGACCCCGTCCTCCAATCCCACCCGTCAACCGTGAAAGGGCGAGGGTCTTCTTTGCCAGTCGGGGGAGGAGGTATTTCAACTGGGCCAACTCTACCTGAACCTTTCCATCCTGCGTGTGGGCCCGCTGGGCAAAGATATCGAGGATGAGCTGAGTCCGATCTATAACCCTCAAT